>Ga0137350_1000013_pt1 | contig 27069 bp, 23 predicted proteins | sample EasRivERMLT660_2_FD_104765 | JGI IMG/M metagenome (GOLD analysis project Ga0137350, IMG submission 104765) | Soil microbial communities from meander-bound floodplain in the East River, Colorado, USA - East River MetaG ERMLT660_2 | ecosystem: Environmental > Terrestrial > Soil > Floodplain ... | reverse complement strand
GCGCGTAATCAGCCAGCAGCAAATAGTGGTCCCCGTGGTCGAGCAGCGCCTGCACGATCGGCATGAACCGGTCCGGTTGATCGGGCGAAAAGGCGCCCGCGGCGATACGATCGAGCACCTGCTTCAATTCGGGATCCGATGCGTAGATGTCGCGCGGCCGATACCCGGCTTCGCGCAGTTGCCGCGCTTCATCCGTGCGCAGGCCGAACATGAACATGTTGCCGGCGCCGACCGCATCGCGGATTTCGATGTTGGCCCCGTCTTCGGTGCCGATGGTCAGCGCGCCGTTCAAAGCGAGTTTCATGTTGCCGGTGCCCGAAGCCTCGGTGCCCGCCGTCGATATCTGTTCGGACAGGTCGGCGGCCGGGACGATGAGGCCGGCAACCGAGACGCCATAGTTGGGCACGAATACCACTTTCAGCCGGTCGCTTGTGCGGGGATCGGCGTTGAGGGTCGCCGCTACGTCGTTGATCAACTTGATGATCAGCTTGGCCATGACGTACGCCGATGCGGATTTGCCGGAAAAGATCACCGTTCGCGGCACCCAGTCGCGTTGCGGGTCGGCGAGAATCCGGTGGTAGCGGGTGATGGCGTGCAGCACGTTGAGAAGCTGGCGTTTGTACTCGTGGATACGTTTGATCTGCACGTCGTACATCGAATTCGGGCTGATCACGGTGCCGGTGACTCGCCGAACGTAGTCGGCAAGCCTGCGCTTGTTGGTGATTTTCACCGCCTGAAATGCGACCATGAATTCCTGGCTTTCCGCGAGCGGGGCGAGCTGATCGAGCAATTCCAGCTCGGTGCGCCAGCGCGTCCCGATGTGGCGGTCTATCAAACCCGCCAGCCCCGGATTGGCGAGCGCAAGCCAGCGCCGCGGCGTGATGCCGTTGGTGCAATTGACGAAACGGCCGGGCATGAGCCGGTGGAAATCGGCAAACACCGTCTCCTGCAGCAATTGCGAATGCAGTTTTGACACCCCATTCACTTTTTGGCTGGCAATCACCGACAGGTGTGCCATGCGCACGTGCCGCCCATGGCTTTCATCGATCAGGGATACGCGTCGCATCAGCTCGATGTCATCGGGGTGGCTCTGCCGCACCTGGTCGAGAAATATTTCGTTGATGTCGTAAATGATCTTCATGTGGCGCGGCAACACCCGTTCCAGCATTGCAACCGGCCACGTCTCCAGCGCCTCGGGCATCAGGGTATGGTTGGTGTACGAGAATATCCTGGTGCACAAGCGCCATGCCAGGGTCCATGGAAGGTCGTGGACGTCGATGAGCAGCCGCATCAACTCCGGAACCGCGATCGCCGGATGGGTATCGTTGAGATGGATGGCGACTTTTTCAGTCAGTTGTTCGACTCCGGAATGGATTTTGAAGTAGCGCCTCAACAGGTCCTGCATCGACGCACTGACGAAAAAATACTCCTGGCGCAGCCGCAATTCGCGGCCGCGCTCGTTGCTGTCATCAGGGTAGAGCACGCGCGAAACGTTCTCGGAACGGTTCTTGCGCTCGATCGCGGCGGTGTAGTTGCCCTGGTTGAAATGCGACAGGTCGATTGCTTCGGTCGAGGTGGCGGACCACAGCCGCAGCGTGTTGACGACCGTGTTGTTGCAACCGGGCACCAGGGTGTCATACGCCATGGCGAATACGTCGTCCGTATCGACCCAGCATGCAGCCTTGCCGCGGTATTCCACACGGCCGCCGAACTGGATGGTGTACTTGACCTCGGGCCTGGCGAATTCCCACGGATTGCCGGCGACCAGCCAATGGTCCGGATATTCGACCTGCCGGCCATCGTTGATCCGTTGCGCGAACATGCCGTATTCGTAGCGGATGCCGTAGCCGAGGCCGGGCAGCCCCAGGGTCGCCATGGAGTCGAGTAAACAGGCGGCGAGGCGGCCCAGGCCGCCGTTACCCAGCGCCGGATCCGGTTCAAGGGCGTCCAATTCGTCGAGGTCCAGACCCAATCCGCGCAATGCCTCGTCGCACAACTCATGCAAGCCGAGCGCGATCAGGGTATTGGAAAGCGTCCGGCCGGGAAGAAACTCCATCGACAGGTAGTAGATCCGCTTGGCGTCCTGCTGGTAGGTCCGGCGCGTCGTGTCCATCCAGCGCTCGATCAGACGATCGCGCACCGCCGTCGACAAGGCATACAGCCAGTCGCGCTTGGACGCGGCGATCGCGTCCTTGCCGACGGTGTAGTTCAAATGCCTTGAAATCGATTCGCGCAGCGACGCGATGTCGGCTTCCAACGTGCCGGCTCCTGCGCTGCTTACTGCTTTTACCGCTGTATCCATCAGGTTCCCTGCTCAGGCGTGCGTGCATTGTAACGCGGCACTATGGCACCGCTCGACAGGTGCCTCGTGCCCCGGCTGCGACTGCATGGTTCAGACAATGATCATGCCAGCGGCCGCAACTCCCGATACAGATCGAGATAACGGCGCGCGGCAGGTCCCCAGCCGAAATCCTGCAGCATCGCCGCGCGGCGCACCCGCTCCCACTGCCGGGGATCGCTCCATAGCGCAATCGCGCGACTCAACGCTTCGCGCAGCCCGTTTGCGCTCGCTGCGTCGAAAACGAAGCCCGTCGCGGTGCCGGCGGCCAGATTTTCGATGCCGGCGTCGCACACCGTGTCGGCAAGCCCGCCGACCCGGCGCACGAGCGGCAGCGAGCCGTAGGCCAGCGCGTACATCTGGGTCAGGCCGCAGGGTTCGAATCGCGACGGCACCAGAATGACGTCGCTGCCGGCAATGATGGCGTGGGCCAGCGGTTCGTCGTAACCGAGACGGACGCTTACCGCGCCGGGATAGCGCGCCGCCGCCGCCCGAAAGCCCGCTTCCAGCTCGTCGTCGCCCGAACCGAGCAGCGCGAGTTGGCCGCCGCACCCGACCAGCTCGGGAAGAACCGCCAGCACGAAATCGAGCCCTTTTTGGGCGGTGAGACGGCTCACGACGCCGAATACCGGCCCGGCATCCGAAGCCAGCCCCAGTTGCGTGCGCAGGCTGGCCTTGCACCGGGCCTTGCCCTCCGGTTCATGGAGGTTGAAGCGCGCCGCGATATAGGCGTCGGTCGACGGATCCCAGACTGCGCGATCGACACCGTTGAGTATGCCTGTGAGCACGCCGGCACGCGAACGCAGCAATCCGTCCATGCCGAAACCGAACTCGGGGGTCTGGATTTCGCGCGCGTAGGAAGGGCTGACGGTCGTGATCCTGTCCGCATAATGCAGCCCCGATTTCATGAAATTGACCTTGCCGAAGAATTCCAGACCGTGAATCGAAAAGAAACTCGCGGGCAAAGCCAGTTCTCGAAAGGTTTCGGCGGCGAATGCCCCCTGGTATCCGAGATTGTGCACGGTGAAGACACTGGCGGGACGTTCGCCGCCGCGCGCCGCAAGGTATGCCGGCGCCAGACCTGCGTGCCAATCGTGACCGTGAACGATATCAGGCCGCCAGCCGTCGATGCTGCCGTCGGCAAACCGGGCCGTCACCCAGCCCAGCAGAGCAAAGCGCAAATGGCCGTCGGGCCAGTCGCGACCCGCTGCATCGACGTAGGGATTGCCGGGCCGCGCATAGAGCTGGCCGGCCTCGATAAGATACGCCGGAACGCCCGCAAGCTGTCCCCGCAGGACGCGCACTTTCGCCCCGCCGATGGGTGCTTTCAACTGGACCACCTGGTGCACGTCGTCCGCTGCGCTCTCGATGGCGGGAAAAGCCGGCAGCAGGAGGCGGACATCCGCGCCCGCATCGAGCAGGGCCCTGGGCAACGCGGCATTCACATCGGCGAGGCCACCGGTCTTGAGCGCTGGATAGACTTCGGTGCTTGCGTAGATTACGCGCACTGGATCGACTCTGACGCAGGGTTTGCCAAAGACAATCCTCAGTCAGCGCTCGGTGAGTGCAAGCAAAATGTCGGCATACCGGAGAACGGATTCGATCATCTGAATTGCATCGTGTTGGCGGCGAATTGGCAAATTCTAGCGCGAGCGACCGCTACCGTGCGGTCTTGCGGCGGATGGCATCAGTCCATGCAGGCAATTTCGTGCGTTGCGTGGCACCCGGCACGCCCTGCGGCATGGCTAGGGAAGCTCTGAATAAGTCATCCTCGCGGAAGCGGGGATCCAGCAAGTAGTTCAGATTCCTGGATTCCCGCTTTCGCGGGAACGACGAAACGGGGGTTGTTCAGAGGTTCCCTAGTGGGCTGTAACAGCCGATTCGCAAGTACGATTTGTTCCCAACTGCACTATGCGCGAGTGCGTATCGCCACTATGGATTTGCACGTTACAGTCCGCTAGATCGTCCGAACGTCGATCCACGTGACCTGTCCGGTCCTGCGTTTTACTTCGTTGTACATGTGCGCCGTGCCTCCCGGTCCGTCGGCGCCGCCGCCGTTCCACAGGCACACGAAGCGCACCTTGTCCACGCCGCACGCGAGCGCGGTGTAAAGCAGCCAGAGGTTGCAACGTTCGTAGGGATAGCCTTCAGCGGCATTTTTTGGCGGCTCGCCCAGTTCAGCCGGCGCAGCGCGGGGTGGCGCCGCGAGTCTGGCTTTCGCGCTCAGATACCGGTCGCGCCACGCCTCGCCGCCGTTGACCACGGATTTCTGGATGAAATCGGGTTCGCGGTAGGGTTGGAGCCAGTGCACTTTCACGCCGCGTCGCAAGCAGGCTTCGGTGAACAGGAGGTCGCCGCCGCAGGCGCCCTGGGTGAGGGCGAGGTCTTCAGGGCCGGCCCCGAGTCGATCCAGTGCCTCAGCAATCTTTTGCGCCGCGAAGGGTTCCTTCTCAACGGGAAAGCGCGGCACGGCGCGGTCCGGCGCATCGACCATGTGGCCGCTGAACAGAAGCACCTGTCGCGGCTGCCAGCGGTCCTCGGGCCTGGCGAGTTTTTGCAGCGCGCGGTCGAAGGCGGTGACGCCCGCTTCGACGTTTTCCGGGCGGTACTCGAGCTCGCCGAGCAATTGCAGTTGCGCGCGGCTCGAATTGAGCGCGAACCAGTCTTTCTCGTTTTTCGCGATGGCTTCCTTGTAGGCGGCCTTGACGGTGTCGGACGTGCCGACGAGCACTTCCAGGTCTCCGAGGGTCGCCTTCGACCAGAAGAGCTGGCGCTCGTCGGGCTCGCATTCCGCGGCGAAGCGCACGGCGCCCGCCATGGTGGTCATATCCCGGTCGTAGCGCGCATCGCCGGTGAGATGGCGATGCAAGTGCATCAGGGTGAGCGCATTGATGCCGGAATAGTAGTGGCCGGGGCTCGCGCGGTAGCCCTTCGCATAGCTGTCGATCGCCGCGCGCAGGAGCGCATCTTCGTCGGCGGCATCCGCGCGCATCCGCTGCGGCGTCTGCCCGGGGCGGCGCCACGCGGCAGTCCAGGCGTCCTTGTCGACGCGGCCCAGCAGCGCACAGGTCTCGGGGTCGTTCGGGTAGCGTTTTAGAACACCGCGGTAGTGCGCGCGGGCACGATCGAGCGAGTGGCCGGCTGCGCCCGCCAGGGCCAAGCGTTGCAGGCAGGTGCCTTTCTCGCGCAGGCCCCGCAGATTCTCGGGCTCGATTTCCAGGCCGCGCTCGAGCTGCTCCAGCGCGAAGTCGAAGCGCTCGGCCTGGCGCAGAGCCACGCCCGCCTTGATCCAGGCTTCGGCACGAAACGCGGCGACGGGGGCCTCGTCGGCCAGCACCAGCAGGTCGCCGACGCGCCCGGCCTTGCGGGCGAGCTCGATGCGGCCTTCCCAGGCGTCGTGCTCCTCCCAGAATTCGCGCACCTTGCCGATGCGCAGCGACTTCCAGTCCGGCTCCTGCAGGTTGGGCATCAAATCGTAGACCGGGCTCAGCTTGCGGCCGTGCCAGGAGTCCATGGTCGCCTTCACCATCTCGGTCAACTTGCGCTTGTCTTCGTCGAGCGTTCCCGGGTCGGGCGCGCCGTCCTTCAGCTCGTAGCGCAGCTTGCGATCGGTGTAGAGGTCGAAGGCGGTCGTCACGCGCCCGCCGCAGACGAGCACCACGCCGCGCGCGCGCAGCGCGTGGCGCACGCCGAGCTCGTACCAGACGTTGGGATTGTCGATGGTAAGGTCGGCGAGGACGAGGTCGGCGACCAGCAGTTCCTGGAACATGTCCGCGCGGATGTCGCCGGCGCGCTGCTCCTGGTCGGCGCGGAAGACCTCCAGCCCCGCCGCCTCCAGCGACGGCCCGATGTACTCGGCGAAGACCCGATTGAAGTCGATGAGCTGGCCGTCGGGCCCGGGCTTCGAGCCGAAAGGCATGACTACGAATGCGTGAGGGCGGATAGCCACGAGACGATTCTCCTGGAATGCATCCGCAATTCGAAATCACGGAGGTGCGCGCGATGCCCGGAATGGCATCCGATTTTCAAACCGCCGGTTTTGGCCATCTCCCCTCCGTTGGCCGCGTTCGGATCAAAGAGATGCGGCGCAGTTCTGCAACACGAACACGCGGTAGACCACGGTGCCGCGTCGAAGCTTATCGTAGAAGGCCGTTCCGCGTAGCGCCGCGAATTGGTGGAATGCGCGCCGCAGGGGACGCTCTACCTGCGCCTCTATCAAGCGTCTCTTCCGCTCGTCGTCGGCGTCCAGCGCCGCCACGACACCGGGCGTGATATCGCGCTCGACGACGAGCCGCAGTCCGGCGGCCAGCAGCCCGGCACGCCAGGCGTCCAGTTCGTCGCGCGAACGGAAATCGGCGTACAAAAAATGACCTTCCGGACGCAGGACACGCCGCACCTCGCGGACGAACGCACCCAGGTCACCGTAGCAGTGCGACGACTCGACATTGAGGATGGCGTCGAACGAGGCGTCCGCAAAACCGAGGTGCTCCGCGTTTCCGACCTCGAAGGACAGCCCGGGCGCGGCATGCCGCGCGCGACAGAACGCCACCGCTCGGGGCGATACGTCCACGCCCACCATCCGGCTCGGTCGAAGGTAGCGGGCCACGAATGAAGCGCCGCCGCCGCGCCCGCTCCCCACTTCCAGTAACTCTCGCCCGGTCAGTTCCACCGCGCTCGCGACCAGGTGATAAAGCTGGATACAAGATCGATCCGGCTCGTCTTCGGGCGCCAGGGCGAGCGGCGCCGTGCCGTGCGGCGGACGATGCCCATAGTTCATGAACGTCCATTGCCGGTCCCGGTATCGGCCCGCAAGGAACTCATACCAGCTGCGCCAGAGCAATCGTTTCACCGGCGGCATGCGCAAGGCGATCGAGAAGAAACGGGCGATCAACATGGCAGGCACGGTACTAGAACGACAGGCGGCTGCCGAAGATGCGGAATTGCGGCGGTTGACCGGGAAACAGCTCGCTGTAGAGAATACCCAGCGTGCCCACGCTCTGGCCGCAGGCGCCGTTGAAACTTCCGGCGGTGCCGCGGACACTTTGGCGCACGATGGCCGCGTTGCTGCCATCGCGCACGAGTGTGGCGTCGTCGAGGCTGACGATCTCGAAGGCAAGGCAGCCGCGATAAAGGTCGCCTTCCGTCGGCGTTACCAACAGGTAATTGCCGGAACCGCTGTTCACGAGCTCGGTTGCCGAGAAGCCGGTGAAATTGCTGGCGCCGACGCCGAACGTGTCGTTGTAGTTCGCTGCTTCGGGGCCCGTGAGCAACGTGCCTCGATACCCGCAACTGCCCGCGCTGATCTGGTTGTCACAGCGCAGCAGCACGACATTGCCGGCCCCGCCCGCACCGGTGGCGCACTTGAGGCTGATATAGACGCCATTGAGCGTCGCGAGCATGCCCGGTTCGGTAAAGACCAGGCACCCGCTCAAGGCGGGGTGGAGCGTGTCCAGGTGGTATTCCGGCGACCCGATGATGCTGTTGTTGCTCGTGTCATATGCCGACCCAACGAAGAGCTTGCGCTCCGCGGACCAGGGACCGGTCGCGTTCGGCGCAGTCTTGAACGATATCCATCCGTGTTGGAACAGCGGTGAGCCGACCGAGCCCACGGTCGCTTGTTCCCAGCGGTAGCGATGCCAAATCAGCTTCCAGCGCTGGTTCGGATCGCTCGTATGGAAGTCGTAGAAAAGGCGCGAGACCTCGTGCTGCCACGTGCCGTAGAGTGGGCCGATCGGATTGGCGGTGTACTCCTCGGAAGTGGTGACGTTGGCGTTTGCGTCGGTCCAGCCCGGGGCACTGCCCTGCGCGATGCGAATGTGGACCAGGCGCTGGCCGCTGGTCGAGTTATCGACGGCCGAATAGCTCATCCACACGCGGCCGCACTCGTCGCTCGTGGGTGCGGGGTCGAAGACACCGTCCGCAGGGTTGTAGCCGGTGATCGCGGTGCTCGAGGGTGGGGGTAGTGCGGCGCCGCCTTCACAGCGGTCGATAACACCACCACGGGTACTGGTCGACTCGGCGCAGTTTCCGAGCATCAGCACCGCCAGCGCGGCTGCGACGACCAGCAGCGAGCGATCCAAACTCCAAGGGCTGCCGTGGTTCATGGTGCGCAAAATGACGCGTCCCCGAAAGTGCAGCAGCGCCCTATCCGCGAAGCCGTCCCGCAACCTTCAGCCGCTGCACCGTATCCCCGGCGAGGTGGCTCCAGATGATGGAATCGCGCGCGAGCTTGTCGGCGTGCGCGTCCATCGCGCACCCCGCTCCCCCGCGCACGTCCATGTAGATCTCGGCCACTTCCTGCACGACGTCGGTCGAAAAATTCATCGCGAGGCCGGCGTTGGGCGAATGGATCCGGCGGTCGTGCTCCCAGGCGATGCGCATGACGAACGAGCGCAACGCCTCGGTCAGCATGTGCATCCGGTTGAGTTTGAGCTGGATGAGCTGCTGCTCGAAGAGAACTTTTCCGCCCTGCTTCGCGCTGCGCGCGTGCTGCAGGGCGACCTCGCAAGCATCATCGCAGATCCCCAGCGCGTTGGCGGCCAGTTCCAGATCGCCGAAGAGGTCGCCTCCCGTGGTGTCGCCGCCCGCGCCGCCCGACTTGCGCACGGCGCCGTTCACCTCGCCGACGACATTGGCGTGCGGCACGCGCGCGTTCTCGAAGATCATCTCGCCGTTCTGGTAGAAGCGCCAGCCGCTCTTGTTGAATACCTTGCCGGTGCGAAAACCCGGCGTGTCGCGCGGCACGAGGAACATCGTGGTGCCCTGCTTGAGCGGTGCGTTCGGGTCGGTGCGCGCGTCGATGAAGAAGAGCTTGCCGATGTTCCCGTTGGCGATGAAGGCCTTCTCGCCGTTGAGGATCCATTCGTCGCCGCGACGCTCCGCGCGCAGTTTCAGGCCGGCCTTGGGGTCGTCCGCCGGCGGCAGCCGGTTGTCCGAGCCGGCGGAATGCTCGCTGATGCCCTTGCCCAGGACAAAGGTATCGTCGGCGAGGAAGGGCCTGAGGAACCGCTCTTTCTGCTCGTCGCTGCAGCTCGCGGCGATCAGATGGCTCCACTTCCAGCACTGGCTGAAGCTCTTCGAGATCGCGCTGTCGGCCTTCGCGAGCTCGGTCATGACCAGGGCCTGCGTCACGAAATCGGTCCCCTGCCCGCCCCACTCCTTGGGAACGGCCAGGGTGCGAAAGCCGAGCTTAGATCCCTTCCTGATGATGTCCCAGTCGAAGGTCTCGCGCGGATCTTCGATGGCATCGCGCTGGAGCGAAATCGGCCGGACCTCCTCGCGCGCGAACTTGCGCGCCTTCATCTGCCATTCGCGCTGCTCGTCGTTGAGGGAGAAGTCCATGGGTCAGGTCCCTGTTTTCGCCGGCCGCCGGTAGCCGGCGAGGATCTCGGCGAGCCTGAGCTTCGCGTCCGCGCTGCCCTCCCCCGAGTGCAGGCACACGCGCGCGTCCTGGACGTACTTCTGCAGCGGCATGTCGCGCATCACTCCCATCGCGCCGAAACATTCCGCGGCATCCTTCGCCACTTCGAGCATCGCCTCCGCGGTGTAGACCCGGGCGATGGCCTGCAGCGGCAGATCGGGAAGGCTGCGGTCGGCGATCGCCTCGGGATGATCCGACGCCCATGCCGCGCGCCAGACGGCGGCGCGCGCGACTTCGAGCCGGATCGCGATTCCGGCGAGTTTCGCCCCGATCGCCTGGTGTTCGACGATGCGCCGGCCGCCCTGCACGCGCAGATGCGCGTAGGCCAGCGCGGCCTCGTACGCGGCGCGGCCGATGCCCAGATTCAGCGCCTGGAATTGCGGGCTGCCGCGGCCTTTCGCATCCGGCCCTTCCGCCAAGGGACTGCGCCCCTCGACGCCGAGAAGGCTATCCACCGGCACGCGGCAGTTTTCGAACGCGACCTCGCCGTAGCTCCCGTGAAACCAGTGTCCCTCCTGCGCGCGCGCCGAAAGGCCGGCCGTGTCGCGCGGCACGAGCAAGGTACTGACGCCGCCGGCGGTGCTCGCCTGGACGGCGAAGAGCTTGGCGACCGGCGCGTTGGCCACGCATTCCTTGGCGCCGTTGATGATCCACTTGTCGCCGGCGCGCACGGCGCTCGTCCTGAATCCGAGCCCCATCACCGCCGGACGATGATAATGGGCGCCGAGCGCCGTCTCGCTTCCGGGCTCGCGTTCGGCAAAGGCGAGGTGGTAGCGATCGTCTCCGAGGAATTCCGGCAGAAAGCGATTGCGTTGCGCGAGGGGCATCAGCCGCTCGAACAGGCGGCCGAGCATCGCCGTCTGCGCGAGCACCGCGGCGATGTCCGGATCGCCCACCGCCAGTTCTTCGGTGACGATGCAGCAGGTGAGATTGTCCGCGCCCGCGCCGCCGGCCGCTTCGGAGAGCGCGAGCGTGCGCAAGCCCAGCCGCGAAGCCTGGGCCAGAAGCTCCGCGAGCAGCGGCTTCTCGAACGCCTCCAGCCGCGCGGGCGCAAGCGCAACGGGCTTCACTTCCCGCGCGACGAAATCGCGGACCGTGTCGCGAATCTCCAGCTGCTCGGGGCTGAGATGCAGATTGAACATGCGCGCCTATTCTCCCTTGATGCCCAGGGTCTTGACGATGCCCGCCCACTTGTCCAGTTCCTTCCGGATGTACTGGGCGAAGTCCTCGGAATCCCGGTAGGAGGCGACGATCTGCTGCTCCGCGAAAGTCTTCATCACGCCGGGATCCTTGAGAAAAGCGGCGGTTTCCCGGCTCAACCGGGCGACGATGTCCCTGGGCGTCCCGGCGGGCGCGAAGATGCCGACCCAGGCCGCGAACTCGAAGCCCGGGACGGTCTCCGCGATCGCGGGGATATCGGGCAGCGCCGGCAGGCGCTGGGCTTCGCCGACCGCGAGCGCCGTCATCTTGCCCGCGCGCACGTGCTCCAGCGCCGTCGCGACGTTGTTGTACATGAGCTGCACGTCGCCGGCGAGCAACGCCATCATGGCGGGCCCGACGCCCCGGTACGGCACGTGCACGAGCTTGATCCCGGCCTGGGAAGCGAGCAGCTCCGGGCCCAGATGGCTGAAATTGCCGGTTCCCCCGGAGGAATAATTCAGCGTCCCCGGTTTGGCCTTCGCCAGCGCGATCAGCTCGGCGACGTTGCGGACCGGAACGGAAGGGTGTGCCGTCAGCATCGACGGAAACTTGATCATCATCGCGACCGGAACGAAATCGCGCAGCGGGTGGTAAGCGAGCTTCTCGTAGAGCGCGGGGTTCACCACCGTCGGCCCGTCGGAAATCGCCGCGATCGTGTAGCCGTCCGGCACCGACTGCATCAGGGCCTGCGCGCCGATCGCCCCGTTCGCACCGCCGCGGTTGTCGACGAACACCGGCTGGCCGAGGCGGTCTCCCAGCTGCTTGGCGGCGAGCCGGCCGATGAAGTCGGTGCCGCCGCCGGCGGGAAACGGAACGATCATCTTGATCGGCTTGCTCGGCCAGCTTTGCGCAGCCGCCGGCGCCGGCATCAGGCACGAGATGGCGATCGCGGCCGCAATACTCCCCGGGAAGCGCTTCATGGTCCTCTCCTTTGCACGTTCGCTAATCCAAATTGGATCACTGCGTCGATCACCGCGTCGATCACTTGCGTCGATCACCGCGTCGATCACCGCGCGGCATAGGCGGCGATCGCGTCTCCCATTTCCCGGGTGCCGGCGCTCCCGCCCAGGTCCCGCGTCAGGTGCTTCGCCTCGGCGATGACCTGGCTCACTGCGCGCTGGATATGCCGCGCGGCTTCGCTCGCCCCGGGTTCATCGCGCTTTCGCCCAAGCCAGGCGAGCAGCATCTGTCCGGACACGATCATGGCATAAGGATTGGCGATGCCGCGCCCCGCGATGTCGGGCGCGGAGCCGTGGGTCGCCTGCGCCATCGCCTGGCGCTCGCCCACGCAAAGGCCCGGGGCGAGCCCGAGCCCGCCGACCAGCCCCGCGCCGATATCGGTGAGGATGTCGCCGAACTGGTTGGTGGTGACGACGACGTCGAATCGCTGCGGTTCCATCACCAGCTTCATCGAGGCCGAGTCGATCATCATTTCCTCGAAGGCCACCTCCGGAAACTCCCGCGCCACCTTGCGGCATTCCTCGGCGAACATGCCGCAGGCAAGCCGGTACACCGGCTCCTTGTGTGCGGCGGTCACTTTCCTTCGCGGCCGCGTGCGCGCAATCTCGAACGCCTCGCGCGCGACGCGATGCGAGCCCTTGCGGGTGATCACGCGCATGGCAACGGTGATGTCGTCGTTCGGCCGGAACTCCGGCGCTCCGGCAACGACGGTCTCCGAATAGAGCATTCCCTCGGTCAGTTCGCGCACGAAAACGATGTCCACGTTCTTGTGGACCGAAGCGATGTGCGCATGCGACAACGACGGCCGCACCGCGGCGAACAGCTCGAATTTCTTGCGCACCGGCGGCATCACCCAGGTCGGATCGCCGCGCGGATACGCGGCGTGCCCGATCGGTCCCATCACCCAGCCGTCGAGCCCGCGAAGCGCCTGCTCGGTCACGCCGGGAAGCGTGTCGCCGTGCTCCTCGTGCCCGCGCTTGCCGATGGGAAGCGGCTGCCAGTCGATGGCGAGCCCGGACCGCGAGGCGGCCGCCTTCATCACCTTGACGCACTCCGGAACGACCTCGAGACCGATGTCGTCGCCCATCAGGATTCCGATTTTCAGTGCCGACACCCCTATGTCCCAGGCTTTCTGCTTCTGTGCTTTTCAACAATCTCGCGATTTTGCGTGGCTGCGCCGTTTGCAGCCATGCAAAATCGTGAGACCCCAGACCAGCAAAATTCTCTCCGATACCGGACTGACGCACCGCTCAAGTCGTAAACCCCCCATCCACGAACAGCGTCTGCCCCGTGACGAAATCGGAAGCGCCGCTGGCCAGGAACACCCCCGCGCCGAGCAGATCCGAGGGCTGCGCGAAACGTCCGAGCTTGATGCGCTCGAGCAGGCGCTTCGCCCGATCCGGATTGGAGGCCATCACGCGGGCGGTGAAGTCGGTCATCGTGGCGGTCGGCGCCAGCGCATTGACGCGCACCCCGAGCGGCGCCCATTCGGTCGAAAGCGCCGCGGTGAGATGCGACACCGCGGCTTTGGCGGCGCAGTAGGCGCTCTTTCCCGCATCGGTCGCCTCCGACCAGGCGGAACTCATATTGACGATCTTGCCGTAGCCGCGCGCTATCATCATGGCGCCGATCTTTTGCGAGCAGAAGAAAGTGCCTCTCACATGGGTGTCGAAGAGAACGTCCCACTCCTCTTCGCTGGTATCCAGCGCGGCCTTCGTGAAGCCGAACCCGGCGTTGTTCACCAGCACGAGCCGGCGGTCGTTTTCCTTTGCCAGAGCGCCGACCGCATCCGCCAGAATGCGGATGTCCTCGAGGCGGGTGACGTCGGTAGTCACGACTTCGGCGCGCCCGCCGGAGGCGACGATCGCCTGGCGCACGGATTCGAGCTTGTCCTTGCGCCGGCTTGCCAGGACGACCAAGGCGCCGGCGCGGGCGAAGCACTCGGCGAATGCCCGGCCGATGCCTTCGCTCGCTCCGGTCACGACGATCAGCCGATCGTCGAGCCGGAACGAAGCCAGCGGATCGCTCGGTGCACTGATCGTCACGGATGACCTTCGAGGCGCGCTGCCTGACAGGGAACGCATCCGCGGCGGCCGGATTACGTTCGCGATACCACTGAAATGCCGCCCGGGCCTCCGCCGTCGCTTGCGCGTGGGGTTCGCCCCACGGATTCTACGCCGGCTCGCGCATGGGGCTCAACCGACCGCCGGTACTCGCCGGCACTCTACACGGCATGGCACCTTGCCGCCGTCACGCACGCATCGGAGCCTGGGCAACGCCGACGCGGCTCGACATGGCCGGATACCGACAAGAGGCGGAACAGCACAAGGGGCCCCGGGGGCCCCTTGAGTCGCTGCCATCGACGCCGGGCGCGGGCGTCAGCGTGTCGACCTCGCCGTCACGCTGGCCGAATACGGCGAGTAGCCGGTGCCGTTGTAGGCGCGTACGCGGTAGGAGTAGCTGGTGCGCGACGCCAGGCCTCTATCGATGACCGAGGTGGCATTGCCGGCAACGCGCGCGATCTCGATGAAGTTCGTGCATGGCGCGGTGCAGCGCTCGACCGAGATTCCGGTCTGGGTGGAGGAGCTGTTGGTCCATCGCAGTTGGATCCTTCTCGAGGACAGCGAGCTCGCGCTGAGGTTCGTCGGTGCAGCCGGGACTGCGGCGGGCGGCGGCGTGGGCGCGGCGGGCGGCGGCGTGGGCGCAGGGGGCGGCGGCGTGGGTGCGGCGGGCGGCGGCGTGGGTGCGGTAGGCGCACCCGGCAGGCCGGTCTGGCGGTAACGCGCGGTGTACATCTGGCCATAACCCTGCACGAACAGGGTGCTCCCGTCGCTGCCCACCCGTACGGCGTTGCCCAAGCCCCCGTCGACCGAGGAGATCGTCCACACCGGGTCGCCGTTGGCGGTGTACTTCAGCGTGACCATGCGCATATAGCTGCTGCCGTTGGCGAGGACGTACGCCGGACCGCCCGCGCCCGTGACATAGACGTTGTCGAAGGGGTCGAGCGCGACAAACGCCGGGATCTCGTTGTTGGCGCTAAGCGCGTCGAAGGTCGCGGACCACAGCCGGACGCCGGTCGGGGCGACCTTCATCGTCACCCAGTTCGCATAATAGTTGCTGTAGTCGGGGCCGGTCGCGATCACGTTGCCCACCGAATCGAGCGCGAGGCGGTAGATGTAGTCGCCCGGGGAAAAGACGTTCGTCCACAGCACGGCGCCTGCAGCGGAATACTTCGTGATCTGCATGCCCATGCCGCCCGCGAGGCCGTTGCCGAAATACACCTCGCCCAGGTTGTTGACCGCGACGGCGGCGGCGTAGACGGAATGGTCGCGAAAGTCCTGCCACCGCTTGAACCCGGATTGGTCGCAGGACAGCACGTAGTAGTTGTACCCGCTCGTGCCCGAAGCGGCGATCGAGCCGCCGTCGTCGGACAGGTAAAGGCCGGTCGGCAAGGGCGTGCCGGGGAAACCGTTGCCGTTCGGATTGACCGCCGGGCAGACCCATTGCCGTCCGCCGGTGGGCGAGTACTTCACGATCCCGAGCGTGAAACTGCCGGCCACGTAGAGGCCGCCGGTCACGTAGGCGTTGCCGGCGCGGTCGGTGACGGCCCGGACGGCCTGGGCGGCACCCCCGTCGTTGATGTCCGACCAGACCAGGTTGCCTTCCGCGTCGTAGCGCAGCACGAAGTAGCCGATGGCAACCTGGTCGGAACCGGTCCACTTGTGGCCGACGACGTAGGCCCCGCCGTTGGGGTCGGCGGCCACCCAGGTCGCCTTCACCGCAAAATCGGGCCGGAAGGTGCGCTCCCACTGCAGGATCCCGTCCGCGCTCAATTTCTGGGTGAGGACGATGCCGCCGACAATCGTGTCGCCGACCGAATAGACGTTGTCGAAGCGGTCGATATCCATCATCTTGCCGGCGAAATCGGTCGTCGCCGACCAGAGGACCTCGACGGAGGGTGTCGACTGCGCAAGCGCGCCGGGTGTTCCCGACACGAGCAGGAACACGGGGAGCAGAAAACCGAACAGAGCAGAAGTCGCGGATCGAATTTTCATGGCGTACCTTTCTTCCGGGAAACAAGGCGTCGCACGCGGTGCCTTGTGTGTTCAATGCAATAACAAATATATGCTACGCGATAGCGACAGCAGCCATTTGATCCAGGTCAACCGCATGCGGATAGCCTATGAGCCGAAACGGCTCGAAGGCCAAGACATCGAATGGCTTGACGGACGCATGCGCTGTGAATATGCAGTAAGTGTCGGGCAAGCCCGACACTTACATTCTGCCCGCATGCGCATAGGCAAGATGCAAGCCTAGTCCAAGAGCCGTGCGCGGTCTGTACGGCAACTCACAGAGCGCCGAGCCGAGAATTCCGCGCGCCTCGCGCCGGGCGCGCATTCTTTCTCGCGGCCGGCTCCCGGCCCTACTGCGGCATTGGCGCCTTCACCGCGGCATAGAGATCCGCGAGCGGCACGACGCGCCCGTGCAGGGGCAGGATCCTCTCGATCGGAAGCTTCAGGCGCTGGAGGTTCGCGACCAGGGTCAGATGGTTCGGATTCGCCTGCGCGGGCGGCGGCGAATTCGGCGGGCCGGGCGTGAACGCGTCCGCTTCGATCAGGAGCTTCTCCTTGGGCAGGTAGGCCATGATGAAGGTGTCGCTGTGGTCACCCCCGGCGATGCGGTGGATCTCCAGCGAGCGCGAGCCGTCGTTCAGCACGAGCTTCTCGTTCACCGTCCGGAATTTCGCCTTCTTGCCCGATTTGGCGAGCCGGTCCGGATTGAGCTTGTTCGGCGCCGCAAAGGCGCGCTCGAAGTAGGCCTTGTTCCCCGCCTGGGTGATGAGGGTGGCGCCTTCGGCCACGGCCGCGCGCAGGCCGCCCGAATGGTCGAAATGGCCGTGCGAGTTGATCACGTAGCGGATCGGCTTGCCCGGAGCGAGCTTCTTCACCTCCTCGAACACGGCGCCCGAGCGAGCGTCGTTCAACGGCGCTTCCATGAGCACGATGTGGTCCTTCATCTCGATCGCGACGCTGTTGTGCGAGCCGCCGGCCACGTGCCACACGCCTTCGGCCACTTTTTCCGTGGTCACCCGCTCGGTGGCGTTGCGCACGGTGTCCGGCAACGCGATGTCGGCCGGCGCGTTGGGCTGGACCTCCTTGACCGCGAGGTCGAGAACGGGAAAGCCTCCCAGCGACTGCTGGATCCTCGACGGGAATTTCACCGCGCCATAGTCGCGGTAATCCGTGTAGCGGGTGACGGCCGTCGTTTCGCCGAGCACCGCATCGGGGACCCGCGATCCGACCCGCTCGACGAGGAACTCTTCGTTGATGAACGCCGTGGCGGCGTATTTGCCCGGCTCGGTGAAGGAAACGGCGGTCAGTCCGCCCGTGGCCGGCTTCTTCAGGGTGGCCTTGTTCTTGATCGCGGCCTTGATCACGCCGTGCGGCGTGATCCACAGCTGATGCGTGCGGTCGGCCAGAAACCTCGGGCCCGGCACCGGCCCGGCGGCCGCCTGGTTCCAGGCGTAGGCTCCGCTCACGAACTGGTCGTTCTTCTGCTGCGCCACCGGAGGATACCCGCCGCCGCCTTTGGGCTCGCCGCGGCTGAGCGTGATCTCGTCGCGCATCGAGGCGGTTTCGTAATTGATCGTCTTGATCTGGCTGTGCACGTTGATCTTCGGCCACGGCATGCCGGGACGAAAGGCCTGGCCGTAGGTGTAGCCGGTGCCCTCCCCGGCGTAGCGGATCGACTTGAGTTCCCCCGCGCCCATCGCGCTCGCCGCGCGCTTGAGCAAGCTTGCGGCGTCCTGGGCCAAGGCCGCAGCCGGAACGAACGCGAGGGCCGCGGCGGACACGACGTATCCGATCGAGAAGCGGGTCAACAAGACTCTGCGGAACATGCTCTTCTCCTGTCCTTGGGACTTCGGGTCAACAGCGCCAACCGGATTGTATTCCTTTGCCGGAGCGGGATGCCCTGCCGATCAGCCGATGGATTTCGCGGGCGCATCGGTCGTGCTGCTCGCCGCGCGCACCGGCGTAGAGGACGAGGCGCGGAACATCCTGCGCGCGGCCTTCGCGGAGGCGAGGCGGCTCCTCGCACCTATTCGCCTACTCACCCTTGGCACCCGAAATCTCGAAGCCGGGCGGTCCGGCCAGTACCTCTACAGCTTGACACCCTCGTCGGCGACGACGCGCTGCACCGCCGGGCGCTTCGCCATGCGGTCCTTCAGCGCGGTGTAGTTCTTCAGTTCCGCCACGGGCAGCTCGCGCTTCAGGCCCCAGGCGTAGAACACGAAGGCATAGGGGTCGAGCACCGAATACTTGTCGGATAGCCACTCGCGCCCCGCGTACATCGCGTCGATCTGCTTCAGGTGTTCGTGGAAGCTCTTCTTGCCCATGGCCTGGATGCCGGGGAAGGCCGACTTGTCCTCGGTATAGCGCTCGGGCCGGCCGATGTGGCCGTGCGCGGGATGCACGCTCGTCGCGAAAAAGCCGACGATGGAAAGCGCCTTTGCTTCCTTGAGCGGATCGGCGGGCCACATTCCGAAGCGCTTGCCCAGGTAAGGCAGGATCGCCGTGTTCTCGGTGAGCGGCGAGCCGTCGTCCAGCTTCAGCGCCGGCACGCGGCCGAGCGGATGGATCTTCATGTACTCCGGCGTGCGCTGCTCGCCCTTAGACAGATCCATGCGCTGTGGTTGGTACTTCTCCCCGCTCTCCTCGAGCACGATGTGGGACGCCATGGAACAGGCGCCGGGGGCGTAGAAAAGAGTCAGCATGCGAATTCTCCTTGATAGGAAGCTGATTAACGTCATGTCCGCGAACGCGGGCATCCAGCAAGCGGCTGAAATATCTGGATTCCCGCTTTCGTGGGAATGACGAAATCAGGGGTTGTTCAGAGTTTCCATAGGTCGGGTACGGGGAGCGTCGAGGGCAGGCGATCGGGGATTCTATCCCGCATTGCGGTATGCTTGCGTTTCCATGGTGCGCAACCTCCTCCTCGTCTGGCTGATCAACGCGCTCGCGCTGCTCGCGCTTCCCTACCTCGTGCCCTCGGTGCAGGTGGACAGCTTCTTCACCGCGCTCATCGCGGCGCTGCTGCTCGGGTTCGTCAACATGCTGATCCGGCCGCTCGTCGTGCTGCTCACGCTGCCCGTCACCGTCCTCACGCTGGGATTGTTCATCTTCGTGATCAACGGCCTCCTGTTCTGGTTCGTCGCGTCCTTCGTGAAGGGATTCATCGTCGCCGGATTCTGGTCCGCGGTGCTCGGCGCGATCGTCTACGCGCTGATCTCCTGGGCGGCGAGCGCGCTCGTGTTCGGTCACCAGCGCGTCGTCGTGCGGCGCGACGAGTACCGCTAGCAGGGTGTTGAAAAATGGCGCGTTGTCATTCTGAGGAGCGCAGCGACGAAGAATCTGCTTCTGTAAGAGTTTGATCTGCAAGCAGTGCTGGATTGCAAGATCTGAAAATCATCCAGACGCCAGCCCGCGTCGCTTCCCGCTCACCCAGCCCGGCCGGCCGACCCGAAATCCGACAGCAGGCGCGAGAGCCGCACATGGGCGACCAGCGCGTCGGGCACGGCTTCGATGATTTCCCGATAGGGATCGGTGAACCCGCTGTTCCCCTCGAAGCGCACCAGCGTGCGCAGCTTGTCGATCACGCCGCGCATCTCTCCGCTCACGTCCTTGTCGCCCACCCCGGCGAGCTCGTCGAGCCGCGCGATCAGCGCCGAGAGCACGCGCAGCCATTCGAAAGACGCATCCTGGAGCACGAGTTCCAGGAGCTCGCCCCTGGATTCGACGCGGCCGTTCTCGCGCTCATAGCGGATGCGCTGGGCATCCAGCAGCGTCTTGTGGAGCTGCAGCAGCGCAGGCCGCAGCTCGTCGAGATCGGAGGTATCGGTCGTGGTCATGGCGTTCCCATTTGTCGGAACAGGGCAAATGGGGGCGAACCCCGGAATTTCCACTCCGGCATCCGGCGCTTCGCCTCCCGCCGGATCCGGCATGCGGGCCGCGCGACCGATGCCGAAGCAGGGAATATGACCGCTCCGCGGCTTCATTCTCTCCTTCCCGCGCCCGAGCCGCGGGCATAATCCCTGCTTGGGCCGGGTTCCGGGGAAGCGCGAAGCACACGCCGCGAAACGGCCGATCTCCGGGAGGAGAAAATTGGATACGACGAGTCCCCGCAATGCCGGGAGCCCTTCGCTCTACGATGCGGCGGTCGCGCTGGATTTCTTCCGGTCCGCGGGCAGGCCGCAGACCGTCGCGAAGGGCACGACCATCTTCTCCGAAAACCGCAAAGGCATGCCCCGGCTGCTCATGCCCAACCGGATCTACCTGCTTCTGGAGGGGCAAGTCGGCGTTGTCGCGAAAGACGAGCCCATCGCCGTCATCCGGAGCGGCGAGATTTTCGGCGAGATGGCCTCGATGGGCCAGATGCCGCGCAGCGCGTCGGCGGTGGCGAAAAGCGATTGCCGGGTGATCGGACTGGACGACAGGCAGTTTCGCGCCGCGCTCGGCAGGAACCCGGGGTTCGCGCTCATGCTGATGAGCATCATGGCAAGCCGCCTGCGCGATACGATCGCCAGCCTGGGCGCCTCCGCTTCGCCGGCGGACGCCGGGTGGAGAGAAGCCGCCGCGCTGGACGGGCAACTGCTCGCCGATCTCGCGCAGCTGCTCGGCCCCGCGGCGCGTTTCCGCTACAAGGCCGGAAGGATCGTCACGACGGAAGGGGAGCTGGGCGGGGCCCTGTTCGTGGTGCTCGAAGGCCGCGTGGCGATCCGCATCGGCGATTGCGTCGTCGAAAAAGTCGGCCCGGGCGGCCTGTTCGGCGAAATGTCGCTCGTCGATCGCACGCCGCGGCTCGCCACCGCCGTCGCGGAAACCGACAGCGCGCTGCTCGCGATGAGCCGCCACATGTTCCTTCACCTGGTGAAAAGGAGCCCGAAATTCGGCGCCGCGCTGCTCAAGGCGGTGGGCGAGCGCGCGGCATTCATGGCCTCGCGCCGCGCCGAGCGGGGTGCTCCTTCCGCCGTGCGGCCGCCCGCAAAACGGCGCTCTGCCTGACGGGCCGCTACTCCGCCTTCAGCCCGATCGCGCGCACCAGCCTGCCCCATTTCTCGAGCTCGGCCGCGCGGTAGGCGCGCGCCGCGGCGGGCGAGGCGCTCGCCTCCGCGTCGATGCCGATGTTCGCGAGCTGCTCCTTCACCTGGGGGGATTGGGCGATCTTCGCGAGCTCCGCATGCAGGCGCTCGACGATGCTCTCCTGAGTCCCGGCGGTGACGAGCACCGCGTACGAGGTCCACACGTCGAATCCGGGCAGGCCGCTCTCGCTGATGGTCGGCGTGCCGGGGGCGAAGGCCGAATGCTTCTCGCCGGTCAGGCCGATGAGCTTGAGCTTGCCCGCCTTGGCGAGCGGCACCACGTTCGCCACCGGCGCGAAGCTCATGTCCACCTGCCCCGAAACGAGATCGGTCATCGCCGGCGCCGCGCCCTTGTAGGGCACGTGCACGATGTCCACGCCCGCCATCTGCTTGAACAGCTCGCCCGCGAGGTGCAACGACGACCCGCTCCCCGACGAGGCGTAGGTGAGCCTGCCCGGCTGCGCTCTTGCGAGCGCGATCAATTCCTTCACGCTGCTCGCGGGCACGCGCGGGTGCACGGCGAGCGCGCTGTTGCCGGTGGCGACCAGCGTCACCATGGCGAGATCGCGCACCAGGTCGAAGCCGAGCTTCGTATACAGCCAGGGATTGACGGCGTTGGTCGAGGTCGAGCCGAGCATGAGCGTGTAGCCGTCGGGCGCGGCCCGGGCGACCGCCTCCGCGGCGAGATTGCCCGCGGCCCCGGCGCGGTTCTCGACCACGAAAGGCGCCCCGAGCGCCTCCGAGAGCCGCGCGGAATAGGCGCGCGCGATGATGTCGTTCGGGCCGCCCGGCGCGAAGCCGACCAGCACGCGCGCGGGCTTCGCGGGATAGCTCTGCGCGTGCGCGGGGAGCGCGAGCGCGCAGGCGAGGAGGCAGATGAAGCGGGTCACGTCCTACCTCGCCCTCTTATAGAAATTCGACGCCGAGCCGCGGCCCCCGGCGACGTTCGGATTGGTGTTGACGAACTCCTCCGCGGTGAGCTTGTCGATCGTGCGTGTCTGCGCCTCGCCCTCCCAGTTCGGGAAGGAGCTGGAGACGATCTTGTAAGTGACCGTCTTCTTCTCCTCGTCCACCGTGTAAGTGCCGAACACCGAGAGACTGCGGCGCATGATCGCTGCGTACTCCTCGGGCGTCCCGGTCAGGCGGTTGTTCGATGCGATCCTCGGCACATCGCCCGCCACGTGCACCTGCGCGAAGCGGCCGTCGGAGGTGAAAATGAGAACGCCCTTCGGCGTCTCGCCGAACGGAAAGGATTTCTTGCCGTCGGGCGCCTTGACCTCGGCGACGACGAAATTCCAGGTGCCGACGATCTGGCTTCTGAGGGTCGTCTGCTGCGTCGTGGCGCAACCCGTCAGCGCGAGCGCGGCGAGCGCGATTTGAATGATTTTCATGATGTCCTCCCGTTGAGCAGGGCAGTTTCCTTGGGTTGGCGGCGGATTGCAAGAACATGCGCCGAACCGGGTGCGCTCAGCTCCCGATTACGGGAAGCGGCTTCGTTCTACAGCACGCCCGAAGCCCCGCCGTCCAGGTTGATGCTGGTGCCGGTCACGTAGCTCGCCGCCCCGGAGGCGAGGAAGGCGATCACGTTGGCGACTTCCTCGGCGCGTCCGACGCGTCCGAGCGGGATGTCCTTCGCCATGTTCGCGTAGAGCTGTTCCACCGGCACGCCGGCCTTCTCCGCCTTCCTTTCGTGCTGCCCGGCGCGCACCAGCCCCAGGGACACGGTGTTCACCAGGATGTTGTGCGGCGCGTACTCCTTGGACAAGGCCTTGGTGAGCGCGAGCCCCGCGGCGCGCGTCACCGTGGTCGGCATCGAGCGGGCGCGCGGCTGCTTGGCGCCGATGGTGGTGATGTTGACGATGCGCCCTCCGCCCTGTTTTTTCATGTGCGGGATCGCCAGGCGCGAAAGGCGGATCGCGGCGAAGAGCTTCAGGTCGAAGTCCGTCTGCCAGAGCTCGTCGGTCACCGATTCGAATTCGCCCGTGGACGAGGTGCCGGCGTTGTTGACGAGGATGTCGATCCGGCCGAAGGCCTCGAGGGCCTTCGCCACCAGGCGCTCGCAATCCGCGAGGCGGGCGACGTCCGCCTGCACCGCGGCGACGGCTCCGCCTGCGGCGCGGATCTCGGCCGCGACGCTGTCGAGGAGCTCGCGCCCGCGCGCCGCGATCACCACGCGCGCGCCCTCGCGGGCGAGGCGCATCGCCGTCGCCTTGCCGATGCCCTGCGTGCCGCCGGTGACGATCGCCACCTTGTCCTTCAGTTCGAGATCCATCGGACCGAGCTACCTCCCCTTCAACCTGTCGCGCCAATAGGCCGGCCGTCGATGCGTATGCGCGACTGCTACCAACAGAATTTCGGTTCCGCCTGCGTGGTAGATCAGGCCATAGGGAAATCGGCGCAGCCGGCAGCGACGGACGTTCCCGCCGAGCGGATGCCAGGCGTCGGGGAACTGCCGGATGCGTTCGATTGCCGCGATCGCTTCCAGCAGAAACGCACCGCCCAGGCCGGCGACCTGACCGTTGTAATACGAAACCGCCTCGTCGAGCTCCTGCTGCGCGACTTCGAGAACGCGGACGTTCACTTCCCGCGGTACTTCGCCAGCACCTGTTCCAGCGGTATCGCCTTGATTTCGCCGCGGCGATAGGCGGCGAGGCGGTCCTCGGCTTCCTTGGCCCAGAGCTTGTCGATATTCGGGTCGGGCTCGTCGAGGCTCGCGAGGATGTCGTCCACGAGCTCGAGGCGCTCCGACGCGGAGAGCTTGCGCGCCTGGACGCTCAGGGTCTTGCCAGCTTCGGTCATCGCATCATGCTCCGGGTCGATTCGAAGAGGTCACTCGATCGCGGCGCGGATGCGGGCGATGGCTTCGGCTGCGGGGATGAGCTTGGCGCGCCCGCTCTCGATTTCCTCGATACGGCGCTCGACTTCGACCGCCCACGCCTCTTCGATCTCGTCGTCCTTGAAGAGGCTCGCGATCAGGCGATCCGCGAGTTCCGCCCGTTCCTCGGCGGAGAGCTTCAGCGCTTGGGCCTCGACGATTTCGAGTTGACTCGACATGCGAAACCTCGTATCCGAACAACACGAATCATACGCCCGCGCGTGCCCCGGGCAAAGCAGGCCCCGCGGACTTGGGCAGCAGTTCTTCCAGCGGTATCAACTGCGGGCGGTCGACGCCCCGCAAGTCACGGCAAAAGACCGGCCTTGCGCAAGGCTTCGGCCGGTGTCTTGTCGGAGATGTCAGCTATGCCAGGATCAGCGCCTTTCATCTGCAGTGCGCTCGATGCGGACTTGCGTTTCGCCGCGGACTTGCGCTTGGCTTTCTTGGCCATGTCGGTGTCTCCTGTCGAATGCCCCGCAAGGAACAACGGGTCTGGATTGATTGCCATTCTAAGATATGCCGAAGCGCCGCATCGGTCGCGCGTTCGGACCGAGTTACTTGTGACACGCCGCCGTGCCGGAACAAGGGGTGCCGCCGAAATGCTTGACATTCACCGAGCGCAAATGCACAATGCGCGCCCTTCGCATCGAGGAATTATGCAGAAACGACTTACAACGAACGCAGCGCAACGCGACTCACTACTTCCATACAGCGAGCGCCAAGTGTCGTATCACCGGAAATTCGGCGAGGACCGCGCGCGTTCGGGCCGGGGAGACTGCTAGCGAGAGCTGGCACGCCTTCACGAGCCCGGACCGCGAAAGCGCTCCGGGCTTTTTGTTTTTGGATGTCAACGCCGCAGAAACAGCAGCGTTAGCACAGGACCGGCAACAACGAACACGATGAGGATCGAAATGCTTTGCACGACATCGCAACCACGGATAGGCCGAGAGCCGAAAGGCATCGCGCGGGACGCGCTATATCGCGCGTTCGGCCATGCCCTCGCGCGTGCCACCGGGACTGAAGGAGACAGCTGACGGCGAAATTGCGTTTGCTTTCTTCCAAAGCCCGGGTTGCACCGCAAGGTCCCCGGGCTTTTTGTTTGCCCCGCTGGCGGAATCGGGATACGCGCATGTTTCAGAAACATGAAGTTCCGGGTTCGAATCCCGGGTGGGGTACCAGGTTTTTTGCGGAAGCTGATGCGCCTTTTCTACGCAAGCGCTTGCGCTTCCGCACCGCTCCGGCAATGCGACCGGAACAAGCGGATCGTTCTTTTACAACTTGGGATGTGGCAAGACCAGGGCAGGCATAGCTCAACAGGAAGAGCGCGACGTTGCCAGCGTCGAGACGCGAGTTCGAGGCTCGCTGGCTGCCCCATGGGTTTCCGTCGTCTAAACGGTGAGGACAGCGGCCTTTCAAGCCGCGAATGCCGGTTCAATTCCGGCCGGGAACACCAAAGGATCGTCATCCCCGCGCAAGCGGGAATCCAGTGTCTTCGAACGTCGCTGGATTCCCGCTTGCGCGGGAATGACGGCGCAACACATCTCGCTGTAGCGCAGCGGCAAGCGCGCCTCGTTCGGGACGAGGAAGCCGCAGGTTCGAATCCTGCCGGCGAGACCAACACACCCCCCGTAGCTCAGTGGATGAGCGAGACGCTACGAACGTCGAGGTCGAGGGTTCGAATCCTTCCGGGGGTGCCATTTCAAACGACGCTGTAACTCAGAGGCCGGAGTGCTCGCCTGTCGAGCGAGAAGCCGCGGGTTCGAATCCCGCCAGCGTCGCCACCCTTCACGGCGCGTAACTCAACGGGGAGAGTAGCTGACTCTTAATCAGAAAGCCGCAGGTTCGAGTCCTGCCGCGCCGACCACGCTCGGTTAGCTCAATGGAAGAGCGCCTGTCCTACAAACAGGAGGTCGGTGGATCAGTACCACCACCGAGTACCGGGTTCCGTAGCTTAGAGGGCCAAAGCACCGGGCTCATAACCCGGAGATCCTTCGTTCGAATCGAAGCGGAACCACCATGCCCCGCGTAGCTCAGTTGGCAGAGCACCTGTCTAGTAATCAGGAGCGCGCCCGTTCGAATCGAGGCCGGGGGCACCATCTTCATGCTTCTCTAGCTGATCTGGTGACAGCGCCGGTTTGAAGAACCGGAGAGCTCCGATCGTAACGGAGGGGGAGCGCCAAACAGTCGGGGCGTAGTTCAGCGGGAGAACGCCGGCCTCTGAAGTCGGATGTCCCTGGTTCGAATCCAGGCGCCCCCGCCAGTTTAGTTTTCCCCTCCTCCTTTGAGGAGGGGTGGCTGCGCAGCAGCCGGGGTGGTCATAGATGTCCAAACCACCCCGTCGCCTGCGGCGACACCCCTCCTTGAAAAGGAGGGGAAACCGCAAAGCATGCCGGTCTAGCTCAGGGGCAGAGCCCTCGCCCGATAAGCGAGAGACCGCGGTTCAAATCCGTGGACCGGTACCAGTCATTGTCCAGTAGCTCAAGCGGTGGAGCAGCACGCTGTTAACGTGACGGCTGCAGGTTCGAGACCTGCCTGGACAGCCAGTTCAACGGAGATCTTGGTGTAAAGGCAGCACATCGGTCCGTGAATCCGATAGTGCCGGTTCGAGTCCGGCAGATCACCCCATCTTTTCTTGCCACATCCCGAACGCTCTCCGCGAGTGCGTCGTGGAGAAGAAGAATTCGTCGTGAACGCGAATACCGCAGCGGGCGAGGCTCGTGAGTCCTCCCTGGCGCGCTCGGCCTGAAACATCGGCCTTGCGTGTACCGCGGCGCGGGGGCGGCGGATGTTGGACGGATTAGCTCAGAGGCAGAGCGCGATCCGAACGATCGAGGTCATGGGTTCGATTCCCATATCCGTCACAAGGATAGCTCAGACGGGTAGAGCAATCGGCTGATAACCGATCGGTCGCGGGTTCGATTCCCGCTCCAAGCAATGGCTTTGCACAAGCCTTGTAACGCAGTACCGGGGCCGGCTTCAGTGCGCGCGGCAGAACACCGCCACGCGCACGCCGGCCGTCAGGCCGAGTGCGCCGTGCGGCGTACGCGGGCGAAGCGGCAACAGCCGAGCGTCTTCCTGCGTCCATCAGAGCACCGATGGAAATGGTCGGCGCAAGGCGCGGCCGCCTTCCCTCGCGC
>Ga0137350_1000012_pt1 | contig 27759 bp, 25 predicted proteins | sample EasRivERMLT660_2_FD_104765 | JGI IMG/M metagenome (GOLD analysis project Ga0137350, IMG submission 104765) | Soil microbial communities from meander-bound floodplain in the East River, Colorado, USA - East River MetaG ERMLT660_2 | ecosystem: Environmental > Terrestrial > Soil > Floodplain ... | reverse complement strand
GCGCACCAGCAGAACGTACAGCAGCAGCAAGTTGAGCACGAGCGACACCGCGGCGATCGATCGCCACGGCACGCGCTGGGCGTAGGCGAGAAGCGGCGTTCGCGGCGGCGGCAGGATCGCACTGCGCTCGCCGCGCTCCAGCGCCAGCAGGAACTCCTCGGCCGTCTCGAACCTCAGCTTCGGATCCAGCGCGACCGATTTCAGCAGCAGGTTCTCCAGCCATTTTGGAATATCAGGCCGGTACCGGATCGGCGGCACCGGGTCTCCGAACCGCGGGTGCTGGAACGGCTCGACTTCCCCATAAGGGTATTTCCGCGTGAGCAGATGGTAGAGCGTCACACCCGCGGCGTACAGGTCGCTCTGCGTGTTCCCGGCCGCCCCGGTCAGCAGTTCCGGGGCCATGAAGCTCGGCGTGCCGGGCGCGCCGCCGCTCGCTTCGTGTATCGCGCCGTGGTTGAGCGCCACGCCCAGATCGAGGATGCGCAGCTTCCCGTCGCTGCCCAGATGCACGTTGTCCGGCTTGATGTCGCGGTGGATGATGTTCAGCCGGTGCAGCGCGGCCAGTCCTTTGAGCAGGCGGATGCCGATCTGCACGGCGGCGCTCACGGAGAAATGCTCGCCGTGGTCCAGCCGCTGCTGCAGGGTGGCGCCTTCGTGATAGCTCATGACGTAATACAAAGAGCTGCGCTCGCCGGCGGCAAGCGGCAGTACCTGCGGAAAGTAGTGCGACACCACGCGGCCGGCCAGCCACTCCTCGCCCAGCAGCGCCGCGCATTGGTCGGCGTCGTTCGCCAGCGCGGGCTGCAGCGTCTTCAGAGCGGCGAGCGTGCCCTTCTCCCGGTCGCGCACCTTGTACAGCAAGGTCGCGCGCGATTCGTGCATCAGCTCCACCACCTCGAAGCGGTCGAGCCACTGCGCCGGGGCGAGGCGCGGCGGCGGCGCGAGCCTCGTCCCTTCCGCCAGGGTGTCGAGCAAGTCTCCCGCAGGCAGCTTGTCGACGCGCGCGACCACGGCGGTGGCGTTGTCCTTGCCCCCGCGCGCGAGGGCTTCGGCCACCAGCGCCTTCGCCGCGCGCTCGGGGTCCCGGTGCAATTGCAGAGTCTCGTGCATGCCCTTGTCGCCGAGCGGCCCCCACACGCCGTCGCTCGCGAGGAGAAACGTGTCGCCTTCTTCCAGCGCGTCGTCCGCGTGGTCCATCACCAGATGCGGGGACAGGCCGACGGCGCGCGTCAGCACGTGGCGCATGTCTTCGCGGTCCCAGACGTGGTCGGCGGTGAGGCGCTTGAAGCGCTCCCCGCGCATCAGATAGATGCGGCTGTCGCCGACGTGAGCGATGTAGCAGCGCCGGCCGCGCAGCACCAGCGCGGACAAGGTCGTCGCCATGCCGGAGAGCTCGCGGTGGGCTGCGGCGCGGCCGAGCAGCCACTGGTTGTTGGCCTTGAGCACCCGGTCGAGCGCCTGCGGGACGGGCCAGGTGTCGGAGGTGGCGTAGTAGTCGGCCAGGAGCCCGCGCACCGTGTACTCCGAGGCATCGCGGCCTCCTCGGGCGCCGCCGACCCCGTCGGCCACGGCGAGCAGCACGCCTTTTGTCTCCCGCTCGGGGCCTTCTGGAGTGACGACGCCGCAGTAATCTTCGTTGCGCTCGCAGGGGCCCGGCTCGCTTGCGCTTCCGGTGGCGACGACAAGGGGCATCTGCGAATCGGCGGTGGGACGCGAGGGACGAAAGCGCGCCATCCTACCGCTGTTTTGCGCGTCCTGCCGCGCTGCTGCGACTGCTCCCGCGATGATCGCCAACCTCAGACCTTTGCCGCCGTCAGGTGCGCCGCGCCCCAGGTGGTGCGCCAGCGCGTCTTCACCGCCGTCAACCCGAACAGCGCGACAATCGCCAGGCCGGCGAAGATCAGCAGTCCCGCCTGGTAGCTCGAAGTCAGCTGCTTGGAATAGCCGAGGCTGGAGGCCAGGTAGAAGCCGCCGAGGCCGCCGGCCATGCCCACCATCCCGGTCATCACGCCGATCTCCCGGCGAAAGCGCTGGGGCACCAACTGGAACACCGCGCCGTTGCCCATGCCGAGGGAGAGCATGGCGCAGACGAACAAGGCCAACGCGAGCCAGCGGCTCGGGAGGCCGAAGCTGACGGCGAGCAGAAACAGCGCCGCGAGGACGTACATCAGCGACAGCGACTTGATACCGCCGACGCGATCGGCGACCAAGCCGCCGATCGGACGCACCAGCGAACCTGCGAACACGCAGGCGGCGGTGAAGTAGCCGGCGACGACCGGGCTCAGTCCGTACTGATCGTTGAAATAGATGGTGAGCGAGGACGCGAGCCCCACGAAGCCGCCGAAGGTCACGCCGTAGAAGAACATGAACCACCATGCGTCCTTGTCGCGCAGCACTTCCAGGTAGGCCGACAGCGGTTTCGGCGGCGGACAATCGGGACTGTCCTTCGCGAGCGCCACGTACGCGGCCAGCGTCAGCACGAGTGGGATCATCGCCAGCCCGAACACGTTGTTCCACCCGTACCAGGTCGCGAGCGTCGGCGCGAACAGCGCGGCGAGCACGGTGCCCGAGTTGCCCGCGCCCGCGATGCCGAGCGCCGCGCCCTGGTGCTCCGGCGGATACCAGCGCGAAGCAAGCGGTAATGCGACCGCGAACGACGCCCCCGCCATGCCGAGGAAAATGCCGAGCATCAGCACTTCTTCATAGGTCCTGATGCCGAAGAATTGCGCCCAGGCGAGCCCGACGAGCACCACCACCTGGCCGACCACCCCGGCCTTCTTCGGCCCGAGATGATCGACCAGCACGCCCATGACGATGCGCAGCAGCGCGCCGGCGAGCACCGGCGTTGCGACCATCAAGCCTTTTTGCGCCGCGTTCAATCCGAGATCTTTCGCGATCTGCACGCCGAGCGGCCCGAGAATCACCCAGACCATGAAGCTCAAGTCGAAATACAGGAACGCCGCGAACAGCGTGGGCGGGTGCCCCGCCTTCCAGAACGATGATTTCATCAGTGTGCGCCTGGAAGCACGCCCACCTGCGGCATCTTCGCGAGGCCGGTTTTGCGCGCGTGCTCTTCGAATCCCTGGTTGCGCCAGAAGAAGGCGCCGGGCATGGTTGTCGGGATCACGAGCACATAGAACAGCGCCCGGCCGATAAGCGCCGTGGCGACGATCAGCAAGGCGGCGAGCACCCAGACCCAAAAACCGGGCGCACCGTCGGCATGCGCGGCGGCCAGAGCGCTCACGAGCGTAATGCCCGCAACCAGGCCGACGTTGCGCAGAATGTAGGTCTTGCCGAAGCGGGTGCGCTGCTCCATGTGCGAGGCGGCCGCCTCGCCGCCGCGGCGCTCCAGGTCGCGCGCGTGGGCGATAAGCCCCAGCCCTTCCATCGAGAGCCCCAGCGCGATCGGCCAGGCGAGCACCGCGAGCAGGCCGGAGAACACCTGCCCCTGATGGGCCAGGACACCGGCGTAGACCAATGCCACGACGAGCGGGCCCAAGGCCAGCATCGAGCCGTAGAAAGAGGTCGCCACCTGCCAGTGGTCCCAGTACGGCCGCGCCTTGATGCGATAGATCCGAACCATGGCGTACACAGCCACCGGCCCGGACAGCGCCGCCAGCCAGCCGGCGGCGTTTTGCAGCATTTGCATCAGGCTCTGCGGCAGCAGCCAGGAGAACAGTCCCGGCACCACGAACAGCAGCGTGTAGGCGCCCAGCGCATTGAAGAACACGGCGATGCCGGCCACCTCGCGGCTCACCGGCGACCAGCGCAGATTGTAGAAAGCGCGATAGAAGCGCTGCGGTTTGCCGAGGTGCGCGGTGGAAAGCACCAGCGCAAGAGTTTCCAGTACAACTAAACCAAACAGCAGCACGGCATGGACGGTCGGGTGAGACTGCGGCGAGAGCACGCTCAAACCGAGCAACGGGCCCAGAAACAGGGTGAGGAACGCGCCGATGACCGTCTGCGAGATCAAAGTGAAGATCACCAGCGGATCCTCGCGCGAGCGCAGTTTCTCGAAGCTCCACTCGCGGCCGGCCGGCCGTTCGGCGACCTGCGGCCGGTAGCGCATCTGGTCGGCTTCCTCTTTCTTGACGTAGACGAGCGGCATCGAGTCGGTGCGGCGCATCTCGCGCGGCAGGTCCCTGGTCTGTTGAAAGCGGATATTGGGATGGGTGATCCCGGGGTCTGGGAAACCGGGGATCTCGAGCTTGGCCTGCACCCGGTTTTCCGGCGGGGTTTCGACCACGCCGAAATCCAGCGCCCCGGCGAGGCACGCGGCGACGCACGCCGGCTTCAAGCCCACTTCCAGGCGATCGACACACATGTTGCACTTGGACACCTCGCCCTTCACCGGGTCGAGCTGCGGGGCGTTGTAGGGGCACACCCAGGTGCAATAGCCGCAGCCGAAACAGATGTCCGGGTCCTGCAGCACCGCGCCGTATTCGGCGAACTTGGTGTAGGCGCGCGTCGGGCAGCCTTTCAGGCAGACCGGATCGTCGCAGTGATTGCACGCCATCGAGATGTTGACGCGGCGGAAATCCGGATAGCTGCCGCCTTCGACGTAGCCCACCGAACGGAAGCTGATGTGCGCGGGAAGAGCGTTCTTCTCGCTGCACGCCGCTTCGCAGGCGTGGCAGCCGATGCAGTTGTCGGCGGTGAAGTGAAACCCGTGCTGCTTGTAGCGATCGGGGTTCGCGCTGATCGCGGCGCTGTCGTTGATCCTCAGACTCTTCCCGGCGAGCGGATCTTTCTCGCCGGCGAGATCGATCGCCTTGCCCCACTGGTTCATCTGCGCACCGTTCGACGGCGGCAGCTTGGCGTAGTCAGGCTCGTTCTCCCGCGCCTTGAAGGCCGGGGCGAAGGAGATGCCGTTTTCGTCCGCGTGAACGGTGTACATGCCGCCCCTTTCAGTAGCTGCGCGCGGCGACGTTGGCCGCGGCTGCCGCCAGTTGATCGGTCGCCGGTTCGATCTTCACCGCGCACTGCTTGAAGGCGGGCTGGCGCGAATACGGGTCGAGCAGGCCGAGCGTCAGGCGGTTGACGCATTCGTGGAAATGGAACGGGATGAACACCATGTCGTGCGGCACGCGGTGCGTCAGCTGCACCAGCACCACGGCATACCCGCGCCTCGAAATCAGCCGAGCATAGGTCATGTGACCGATTCCCAGCTCTTGCGCGGGATCCGGGTTCATCTCCATGTACGGCGTGGGCGAGAACTTGTTGACGTTACCGATCCTGCCGGTGCGGGTGCGGGTGTGGAAGTGCTCGACCACGCGGCCGCTGTTCAGCCAGAACGGGAACTGCTTGTCCGGCCGCTCGTTGTTGTCGACGAACGGCAGCGCGAGCAGCTTCGCCTTGCCGTCGGCGTGCTGGAACACGCCGTCGGCGTACAGGCGCGGCGAGCCCGCCTCGGCGCCTTCCGGGCACGGCCATTGGATGCCGCGCTGCGCCTCGATCATGTCGTGGGTCATGCCGGAGCAGTCGAGCATGCGTCCCCTGGACAGCTCGCGCATCTCGTCGAACACTTCGGCGGATGTTTCGGGAAAGCGGATCTTGCGCCCCTGCTCGAAGCGCTTCGCCATCTGGTTGAAGATCCACAGGTCGGACCTGGAATTGCCGTGCGGCTCCATCACCTTGCGAACCAGGTTCACACGCCGCTCGGTGTTGGTGAACACGCCCTCCTTTTCGCCCCACAGCGCCGCCGGCAGAAAGACGTGGGCATACTTCGTGGTCTCGACGTCGGCATAGGCATCCTGCACCACCAGGAATTCCAGGTTCTGCAGCGTCTTCTTGATGCGCGGAATGTTCGGCATCGAAGTCATCGGGTTGGTGGCGATCAGCCACAACGCCTTGATCTGGCCGGTCTCCATTGCCGGGAAGATGTCGGTCATGAAAAGGCCGCGCTGCTTGGGGAAGAACTCCGGATCGATGCCCCAGAATTTCGCGATCGTCTCGCGGTCTTTCTCCTTCTCCAGCGCGCGATAGCCGGGCAGTCCGGAGCACGAGGACCATTCGCGCGTGCCCATGGCGTTGCACTGGCCGGTGATGGAGAGGCTGGTGCCGCCCGGCCTGCCGATGTTGCCCGTGATGAGATTGAGGCTGTTGATCGCCGCCACGCCGTCGGAGCCGTGCGTGCTCTGGTTGATGCCCATGGTCCAGATCGACATCGCGGCGCCCGCCTTGGCGTAGAGCCGCGCGACGTGGCGTAGGGTGTCTTCGTCGATGCCGCAGATTGCGGCTGCGGTGGTCGGATCGTACTGCGCCACGAGATTGGCGAACTCATCGAAGCCCGTGGTGTGGGCTTCGATATAGTCGCGATCCTGCAGCCCTTCCTTCAGGATCACGTGCGCGAGGCTGTTCAGAAGCGCCAGGTCGGTTCCGGGGGTGACCGGCAGATGAATGTCGGCCATTTGCGCGAACATGGTGACGCGCGGATCGACCACGATGACCGGGAATTTGCGCTTCTCCAGCGCCATCTTCAGGCGCCAGTAGATGATCGGGTGCTGCTCCGGCAGGTTCGAGCCGAACGCGAGCAGGCATTCGGTGTGCTCGAAGTCCTCGTAGCATCCGGGCGGGCCGTCGGAGCCGAAGGAGCGCTTGTAGCCGGACACCGCCGAAGACATGCACAGGGTGGTGTTGCCGTCGTAGTTGTTGGTGCCGATGACCCCGCGCGTGAGCTTGCCCAGCGTATAGAACTCCTCGGTGAGGATTTGCCCGGTGGAGACGATGGCGACGCTATCGCGCCCGTACTTCTCCTGGATGCGCTTGACTTCGGCGGCGGAGTAGTCAAGCGCAGCGTCCCAGCCCACCTCGCGGTAGGGGTCGATCGCGCGCTCGCGCAGGAGCGGCGTCTTGCCGCGGTTCGCGGAATTGAACAGCTCGTGCTCGAAGATTCCCTTGATGCAGAGCTTGCCCTGGTTGACCGGCGCGTCGGCCACGCCGCGCGCGGTGACCGCCTTGCCTTCGGCGTTCAGCCCGACCTCGATCGAGCAGCCGGTCGAGCAGTAGCCGCAGGCCGTGTACTTCCAGTCGACCACGCCCTTGTCGACGATCTTGATCGGATTCTTGATGTGGCGTCCGAATAGCATGGCTTCCCCTACGCCTGCACCAGGACCGTGTCGCCGTCGATGTGCGCCGGGAACACGGCGACGCGCACGCCCGGATCCTCCAGACACTGGCCGGTGGAGAGGCTGAAGTGCTGCTTGTACACGGGCGAGGCCACAACCCGTTCTCCCTTCAAATCGCCCACGATACCTCGCGCGAGTACGCTTGCTCCCGAGAAGGGATCGCGGTTGTCCAGCGCGTATACGCTGTCGTCGTCCAGACGGAACACGGCGATCTGGCGTTCGCCCACCAGCGCGCACACGCCCGTGTTCGGCACGATGTCCTGCAGCCGGCAGACTGCGACCCATTCGCTCATGTTGATCCTTGGTCGTGCACTCATGTTGTAGCCGCCGCCTCTTCGCGCTCCTCCGGACGCGCCGGGCGGATCTGGCCGCGCTCGGTGACGAACACCACGTTCGCATCCGGCCGGTCGCTGTTCACGAAATGGCGGAAGCGCTTCATGATCTCCGGGTCGTCGATCGCCTTCTTCCATTCGCACTCGTAGGTGTCCACCAGCTTCTGCATGTCGGCTTCGAGCTCCGCGCCGATTCCGAGGGAGTCCTCGCACACCACCTTGCGCGCGTAGTCGATGCCGCCTTCGAGGTTTTCGAGCCACGTGGCCGTGCGCTGCAGCCGATCGCCGGTGCGGATGTAGAACATCAGGAAACGGTCGATGAACCTGATGAGCGTCCGGTCATCGAGGTCGGTCGCCAGCAGGTCGGCGTGCCGCGGCTTCACGCCGCCGTTGCCGCACACGTACAGGTTCCAGCCCTTTTCCGTGGCGATGACGCCCACGTCCTTGCCTTGAGCCTCGGCGCACTCGCGCGTGCAGCCCGATACCGCCACCTTCATCTTGTGCGGGGAGCGGATGCCGCGGTAGCGGTTCTCGATGCCGATCGCCATCGCCACCGAATCCTGCACGCCGTAGCGGCACCAGGTGTTGCCGACGCAGGACTTCACGGTGCGCAGCGCTTTTCCGTAGGCGTGGCCGGACTCGAAGCCGGCGTCTACGAGATCCTTCCAGATGAGCGGCAGCTGCTCGACGCGCGCGCCGAGAAGGTCGATGCGCTGGGCGCCGGTGATCTTCGTGTACAGGCCGTATTTCCTCGCCACCTCGCCGAGCACGATCAGTTTTTCGGGCGCGATTTCGCCGCCGGGAACCCGCGGGATGATCGAATACGTCCCGTTCTTCTGCAGGTTGGCGAGGAAGTGGTCGTTCGTGTCCTGCAGCGGCGCGTGCCTGGGCTTCAGGATCATCTCGTTCCAGCACGAGGCGAAGATCGAGGCGAGCGCGGGCTTGCAGATGTCGCAACCCCGGCCGCGGCCGTGCTGGGCGATGACGGCGTCGAAGCTCATGAGCTTGCCGACCCGTATGAGGTGGAACAGCTCCTGGCGCGAGTAGTCGAAGTGCTCGCACAGATGGTTCTTCACGTCGACGCCGCGCTTCTTCAGCTCGCAATCCAGGATCTGCTTCACCAGAGGGCCGCAGCCGCCGCAGGTGGTGCTGGCCTTGGTTGCCTTCTTCAGCGCGCCGAGGCTCGCGCAGCCGGCGGCGATCGCATCGCAAATCCCGCCCTTGCTCACGCCGTTGCAGGTGCAGATGGCGGCCGAGGCAGGCAGCAGGTCCACGCCGAGGCCCTTCTTCGCGCCTTCGCGCGCCGGCAGGATCAGGTCTTCCGGATGCTCCGGCAACGGCAGGGGGTTCAGCGCCATCTGCAGGAGACTGCCGTATTCGTCGGCGTCGCCGACCAGGATCGCGCCGAGCAGGTACTTGCGGTCTCCGGAGATCACGAGCTTCTTGTAGACACCCGCCGACTCGTCGGTATAGATGTAGTTGAGGGCGTTCAGCGTCGCGCCGTGCGCGTCGCCGATCGATGCGACGTCCACGCCCATGAGCTTGAGCTTGGTGCTCATGTCGGCGCCGAGGAACTGCGCGTCCCCCTCGCCCGCCACGTGCCGCGCGGCCACTTCCGCCATCTGGTAGCCGGGCGCGACCAGACCGTAAATGCGGCCGTTCCACAGCGCGCACTCGCCGACGGCGTAGATGTCCAGGTCGGATGTGCGGCAGTGATTGTCGACCACGATGCCGCCGCGCTCGCCGACCGCGAGACCGGCCGCACGCGCCAGATCGTCGCGCGGCCGGATCCCTGCGGAGAACACGATCAGATCCGTTTCGAGCGCAGTGCCGTCCACGAACACCATCTTGTGGCGGCGCTCGGCGCCGCCCGCGATTTCCTTCGTGTTCTTCGACGCATGCACCGTCACGCCCAGCGCCTCGATCTTCCTGCGCAGCAGCCGCCCGCCCGAATCGTCCAGTTGCACGGTCATCAACCGCGGTGCGAATTCCACGACGTGCGTTTCGAGCCCGAGGTCCTTGAGCGCCTTGGCCGCCTCCAGGCCGAGCAATCCGCCGCCGACGACTGTGCCGACCCGCGCGCGGGCGGCGGCGGCGCGGATCGCCTCGAGGTCTTCGATCGTGCGGTAAACGAAGCAGTCCGGCCGGTCCTTGCCGGGAAGAGGCGGAACGAAAGGATTGGAGCCGGTGGCGAGCACGAGCTTGTCGTAGGGCAGCTCGGCACCGCCCGCGGAACGCACGAGCTTGCGCTCGCGGTCGATGGCGACGGCCTTGTCGTCCAGGCGCAGCGTCATTCCGGGCTGCTCGAAGAATCCGGCAGGAACCACGTTCAGGTCGGCCGCCGATTTTCCGGAAAAGAAACTCGTGAGCTGGACGCGGTCGTAGGCGGGGCGCGGTTCCTCGCACAGCACCGTCACCTGCGTTGAGCCGCCGTTCGCGCGCGCGACCAGCTGCTCCAGAAAGCGCTGGCCCACCATGCCGTTGCCGATCACCACCAGCTTCATTCGCGTCCTCCTCCTGCTTCCTGCACGCTCACTTCACGCGGCCTCGCGCATTTGCTTGCGGTACAGGAACTCCAGCAGCTCCGCGCGCAATGCCACGTACTGCCGGTTGCCCGCGAGGGCGATTCGCTCGCGCGGGCGCGGCAGATCGATCTCGAGGATCCCTCCGATCCTCGCCGCCGGCCCGTTGGTCATCATGACGACTCGGTCCGAGAGGAGCACCGCCTCGTCGACGTCATGGGTCACCATGAGCACGGTGCTGCCCGTGGCGGCGACGATCCGCATCAATTCGTCCTGGAGGTGCGCCCGGGTCAAGGCGTCGAGGGCCCCGAAAGGCTCGTCGAGCAAGAGGACCTTGGGCTCGATCGACAGCGCGCGGGCGATGCCGACGCGCTGCTTCATGCCGCCCGAGAGTTCGTGCGGATATTTGCTCTCCGCGTTTCCGAGCTGGACCAGCTCCAGGGCGCGGTGCACGCGCTCTTTCAGTTTGCTTTTCCTTTCGGTCGCTCCGAACACGCGCGCCACCGCGAGATGGACGTTCTCGAAGCAGGTGAGCCAGGGCAGCAGCGAATGGTTCTGGAACACCACGCCGCGGTCGGGGCCCGGCCCGGTGATTTCGCGGTTGGCGAGGAAGATATGACCGTCGCTCGGCTCGAGCAGCCCGGTGACGACGTTGAGCAGCGTCGATTTGCCGCAACCGGAGTGCCCGATAAGCGAAACGAACTCGCCGGCGTGGATGTCGAGGTCGATCTCCTCCAGAGCACAGAACGGCCCCTTCCTGGTCTCGAACACCATGCGCACCTTGTCGATCTGCAGGTATCTGTCGGTCATGTCGTCCTCACTCGTAGCTGAAGCGGCGGGCGAGCAGGATCATCGTCTGCTCGAGCGCGAGGCCGACGATGCCGACCGTGAAGATCGCGATGATGATGTGCTGGACGTTCAGGTTGTTCCATTCATCCCACACCCAGAACCCGATGCCGACGCCGCCGGTCAGCATCTCCGCTGCGACGATCACCAGCCACGCGACACCGATCGAAAGGCGCACGCCGGTGATCATGTACGGCAGCACCGCCGGGAACAGGATCTTCCTGAATATCGTCCACTCGGAAAGATTGAGCACACGCGCGACGTTGAGGTAGTCCTGCGGGATGTGGCGCACGCCCACTGCGGTGTTCACGATCATCGGCCACAGGCTGCAGATGAAGATGACGTAGATCGCGGCCGGATTGGCCGCTTTGAACACCATGAGGCCGATCGGCAGCCAGGCGAGCGGCGACACCGGCTTGAGGATGCTGATGACCGGCGCCGCCATGTCGGAGAGAAAACGAAAGCGCCCCAGCATGAAGCCGAGCGGAATGCCGACGAGGGCCGCCATGCCGAAGCCGATGCCGACGCGCCCGAGCGACGTGAGCACGTTCCAGCCGATGCCCTGATCGTTCGGTCCTTTCTTGTAGAACGGGTTGCTGAAGACATCGACCGCCGAATGCCAGGTCGATACCGGATCGGGCAGGCCGCCGCCGGCCTTCGCGAGAATCGCCCAGAAGGCGACGAAGAGTGCGAGGCCGATGACCGGCGCCAGCAGCCGCGGCAGCCATTCCGGCGCCCGGGTGCGGACGTATAGCGGCGGCTCGGGCGCGGAGCTCGCCTCATTCATCGCCGGGTGCAGCTGCGTCGCTTCCTCGGCCGGGCCGACTTCGGCGCGGGGCGGCATCAGCGTGCGCACGTTTGCGGGCAGGGCACTCATCGACGGCTCCTGTTCGGTAATCCCTTCACGCGACCTTGACCTTGAACGAACCCGCATAGCGCTTCGGATCCTTGCCGTCCCAGACCACGCCGTCGATGAGCTTCGACACGCGCATCGGATCCTTCGGCACCGGCGCCTTCGCCATGGCGGCCGCGTCCTTGTAGACATCGAGACGGTTCACCTTTTTCGCCACCGTCAGGTAGTCGGGATCTTCCTTGAGCAGGCCCCAGCGGCGATGCTGCGTCATGAACCACATCCCGTCCGAGAGGTACGGAAAGGTAACGTGGCCGTCGTTGTAGAACTTCATGTGGTCTTTGTCGTCCCAGACCTTGCCGATTCCGTTTTCGTAGCGGCCGAGCATGCGCGCCACGATCACTTCCCTATCGGTGTTGACGTAGGACCTGTCGGCGACGACCTCGGCGGTCTTCTGGCGGTTCGAAAGCGAGGCGTCGATCCAGCGCCCGGCATCGATGATCGCGGCGGTCATGGCGCGCGCGGTGTTCGGATATTTCTGAACGAACTCCGCCGTGGTGCCCAGCGCCTTCTCCGGGTGGTCCTTCCAGATGCCCTGCGTGGTCTCGGCGGTGAAGCCGATCTTGTCGACGATGGCGCGATAAGGCCAGGGCTCGCCGACGCAGTACCCGTCCATGTTGCCCACGCGCATGTTCGCCACCATTTGCGGCGGCGGCACGGTAATGGTCTTCACGTCATTGAACGGATGCACGCCGTAGGTCGCGAGCCAGTAGTAGAGCCACATGGCATGCGTGCCGGTCGGGAAAGTCTGCGCGAAGGTGTATTCGCCCTTTTCCTTCGCGATCAGCGCCGCGAGACTGGTCGCGTCCTTCACCCCCTTGTCGAAGAGCTTGCGCGACAGCGTCATGGCCTGGCCGTTGTGGTTCAGGTTCATGAGAATGGCCATGTCCTTCTTCGGGCCCCCGAGCCCCATCTGCACGCCGTAGATCAGCCCCCAGAGCACGTGCGCGGCGTCGAGCTCGCCGTTCACCAGCTTGTCTCGCACCGCCGCCCAGGAAGCTTCTTTCGACGGCGTGATCTTGATGCCGTACTTCTTGTCGAATTCCATCACCGAGGCCATCACCACCGAGGAGCAGTCGGTGAGCGGGATGAAGCCGATCTTGACTTCCTTTTTCTCCGGCGCATCCGAGCCCGCGGCCCAGGCGCCGCTCCTCACCGCGGCGGGAACGAGGCTCATGATGCCGAGCGCGCCCGCGCGCCCGAGAAAGTCGCGGCGCCTGGCGGATTTCCTTCGTGCAATCCGGTGTTCATTCATTTCGCACTCCATCGCCGTGTGAAAAACAAAAAAGCGTTCAATCGCGGGACTCCCGCAAATGAACGCCCTCGTTCCCGCCGCGACCGCCATTGGCCGCAGCTTGCTTAGCTCTTACGCAATCGATGTGCCAATGCGTCTATTCCGTGTACTTAGTACATTGAAACATCGACTTGAGCCTTCTCTTCGCCCGAGCCAGGCGTAAAGGTACCCACCGCTCACGCACGGTTGCGGTGCAGCAAAACTCGCTTTCGCACTGACTTGGGTTGCGCTAAGTCAACAGGTCCGCCATATCGATCACTTGTTGCGCGATCTCGCCCAGGCGCTTGCCGCGGTCCATGGCCATGCGTCGCAGCGCCTGAAACGCCTCGTCCTCGTCCATGCTGCGAGCCTTCATCAGGATTCCCTTGGCGCGCTCGACGAGCTTTCTCTCTTCCAGCTTCAGATTCGCATCTGCGAGCTCCTCGCGCAGCCTCTGATATTCGCCGAAGCGCGCGACCGCGACTTCGACGATGGACTTCACGCGCGCGGCGTCCAGCCCGTCGACGACATAGGCGGAAACACCCGCCCGCATTGCGTCTCGAATGGTATCGGGCGCGTCGTCGTTCGAGAACATCACGATCGGCCGCGGCTGGTCGCGCGTGATCAGCACCACGTGCTCGAGCACGTCGCGGCTGGGCGAATCGGTATCGATGATGATGACATCGGGACGGACCTGTTCCACCGCGCGCAGCAGCTCGATCGGGGCGGCGAGCGCAGCGGCCACCTCGTAGCCGGCGCGTTCCAGCCCTTCGCGCAGTATTGCTGCGCGCTCGGGGGATTCGTCCACTACCAGCACGCGCATCGTCGTCCACTCGCGAAGGTTTGCTTCCAACGCCGCAAGTGCCGTGCCAGCGGCGGGCCGTGGCACCACCCTCGCTGGAACACTGTGCGAAGGAGCAGAACAAGAGCGCGCGAACATGCCGTGAAGGAAACAAAATCAACCTGTTGCTGCAGGCGTCGGCGGCGGCGTGGTGATCGAGAGCGAGGGACAACGCATCATCGGGGTGCGCGACGGTCCCGGCCAACCCGCCAATTCCGGGCGTCTGTGCACCAAAGGAGCCACGCTCAAGTGCGGAATCAATTGCGGATCCAGCGTTCCGGAGCTGCGTCGCCTCTGCGCAGGTCGCAACTCGCTGTCGGCGGCTTCGTAAGAAAGTCTGCCGAGCGCATCGCCGGCTTGCCGCCCCGTGGAGGGCAACCCCGGGCACTTCCGTTCCGGAAGCTCAGCCCCGCAACGAGTCCCTATACTGCCGGGTTCCGGCAGCGTCGCCGATGCGGGGCGGGAAATGAAGTTTCCGATGGCCAAGAATTCGCTGTTCGCGATCCTGCTGCGCTCGCCGTGGTGGATCAGCATTGTCATCGCCGCGGGGATCGTTGCGGCGGCAAGGCTCGTGGTGCCCGAGGTCTATGCTTTCTTCGCCGCGCTGCCGTTCATCGTAATAGGGGGCGTTGCCGGCTGGCGGCAGCTTCGCGCACCGAGCGCGGCTCGGATTGCCGATACGCTCGAGGCGGTTCGCGCGATGTCGTGGGGGGATTTTTCCAGCGCGCTGTCGGACGCCTTCCGCGATGAGGGCTACACCGTGAGCCGTCTCACCGGCGCCGCGGCTGACTTCGAGCTTACCAAGGCGGGACGCATTTCCTTGGTCGCTTGCAAGCGCTGGAAGGCCGCGCGCACCGGCGTCGATCCGCTGCGCGACCTGTATGACGCCAAATGCGCGCGCGAGGCACATGAGTGCATCTATGTCGCCGCAGGCGAAATCACCGACGGCGCGCGCGCGTTCGCGGTCGAGAGCAACATCCGGCTGATTCACGGAGCAGAGTTTGCGAAGCTGCTGCCGCGGGTTCGAACAGGCCGCTTTGACCGCGGAACCGCCCGCCGCTAAGCTGGGCTCCGCAATGAGCTCAAGCGCTGTCATTCTCTTCGCCCACGGCGCGCGCGAGCCCGAATGGGCGCAGCCGTTCGAGAGTATTCGCGACCGGCTGCGCGCGGCCGGCTCACCGGTCGAACTCGCCTTCCTTGAATTCATGTCGCCCTCTCTTGACGAGGCAGCCGCAGGGCTCGCCGACAAGGGAATCGAGACGGTGATCATCGTGCCGCTTTTCCTTGCGCAGGGCGCGCACCTGAAACGCGAGCTGCCGGCGATGATGGCGAAGATCCGGAAACGTCACGCGAAGACAGAGTTCCGCGTGACCTCCGCGCTCGGCGAAGCGCCGGAGATCGTCGCGGCGATTACGGAGTGGGTTCAGCGCGCCGCGCGCTGAAGAAAGAAGTGAAGCTGGCCGATAAGCCGGGTTCTGTCGTGGACAGTCATTCCTCTAGGCCCCGGGTTACCCCGAGGCTCGAGCCATCTACCCGCGGACTCGGCGAGCCACGTCGTCGTCCGCCTATTTGATGTTGCTCCGGGTGGAGGTTGCCTCGTTTCACCCGCAACGCGCAGTTTCGTCTACCACTCGTCACGACTCGTCTCTGTGGCCCTCTTCGTCGCCTTGCGGCGCCTGGGCGTTACCCAGCACCCTGCTCTATGGAGCCCGGACTTTCCTCTGGCAGTTGAAACACTTGCCAGCGACTGTCTGGCCAGCTTCGGCGGCGATTTTACCGCATCGCGATTCAGGCGGCTTGACTTCGGGAGTGGTCAGCCGCCGCCACCCGGAGGCGACGGCGCGCGGAATCGAAGCTACCCTGCCGGCGTTTCCGTAAAACCGGGGACAGACCCCGGTTTTGGGACAGCGTCCACACCTGATAGAAAAACCGGGGTCTGTCCCCGGTTTACCTCCGGGGACGGAATTGCGAGGCGTCGTCGTAGTAGTCCTCGCGGGCGTTGGCTGGCTCCCAGCCGGGAATGCCGAGTATCGGCAGCGGCGGGAGCGTGCGGGTCGAGGCCAGCGCCTCGCTGCCGGAAAAATAGTCCGCCGCGCAGGCATCGAGTTCGGCGATCTGCCGCGCGAGCGGGGCATCGAGCAGATCCCGCTCCACCGGGACGATCAGGGCCTTTGCCGTCACGCCCTTGTAGGGCTCGAGCGCTTTTTCGTAGATGGCGTGGCCGAATACATAGAAGCGCAGGGATCGCAGCACTTCCGTGCGGCGCCTCCAGAACAGGTCCTTCCACCTGAAATCGCGCAACAGGGCCGGCAACGCCGCGTCCGCACTGGCGACGACGATCCCGCCCTCGTCGAAGAGAGTCAGCACGTCGCGGGCCGTGCCTCTCAACCGCTCGCCGCGACGCGCGCGGATTTCTTCGCAATGGTGCCTGTTCAGAACAGCCTTGGTCCTCGGAAACGCGAGCCACACGAGGGCATTGAAAAGATCGTGCCAGTTGTCCGGGCGCGTCTGCACCTCTCCGGTCTCGAAGATGCGGACTTCATATTGCGCCGAGAACTCCCCGGAGGGCGCGGCCGGCGGCACGAAGCGGATCGGCGCGCCGCCGCCGCTCACCCCCTCGCGGACGGTCAGCGCATTGAGCTCGTCGTACCGGGGAAACCGGTCCTGAGGCAGGCGTCCGAGAAGATGCCGCAGCGCCGCGAAAATCGGCGCATCGAGCGCGCCTCCCAAGTGCCCGGGGGTCATCCTCCGGCGAGCCGCCACCCGACGGATTCGCCCGCGCGCAGCGGCACCAGCGTCGCCGCGCCGAAGGCGATCTCGCCGGGCACCGTCCAGGTCTCTTTGCGTAAAGTGATCGAGCCCGCGTTGCGCGGCAGCCGGTAGAAATCCGCGCCGTGAAAGCTGGCAAAGGCCTCGAGCCTGCCGAGCGCCCCTGCCCGCTCGAAGACCTCCGCGTAGAGCTCGATCGCCGCGTGCGCGGTATAGATGCCGGCGTGCCCGCACAGCGTCTCCTTGTCGGCGCGGGCATGCGGCGCGCTGTCGGTGCCGAGGAAGAATTTCGGATTGCCGCCCGTCGCTGCGCGCACCAGCGCCTCGCGGTGCTCCTCGCGCTTGAGCACCGGCAAACAGTAATGGTGCGGCCGGAAGCCGCCGGCGAACATCGCGCTGCGGTTGTAGAGCAGGTGGTGCGCGGTGATCGTGGCGGCGATGCGGGGACCGCCCGCCAACACGAACTCCACCGCCTCGCGGGTGGTCGCGTGCTCGACCACGATGCGAAGGCGCGGGAAGCGGCGGGTGATGTCGGTGAGGACCGTGTCGAGAAACACGCGCTCGCGATCGAAAACGTCCACGCCCGGAGTCGTGACCTCTCCATGAACGAGCAGGGGCAGCTCCTGCTCTTCCATGGCGGCGAGCGCCGGATGGGCGCGCTCGATGCGTGTAACGCCGGCCTCCGAATTCGTCGTTGCGCCCGCCGGGTAGTACTTCACGCCGCATACGAAGCCGGATTTTTTCGCGCGCGCGATCTCCTCCGCGCTCGTGTTGTCGGTGAGATAGAGGGTCATCAGGGGCTCGAAATGGCAGCCCTTCGGCAGCGCGTGAAGGATCCGGCCTCGGTAAGCGGCGGCGAGCGCGGTGTCCGTGACGGGAGGCCTGAGGTTGGGCATGACCATTGCCCGCGCGAACACGCGGGCGGTATGGGGAAGCACGCTCGCGAGGGCGGCGCCATCCCGAAGGTGCAGGTGAGCGTCGTCCGGGCGAATGAGTGTCAGGGATTGCACGAAATCACGGGTGTCGGGTATCGATCTCACGCGCGAGTTCCAGGGCGCGCGCGTACACGGTCTTTCTCTTCGCCCCGGTGAGCGTGCAGGCGAGCTTCACCGCGTGCGCAAGCGGCAGCTCGGCGAGCAGCGTCGCGAGCACCCGTTCCCAATCGGGCTTCGCGCCTTTGTCCCGGACCGCAGCTCCCTCCGCAATCAGCACGAACTCGCCGCGCCGGTGGTCGGGATCCGCCCCAAGCCAGGCCGCGGCTTCGCCGAGACGGCATCGATGAATCTGTTCGAAGAGTTTTGTCAGCTCGCGCGCGACCACGAGGATGCGCTCCGTCCCGAGCGTCGTCGCCATGTCCTCGACGCATTCGACGACGCGGTGAGGCGCTTCGTAGAACACCAGCGTATACGGCAGCGCGCTCAAGGCTTCGAGCGCCTTGCGCCTTGCGCCGGGCTTGGCAGGGAGAAAACCCGCGAACAGAAATGGGCCGTCGGCGATGCCCGCCGCCGAGAGCGCGGTCACCGCGGCGTTCGGGCCGGGTATCGGGACGACCCTGAACCCGGCGGCGCGCGCTTTTGCGACGACCGTCGCGCCGGGGTCGGAGACCGCCGGGGTGCCGGCGTCGGTGACAAGCGCTATGTTCTTGCCCTGGGCGAGCGCCTCGACGATCCAGTCGGCGGCGCGCCGCTCGTTGTGCTGGTGCACGGCAACCAGCTTTCCGTGCAAGCGATGGTGCGCAAGGAGCCGCGCCGTGACGCGCGTGTCCTCTGCGGCGATCGCGTCGGCGCGGGCTAGCGAATCAAGGGCGCGCGAGCTGACGTCTTCGAGGTTCCCAATGGGCGTGGCGACCACATATAATTGACCCGCTCCGCTCGGGTTCCCGCCATGCCTGCCGCTTCTTGCGCCCAATTCTGCTTCGCTTTGTCGGCGTTGTTGAGTCCGGCATTGTGCGCGGCCCTCGACGATCCGGCAAGCCGGCCCCCGGGCGAACGGCCTTCCATAGGCCTCCTGCTCCCGCTCAATGCTCCGGAGTTCTCGCGAGCAGCCGAGGCCGTGCGCCTGGGCTGCCAGGCTGCCCTCGTTTTCGCGGAGAACCGCCAGTCCCTGCAGGTGGCGCGCACCGACGCCCAGCCCGAAAGCATCCTCGCCGAATATGAAGCCGCCGTGCAGCGCGGCGCCGCCGTGATAGTCGGTCCGCTGACGCGCTCGGGGGTCACGGCGCTCGCTCAAGCGGGCCGCGTCAGCGTGATCACCCTCGCCCTGAACGTCACCGACGGCGACGCGCCGCTCCCGCCGCGCCTCTACACCTTCGGACTTTCCGCTGAGACCGAAGCACGCGCGGTGGCACGCACCGCTTTCGCGCGAGGGCTGCGCGAGGGCGCAGTGGTGCAGGCGTCGAACTTGCTCTCCAAGCGCCTGAGCCGCGCCTTTGCGGACGAATGGTTCTCGCTCGGCGGAAGGATCAGCGATGTGCGGGAGTTCGGGGCGCGGGCGGACTTGATCGAATTGCGCCGGGGTCTGGCGGACTCGCAGGCACAATTCATCTTCCTCGCCGCGGAGGCCGACCAGGCGCGCACCGTGCGACCCTACCTGAACAACCAGCTCCAGGTCTTTGCGACCTCCCAGGTCAACGACGGCAAGAACGATCCGCTCGTCAACTCGGATCTGAACGGCATTCGCTTCGTGGACATGCCCTGGCTCGTGCAGCCCGAGCACGCCGCGGTGATGGTCTATCCGCGCCTGGAAAGCCTTTCCACGGAGCTTCAGCGTTTTTACGCGCTCGGCATCGACTCCTGCCGCATCGCAGGGGAGCTGCTCAAAGGGCAACAACTCATCAACCTGGACGGGGTGACCGGCAGGATTTCCTATCGAGGGGGCAATATGCTACAGCGCGAACCGATCCAGGCGGTGTTCCGCGACGGCGTGGGCGTGTCGCTCGAAAACGCGAGATGAAGGACGGCGATCGTGCCGAGCAAATCGCTGCGGGCTATTTGCAGCGCAAGGGCCTGGCTCTGGTCGAAACCCATTACCGCTGCCGCTGGGGCGAGATCGATCTTATCCTGAAGGATCGGGATACCGTCGTCTTCACCGAGGTCAGGCTGCGGCGCTCCAAAGACTTCGGCGGCGCCGCTTACAGCGTCGATGCGCGCAAACAGGCGCGGATCATCGCCACGGCGCGCCATTACCTTGCGGGCAAGAAGGAAGCGGCCTGCCGGTTCGACGTTGTGCTCCTCGATCGCCTCGAGCCGCCGCGGGTCGAATGGATACGCGACGCATTCTCCGCCTGAGGCTTGGCCGGGCTTCGCTCCTGCAGGTCACGGCGGTGCCCTGTCCGGCCCGGCGCGTCCGCAAAGAAGGTTACGGTAGAATAAGGCTCGTATGAAAGCCGTCACCGCCCGCCCGGCCGAGGACAGCGTAGACCTTCTGGCCCGTATCCGCCGCCAGTTCAACGACAGCGCTGAACTGAAACTGAAGGCACACGAGGCGCTCGCCGAGCCGATCGCCCGCGCCACGGAAATCATGGTGAAATGCCTGCTCGCCAACGGCAAGATCCTTGCCTGCGGAAACGGCGGTTCAGCCGCGGATGCCCAGCATTTTTCCGCCGAGCTGCTCAACCGCTTCGAGCGCGAGCGCCCCGGGCTCGCCGCGATCGCGCTGACGACCGACACCTCCACCTTGACCGCGATCGCAAACGATTACGAATACGAGCAGGTGTTCTCCAAGCAGCTGAGCGCCCTGGGGCAGGCGGGTGACGTGCTCCTCGGCATTTCCACGAGCGGCAACTCGAGAAACGTGGCGCGCGCGGTCTCGGTGGCCCACGAACGCGAGATGCGCGTGGTCGCCCTCACCGGCCGCGGCGGGGGCGAGATCGGAAAGCTGCTCGCTTCGGAAGACGTGCATATCTGCGTACCGCACTCGCAAACCGCGCGCATTCAGGAAGTGCATCTTCTCACGCTGCACTGCCTGTGCGACGGCATCGATTGCATGTTGTTGGGGGCCGAATGAAAAGCCGTCCCGCAGCAAGCCGATGCGCAGCCGTGGCGCTCGTTTTCGTTTCGGCCGCGGCGCTCCAGGCTTGCGTCGATGCTCTCATCGTCGGCGGGGTGGCAGCGGGGGTGGTCCTCGCCGCCGACCGTCGCCAGACTGAAGTGATGTTCGCCGATCAGCGGATCGAGTTCGCCGCGAGCAGCCGCGTCGACGACGCGCTCAAGGGCCAGGGACACGTCAACTTCACCAGCTACAATTACACGGTGCTGCTCACCGGCGAAGTGCCCACGGCGCAGGCAAAAGCGGAAATGGAAAAAATCGCGAGCGAAGTACCGCAGGTGAAGACCGTGGTCAACGAACTGCAGATCGCCGGCGCGAGTTCGGCCGCCTCCCGCAGCAACGATGCCTACATCACCAGCAAGGTCAAAAGCAATTTTCTCGGAAACGGGAAGTTTCGGCCTACCGATATCAAGGTTGTGACCGAGGCAGGGGTCGTGTTTCTGCTCGGTCTGGTCACGCGCGAAGAGGCGGACGCCGCGACCGAGGTCGCGCGCGGCACCGGAGGAGTACAAAAAGTCGTCCGCGTCTTCGAGTACGTCGTTCCGCCCGCCAAGAAATAGCGGACGCGAAGCCATTTTCAGAACGCCGCAACACGAGGGGAGAGTTCCCGCGCCCTCTAAGGCTTGCGCTCGGCGGCCGCAAGCATCCGCTCGATTTCGCCGACGAGCTTGCGGTCGCCGGGCGTCACGCCGCTTCCGAAGGACAGCACTTTCTCGCCCGAGCGGTCGATCAGGTATTTGTGGAAATTCCACTGAGGCCGCTCGCCGGTTTTCACCGCAAGCGTCGCGTAAAGGGGGTTGGCGTTGCCCGCCGACACGCCGGATTTCGCGAACATGGGAAAGCTCACGCCGTAGTTGACCTCGCAAAATTTGGCGATGTCGCGGTTGCCCCCCGGTTCCTGACCGCCGAAATCGTTGGCGGGGAAACCCAGCACGACAAGCCCCTTTTCGCGGTAGCGTCGGTACAACGCCTCCAGTCCTTCGTACTGGGGCGTGTACCCGCACTGACTCGCGGTATTCACCACGAGCAACACCTTGCCCTCGAACTGGCACAGCGGCGTGGCCTTGTCGGTCAGGCTCGGAAAGGTATGGTTGAGCAGCGGCGGGCACACAGCCAGCGCGGGCGCGGAAACCACAGCAGCGAACAGCAGGAACCCCGGAAGAGCGCGCATTGTCGTCGGTGAAGGTGAGAATACGTAGGGCTAACTTACTACCTCATGGGCGGTTCTGTCAAAACCCGCGGGCTCGTCCGCCACCATCGGGTAAGATAGCCGGGAAGCAAGCGAAACCTTCCTGAATGGGCGTCCCTTTCGAACAGAAGATCTGCCCGCCGCAACAGCTTGCGGTGCGCCTGAGTTCCGGTGTGCGGCCCCTGGTATTCACCAATGGCGTGTTCGACATCCTGCATCGCGGGCACGTCACCTATCTCGCCGAGGCGAGCGCCCTGGGGGCGACGCTTCTGGTCGCAGTCAACGGCGACGCATCGGCGAAGCGTCTCGGCAAGGGCGAGGAGCGCCCGTTCAATCCGCTCGCCGACCGCATGGCGGTGGTGGCGGCGCTCGAATCCGTCCATCTGGTGACGTGGTTCGATGAGGACACGCCCCTCGCGCTGATACTTGCCTCCCGGCCGGAAGTGCTCGCCAAGGGCGGCGACTGGAAGCCCGAAACGATGATCGGAGCAGCCGAAGTGCGGGGCTGGGGCGGAAGCGTGCATTCGATCCCCTTCAGGCACCAGCGCTCGACGACCGCGCTGCTCAAGAAGATTCTCGGTGCTCCGAATACGAACGGGGGAACCTAAAGGTTCCCCCGTCCTAATACGAACAGGGGAACCTGAGGTTCCCCCGTTACCCCTTCCTGATCCCCTCCGCCCTCAATTCCCTTTGCGCTTTTCCTCCGGCGGGCAGTCCTTCAGCTCGCTGCCCGCAAAGCTCTGGCGCAGATCGTTCAGTTTCGAGACCAGCGCATCGGGGACTTCCCGAACGGTAAAGTAGACTTTCTGCACGGATGTTTCCCTTGGGCCGACCCGGGCCGTTCGCACGCCCTTTATGCGCAACTCCGCGAGCCGCGACCGCGCCGCCTCCTCGGTTTTGAACACGCCCAGAGAAATCGCGAATCGGAACTTGGGATCTTCCTGCAGGATAAAGAAGTCTTCGACGCCGAGCTTCTTCAGCTCGGCGGCTTTCCGGTTTGCCGCCTGTCGGTCGCGTTGCGGCGGCATGAATACCCAGTAGCTCGCGATTTCTTCCGCGCGCCGCTGAGAGAGTCTTGATCCGAGGGCAAGCGGCTCAAGAGCCTGCTGCACGCGCGCAACTTCACCCGGGTTGAACGCGCCGAGTTCGAGGCACGCGGCTAGGGTCACTTTGGGAGATGGTTTGGGGCGCTCCGCGGCCTGCTTCGCACGTTCAGCGGCAAGCGCCGCAACCTGGTCGGCACGGAGCAATCGGATCGCCTGCGGGTTGAGCTGCTGCTCCATCAGCTGCGACTCGTCCGACGCACGACCGGCGCCAAAATAGATCCAGGCGAAAAAGCCGAGGTTGGCGAGCAGCAGCAGTAAAGATGCGGTTTTCACGATTTCCCGTTGGGTCACTTCACCGCATCCTCGGCGATTCGGACAAGACCTTCCAGCACCAGATTATCCACAAGCCGCACGGGAATGCTGAGGTGCCGGGCAATCCGGCGAGCGGCTCCCCCCGCGAGCACGCATGCCGCGCCATGCTCCATCGTCGCGAAGGCGCGCTCTATCGCCCCGGCTTGCGCGAGCAGGCAGCCGGTTTCGATGGCATCCGCGGTATTGCGGGGTTCGGCGGAAAAGCGCCCTTTTGCGAGCGGAAGTCCCGCCGTATTGCGGGCAAGGGAGCGTTTCATGAGCTCCAGACCCGGAAGAATCACGCCGCCGACAAATCTGCCGTCGCCCCTCAGGACATCCACCGTGGTTGCAGTGCCCGCGGTGACCACGAGACACGGCCCGCGGAGAATCGACCAGGCTCCGATCAGCGCGGCCCAGCGGTCAGCCCCGAGCTGGTCCGGCCGCCCATAGCCGTTCGTGACCCCGCACTCACGCCGCCTCGCCTTTGCCCAGGTGGGGACCATGGATCGCCGAGCGAACAGGGTCTCCAGCCTTTCGCGCATGGACCGCCCCGCGACGTTCGCGACAACGACCCTGTCGGCGAGGGCGAGTCTCTTCCAGCTCTTCTCCAGGCGGGCGAGCTCCGAGACCGGCACCGTGCCGGTCTTGCGCCAGCCCCCGTTCTCGTGCAGCCCCCATTTCAGCCGCGAATTGCCGCAGTCGACCGCGAGAATCATCCCGGCCTGAGCGAGAGCTCACCGCTATGGAAACGCTCTATTCCCTCGACCGAGGCGAGCATGAGCGCACCGTCCTCCGCGACCCCGACGACCTTGCCTTCGGCCACGCGCCGGCCGGCCTGCGACAGGGCGACTCGCCTGCCCTGCCAGGCGTGGCGTTGCAGCCACTCGCGCCGAAACGGCGCAAAGCCCTCGCGGGAAAATCGCGCGAGGACCCCGGCGATGGACTCGAGCGACTCGACCAACACGGCGGTCCGCGACGGCACCGGCTCGCTGTGGCTCGCGATGTCGGTTGCCCGCCCGCCGATCCGCTCGCGCGTCCGGGTGCCGAGACGCAGGTTGAGTCCGACCCCCACGATCACTGCGCTCGGGCCCAGGATGTCGCCCGAGCTCTCGATCAATATCCCGCCGAGCTTGCGCCCCCCGCAATACAGGTCGTTCGGCCATTTGACCCCCACGCCGTGGGTACCCAGGCGCTCGAGCGCTTTCGCAGCACCTACCGCCACGGCGAGACTCAAGCCCCCAAGCGCTCCGGCGCCTCGGGGAAAACGCCACAGAATGGAGAACGCCAGGCTTCCGCCGACAACGGAGACCCAGGAACGTCCGCGCCGGCCGCGCCCGGCGCTCTGGTGTTCACAGACGAGTACCGTCCCGTGCGACGCGCCCGCGGCCGCACGCTGGGCAAGAACGGTATTGGTCGACGGGCATTCATCGAGCACCTCGACGCAAAGCTCCGGCGAGTTTTTCTTCAATCTCGCCGCGAGACCATCCAGCTCGAACAGATCGAGAGCTTCGGCCAGCCGGTAACCGCGGCCGCGTACCTTGAATACGCGCAAGCCCAGCGCTTCAATCCGCCTGATGAGGTTCCATACGCCGGCGCGGGAAAGACCCAGAACCCGGCCGAGCCGCTCGCCGGAGTGAAACCTGCCGTCGGCCAGGACGCGAAGCAGCGAAAAGGGGGCTGTGCCCATGCGCAAGATCACAAGAAAAAACCGGACAAATACTAGCACCGGGGGAGCGTGCGCGCCGGGAAGAAAAGCGGGTTGCCGCAGATGCCTTCGGCGCGGAAGGCTCCCGAGATTCGTGAAAAAATCACGAAGGATCGACTTCCAGTTTTAGTTTCGTTAGATTATGCACACGTCATTCGGAATCGGCAGGCAAAAAAGATTCGCAAGCTTGTTCCTCAGCAAGTCAGGTGATATGATCCCGTCATAGTTTACTTTCATGGCGCCCGGCGACGAGTTTCCTCCGGGCGTTTCAGGTTGCCCGCCGGCCCAGCAAACGGCGGCTAAACGGGGGAAACCCTCCCTTCCCCCGTTTTTTTTTACCTTCCGTTTCGAAAATCGCTGTCGATCCGGGTGTCTATAATAGCCCCTCGCTCGCACTGTGCCTCCGCTCCGACTCGAAGCATGCATCGAACCTGGCCTTATCCGCGGGTAGTGGGCCATCGCGGCGGCGGCGCGCTCGCGCCCGAGAACACCCTGGCGGGTATTCGCAAGGCGGCGGCAATGGGTTTTGAAGGGGTGGAGTTCGACGTGATGCTCTCGGCGGACAAGGTCCCCTTGCTGATTCATGACGAAACACTGGATCGCACTACGAGCGGACAGGGCAGCGTGGCCGCGATGCCCTACGCAAGGCTCGCGAGCCTGGACGCCGGCGCCTGGTTCGGTCCGGAATACCGCGGCGAGCGCGTGCCCTCGTTCGAGCAGGCCGGGAAGCTGTGCGCCCAGCTCGGCCTCTGGGCCAACGTCGAGATCAAGCCGGCGCCAGGGTTCGAGCGTGAAACCGCTGTCGCAGTCGCGAAGCTCGCCCTGGAATTGTGGCGGGACGTCCGGCCCGCCCCGCTGCTGTCGTCCTTCGAGCGGGTCTCGCTCGAGGCGGCGCGCGCTGCCGCGCCGGAGCTCGATCGCGGATATCTGACGGACCGCCTCGGGCCGGGCTGGGACGAAGCCGCGCGGGCGCTCGGGTGCGTCTCCGTACACTGCAACTGCAAGTACCTCACCGAGGCGCAGGCCGATGAAGTCCGCGGCGCCGGCTACTGGCTGCTTTGCTACACCGTCGATGAACCGGCGATTGCGCGGCGCTTGTTCTCCTGGGGCGTCGACGCGATCTTCACCGACCGGCTGGATTTGATTCCGCCGGCCTTCGCTTAGGCTCCGCCCCGGGGGCGCGGGTTTCCCTAATCGATCTGCATCGCGACGAGGAACCTCGACACGAGGTTATAGCCCGCGATCGTGGCGGTGAGTTCAACCACTTCCCTGTCGTCGAAGTGCCGCCGCACCTCGGTGAAAATCGGCTCGGGTACGCGGATCCCGCGGGTCATCGAGTCCGTATACGCGAGCACCGCGCGCTCGCGGTCGTCGAAGCTCTTCGATAACTGCCAGCCGGAAAGCGCGTCGATTTGCTCCTGGCTCACGCCCTCCTTCAGTGCGAAGGGCACATGCGCGCGGTATTCGTATTCGGCGCCGTTCAGAAGCGCCACCCGAAGGGTGGCCAGCTCGCGGTAACGCCCGGCAAGTTTCGCTTTCTGGCGGATCGCGGTAAAAAGCTTGAGCCAGCCTTCGGCCAGCGGCGGGCTGTTCAGCAGCGCGCGATACAGGTGCAGGAGCTTTCCTCCGCGCTCGGACTTGATAGTCGCGATCAGCCCGGCCAGCTCGGGATGTTGTTCCTCTTCGATCAGCGGTACGCGCGTCAAGATGCCTCCCTCACGACGCTAGAACGGCAATTTCGCATCCGGCATGGCCGAAAGCAGGACCCGCCGGAATTCGGATTTGATGCGATCGAGGCCCGCCTCGTCCTCGGCTTCGAAACGCAGGACGACGACCGGCGTGGTGTTCGAGGCTCGCGCGAGGCCGAACCCGTAGGGATATTCCACCCGCAGGCCGTCGAGCTGTATCACCTCGGTCGCACCCGGAAACGCGGCGTTCTTCTGCAGCATGCCGATCAGCCGGTGCGGCTCGCCCTCGCTCAAGGGGAGATGCAGCTCCGGCGTGCAGACGGAGTCGGGCAGCGAGTTCAGCGTGGCCGTGGCGTCGGGCGTCTTGCTCAGGATCTCGAGCAGCCGCGCCCCGGCGTATTGCGCGTCGTCGAACCCGTACCAGCGTTCGACGAAGAACGTGTGGCCGCTCATCTCGCCTGCCAGCGCCGCGCCGCGCTCGCGCATCCTCGCCTTGATGAGCGAATGCCCGGTCTTCCACAGGCTCGGGACGCCGCCGTGCTTGCGGATCCAGGGTGCGAGGTTGCGCGTGCTCTTTATGTCGTAGATGATCTCGGCGCCCGGCTGGCGCGAAAGGACATCCTTCGCGAACAGCATCAGCTGCCGGTCCGGAAAAATGATCTTTCCCTCGGCGGTCACCACGCCCAGCCGGTCGCCGTCGCCGTCGAAAGCGAGCCCTACCTCGGCGCGCTCTTTGCGCACCAGGGCAATCAGATCCTTCAGGTTCTCCGGGTGGGACGGATCGGGGTGATGATTGGGAAAGCGGCCATCGACCTCGCAGTAGATCTCCAGTACTTCGCAACCGAGTCGGCGGTAGAGTTCGCCCGCCGTGGCGCCGGCGACGCCGTTGCCGCAGTCGATCGCGATTTTCATGGGACGCGCAAGCCGCACGTCCGAAGTGATGCGGTTCAGGTAAGCCTCCCGGATCTCGACGCGGCGGTGCCGCCCCGCGCCGCGGGTGAGCTCGCCGGACTCGATCCTCTGGCGCAGTCGCTGGACCGCCTCGCCCGCGAGAGTGGTTCCCGCAAGCACCATCTTCAGGCCGTTGTACTCGGGCGGATTGTGGCTGCCCGT
>Ga0137350_1000010_pt1 | contig 29565 bp, 21 predicted proteins | sample EasRivERMLT660_2_FD_104765 | JGI IMG/M metagenome (GOLD analysis project Ga0137350, IMG submission 104765) | Soil microbial communities from meander-bound floodplain in the East River, Colorado, USA - East River MetaG ERMLT660_2 | ecosystem: Environmental > Terrestrial > Soil > Floodplain ... | reverse complement strand
GGATTTAAACAAACAAAATATAGCACAAAGAACTATATTTTCATCGCCTTTGGGAACGGGTTTTCCAGTAGAAGTAACTTTAGCTAAGGAAGCTAAAATTTCGCTTGTTGATCTTGGAGGACAGAGTATAGAGCTTTGTACCAATAAGAATTCTAATAAAATCATTATTTCTTCAAAAGAAAATAAAGAAGAAAATGGAATTACTGACGGTGGTAATAAAGAAATACCTACAAAGTCACAAGTAATTCTTGAACTTTGTAGTTCAGATAATAAGATTAACTTAGAGATTTCTAAAAACAATAGTACCTTATCGAGAATAAGTATAGATGGTAATACTGGTTTTATGGAACTACTTTCCCCTTCACTTATCAGAATAGCTGCCGAGAATTTAGAGCTTACTGGTAATGTAGAAATTAATGGGGATTTAACCGTGACTAAAAGTATTACTTCTTTTGAAGATAGTATTGTTTGTGGAAATCTAATAGAAACAGAAGATAAAAATAAGGCTGATCTGGCCGTGATCGCCAAACCTTCGGTTTAAGGATTAAATTATGTCATTTTCTCAAATAGACCGTATAGATAGCAGACCTTTTGGCGCATCCCCTTATGCCTTTGTTGGTGAAGAAGGATGGGAACTTACCTTTGCCCCTTCTACTGGTGGTGTTGGCCCATTTACAGTTCAAATAGTTGCTTATGGTAATTCAGCACCCCCATTTGATCAACCTCTTACTACAGGTGTTCTTAAAGAAGAACTTTATTTAATGCCTGATATCTCAGGTTCAAGCTATATTGTTACTGATGCTACTGCACGAACTTTAACGGATGTTACTCATGGTACATCTCCTCGATTTAAAATAGTTTGTCCTGCTCCAGTTCCTAACCAGCCGGGTAGTAGCTGGTTTAGAATTGTTGTTATAGATACTGGGGATAGTAATAATTATCATACTTATACAGTGCAAGCAGAAGTAATGGATACGGATGCTTATATATATACTCAATTTGGAAATACATTAAGCGGTGGAGCTACATTAGACACAAGAGGTCTTGCTGCGGCAGATAACTACGTTATTTATTATCCTAATGTATTTTCCGGAGCCGCTGATACGGCACCAAGTTCTACAGATACAGTAACATGGGAATTAACAAATCCAACAGGTACATTTAGTCCTTATTTTTATGGCGCTGGTACTACAGTTATTACTAATAGAGGGCAAGGATTTCAAAATAGAATCTCTGTTGTAATTCCCGCTGGATCTACTGACCATGACACAGTTGAACTTCGTGTTACTGATGAACAATATCCGTATATAACTTCTTATCACCTTATTAAAGTACATCGTACTGAAACTAAAGATAATTCTATTTCATTAGATGTTAGTGATTCTACTAAATATTCATTAGAAGCACCAATAAATCAACTTGCTTATTTAAGATTAAATGGTGATGTTGATTCCCAATCAGTTTTAAATAATGGTTTACCTTCTAGATGGTCTGGGGGTTATTGGAAAGTAGAACCACAGTCTACTCTAAGTGGAATGACTTTTTCTATTGATGGAAATAATCTAGCAGCCCTTCCAGAAGTTCCTAATGATCATACAAGTCCTTATTCAAAAACAGTTAATATAGGTGGAACTTGGGGTACTGGCGGTGCCTTTTTCAAATTCTTTCCTTTCTATTCCCAAGATGATTTGGTATCTGTTTGGGTAGATTTCGCAGTTGGAACTGGTGTAGAAGCAACTATTACAACACCGGCCTCATCTACTTTAGCTCAAAAAGCCACTGGTGAATCTTTTAGTATTACTTTTGGTGCGAGCGCCCCTCCGCAACATGCTGCAAGCTTTGTTTGGAATTATTCTGGTTTGCCTCCGGGATGTACTTTTACGCCTACTGGCCCTACAAACCAACTTGCCGTTTTAAGTGGGCCAGCAACAGTAGCTGGAACTTATAACAACATTAATCTTAGTATATCAGACGGCGGTTCATACACATCACCAGTAAGAACATTCAATCAAGTAATTACTTCTGGTACTGTTTCGTTTACACAAGTTACTACACCCACAGGTGAACAAGAACAAGTTGTTATAGATCCTAACATTGCTGGAAAAACTCTTTGGTTACTTGGTAGTGGATTTGTATCTGGTTGGAAAGCGGTACTATATTATAGCGGCGGTTCGCTTACACAATCCGGATTTTTATGTACAACAACAAGTACCGCTGCTGATAAAATGATAGTACAAACACCTATATGTGCGGGTGCGGTTGGAATCGGAAGTGTATTGATATATGATGGTAGTCAACCTCTTCCTAGTTATGGGGTGCGTAAAGCACAACGAAGTGATTCTATTACATTTTCTGCAAGTGGAAGTATACCTGTATTAACAAGTCTTAATCCAAATAGTAAAGCCGCTGGTTCTGGTACTTTTCCTTTAGTTGTTTCTGGTACTAATTTTAATGCTCAGTGTAAAGTTTTTTGGAATGGGGTTGAAAAAACAACTACTGGTAGTGGTCCTTTAACAGCAACTATTTTAGATGGTGATATAGCTGTTGCTGGAACCGCAACGGTTACAGTTAAAAATACAACCACGGGGCAGCTATCATCAAATTCTTTACCATTTACTATAGGTAGTCCTACTCTCACTATAACTCCGGGAGCTAGTGATCAAGTTACAATTTATGATTTATCCGTTACAAGGGATGCTGCTTATTCACAAGATTTGACTGGAAGTGGCGGAAGTGGAAACTATTCTTTTATAGTAGACCCAAGTTCAGCAGATCCTCTTCCCTCTGGTATTACTTTAAATACTGTAGCAAATGTTGGTCAGCTTAGATCCACACAAGTTACAGGTTCAACGTCTGTCGTTACAATAAAAATGACAGATACTTCTAATAGTAATTCTATTATTAGAAAATATAGATTTAATGTTTCTGGCGGTAATCCTCAGATAACAACGGTTTCATTACCCGATGCTCAAATAGGAGTTGCTTATAACTTAGCACTTCTAGTAACTGGTGGTACACCCCCTTACACTTGGAGTTCTAGCGTAGGTGTATTACCAGATAATATGAGCTGGTCTAATAGTACCACTGGTGTACTTTCTGGTACTCCTACTAATTCTAACCAAGTTACACAGCCGGGTGTTCCTGCATTTCCCTTAAATTTTAGTCTTATAGATGGGGCTGCAAACACCGCAACAAAACAGTTTAATTTAACATTAAAAGCAGCACAGTCTACTGTAACAGTAAGCCAAATTCTTCCTTCTAGTGGTCCAACAGGCGGTGGAACTCAAGTAACTATTTCAGATACTACACCCGGCGCAAGTAAATTTATAGCTGGTTGTATCGTTCGATTTGGTTCTGCTTCGGCTACTAACGTTATAGTAGTAACAGGGGGTAAATCATTAACTTGCTTTACTCCAAGTAATTCTGCTGGATATATTAATGTTTCAGTTACAAACCCTGACGGTGGGGTTGGAACAGCCCCCAATGGTTTTAGATATAGTACTATAGTTGTTCCAGTAATTAGTTCCATTGATAAACCAGACGGTCCTTTTTCTGGTGGTAGAAGTATTGTTTTAAGTGGTACTCACTTTGATGGTTCTACTGAAGTAAGAATTGGAACTGTTTTATGTACTGATTTTGTGCTAGTTAGTGACACAACAATAACCTGTACTACGCCTGCTTATCCTGAAGGGGTGCAGGCAACAAAAGTATCTTCGGATGTTTTTGTAACAAATTCGGCAGGAACAGGTTCATTACAGGGTGGTTACGTTTATAGGCCCGCTCCTACAATAGATTCAATTACTCCCAGTCAGAGTTCAACTCTTGGAGGAACTACAGCTTTTATTACTGGGACTAATTTCTTTAGTAGAAATGGCGTTAAACCAAGAGTATTTATTGGTGGTATAGAAGTACCACCATCAGATGTTGAGATTGTCGGTGGAGAATAATGGCAGAAGATAAAGCCACAATACAGCAAGAAATTTATGCCGTTTTAAACGACAAAAAATTTCCCATGCGCTCTTTTGTTATTGTAGACAAAGAGGGTGATTGTGTTCTTGATTCTAATATACATGTTAGATTTAAGAGTTGTACTTTTACTTCCTTTAAAGCCACTAAAGGAAACAATAACTTATATTTTGAAGATTGTACTTTTGACGAACCTAATAATCTTTATCAGTTATCTGATGGAAGAGCTATATTTAATAAATGCACTTTCAATTCTCAATTTAATTTTGAACGTTCAAAAGTTGAATTGATTGATAACGATATTAATCAAACTATACAAGGGAATAAATACACTTATATTAAATCCTTAAGAAATAATTATTTTGCTAGTGGAGCAGATTCAAGTAAGATAGGACTTTTAATTACTAAAAATAGTCGTTGTGAATCTTATTACGATCTATTTAAAGATTGGCAAGAAAAAAGTATTATTTGTAAAACAAAATCTTATATTAAAATTTCTTCCCCTGTTATAAATGATTTTACTGGAATATTTATTAGATGCGATGACAACAGCAAAGTACAGGGTTATAATTTTCCTGCGTTGGTACGTACAGGAGACAATAGCGATAAAATACTTTCAGTAAATGATCATAGTTCTATTGAACTATATAACTGGGAAAAAATAGAATCCGGTGGTTTTTTTGCTGTTGCTACTATTGGTAGCAAAGTTAAACTTAGAAATATAGACACTATTAAAAATACTGCTGATAATGAGGCAGGGTATCTATTTGATTTTGATGACTCTCATTTAGAACTTTCTTTTGTGAAAAAAATTGAAACAAATTTATTAGGAGTCTTATCTTTAAAAAATGGCGCTGATTGTAATATTTTTGATTTACAACGCCTTACTTCTAATACAAAAAAATTAGTGTTTAAAACAGAAGATAGTGTTTTATCTATCATTAATCCAAAAAAAGAGGGTGTTAGTTATACTGGTAATGGTACTGGTGGAGATGACACAACAGCATTTTTATCTGCTACAAATTCAAATGTGTATTTAAAAAATATAGAAGAATTTATTAGTAATGATAAAATTTTTGCTGGAGATTTTACAGGTAGTAAGATTACCTTTATAAATTGTGATACAATTAAGTCTTCGTATTCTTATGGAATACGCGCTATTCATTCTAACTTAACATTTGAAAATATTAAATTATTATATGGTAAAAATTATCCTGCTTTACATTTAGATAATTGTACTGTTAAGATAAATAATTTAGAAGATATAGTTTCGGCAAAAGATACTAGTTCTCCTATTGGCATTTATTTAAAACAATGTAAGGTAATTCAAAAGAATGCAATTAGTATCAGGGCAGAAGACAATGTTGCTCTAAGTATGGTAGATTCTTCTTATGCCGGATTTAATATAAAGGAAATAACTGGGTTTAAAAATTCAGCCATTAAGTTAGAAGGTTCAAATAATCTGTATTTATCTAATACAGATTTAATTAAAGGTAATAGTTGTAATGGCATAGACGGTGAAAATTCAAATAAAAGCAACGTTAATTTAATAAATGTTACCGCTGTGGAAGGTTCTACTTACGGAGTCAATTTAAACCAGTCCGATTTAACGATTAGAAACACCAAGAAACCCTCCTGTACTATAAAAGGAGACAGCTATGGAATTAAAATCAACGCCTCTGTAGAGGGCACCTACAGCCTTAAAATGGAAGGCCCTATAACAATAACAGGAGATCCAAACAGCTTAATTGCGAATAATGTTTCTATAATAGAAAAGGGTGTAACTTATACTAAAGATATACAAACAAATAACTGTTTAATTAATGGGTCTTTTTCTTCCGTTGGAAGTATATCAGATGATAGTTCAATAATTAATTTACTTAGATATGTTGTTAATGGTAAAACACAAGTTAAATCTAATGCAATATTAAATGCAATGAAATCTAAATTAGTAGATACTATCTATTTGGATAACAGTGTTTTTTATTCTAGTTTAAATGAACTTTCCGCTGGATTCCAGTATATATCTAAGAGTACTTATTTAGGATTAAAAACTAATGTCAAAGATAAAATAGAGGGTGAAAATTCTTTTGTTGGACAATTTGGTGGACAGTTGTTACATACTAATTTAATAAATAATTCAACTATCATCTTTGGTGCAATACCCGGTGCTGATATAGTTACGAAAGATTTTGGAACGGTTTCAGCTACAGCCGGTATTTCAAATGAACAAGGTAATTTAATTTTTCATACTAAAGCAGCAATTGTACAAAAAGCATTACAATTTAATGGCTATTATTCAGACACTAGTATAAGCTTATCTGAACAAGATACAGAAATAACTTCTAGAGTAGCTGCTGTTAAAATGACAGCTAATACACTTATTAGTTCAAGAATTGGTGAATCAATATACTTAACTATTACTACTGGTGCTATGACAGGTCAGGCACCTTCTATTTATTGGAATCCTTAATATGGCATTTAGAGCAGCAACTACTAGCAGCAAAATAGATCATAATGGTACTGTATCTACCTCCGGCAGTCCAAACGTGTTTGTTAATAGCAAACCAGCAGTGAGACAAACAGCTACTGATCGTGTATCGTGTCCTATAAGTGGACACGGCAACCAATTAATAGCTACAGGATCAGCAACCGTTTTTGTAAATAGTAAAGCTATGGTTAGAGAAACTGATACAGTTGTTTCTCCTTGTGGGGGTTTTTTTAATACAAACTTAAGTCCAAATGTTTTTATAGGATAATTATGGCATTAACAGATCAGCAAACAACTGTTGTAGGACAAGGAATAAATAATCCTGTTACCTTTCCTAGCTTCAAACAAAATCAATTACTTGAATTGGTCTCTGGCCAAGACATTATAAATCAGTCTATTCATGACATCATGGCTACAAGAATTGGTGAAAGAATAAATAATGTTGAATACGGTTCTAATATTATGGACTTAATATTTGAACCTAATGACCAGATTTTACGAGATTTACTTTATTATAATGCATATACTGTAATAAGTCGGTGGGAAAAAAGAATTACAATCACTGATATAAAAATATTTTCTGATGATGAAGCAGCGGAAGTAGGAAATACCACAGATTATACAGGCGGAAATTTAGTTAATGTTGTTATTAGTTATATAATTAATAGCTCACATCAACCGGGATCATATGTATTTCCTTTCGCTAGAAGTGCAGCAACAACAGCATCCTTAACACAAGGCAAGGAAAGCGGAATATTCGGCTATCCTATAAGTAAGGGTTAATTATGGCAACAGGAACTTATCCTCTAACAAAAGTTAATTATATATCAAAAGATTTTTTAACTTTAAGAGACGAATTACTTCAAAGACTTCCTATTATTACTAATGGGAAATGGAGCAATTTAAACGAGTCCGATCCCGGAATAGCTATGCTTGAAGTATTCATGAGTATGGTTGATAACCTATTATTCTATCAAGACATGATGGCACAAGAGGTTTATCTGCCTACGGCTCGTCAACGTAATAATGTTATAAAACTTTTGAGACTTATTGGCTATGAATTTAATAGTGTTACGGCTTCTGTTGGAACTGTAACCGTTGGAGCAGAGGTAGGGTCCACTCCAATATATCCAATTACAATTTTAAAAGGAACGCAATTCTCTGCACAGTCTTCTACTACAAATCAAACTCTTGTTTTTACTACCACACAGTCTTCTACTTTGAGTTCTCCTTCTGATACAAAAACTATCCCTGTTATACAGGGAACTAATACAACAGAAACGTTTACATCAGACGGTTCTCCTAGTCAAAGATTTTCAATGTCAAATACTTCAATTGATAAATCTACTGTTGTAGTTAAAGTTAATAATAGTCTTCCATGGACTATGGTTGCTTCTTTTTTTGAATCAACATATACAAGTACACACTTTAAAGTAGAAATTGATGAATTTTCTAGAGTATCTGTTCTTTTTGGCGATGGTCAATTCGGACAAATACCAAATATTGATGCTACTATTCAGGTTGATTATGTAATCACTGATGCGGCCAACGGTAATGTTGGAAAGAATGCTATATCACGTATTATATCTTCCTCTCCTTTTGTATCAGATAACACTGGTAATAATGTTAGAATAGCTATATCAAGTAGTGAAGCAACGGCTGGTGGGGCTGATATAGAAAGCATAGAACACGCTAAACAAACTGCATTAGGTTTATTGTTTGGATTAAGACGAGCACTATCTCGACAAGACTATATGGCTTTAGCAACGTCTATTCCCGGTGTTGAAAAAGCAATTGCTTGGGGAGAAAATGAAGAGATAAATCCAGACTATAGACTTTTTAATAAAGTCCGAGTAAGTTTTCTATCAAAAATCTTTCTAGATATGTATTACAATCCTGTTTCAAGAGCTTCATATAGAAGTTTAAGAGACAACCAAGTAAAAAACCTTTTGTTATCTAGAATGCCTGTAACAACTAGACTTTCATTTATTGACCCTCTAATTATAGATTGCTTCGCTACTTTTACAATAGGAATCAATACAACAAGTAATGATCCTAATGTTGTAATTGATACTGTTAAATCTAATATCTTAGAATTTTATGATTTTGATAATATTGATTTTGGTAAAGACATTCGGATATCAGATCTCTTAGGAATTGTTAATAAAACTGAAGGAGTGGCATGGGGAGTTTTAAATCGTCTTGGTAAGACTCCTCCAAATAATATTCCTGATGATGCTCCTTATCCTCCTGTTGATATGATATTAAATAAGTGGGAAATACCTTCATTTAATGATATAAATGTTACACCTTCTACTACAGCGAATACTATAAAGACTGTTCCTTATTTACAAGTTGTTATTCCTCTATCTACAACAATAGGAATGAATGACATATCAGTAATCAATCCAGATGAACAATCTAATGCATTAAGTAATGCGTTTATATATTATCCAAGTCCAAATGATAAACATATTACAGTTAATTATACAACAACAACAGATCAACCAACACCTTCTGGTGGTTATTACGGTTCTCCTGACCCAGAATCTGATTCTCCAGTTTATACATCGAGCATATAATTTATGGCTACATTAAGCAAGACAGCAACACCTGAACTTTACATAGAGACTGTACAAATAAACAGTAACTTTGCTGAAGGTTGGGTTGGTAGTTGGGATTCTTCCGGAAACCCTGTTCCCGAACGAGGGGCATATATTTACTTTTATTTGAATGGATTTTTAGTTAATCCTCCAGAATTAAATACAGATGGATCCTATAAAACGACAGGATTAACTGTTTTAACTGATAAGAATGGTTTTTGGAAAACAGCAAGTATTTATTTTGGTAAATTTGGTCTTTTACAATCTGGTCAAGTTTTAACTTTAAGGGCAAGAACTCCTTTTAAATCTGTATCAGATTTTAGTGTCCCTTATGTTATAGGAGGAACTCCTGTTCCTTTTGATATTGGTGTAATAGATTCTTTTGGGGATTTAAGACCTCCTAATAATGGAGAGATTTCTATTGTCGGAAGAATGACTAATTGGATAGCACATAAGACAATAAGAACAGTAGATAACCACGGTAATGTTCTTTCAGAAATCACTGCTGGTCAGCCTAATTTTGATTTTAATAATAGAATATTTGTTTATATTGATGGAGAACGAAAAGGTGAGTTGTTAAAAAATCATATCTATGGCAAAGATGCAGTCTTTCCTACATTTGCTGACTTAGGCGGAAAGTTTCTTGATTTAATGGTTGATAATCAACTTATTAGTATTCCTTTGGATGATTTTAGTCAGCGGGATAGAATAGAAGTATACCCAATTCCAGATGGTATCATTACAACATTTCATGCTGACTTACTTACATCAGAAGTTGGAACACAACTATTTAGAAACGGACAAAGACAAACTAACATTGATCAAGTAACCACTATTGACTCAGATACAAAAATAGCTACATTTGAATTTAATGTTCCTCCAGAACCAAATGATAGATTAAGTTTAATTTTACAGTTAATTCCTGCTCACATTCAATTAGAGGAAGTTCCTGTTGGAAGCATAAATGGAGTTAATACTCTTTTTACATTAAATGCTAATCCACTTATTTCTAGTGTACGTGTTTATAAAAATGGATTAGAATTAAATACTTCTGAATATTTTTTACATGGTGGTAATAAATTAACCTTTAATTTTCCACCCATTACTACAGATACTGTAGTAGTAGACTACCAGTTAATAATAACTGGAATGGCTCAATTTTTGTGGACTGTCATTCCATCTGTAACAAGTTATATTAATTCAATAAAAATAAATGATATTGAACAAGTTTATGATTTTACATTACCCTCCGGAGTTAGTTCGATAAGTGTGTACAAGAACGGTCTTCTTTTAACTGAAGATATAGATTATACTATGTTATCTTCAACTAGAATAAAATTTGGCTTTGTTGGAGATACCCCTGTAGAAGAATATGCTGTAAAAGATGGAGACTATTTATTAGTCAATGTAAACTTACAGCAGTTAAGTTTACAAACATTAATTGAAAATTTATCTAAAAATGAAACAGCAAAGAATTTAGGAGTGGAGTTTGCTACGCTAACTTCTCCTCGTTCAAATTCAACTATTGTTAGCTATTCAGTTTTGTCTAATCAAAATCAAACTATTACTTTTGATTTTTCACAATCATTATCTTATATTAAGATATATAAAAATGGTTTAAGACAGATAGAGAGTATAGATTATACGTTTGATCCGATTGCTAATACAGCTACTTTTATTTTGCCTCTATACACTACAGACCAATTAGTAGCTGTATATGATTATAATACAAGTAAAATGTATTATAATCAAATACTATCTTCAATAAGTACAAAATCTATTGCTGATTATACTGGTTATGCTATTTCTACACAAGTAGCTAGACCTGATAATATACAATTATATGTAGATAGAAAACGAGTTTTTAATTTTCAATCTTATACTAATATCATTTTTATTCCTGATTCTGAGTTAACTTTTGATATAGATAATAATATAACTTCAATAGTAATGGTTGATTATCAATCAGCAGCTAGTGCTTCTCAAAGAATTAATTATATAAGCATTCCAACTCCAAGTCCTAATGATATTATTACAGAGTTTACATTTAATCCTCAAACACCACAGCAATGGTCTTTGGGTGTATTTTTAAATGGATTAAGACAAACAGAAGCAACACAATTTACTTTTAGTAATTCTAATGCTGTTTATAAAATAAATTTTACAACCCCTCCTCCATCTGGAAGCGAGTTAAGAGTTGAACTTACCGTGCCCTCAGTTTCTACAGGAGGAGAGATTGAACAGTTGGACATATCCTGTTTATACCGTTTAGATCTTGCTGATTTGACTTTGGATAGACAAATAGTTTATGATTTATTATTAGGTAAAAATAGATTTCTTTCTCCCGGTAAAGGAGAAGATGGTGATTTTAAATTCTTTTTTAATAGAAGAGATGGTACATGGAAATATACTAATTTTGATAAAACCGGCGTTGAAGATCCTTTTATAAAAGGACAACATATTCAAGTAGTTGCTTTAAATATGACTCCAATATCTATTCTGGCTCCTTCTTCTAATAACAATTCAACAGGAATAGTAGTAGATCCTTCAGTAACACCTGAAGGTGATCCAAATCCCGGACCCGGATTACCACCAGTTGCATAAGAGAATAAAATGGCTTTAACAATTACATCTCCACTAATTTATGATTTAACGGCTGGTCATGAAGAACCAATTACTTTGACGGCTACCGGCGGTTATGAACCCTATGTTTGGACTATAGATCCTCCGAATCCATTACCTTCTGGTATGTCTTTAAACGAAGGAACAGGATATTTAGCTGGAACGCCATTCGAATTCGGTATTTTTAACATTATTATACGAGTAACAGATTCTAATCCAATACCAGAAAATATTGAAACTGTTACTGATACATTTACTTTTAATATTGCTGACTTTCCTATTTTTGATGACGCCCAGCCTTCTACTTTACATATAGGTACACCTTTAAATTTTTTGGTTAGTGTTACTGGGGGCGAACAACCTTATATACCACAACTAGGGGGAACTTATCCCGCTTGGGTAACGACAACGCCAGAAAGTGGAGGTGTTCGTCTAGGTGGAACTCCTAATGCTAAAGGATTTTGGGGATTTGCAGTACAGCTTTTAGATGAATTAGCCCAAGAAATAACTTATAGAGATGTAGAAATAGCAATAGTAGATCCTAATGAGGGAATTGGTGGAAATGGTTTACCTTTTCTTGGTTTTACAGATGCAGAGCCTCATTACATAGGAGATGGTTCTACTTGGCCATATATATCTGATCCACCAAACCAAAGATCTGTCCCCGGTTACGGTCCTTTTGGTGGTATACCTCCTTATCATTATGTCCTTACAAGTTCTTTACCTGATTTTGTTCTTTGGAATGAAAATTATGGACCATATAACTATTATGAATCTCCGGGAACTTATATAGTATCTTTTGACATTGTTGACTCTGTAGGAAATTCTAGTTCTACGTCCTATCAACAAACTATTCACCAATCTGTAGTATTTACAGACGCTACTCTACCTCCTTATGCTGAATATCATCAGATGAATTTAGCTTTACCTTATGCTAGAAAAGATGAAGCATATGTAGGGTATACTTTAACAAATTTACAATCAGTTGCAGCTACATATACAATAGATCCTAATGGACCGGGATTATTACCAACAGGAATAAATTTAAATGAAAGTACAGGAGAAATTAGTGGTACTACAGCCTTTTCTAATGTATTTCAAGTTAGATTTAAAGCGGATTTTCTTACTTATTCTCCCGGATTTGCTAATGTAAATTTTTATGTCTTAGGTAATATTACAGTAACGAATGATGCTGCTGCTTTTTATTGTAATGGAGATCAATTTCTTTTAACCTGTATTGCTTCTGGATCTAGCTTTCCTCCTTACACCTATGCTCTCTCAACGTTTAATCCTCCACCAGCAGGATTTAATATAGCTGTAAATGAAAACACAGGAGAAGTAACTGGAACTGTTCCATATGAGACGTGTAGTTTTGACGTTCTAGCACAGGATTCTTTAGGGGAACTTGGAGTAACAACAATTACTTTAACAGTAAAAGGTGTTGTTTATATAGATACATCAATTTTTAATCTTACTGTTGGAACTTCTTTTTCTCATACTTTAACTACACAGCCAAATATTCCTGTTACGTGGGTTCTTCTTTCTGGACAATTGCCTCCGGGTATTTTCTTTTCTAATTTTGGAGATCAATATTTCTTTAGTGGAACACCAACATCCGATGGAATAACAGGAGATTATGGTGTTGTTGATGTATGGAGTATAACATTAACACCAGATCCCGGTTATATAGATTGTGCAAAAAATATTATTTTGTATTTTTATGTTCTTGGTGGTCCTATTATTACAACAACTTCTTTATCAGACGGTCTTTATAATACCTATTATTCTCAAACAATCCAAGCAACAGGAGGAACTCCTTTCCTTGGTGGAGATCCTTATATACAAGGAGATTGGTTACTTTATTATCACTGGTCAATAGTAGCAGGAACATTACCAGTAGGATTTACTTTGGGACCAACTAACGGAGTTTTAAGCGGAATTGCACTTAGTGCTGGATTAAGTACTACAGGAACGTATAGTTTTACAGTTAACGTAACTGATTCTAATAATCTTTCTGACACTCAAGAATTTACTATTAGACTTTTAACTACTCAAGAACCTCCGGGTGGTGGGGGTGGAGGAGGTAATCCAGCCGATCCTAACTATATATTACAAAGAAGATTACCTTCTACGAAGTCTATTCCTGTTGTTGTACGTGACAATTTTCACCAGCAACATATGGTTGAATATATTCCTTCGAATATAAAGAAGAAATAATTATGGCTAATTACGATTACACACAAAATTCTGATATAGAAAATTTAAATCAAGTTACTGCTATAACTTTAGATGAAGCTAAAGCAACCATAGACCAGATGATGGATGTGTTTAATGTAGATTTTGCTCCCGCAAGTACTCTTCCTATTATTGCTTCTTTATTTGGCTTTGCTATAGATGCTACTGAAGATATTGAATATCAAAGAAAATTACTTAAAACATCAATTGATTTGATAAAAACTAAAGGTACTTTAACTTCTTTTAAAGTTTTATTTTATAATTTAGGATTTGATATAGAAATAATTCCACAATGGACTGCTGATTGGTCTGAACAAGTTGCAATTGATTTACCTTATATTAAAGTATCTAATTTGATAGCAAATTCTATTGGTTTTTATGATATTATTATTATGAATCCCGATGATCAACAAGATAATTTAATTAATGGTATAGAATATACTACATAAGAGGATATGATGGCCGGATTATTCGTTCCAACTAATGTTGTTGCTACCGCAGGGAACCAGCAAGTAACTCTTACTTGGACTCCTCCTTCTAGTACTGGAGGATATCCAATAACAGATTATTCTATTGAAGTTTCTCCTGATTCTTTACCTGTTTATCTTATTTCGACGGGATCAACTGCTTCTACTTATGTAGTGACTGGTTTAACCAATGGAACTTCTTATACTTTTAGAGTTAAAGTAATAACTGGTTCAGGTATGGTATCCCTTGTTGGAAGTCCTGTTTATTGGCAATTAAATACTTTTACACCAAAACCAGTGGGTATGTATAACGTACAAAATGGGCCTTTATCTATATATAATAATGGTTCTTTTAATGGTGTAGCTTTATCTACTAGTAAAGGATTAGCTTTTTATAATTTAGCCGCTCCAATGTCTCCTGTTAATACAGGTTACTGGTTAGCTGAAACAGATTATGGTGCTCCAGACTATGATGGCCAACAGAATACTGGTGTACAGGCTACTTCGGATGGAAGCCGATTTTTAACCAATGTTCTTTTGAGAAACAGCCTTACTCAAGGATATCCAACATTAGGACAAGAACAAGGAACCAATACTGGAATGATTTCTAAAGGTCTTATTGCTGGTGGAGGTTTTGGAGCAATAAATAGTGATATTTATAAAAAGGGTTCAGATTGGTTTTTCTTTTCAGAAACAGGTTCTGGTGTCAACATATCAAAAATAACAACTTTTGGGGCATCTGCCACAACTATTGTTGATACTGCGGAGGAACTTTCAACTTCAATATATCCTTGGGGAACTGAATATTTTTATTCACAAAATATAAAAGCTGTAAATGACTATCTTTGTTTGGGTTTATCTCATCTTCAAAGCATAGCAGATCCAGTAACATCACAAAATTTAATGGTTATAGATATAAGTGGAATGAGTACAACTCATCCTTATTCAACAGGAATAACTAGTTCTGATGTGTATGTTTATAATGCAGCTTCTTTTACTACCACAGGGGAACGCCCTTATTGGTGTGGTGCTATAGAAGGAGACCCCATAGACTCCACTGTAGTTTTTTTCTTAGTTAGTTTTGTAGATTCAACTTATAAACTTACTAGATTTAAATTAATAAAATTTAAAGCAGGAGCATTTAGTATAGTTGGTGAGTATGTTCCTCCATCTCCTTGGGTGGGTCTTGGTGCATTTCAACTAATGGGTGTGCCAATGGAGATGTTCCAATTTAATAATGATACTGTAGTATTTATTGGTCTTAATAATAATTACCCCAATGATGGTACTAATAAAATTAATGTAGCTACAACGACAGTAGCAGCTTGGGGTTCTTTTCAAGAAAATATAATAAGCATACCAAATAATGACCAACTTAAAAAAATCTATTTTATGAAAGCTTTTACTGATGGGAGTAGTATATTTTTAACAACCGTTGGTAGTGGTTTTTCAACGGGGGATATAAACACTTGGCAATTTTCTTATTCAGGTGGAAGTAGTGGAGATTGGTCTAATCTATCAAATGCCGTTACTCCTAGTGGTGGAACTTCTACCACAGTACCTTCTATAGTTACGTCTTTAACGGCATCTGCTGGTGATGGAATGGTAACTCTTGGCTGGTCTGCACCAACTACGGGTGCTCCTATAGTATCCTATGAAGTAAAAAATATTAGTATAGGCGTTACTCAAACTGTAACTCCTACTACATATACTTTTACTGGTTTAACTAATGGAATAACGTATACTTTTTCTGTTGCAGCTACAAATGTGGTTGGAACTGGCCCCGTTACTACAATTTCAAAAGCACCTATAACTGGTGTATCTGTTCCGGGTATGCCTCAAAATTCTATGGTGGTTGTCACAGGAACTAACGCTACTATTTCATGGACTCCTCCTGCAAGCAGCGGGGGATTACCAGTTACTGGATACACAATAAATCTATATCTTGCTACAGGAGGATCACCTACAACAAGAATTGTGCTATGGTCTGTAAGAAATTATACTTTTTCTAACTTATTAGACGAAACAAGATATTATATAACTGTAACTGCTAATAATGATGTAGGGATTGGTCCAGCAACTCCTGCTTTATATTTTACTACATCTACTAATGAACATGTTCAACAAGGTAAAGTTCTTGTTTCTTATAATTATAAGCGTTTTTATGCTGCTCCTATTGATTTAAATAAAAATTCTTCAACCTATTTGGATTATTTATATCCTGAAACAACTTATATCTACCATTATCCTACTACAAAAGGTAATGGTGTTGTTTGGCCTGTAACAATTACATCTGGAAATAACTATCTTACTTTTAGACTTTCAAGGTGGGGAACAAATTATACTTGGAGATTAAATACTAGTACTGCCGTTGCGAGCGAAGATAATGGTGATCCGGGTGTTATAATTAATAATTTTGAAGTAAAAAATTATACTATTGAACAAATGGTTCAAGCTTTAAATGAAATAAGAGAACAAAAAATAGCAGAAGAAACTAATAGTGAATTACAATATCTTACAATAGGTACGGCAGGAGATCAGTTATTGTTTACTTATAATCGTTCTGGATCAAGTGACCAAGTATTTGTTATAAAAGATAGTGCTGGCCCGGTATTATTTGGTCAAGGAGATCCAGAAGATTTTACAGCCATTGGGTATGATCCAAATAGTGGAATAGCAGATTATCCTCTTCCTCTTCCTTTTATTGAAGAAGTTAAAGTTTCTGGTACTGCTACAACAAGTTATTCAGAATTAGTGGTAGAAAATCATATTCCTACTATTGAATATGATGCTAGAAATAAACAATGTTTAGTTGAAGCACAAAATAAAACTAAAATATCCCATAAAGATATAACACCATTAATTACGCCGGTTAGTGATCATTACACACTACAATTGACAAACAACGGTATAAGACCAAAAACAGTAATGATTAGTTATAGAACTAGAGATGGAAATACTCTTTACATGAGAGATTATTATGGTGATGGTAGACTATTTGTTAAATCAAAAATTAGAAATTCTAATGATACAACTAACTTTGTTTATACTCCAACACCAAATGCATCTTCTTATGGATATGGGTATATAGATTATTCTACTGGCTTTATTGATAATTTGACACTACCTTATCTTGGTACTACAAAAATAATAGCTAAAGGTACAACCTATCCAAAGAGATTCTATATAAATAATAAACTTTATTTATTAGTAAATGGTGTTGCAAAAGAGTATTTAATTTTAACTGGTCTATATTCAGTAACTCAATTAGTAGAATATTTTAAAACACAGTTAACTATACAAGCCGACGGATTAACTGTTGGTTCTATAAATAATCAATTATATATCGAAAATTATTATGCAGGAACAGACGTGGATGAGGCTCTTAGAAATCCAAACCCCGGTCCCGATAAAACCCTAGCTTTAAATATATCTACAACAGAAGCAGGAAATGCAAATTTTGCTTTGTTTGGTACTAATCCTTTAACAATAGCATCACCTAAAATTTATGTTGACTATGTATTTTCTGCTAATTCAGAAGATCCTTCAAAATTTATATGGTATCAGACTTCTAAGTTTAATGTTAATGTTAAATTAAATGAAAAACAATACTTTACTTCAGCACACCTTAGATATATTAAGGAAAAAATGGATATTATTAGACCCGGAAATGCGGTATTAAATAAAGTTATTCTAACTAAAGAAAACATGACTGAAAAAATAAAGATAATAGACAGCTTTAACATTTCTACTGGCAGCATCTAGCTTGAATTTATAAGAAAATAATTGAAATTTTAATCTTTTTTGGACTTTATATAGGTATACTAAAAATAAGGAGAAAATATGAGAAAAATAAGTAAAAATCTAGCAGTAGTACTAGCAGTTGTAATGATCGCTGCCTGTGCTTCTACATCTACTGTACAAGTTGTGTACAAAGTAGATGCCGCAACCATTGGGGTTGTTGACACCGCAATGAAAGCCTATGGGGAACTATTCCGTGCAGGGAAAATTTCGCCGGACCTTGAACTAAAAATTGATAAGGCCCACGAAATGTACCGTCAGGCTATGGAGGCCAATGTAATAGCCGGTAAGGCTTACGCTGCCGTCGTAGAGATGAATATGGCCACTCCAGAGCAACTAGCCGGTGCCAAGGCAAATGCCGACGCTGCCCTCGCCGCAGCCGGTGCAAGGCTATCCGAGCTAGTCGGGTTCTTAATGCAGGGTGGGGTTCCACAGTCTACGTTCACGCCGTTAGCAAAATAATTTAAAAGGAGTACAATATGCCAGCCGGATTAGCAGTATTATTGGTTCAAACTCTCTTGACCTACGGGCCGGGAGTTGTTATTAGTATTATTGATCTTATTAAAGTCAAGGGTGATCCAACCCCCGAGCAGTGGGATGCTCTTCTTGTAACTCTTAAGAAGACCGCAGCCGATTATAAGGGTGGCGGGCCAAACCCATATGTCCCACCAGCAGCCCCTTTGGGATAATTGTAGATAAACCTTTAGAGGATACTACAATGCCTGATATTTCATTAACAAGGGAGGAGCTTAAAGCTATTATCAAAGAAGCTTTAACTCCTCCTGATGTAAGTGTGTCAAAAACAGTACCTCCTGTTTCTGCTTCTCTTAATACTAAGGATATTGATACAGGTTCTGTTTCTGTAATAGTTCCAACACCGTCGTCAGAACCAACACCACAAGTATCTGTACATTGGTATGAGTCAAGAACCTTTGCTGCAATGGTACAGACGACAGTATTAACAGGTTTGGGTTGGCTCACAATAGCTTTGGCATCTAATAAATGGGATGATTGGCAAATTGGGTTATTATTGCCCATAGTATCAAATACTCTTATTCTACTTAGAGACATGTGGAGTTCTACAATTACGGCTCCAGCCAAGATTATGAATACTAACAATGCTCCTGCACGAATTCCTCAAGTATCGGAGGATAAATAAATGAGTGTAGTATTAAAAGGTAGATTAAAACTTACAACAATAGAAGCTAAAACAGGTAAAATACTAGATATAGACGAAGGTTCTAATCTAGTATTACACTCGGGAGTAATGGCTATAGCCAGACTTTTTACTGGTCAAACTATATTACCATCTGATATAAGTATGCCTATAAATAGTTTTAATACATTAGGCGAAATAGAGCCAATGAAAGATATAGCTAAGTACTTTCAACTTGGAACCAATGCAGACGCAGTATACTATGGCCAAGTTAGTCAATTTGATAATGGAACTTTAGATGAAAATTCAGTTACTCCAATTAATGCTTCTCCAATTTTTCCAGTAGAAGCAACCATAGGAACAGAAGGAACTGTAAAGTTTAGTTGTACTTTATTAGGCAATCAAGGAAATGCAGTAAATGGTGTTGCAGATATGACATATACTGAAGCAGTTCTTATGGGAATAGAATCAATAACTCCTTTAAGATATAACTGGTTAGCTCGTAGAGTATTTTCTGGAAAGATTAAAAATCCAGATTTAATTTTACAAGCAGATTGGTTTATGAACTTTAGTGTCGAAGAACAAGTCTCTTAAAATGTGCAGACAAAAGATATCTCATGAAGAATACCGTTCAAAAGAAAATTTTGAAGAAGGATATTACTGAATATCAAGATAAAGTAACATCAGCTATGAATTTTGTTACAAAAAAATTAAGTGTTGATTTAAATATTCAAATTCAATGCATGTCACCATATAGTTATAAAAAGAAATTTCCAAATGCAATAGTTGCTATATCCCGTTCTGGAAGAGGGCTTGAAGACAGACTAACCTTTCTTTTAGAATTTAATCCAATGGTTTTAAAAAGCGGAGAAATAACTTTTACAGAATTAAAGCGCCATGTATTTCATGAATTATTACATGCTTTAACATGGCCATTCATTGATGAACAAAATGCTACAATAGACCATATAAAAAATAATAAACCACTTAAAGATGAACTTCATAAAAGAATGCTACATGTAAGGGAAGATATAATTTACAACTTAGAACGCAAACTAGGGCCTCATGTCCTCCCCGAGTGTAACTGGACAACAGAGAAATAACTTGACAGTCGGACCACATAGTGGTATATATATAAGCCTAACAACGAGTTAGGCTTATTTTATATAAGGATTTCTTATGCTGAGAATAAAACATCTAGAATGTGATATCTGTAAGGGCAAAAACTGGATAGTCGAGAACAAATTTTTCACCCCATGTTATAAATGCTTTCCAGCCGAAAAAACAAGAACACAAGAACACAGACAGGAAAAAAGATTAACTCAATTAGTAATCAACAGTTTAATTAAAAAGTATAAATACTCTGTATAATAATAGTTCACATTGAATGTACATGTTACGGTAACTCACTGATTTTAAAGGAGTTATGCTTTAGCAGCGTAACTCCTTTGCCATTAGTGGTTTACGCTCTCTTTTGCACATCACAATTTTGTGATAATAGTAACTATGGCGTAACACCATTAACTGTTCAGGGTACATGAGTTACCTAGCATCAAAAATAGTTCTTGACAAAAGCACTTTCATCAGTATAATGAAGTCCTCGACTTCTTAAAACATAAGAAGAGGAAGAAGAACACAGCTAGGGCGAGTGAGATAATTCGTGATCGACTATAAGTTCAACTTCAAAGAGTTACAAAATGGAAACAAAGAAGAAGTTCGAAGAACTTCACGTCGAAGACGTGCTCCAACGGGTATAAAATTTACTTTAAAAACCAGAGTGTGTCTACATGTAGACTATCTGATTTCACTTGACACATACTATGACTGATGATATCTTGGTATAAAGGAGTTCCTCATGGAAAATAAAGAAATAGAAGAAAAATTTACGGTTTTAGAGCAAGCTATTGTAAATCTTAAGATAGAAAGTTTTGATACTACTTTTAAATTTGAATCTTTACTTCGTAATTCTGTTCAAAAGAATCTTATAACTTTAGATGAGTTTATTGATTCTGTTATTGAGCATACTAAATTACAAAATAAACTCAAAGAACTTAAGACACAACCAGAACTCTTAGAGCGAGTGAAGCTCGCTGCTAGTTACAATAGTCTACCAGAGACGAGATTCCATATCTATGCCGACGATCTGCTCCTCCGTCAACAGATTGAAGCTGCCGGTGGGTGCCTACCCCACGTAGCCAAAGAGATTCTACAGTCACTCCCGATTTCTAATTCTTTAAAGATATATTTTGAACAATTTTTAACTGTTAAAGATAATGCTTAAAATAGAAGTCAAGGATAACCGTGCTACGTTAATTGGCGTTTATCCCAAAGATAAAATAGACCAAGCTATTTCTGCCTATCAAACTGGGTTTCAATATTCTAGTCTTTATAGGCGGCGTAGGTCTAATGGAGAAAGAGTTTGGGATGGAAAGATTCATTTACTTTCCAGAGCTTCTGATTCTTTTCCTTCTGGTGTATTAGATATTGTATGTGAAGTCTTGGATGCCGAAGGCATTTCTTATGAGATTACTTATCATGCAATAGCTAGAGACATTCCAGACCATATAGCTACAGATGACATTCAATATCCGGTTCAAGTTGGGAAGTATGTTCTTCGGGATTATCAGCTTGAGGCTATGAAGGCTTTTCTAAATAGCAAAAGCCGCCTCCCTTATAAGGGTATCATCTGTGCTGGTACTGGCAGTGGTAAGACTGTTGTTGCCATAGCTTTAGCTAAACTCATTGATGTTAATACCCTCTTCTTAGTTAAAGGTAAAGCTCTTAAGGCTCAAAGCTTTAATGTATTTACTGAGGCTTTAGGGGAAGACAACGTAGGTGTAATAGATGCAAAGACTTGGGAGCCAAAACAGATCACTGTAGCTTCTGTTGATACTTTAGCGTCAAGACTAGCGAATGCAGCTAGTTGTGATAAAACGTTAAATTACTTGAAGTCAGTGCAATTCGTTGTAGCAGACGAAGTTCACCGTGGTACTTCTCAAAGGTATAAGGACGTTCTAAATTATACCCCTGCGAACATTCGTCTTGGCTTATCGGGTACACCCAATAAAGGCTATCTGGACAAGGACTTAGTGTTAAATGGTCTATGTGGGGGTATAGTTCATAAGATTAATTCTAACCAGCTTCAAGCGCAGGGGAACATTTCTAAAGCCGAACTAAAGGCTATCATAATAGATAAGCCCAAGCTGGAGTCTTTAAGCTGGCGTGAAGCACAGAGTTCTCTGGTCATAAATAACACCGAACGCCATGAGATCGTGGCCACGTTAGTTCGTCAGGAGTACAACAAGGGCCGGATCGTCTTAGTAATGGCTGGAAATTCCATTCCCTTGACAGAGCAGCTTCACAGCTTTATACTCAAGGAGGTCAAGGACGAAGATCAGGTTCGCATGGTCACTGGTCAGTCCTCTGCTGAGTATACGAATGAATCTTTTCAATTAATGAGGGATAAGAAACTCAAAGTTATTATAACTACAGTAATAGCCGACGAAGGAATTGATATTCCAGAGATCAACAGTTTATTCATTGTAAATGGTGGGAAATGCCTTTCTCCAGAACAGGGAGTTCTTTTACATAGTGGAAGGAGTAAAAAAGCAAAAGATATCCTTGTAGGAGATATGCTTCTTGGACCAGATAACAAACAAAGAACGGTGCTAGAAACAACTTCTGGTGTTGGTCCTATGTATAAAATTGTTCCTAAAAAAGGAGATTCGTGGGGTTGTAATGGCAAACATATTTTAACTTTAATAGAAACTAGTCAGAAAAAAATTGTTGATATTTCTGTGGAGGAATATTTAAAACAAAATGATTGTTTTAAAAATAGGTACTTACTGTTTGTACCAGATCAAATAGAATTTCCTAAAAGTGAGGAACCTTCTGTTGATCCATATTTTCTTGGATTATGGTTTGGTGATGGAACTAAAAATTTACACAAGTATTCAAGAGTGTCTATAACAACGATGGATGAACCAATAAAAGAATATTGTAAGATGATTGCTAATAATTATGGATTAGATCTAACGGAATTAAAATCTAACAAAGGTAAAGCAAAAGAATATAGTTTATCAAGTAAATCTAATACTAATAGATTTGGAACTAGAAAAAATAAAACAAACAAATTATTAACAAATTTGTTATCATTAGTTGGGGAAAAAAGTAGCGTTCCAAATTGTATCAAGTATGGTTCCATAGAAACTAGAAAACAATTTCTTGCTGGATTTATAGATACGGATGGATGGTTACATTCTTCAAACTTTTTTGAGGTATCCCAAAAAAGAAAAGATTACATAGATGATATTAGATTTATTTCTGGTTCATTAGGATTTAAAAGTTCTTGTAAGGAAAAAATAACAAAAGGTATAGTATACTATAGATGTAGTATATATGGTAATTTAGAAAAAATACCTACAAAACTTAAAAGAAAACAAGCAAAAATTGTAAGTTATAAAAAACATGGAAAAAGATGTAAGTTTAAAGTAGTACCAACAGGTATTGGAAATTATTTTGGTTTTTCTTTGGATGGTGATGGAAGATTTCTATTAGATGATTTTACAGTAACACACAATTCGTTTGTTAAAACAATTCAAAGAATTGGTAGAGGATTAAGAGTAAAATCTGATGGAAGTGTTCTGACTGTATTTGATTTTATGGATTCTACCAATCCTTATTTAAAGAAACATTCCAATAAAAGATTAGAACACTATAATTCAGAAGGTATATTTTCGACAGCAGATTTTATTGTTGGGGAAGAGATATTAAAAAATGAAGGGAATCATGAATAGCAAACGACTTTTAGACTGGCTAGACGCAGCAGAAATTACAGAAAATGATGTGATGAATCTCATTAGTTTCTATAATGACTGTGCAACGGTCATGGGCTTTCCCTACAAAGGTATACGTCCGAAGGGCACCAAGCCTTTAAAGGACCATCCTTGGTATAAGGATGCCTTTCAGCTTGTCAGAATAATAAATAAGATGGGAGCCAAGCCTAGAGATTTTATCATGGCTCAGTTTCATTACTTCAAGAAGGTTAAATTAAAGAGTGTTAATAGTAGGGATATACCTACCCTACATACCATGTTGGAGCCTTCTGCTGTGGATAAATGGCGTAATTATCTTCAATATATTGGAAAAGAACTTCCATTGGCCAAGAAGATAACTAAAGAAGAGATGAAGATGTTTAACATTAAGCGTATGAGACACTTAATGGATAAATACAACATTAAGGATGAGGAAGACTTCTTTAAGGATCCTATTCTTATCTCTCAATTATCCAAGACATTTGTTGAGAGCCATGAATCTTTTAACAAGTTAGTTTCAGATCAGTATTATGAAAAGAAATTCGGAATGAAACCCGAGGAATTATTTTATAAATGAGCACCGAAGAGGTTCCAGTAAAGAAGTCTGGATTTTCTCCTACATTAATCAAAGGTATCTTGGCTCTCTTATTACGGGATGAAGAGTTTCAAGAGCATTACTTTCCTATTCTTAAGCCAGAAAATTTCTATAGTGACGATAAGCTTATATTTACTATAGCAAAGGCTATATGGGAATTGTATGATAAATATGGAAAATTTCCTACTGATGACATCCTGATTGAAGAAGTTTTTGTCCAAAAAGGTAAGAACATTGGATTGTTTTCCCATGTTCCTACAGAAGAAGAAACAGAAGCTTTGAAGGAAGTGTTTGCTTCTTTATACGAATATGACATCAGTAATAGAAAATACTTTGAAGACAACACAATAAGAATCCTAGGTCATCTTGCTTTGGTAAAGGTGATTTCGGACAACCGGGATCAATTCAAGTCGGGGGATCTTGACATTGACTCGTTCGCCCAACAGGTTCAAGACGCAACAACGTTTGCCAAGCCAGTAATTCTTGGTAAGAACTTACTCGATGACTTGGAAGATCGTACTGAGGACCGCATCAAGAACCCAATCATTGAGGGGTCAGTAAGCTTAGTTATTCCTTCGTTGTCAAATCATTTGGAAGATGGGGCGATCCCGCCGGGATCTTTCTGTTTTTGGTTAGCTCCCACCAATGGTGGTAAAAGCTGTGCCCTCATCTGTAGCGCGTACAACGCAGCCTTTTATGACAAGCTAAACGTTCTGTATATAGCGGCAGAGTTAACGGAGGACACGGTAAAGAAACGGTTCGACTCCTGCATTACCAAGATTCCTATCAACTTCATTAGAAAAGAAGCAGAGAAGGTCAAACAACTTTACTTACAGTCTCCTACATTTCAATCTATTGCCAAGCGTATTCGGGTTGTTGAAGTACCCATTGGCAATACCTCAGTAGCTGATATTGATAACATGATTACACGTTTAGAGAAAAAGGAAGAAATAAAATTTGGTGTTATCGTAGTTGATTACGCTGACAATCTTAAAGCCACTAAAAAGACAGATGCTTACCGCCATGAAGTAGCGTCGGTATACAAAGATCTAGTCGAACTTGCTCGTAGTCGGAAGGTAGTCGTCTGGACCGCCTCTCAGATGAACGACCAAGGAACAATAGAGGCGGAAAAAGAGAATGGGGCATTGTCAATCCGACACACCAACGAATCAAGACAAAAAATCCATCTTGCTCACCTTGTTATTGGTATTGCAAGAACTCAAAAGGAAAAAGATACTGGCATTGCTAGACTAGTATTAGTAAAGAATAGATTAGGAAGCGGTGACGGGCATACCATTAGAGTATTCCCTGACTTCGCCCGGTCTATTTTATTTACTGGAAAAGAAGAAGAGCTAGACAAGGTAGATCTTGAACAGCCTATTGAGGGATTGGATAAGAATGTCGCAGAACAAGACGAGTTTGAAAGATATAGATCTGATGTAGATTAACATGGCATACACGTATAATGTAATTAAATTAGCAGATAAGTATTTTCCAAAGTATAAGTTGGTTAGTTCTGGAAAAGAGCTATCTACTATATGCTTCTTCTGCCATCCTGCTCCAACAAAGATGAAGCTAACTATCAATGTTGATTCAGGATTATTTCATTGTTGGAAGTGTGGTAAGAAGGGAACCTTTACTGATTTAGTAACTGCGTTACGCAGATTGAATCGTAGTGTTGACTTATCAAATTATCAGGATAAGGAAACCAAGAAGAAACCCTTAACCGTAACTACTACAGAAGAAATTCCTTGGCCGGAAGATTATCATCAGTTAACCAGAAAAACGGCAGGAGAGTCTGCTATGTTAGCGCGTCATTACCTTAATAACAGGGGTATTGACGACAACATGATTTTGATGAATAAAATAGGCTATTGTGTGTATGGGGCATATAGTGATCGGGTTATAGTACCTGTTTTTTATAAAGATAAACTGGTATCTTTTATAGCCAGAGACTATATAGGTAATAGTGATAAGAGAATTTTAACTCCTCCGGGTAGGGGAACACAGGGTATCAAGAGGTTCATATATAGAATAGAAAGTGCTGCTAAGTTAGGTCATCTGATAATAACAGAAGGTGTATTTTCTGCCTTAAGTTGTGGCCCCCGTGGGGTAGCTATCTTCGGTAAAGTGCCCACTACAGGGCAGTTAGCGCAGATTATAGCTTCCAAGCCACAGAGAGTTACCATAGCTCTTGACCCTGATGCTGAAAAAGAAGCCATAAGACTAACTAACACTTTACTTTTACATATACCTGATGTACGCTATGCCGGGTTCCCCGAAGGCGAGGATCCAAATTCTTTGCCGAAGGATGACTTGGAAATGTATTTATCACAGGCCAGACGTATAGATAGTATGATGGACCCATTAGGTTCATTAGAGGTATAAAATGACTATATCATCGCCCCCCCCGCCCCTGCCCCGCCGAGCGAAATAAATTGCAGGGAGTGCTTGAGTTATCGCTGCTACACATGCAACGCAAACTTGCCCGAAGAACGCGCCACCAAGGACGCCGAGAATGCCCGCCTCCTCGCGCTGATCAAGGCCGCCCCGCATACGTCACGCTGTCACGTTGCGACGACACACACAACGGATGGTGCGTGCGCGTGGGAAACGCTCCAGCAGGATCGCAAGTGTCTCGGCTGCACATGCTGGAAGTCACGGGTCTAATATGGCTGAATTGATTCAATTATATATGGAGGAACGTAAAACTCCCGGTGTCATAGTTAATGATGAGGGCATGATTAGTATGACAGCCCCAATGCTTCGTAGGTTTAAATATCAAGAAAAAGAAGACTTAATTAGATGGTGTGAATCTAAGAAAATAAAGTATATAGTAATAAAGGTTGTAGATGATGACCCAATCCATACTATCTGAAACACCCGTAGATGCTTCAACTGTGAAGCGATGGACAGATGATTCTATAAAGGATCTTACTTATAGAGTTGTCGAAACAAGAGCCGACCTTGAAGAGTTATGGGCCGAAATCAGGGCTAAGAAAAAGGTAGCCTGTGATATAGAAGCCCGCTCAACTGACCCCTACACAGCAACTTACACTCGGCCCGGTTTTCCGGTTGTATCAATACAATTTTCTACAGGACCACGTACTGCGTGGTTCCTTCCTATTTCTCATTTCGATTTTTTGGCTGATGACAACCCGCATGGACTCTTTTGGCAGTCAGACAGTATTTACCTTTATGATTTTTTGAAGGACATCTTTGAAAACAAAGAATATTTTATTATAGGGCATAACTTCAAATTTGATTCGAAGTTCATAGCCCAGTATTTTGGTATAAAGCCTAAACTTGATTTTGATACAATGTTAGGTTTTGGATTATTTCAGGATACTTCAAACGGGTTGAAGAAACTCGCTTGGCAGTATTCAGATCTAGGTGGTTATGAAGCAGAACAGGATAGATATACACATACATTGCCAGTCTCAGAGCAATATGATATGTTTTATTATCCAATGGATAATCTGGTGCTTTATGGGTGCGCCGATGTTGATGTTACTTATCGCTTATTTAATGTCTTGAATGAAAAACTTACAACAGATCCTCAGATGCTCAAGTTATTTACTATCTTAACCAGAGCATCTAAGGCTTTTCTTGATATTGAGCATGAAGGGATTAAAATCAATAAGAGCTATCTCAATCAACTGGAGATAGACATAAAACTTGAAATGTCTGCTGTTGAGGCTGAATTCTATCAGATGGCCTATAATGAAATTCAGGAAATGGAAGCCGATATGATAAAAGCGGCTACAAGCCTGAAAACAGGAAAAATCCTAAAAACGAAAATTATTAAATTTAACATAGCATCGAATGATCATATTGGTGTCTTGTTCTTTGAAAAACTAAAAATTCCGACAAATCCTAAGTTTGTGTCTGCTAAGACAAAAAAGCATTCTGTTGGAAAAGCTGTGTTACAGGCTTTAAAGTCTGATTATCCTATTGCGGCCAAATTACTAGTTCATAGAACATTGGCAAAACAGCTATCTTCTTTTGTTGAATCATATCCGAAGTTTATTGATGTTAATGATCGTATTCATCCGGATTATAAGTTAATTCGTTATTACAACGAAACCGAGGAGAAGGAGCAAGGAACGGTAACAGGCCGTTTATCTTGTCAGAATCCTAACTTGCAACAGGTTCCATCCAGAGGCGACGGTAAAAGGATAAAAAAGCTATTCATTCCTGATTATGACGATCACTATTTAGTAGACATGGATTATGCGGGCATCGAATTAAGAGTCATGGCCATGCATTGTCAGGATGAAAACATGAAGAACTTCTTTGCTGCCGGTAAGGGTGACTTCCATAGATTCGTCGCTGCCAAGATTCATAAGTCAAAGGAAGAGTCCATTACCGATGCTCAACGAGCCGTTGCCAAGACAACCGTGTTTGCTGTTCTTTATGGTGCAGGGCCGAGCAAGATTTCTGATACTACGGGTATGTCATATAAAGATGCTCAGAAGTTTATTGAGGATTATTTCAGGTTGTTCCCGGCTCTTAAAGGATGGATTAATAAGCAGAAGGTGTTTGCTCAGAAGCACTTATATGTAAAATCCTTGTTTGGACGGGTTCGAAATTTACCCGAAGCCAACTCAAACAACACATATCTTATGGAGCGTTCATTGCGTCAAGCAGTAAATTCAGTGGTACAATCAGATGCTAGTGACCTGACTCTACATTCCTTAATCCGTATCCATAAGTATCTTAATAGCTTCAAAAACTATGATATAAATAGACCTACTCGATTAAGGGGTAGTGTGCATGACTCCATTCTGTTATCTGTGCATGACAGGAATTTAG
>Ga0137350_1000009_pt1 | contig 30688 bp, 29 predicted proteins | sample EasRivERMLT660_2_FD_104765 | JGI IMG/M metagenome (GOLD analysis project Ga0137350, IMG submission 104765) | Soil microbial communities from meander-bound floodplain in the East River, Colorado, USA - East River MetaG ERMLT660_2 | ecosystem: Environmental > Terrestrial > Soil > Floodplain ... | reverse complement strand
CTCGCCATGCAGCTTTTCACGCTCGGATTGAATCACCAGACCGCTCCGCTTGCGATTCGCGAGCGAGTGGTGTTTGACGCCGAGCGCCTTCGATCGGCGCTTGCAGAGCTGACCCTGCGCGAGCCGGTCAGGGAGGCTGCAATCCTTTCGACCTGCAATCGCACCGAGCTTTACTGCGCGCTGGGCGAGCCGCAGGCCGCGTTCGAGTGGCTCGCCGGCTATCACAGCGTCCAGCCGCAGGAGCTGAAGCCTTACCTCTATACCCTTCCACAGGGCGAAGCGGTTCGCCATGCGTTCCGCGTCGCTTCAGGCCTCGATTCCATGGTGGTCGGCGAACCGCAGATCCTCGGCCAGATGAAAGAGGCGGCTCGCGTCGCCGAGTCCGCCGGTACGCTCGGGACGCTTCTCAACAAGCTTTTCCAGCGCTCTTTTGCGGTGGCGAAAGAAGTGCGCAGCAATACCGGCATCGGCGCGAACGTCGTCTCGATGGCGGCTGCCGCAGTGAAACTGGCCGGCCGGATATTTCCGAGCCTCTCCGAGCAGAAAGTGCTGCTGGTGGGCGCGGGCGAGATGATCGAGCTCGCCGCGACCCACTTCGCCGCGCAGCAGCCGCGCGGCATGGTGGTGGCGAACCGCACGCTGGATCGGGCCGAATCGCTTGCCCGCCGCTTCAACGCAGAGGCGATCGAGCTGCGCGACCTGCCCGAGCGCTTGCCGGAATTCGACATCATCATTTCCTGTACCGCGAGCTCGCTGCCGATCATCGGCAAGGGCACGATGGAACGCACGATCCGCGCTCGCCGCCACCGTCCGGTATTCATGGTGGACCTCGCCGTTCCCCGGGACATCGAGGCCGAGGTGGCGGGAATGGACGACGTATTTCTCTATACCATCGATGACCTCGCGGCGACGGTGCGCGAGGGCATCGACGCGCGCCAATCGGCCGTCGCGCAGGCCGAGGCGATCATCGATTCGCAGGTCGGATCTTTCCTGCACTGGATGAAGACGCGCGAAATGGTGCCTCTCATCCGCCAGCTGCGCGAATCCGCCGAAGAAGCGCGCTGCCGCGAAGTCGAGCGTGCAGTGCGGATGCTCGCCCGGGGCGACGATCCAAAAACAGTGCTCGAGGCGCTCTCGCACGGCCTGACCAACAAATTGATGCACGCTCCTACCGAGGCCCTCAACCAGGGTGGCGAGGCAGCCGAGTCGCTCAAGGCGCTCGTAGCACGGCTGTATCGCCTGCGCGCGGGCGATTAAGCCCGGGCGTCTGTTGTGAGTCGATGAAAACCAGTATCGCGGCCAAGCTCGATCAGGCGCGCCAGCGGCTCCAGGACATCGGCGCGCTTCTTTCTTCCGAAAACGCGACGCGCGACATGGAGCAGTTTCGCGAGCTTTCGCGCGAGCATGCGGGGCTCGAGCCCGTTGTCGAACTCTTCAACAAGTATCTCGACACCGAGCAGCACGTTGCCGAAGCGCAGGCGCTGCTCGGCGATCCCGAAATGAGAAGCTACGCGGAAAGCGAGATCAAAGTCGGCCGCGAGCGGCTCGCCGCGCTCGAATCGGAGCTGCAGAAGCTGCTCCTGCCGAAGGATCCCAACGATGAGCGCAACATCTTCCTCGAGATCCGCGCTGGAACCGGAGGAGACGAGTCGGCGCTCTTCGCGGGCGATCTTTTCCGCATGTACGCGCGCTATGCCGAACGCCAGGGTTGGCAGGTGGAAGTCATTTCGGAATCACCGGGCGAGGTCGGCGGGTACAAGGAGATCATCGCGCGCATTATCGGGCAGGGCGCCTACTCCAAGCTCAAATTCGAATCCGGCGGCCATCGCGTCCAGAGAGTGCCGGACACCGAGACCCAGGGCCGCATCCACACTTCGGCCTGCACGGTAGCCGTCCTGCCCGAGGCGAGCGCAATCGGCGACGTCGTGCTGAATCCCTCTGAACTTCGCATCGACACCTACCGCGCCTCGGGCGCCGGCGGCCAGCACGTCAACAAGACCGACTCGGCTGTGCGAATCACGCATCTTTCCACCGGAATCGTGGTGGAATGCCAGGACGGCCGCTCGCAGCACAAGAACAAGGAAAAGGCGCTCGCGGTGCTCGCGGCACGCATCAAGGACAAGCAATTGCGCGAGCAGCAGGCGAAGGAAGCCGCCACGCGCAAATCCTTGATCGGATCGGGCGACCGCTCCGGGCGCATCCGTACCTACAATTTTCCCCAGGGAAGGGTCACCGACCACCGCATCGGCCTCACCCTCTACAAGATCAACGACATCATGGACGGCGATCTTTCCCAGCTGACGCAGGCGCTGCTCGGCGAGCACCAGACCGAACAGCTCGCCGCATTCGCCGAAGAGCGTTGAAGCCGGGTCCCGGAGTGCGCGCGGTCGAAACCGGAGCAACGATCGGCGGCTTGCTGCGCGAATCCGGACTGCCGCGGACCGAAGCGGAGTTGCTGCTTCGCGTTCTTCTGGGTCGCGAGCGCGTGCATCTCATCACGCACGCCGAGGAGGCAATCGATTCGTCCAAAGCGTGCTCGGCGCAGGCCTGGTTCGCGCGCCGGCGCGCCGGCGAACCCGTTTCCTACATTACGGGCAGGCGGGAGTTCTACGGTCTGGCACTGCGGGTGACCCCGGAGGTCCTGATCCCCCGCCCGGAAACCGAGCGCCTGGTCGAGCTTGCGCTGGAGCGCCTTCCCCTCGGTGCGCCGGCGCGCGTGCTGGAGCTCGGAACGGGCAGCGGAGCGATTGCCGTCGCTCTCGCGAGCGAGCGGCCGGGGCTTGGGATCGTCGCCACGGATGTTTCCGAAGCAGCCCTCGCCCTCGCGCGGCGGAACGCGCGCGAGCACGGGGCTGAAATCGAGTTTGTCCTCAGCGACTGGTTTCAAGCGCTCGGACCGGAGCCGTTCGACCTGATCGTGTCGAATCCGCCTTACGTCGCGGCGGGAGACGCTCATCTGGAACAGGGCGACGTGCGCTTCGAGCCGCGGCTTGCCTTGGCCGGCGGCGAGGACGGGCTCGCCTGCATCCGGGAGATCGCCGCGAGCGCGCAAGACCGGCTCCGGCCGGGCGGTGGCTTGCTTGTGGAGCACGGTTACGATCAGGGAGATCGCTGCGTCGAGCTATTCCGAGCGCTGGGTTACGCCGAAGTCGCCGATTTTCGTGACCTCGCGGGATGGTCGCGCGCGTGCCTGGGCGTTTGGCGCGGTTGACCGCGTTTAGGGCGAGCGGTACAATTCCCGACAGTTTTTATCAGGTATTTGAGGATCAGACATGGACGCGCAAGAACGCATCAAACAGCAAGTCACCGGCAATCCGGTCGTTCTCTATATGAAAGGGACCCCGCAATTTCCGCAGTGCGGCTTCTCCGCCAGCGCGATGCAGATCCTGAACGCCTGCGGGATCAAGGAAGTCTTTACCGTCAACGTGCTCGAAGAGCCGGAAATCCGCCAAGGCATCAAGGACTACGCCAATTGGCCGACCATCCCCCAGCTCTACGTCAACGGAGAGTTTGTGGGCGGCTCCGACATCATGCGCGAGATGTATCAGTCCGGGGAGTTGCAGAAACTTCTCACCGGAGAAAAACCCCCCTCCTAGTTGAAAGACCGATCGCCTTACCGCAGTTCCGCAAGCAGGCGCTCGACCATCCGCTCGGCCTGCGCCGCGTAGCCGCCTCCGAACAGATTCGCGTGGTTGAGCACGTGGTACAGGTTGTACAGCGTCTTTCTGACCGCATAACCCGGAGCTAGGGGCGCAGCTTCCGCGTAGGCGGAATAGAAATCCTTCGAAAATCCGCCGAACAACTCGGTCATGGCCAGGTCCGCTTCGCGGTCTCCCCGATAAACCGCCGGATCGAAAAGCACCGGCGTGCCGTTGGCCAGAAAGCCGGCATTTCCATTCCATAGATCGCCGTGGAGCAGCGATGCAGCGGGCGCATGTCCGGAAAGCAGTCCGGGTAGCGCTTCGGCAAGCTGCTCTCCCTTTCTCAAGAGACCTTTCCCGAGGCCGTTTTTCCTCGCCAGGTCCAGCTGAGGCCCGAGCCGCGCTTGGCGCCAGAAGTCGCTCCATGAGGGCGAACACCGATTGAGCTGCGGCGTTCTCCCGATGTAGTTGTCCCGCCGCCAGCCGAAGGATTCGCCGCGGATTGAATGGACGATAGCGAGCGAGCGCCCCAGAGCCGCGTGATCGCCGTGTCCGCGCAAATCCAGATATTCGAGCACGAGGAACGCCTCTTCGCCCGCTTGTCCCCGGCACAGCGGCGCGGGAACCCGGACACCGGCCGCGGCCAATGCCGAAAGGCCATCGGCCTCGGCGGCGAAACTGTCAAACTGTGAGCGGTCGTTGATTTTCGCGAAATATTTTCGACCGCCGCCCTCGAGCATGAAGCAGCGGTGGATGCAACCTCCCGCGGCAGGCGTCGTGCGCTCGATGCGGAACGACCCTGCGGCATCCGAAACCGAGCTCTGCAGCGCGGTGAGGAGTTCAGGGGATGCGATCATGCGGCTCGCAAGACCTTTGCGAGGTCGCGATCACGGCACAGGGTGGGCCCTCAAGAGCTTGCGCGCCCGCTTGATCGCGGCACGCACTTGCGCGGGCGCGGTGCCGCCGATGTGCGAGCGGCTCGCGAGCGAGCCCTCGAGCGTGAGGACGCGGTAGACGTCTCTTTCCACTTTAGAGGAGAAGCGGCGCATCTCCGCGAGCGGCAACTGCTCCAGATCCAGCCCCGATTTTTCGGCGAAGCGCACCGCCCGCGCCACTGCTTCGTGAGCATCGCGAAACGCGAGCCCTTTTCTTACCAGGTAGTCGGCAAAGTCGGTCGCCGTGGCGAAGCCTTCTTTCGCCGCGGCTCGCATTGCAGCCGCATTGACCCGGATGCCGGCGATCAGCTCGGCGAAAACGGCGAGCGTATCGCGCAGGGTATCCACTGCGTCGAACAGCGGCTCCTTGTCCTCCTGGTTGTCCTTGTTGTAAGCAAGAGCTTGTCCTTTCATCAAGGTGAGCAGCGCGACGAGATCGCCGGCAACCCTTCCGGTCTTGCCGCGCGCGAGCTCCGGAACGTCGGGGTTCTTCTTCTGGGGCATGATGGATGAGCCGGTGCAAAAGCGATCCGGCAGAGCGACGAAGCCGAAGCGCGGATTGCTCCAGAGGATCAGTTCCTCGGACAAGCGCGAGAGATGGACCATCGCAAGCGCCGCGCAGGCGCAGAATTCGATCGCGAAGTCGCGATCGGAGACCGCGTCCAGGGAGTTCTGGCTCACCGTCTCGAACCCCAGCTCGCGCGCGACCTTCGCCCGGTCGATCGGAAAGGAGGTTCCGGCAAGCGCCGCGGCCCCGAGCGGGAGGCAGTTCACGCGCCGCCGGCAGTCGGCCAGGCGCGAGCGGTCGCGCTCGAGCATCTCGAAATACGCGAGCAGGTGATGCCCGAAAGTCACCGGTTGAGCGACCTGCAGGTGCGTGAAACCCGGCATCACGGTGGCGGCATGTTTTTCCGCCTGATCGAGGAGCTCCCCCTGCACCTTTTGCACGAGCCCCCTGATCTCGTCGATCGCCTCGCGCAGCCACAGACGCAGGTCGGTCGCGACCTGGTCATTGCGCGAGCGGGCGGTGTGCAGGCGCTTGCCCGCCTCCCCGACGAGAGCGATCAGCCGCCGCTCGATGTTGACGTGGACGTCCTCGGCCGCGAGCGACCAGCGAAACCGTCCCGTTTCGATTTCACGGGAGATCCTGGAGAGGCCGCGTTCGATCGCTTTGAGATGCGCCGCCGTCAAGATCCTGACGGCGCGGAGCATGCGCGCGTGCGCAAGCGACGCCCGGATGTCGTGGGGCGCGAGACGCCGGTCAAAACGGACCGAAGCGGTGTAGCGTTTGACGAGCTCGGATACCGGTTCGGCGAACCGCCCGGACCAGGGTTTCTTGCCGGGTTTGGGTTTCGCTGCCATGGTTGACTGTAAAATGCCCGAAGTCGTAAAGCGTGCGGTTCACCGCCGCAAGCGTCGACTTTTGCGTCCCCACAAAAGTGCAAAGTATACGGCAAAACGACCTGCCCAACGCCCTGCCGGACTTCCGCAATCTGGGCGTGATGTCGCGCATCCTGCTTTCGGTCAACGCGCTCGCCTTGCTTTTCGCTCTGGCGCGCTCGCGGGAGATCGGCGAGTTCGCCGCAAAAGTCACCGAGATCGCAGGGTCGCTCGAGCCGATATTGCTCATCGTGGTGATCGTGCTTTACGCGGGGGCCGCGGTGCTTGAGCGGCTCGCGTACCTTCACGGCCTGCTGGCGGTGCTTGCGATCGTGCTTGCGGTGACCGCCGCGCTCTTCCCGTTCCAAACCCTGCTCGGCGGAAGGGGCGAGTGGCGCGACCTCGCCTGGAGCCTTGGTCACGCGGCGCTGGGGACGGGAGCGATCGCGTGGTATTTTCACCTTCGCAACCGCGCATTTTCGCCCGCGATTTCCGAGGCGCGGCTGCAGGCGCTACAGGCCCGAATCCGTCCGCATTTCCTTTTCAACACTCTGAACGCGGTGCTTTCGCTGATTCGCAAGGATCCGAAACGCGCCGAGGGCGCTCTGGAGGACCTGGCGGAGCTGTTCCGCACCGTCATGGTGGACAACCGCCGGCTGATCGCTCTGGGGGACGAGCTCTCGTTGTGCCGTCAGTACCTCAACCTGGAGCAGCTACGCCTGGGGGAGCGGCTCCGGGTCGATTGGCGGCTGGATCCGGCCATCGAGGAGGCTCTGGTGCCGCCGATGCTCCTGCAGCCCCTGGTGGAAAACGCCATCTACCACGGAATCGAGCCGGGAATCGCGCCTGGCGTGATCGAGGTGCGCATCGAGCGCCGGGACGACCGCCTGTGGGTGCAATTGACCAATCCGTACCACGAGGACTATCAGCATCGCCAGGGGAATCACATGGCGCTTGCCAACATCCGCGAGCGCCTGCAGCTCCATTTCGACGTCGAGGCAAGCCTGGACACGCGCATCGCCGACGGCCGCTATGAGATCGGCATCGCGATGCCCTATCGCACCGGCCTATGACCCCGCTCCGAGTGGTCATCGTCGACGACGAAGAACCGGCCCGCAACCGCCTGCGCGAGCTTCTGGACGACTGCCGCGGAGAACTGCCGCATTCCATCGCGGGCGAAGCGGCGAACGGCGTGGAGGGCCTGCAGATCGTCGCCGCCGCGCAAGCGGAGGTCGTCCTGGTCGACATCCACATGCCTGAAATGAGCGGCATCGAATTTGCAAGGCATCTGCAGGTCCTGGAGCGGCCGCCCGCCGTAATTTTCGTCACTGCGCACGATCGCTACGCGGTCGAGGCGTTCGAGGTCAACGCCGTGGACTATCTGACCAAGCCGGTTCGCGCGGTGCGGCTGCTCACCGCTCTGAAGAAGGCCGCAAACGGCGCCCGGCTGGCGCGCGGGGTGCTCGAGAACATCGATCCGGCCCCGCGGCGCTACTTCAGCATCGCCGAGCGCGGACGCGTGACCCTCGTCCGCGTCTCGGAGGTGATTTACCTCAGGGCGGAACTCAAGTACGTTACCGTGCGCACCCGCACCGGCGAGCACCTGGTCGAGGAGTCGCTGGCGCAGATCGAGCAGGAATTTGGCGGCGTGTTCGTGCGGATTCATCGCAATTGTCTGGTGGCGCGGCGATGGATCCGCGGCGTCGAGCGCGGCGCCGAGACCGAAGGCGAAGTCGGATGGTCGGTGGTCCTGGAGGGCCTCGAGGAAAGGCTGCCGGTGAGCCGCAGGTTATGGGCGCAGGTCAAGTCGCTGGTCAGCTGAGGAACGAGAATTGAATAAGACGCCCGAACGAATCGTCATTGCTTCGCGCCGGAGCCGGCTCGCGATGTGGCAGTCCGAGCATGTCGCAGGCGAGCTCAAACGCCTGTATCCGCATTGCGAAGTGAGCATCCTCGGCATCACCACGCGCGGCGATCAGATCATCGATCGGCCGCTCACCCTGATCGGCGGCAAGGGCCTTTTCGTCAAGGAACTCGAGGCCGCGCTCGAGGACGGGCGGGCCGATCTTGCCGTGCACTCCGCGAAGGACGTTCCGATGCGCATGCCCGAAGGCTTTTGCCTGGCGGCGATCACCGCGAGAGAGGACCCGCGCGACTGCCTCGTATCGAACCTGAGCGCGAGCCTCGAAGCGTTGCCATCGGGCGCCATCGTCGGGACCTCCAGCTTGCGGCGCGAGGCGCAGTTGCGCGAGCGCTATCCGGAACTGGGGGTAAAGCCGCTGCGCGGCAATCTGGACACCCGTCTGGCAAAGCTCGATCGGGGGGAATTCCAGGCAGTGGTGCTCGCTGCCGCCGGTCTCAAGCGGCTCGGCCTTGCTGCGCGAATCCGCGCGATGCTCGAGCCGGAGCAGAGCTTGCCCGCGCCCGGGCAGGGCGCGCTCGTGATCGAGTGCCGGGAGGACCGGGGCACATTGCTGCGGCGACTGGCTCCGCTCGGGGATACCGGCACATCGGCCTGTGTGCTCGCCGAGCGCGCGCTGAGCCGCGCGTTGTCGGGCGATTGCCAGCTGCCCCTCGCGGCGTACGCCGTTGCGAACGGGACGGAGATTCGGTTGCGGGGTCTCGTGGCGATGCCCGACGGCAGCAAGGTGGTGCGTGCGGAATTGAGCGGTCCGATCGCGGCGCCTGAAAAACTGGGTGAGATGCTCGCTGCGAAGCTGCGGACCCTCGGCGCAGAATCGATTCTCGCGTCTTTGTCATGAGCGCAGGACCGCTCTCGGGCCGAGGTATCGTGGTCACTCGCCCGCGCGAGCACGCGGTGATCCTTGCCGAACGGATCCGCGCGGCAGGCGGCGTGCCGATTCTCTTCCCCACGATCGAGATCCTGCCTCCGGAGGATCCAGAAGCCGTCTGGAGCCTGATTGCACGCCTGGATGGGTTTCAGCTTGCGATTTTCGTCAGTCCGACCGCAGCGATGCGAGGGGTTGGGATGGTGAGAGAGAGGCGGATCTGGCCGAAGAACCTGCGGGTGGCGGCCGTGGGGATGGGAACCGCAAAGGCGCTCGAAGAGCAGGGCCTCCAAGGGGTGGTAGCGCCGGCGGGTGAGGCCGATAGTGAGGCGCTGGCAGAACTTCCCGAACTGCACGATCTGCAGGGGCGCTCGGTCGTGATCTTTCGCGGGGAGGGCGGCCGCGAATGGCTGGGAAGGAGGCTTGAAGAGCGAGGCGCGCGAGTCGAATACGCCGAAAGCTATCGCCGCGCACGCCCCAAGGCCGATGCCGGAGCACTCCTTGCCCGCTGGCAATGCGGAGGAGTCGAGGCGGCATCGGTCACCAGTGCGGAGGGCTTGACAAATTTCCTCGAGATGCTGGGCCCAACCGGAAGGGAATACTTGCGCGCGACACCGGTGTTCGTGCCACATCCGCGAATCGCGCTTGCCGCTCGGAAACTCGACGTGCGGGAGGTTGTGGTGACCGGGCGCGGCGATGTTCGCACCGTCGCTGAGATGTCGGCTTTTTTTGCTAAAGTATGATCGCCTACTCATTGGTAGCCGGCTAACGCATGGAAAACGATACGCAGCGAGCTTCGAAGCGCAAAGCCTGGCGCATTTCGCCCCCTGTTGTCGCATTCGTTCTTGTCGCCCTCCTCTTGGTTTGGCAGTGGTACGACGGGCACAACCGGATCGGCGCGTTGCGCGACGAGTTCGCTCAACGCGTGCGCGAAAGCGAGTCCGACAGCCGCGACGCGCGCCTCTCCGCGAGACAGGCGCAAGAGGCGGCGCGCGAAGCGCAGGCGAAACTCGCGCAGATCGAATTGAAGCTCGCGGAATTTCAGAATCAGCAGATCGGCCTCGAGGCCCTCTACCAGGAGCTATCGCGCAGTCGCGACGAATGGGTGCTCGCAGAAATCGAGCAGATTCTCACCATTGCCTCGCAGCAGCTGCAGCTCACCGGCAACGTCCAGGCGGCCTTGGCCGCGTTGCAGACGGCCGACGCGCGCCTGGCGCGCTCGGGCCGCCCGCAGTTCCTGCCGCTGCGCAAGGTTTTCGCCCGCGATATCGAACGCCTCAAAACCGCGCCCAGCCTGGATGTTCCGGGACTTGCCGGGAAACTTGACCAGTTGATCGCGGGCGTGGATTCGCTGCCGCTCGTGCAGGAAGCGCGCCCGCAGGCGACGGCCGCCGCCAGGCGTGAGTCCGATGGATTCTGGGAAAGGCTGGTCGCGGAGTTTCTCGGCGAGCTCAAGCAGCTCGTCAGGATCCAGAACATGGAAGGCACCGACCCGGCGTTGCTCAGCCCGCCGCAGGCGTTCTTCCTGCGCGAGAACCTGAAGCTGCGCCTGCTGGGCGCGCGGCTTGCGCTCCTTGCGCGCGACGAGACCGCCTACCGCAGCGACGTGAAAGTCGCGGCAAGCTGGCTCGAACGGTACTTCGACATGCGTTCGCGCGCCGGTGCGGCGATGGCGGTGACCCTGAAGCAGCTCGGCTCAGGCGCCATAGGGGTTTCGCTTCCGACGATCGGTGAAAGCCTCGCGGCGGTGCACGCTTACAAGCCAATTCGGAAGCAGGCCGGGCAATGAAGGGCTTGCTGTGGTTCCTCGTCCTGGCGGCGCTCGCCGTGGCGCTTTCGCTGGCATTGCGGGGCCACGGCGGTTACGCGCTGTTCGTGCTGCATCCGTGGCGTGCCGAGATTTCGCTCAACCTGCTCGGTGTGTTTCTGATCTTTGCCTTCGCGGCCGGGTACTTTCTGCTCAGAGTAGGGTGGCATGCCCTGCGGCTTCCTTCGCATGTGCGTGCTTTTCGTGAACGACGGCGGGGTGAAAAAGGACGCGCAGCGGAGCTGGGGGCGATTCAGGCGCTCTTCGAGGGTCAATTTGTCCGGGCCGAGAAACTCGCTTCGGGGGCGGGCAAGCTGGGCACGGCGCCGGGTCTGGCGAGTCTCCTTGCGGCACGTGCGGCGCAGAGGCTGCGGCAATTCGGCCGGCGCGATCAGTGGCTCGAGCGGGCGAAGGAAGGGGACGGCGAGTGGCGTCTTGCGCGTTTGATGACCGCGGCGGAACTCTTGCTGGACGAACGGCGCTTCGTCGAAGCGCGAACCGTGCTGCGCGAACTGAACGCGGGCCGGCCTCGGCATGTCGCGGCGCTGTTGCTGTCGCTGCGCGCGGAGCAGGGCATGGCAAATTGGGAGGAAGTCCTCCGCGTGGCGAATTTGCTTGAGAAACGCGATGCGATGCCGCCGGAAGTCCTCGATAGCGTGCGCGTCGACGCCCGCATCGCGATACTGTCGCGCAAGATCGTCGATCGGGAAAGCCTCGCCCGGCATTGGGAAGACACGCCGCGCTCCGAGCGCGTCCGTCCCAGGATAGCGGCCGCGGCCGCGCGCGCCTTCATCGAGCTCGGGGATTGTCGCAAGGCCCACCTGATCATCGAGGAAGCGCTCGAGAGGGACTGGGACGGCGCGCTCGCCCTGCTCTATGGAGAATGCACCGACGAGGACGCGTTCGAGCGGCTCGAGCGGGCCGAGCGATGGCTGCGCGAGCGTCCGGGAGAAGCGGAACTGTTGCTGACGCTGGGCCGCTTATGCGTGCAGCGCGAGTTGTGGGGAAAGGCTCAAAGTTACCTCGAAGCGAGCCTTGCCACGCAGCCGACGCAGGCGGCACACGTCGCGCTCGCGCGGCTTTTCGAGCGCATCGGGCGAACCGAAGAAGCCAACCGGCATTTTCGCGCGGCCGCCGACCTCGGCTCGGCACCCCGGGCGTTGGACTGAGGGTCCGGCCCGGTCGGGTTCAGATGCCCAGGCCGGCGAGCTGCTTTTCCGGATAGCGGGTGCCCGAGGCAACCCCGGGAGGAAACGCCTTCGCCAGTTGTGCGATTTCCGTCGCGCTCAAGCCGATGCCGGCCGCGGCCGCGTTTTGCTCCAGGTAACTGCGCCGTTTCGTTCCCGGGATGGGCACGACGTCCTGCCCTTGAGCGAGCACCCAGGCGAGCGCTACCTGCGCCGGAGTGACTTTGTGGGCAGCGGCGATCGATTCGAGCGGTTGCAGCAGCTCGACGTTGCGCTTCAGGTTGTCGGGATTGAAGCGCGGATGATCGCGGCGGCGATCCTTCGGCTGGAGCGCGTCCAGCGTCTTGATCGTCGCGGTAAGGAACCCACGGCCAAGCGGCGAGTAAGCCATAAAGGCGATACCGAGCTCGCGGCAGGCGGGGAGGATGTCCTTTTCCACGTCGCGCGACCACAGCGAGTACTCGGTCTCGAGCGCAACCAGCGGATGCACCTTGTGCGCGCGCCGCAGGGTAGCCGCGCCCGCCTCGGAAAGCGCGAGATAGCGCACCTTGCCCTGCTCGACCAGCTTTTTCATCGCGCCCACGGTATCCTCGATCGGCACCTTGGGATCGACGCGATGCAGCCCGTAGATGTCGATCGCTTCCACCCCGAGGCGCTTGAGCGACGCATCACAGGCTTGCGGCACGTAGCCGGGATGTCCCCCCGAAAGACCTTCGGGAAGCTTGAAGCCGCTCAAGCCCATGTTCCCGAATTTCGTGGCGAGGAGCACCCGGTTGCGTCTGCCTTTGATCGCGCGCCCGACCAGCTCTTCGTTGGCGCCCGCCCCGTAGGCATCCGAGGTGACGATCAGGTTGATGCCGAGATCGATGGCGCGGTGAATGGTCGCGATCGACTCGGGTTCGTTCGGCTCGCCGTAGATTCCCGTCATTCCCATGCAACCCAGGCCCAGTGCGGGGACGGCGGGCCCATTTTTTCCAAGCTTGCGTGTATCCATTGCGTTCCTCTCTGTGTGATTATTCGCCGAGCCAATCTCTAGGACGCAGGAAATCCCGATAGAGTCTTCCTTCCGGGCTCGACGGGTCCGGCTTCCAGTCATAACGCCACTTCACGAGCGGGGGCAGGGACATCAATATCGACTCGGCGCGGCCGCCCGACTGCAAGCCGAACAGCGTGCCGCGATCATAGACGAGATTGAACTCCACATAGCGGCCGCGGCGATAGGCCTGGAAGTCACGCTCGCGCTCGCCGTAGGGAAGGCTTCCCCGGCGCTCCAGAACGGGAACGTAGGCCGGCAGAAAATGATCGCCGACGCTGCGCGCCAGGCCCAGGCACCTGTCGAAGCCGCCGTCGTTCAGGTCGTCGAAGAAAATTCCGCCGATGCCGCGCGGTTCGCCGCGGTGCTTGAGATAGAAGTACTCGTCGCACCCGCTTTTGAAGCGGGGATAGAGGTCGGCCCCGAAGGCCTCGAGCGCCTGCCGGCATACGGAGTGGAAGTGGCGCGCGTCCTCCTCGAACCCGTAATAGGGGGTCATGTCCATTCCGCCGCCGAACCACCATATTGGTTCGCTTTGCGGTTTGGTTGCGAGCAGGAACCGTACGTTCATGTGAACGGTCGGGACGAAGGGATTGCGCGGGTGCAATACCAGCGATACGCCCATGGCTTCGAAAGCGCGGCCGGCCAGCTCCGGCCGCGCGGCGCTCGCGGAGGGAGGCAGCCGCTCCCCGTGTACCCGGGAGAAATTCACCCCGCCGCGCTCGAATACCTCCCCATCCTCGATGATGCGGCTCTCACCGCCGCCGCCTTCGTTCCGCTGCCAGTGATCGCGGCGGAAGCTGCGTCCTTCGACGCGCTCCAGCTCCGCGACGAGGCGGTTCTGCAACGCAAGAAGATAAGCGTGGGCCGCGGCCGGGTTCATCGAACCGATTCGCCAGGTCAAAGCCTTCGTGCGGCAACGGCGCGGTGCCCGATGTCGTGCCGATACTGCATGCCGTCGAAGCGGATGCCTTCGACGACTTCGTAGGCGCGCCGCTGCGCCATCTTGATCGAATCTCCCAGGGCAGTCACGCACAGCACGCGCCCGCCGTTGGTGACGATGGCGCCATCTTTGAGCGCCGTGCCCGAATGAAACACCCGAAAATCCTCTCCCGCCGCCGGCAGTCCCGTCACGACGCGGCCCTTTTCCGGGGCGTCGGGATAACCCGAGGCCGCGAGAACCACCCCCAGCGCGGGGCGGCGGTCCCATTCGGCCCTGACTTGATCGAGTTTCCCGTCCACGGCATGCTCGATCAGCTCGAACAGGTCGCTTTTCAAACGCAGCAGAATCGGCTGCGTTTCAGGATCGCCGAGGCGGCAGTTGAATTCCAACGCACGGGGGTTGCCCGAGCCGTCGATCATGAGGCCGGCGTATAGGAATCCGGTGTAGCGGTGGCCTTCTTCGGTCATTCCTGCGAGCACGGGCTGGATGATTTCGCGCAGCACTCGCGCGTGCAGCTCGGGAGTCACGACCGGCGCCGGAGAGTACGCACCCATGCCGCCGGTATTGGGTCCGCGGTCGCCGTCCCCGAGGCGCTTGTGATCCTGGCTGGTCGCAAGCGGCAGCACCTGCTCGCCGTCGGCCAGCACGATAAAGCTCGCTTCTTCCCCTTCGAGGAATTCTTCGATCACGATGCGGTTGCCCGCCGCGCCCATCGTACGCTCGACGAGGATCTGCTCGACTGCACGATGGGCTTCGTCTGCGCTCATGGCGACGATCACGCCCTTTCCCGCCGCGAGGCCATCCGCCTTCACGACGATGGGCGTGCCGCGAGCTTCGACATAGGCATGCGCTGCGCTCGCCGTGTCCAGGCTCGAAAATTCCGCCGTGGGAATCCTGTGCCGGGCCATGAATTCCTTGGCGAATTGCTTGGAGCTCTCGAGCAGAGCGCACGCCCGGGTCGGGCCGAAGATCCTCAGCCCCCTGGAACGGAACAGATCGACGATACCGTCGGCAAGCGGCGCCTCGGGTCCCACCACGGTGAGGTGAATATTTTCGGCCAGCGCAAATTCAGCGAGCTTGTCGATTTCCGAGATCGCCACGTTCTCCAGGCCGGCCTCGCGCGCCGTCCCGCCGTTGCCCGGAGCGACGAAGACTTTTTGCACCCGCGAGCCTTGCGCCAGGCGCCACGCGATCGCGTGTTCCCTGCCGCCGGAACCGATGACCAGAAGCTTCATGCATCAATGCCGGAAATGCCGCACGCCTGTGAACACCATGGCGATTCCAAGCCCGTCGGCGGCCGCGATCACCTCATCGTCGCGCACGCTTCCGCCGGGCTGGATGACGGCCTTCGCGCCGGCCTGGGCGACGACTTCCACGCCGTCGCGAAACGGAAAGAATGCGTCCGAGGCAACCACCGATCCCGCGAGCGACAATCCCGCATTTTGCGCCTTGAGCGCGGCGACACGGGCGGCGTCGACGCGGCTCATCTGGCCCGCACCGATGCCGAGCGTGCGGCCGAGCGCGCAGAACACGATGGCGTTCGACTTGACGTACTTCGCCACGCGCCAGGCGAACAGCAAATCGGCGATCTGCGCCTGGGTAGGCTTGAGTCTGGTGACGGTGCGAAGGCCCGACGTCTGCACGTTGCGCGCGTCAGGAGATTGCACCAGCAACCCGCCTCCGACGCGTTTGAAGTCGTATGTCTGTGCGGCGCGCGCAAGACTCACCGACAACACCCGCACGTTCGGCTTGGCTGCGAAGACCTTGCGCGCCTCGGCGTCGAATTCGGGTGCGATCACCAACTCGACGAACTGTTTGGATACCGCCCCGGCCGTCGCGGCGTCGAGCTCACGGTTGAAGGCGACGATGCCCCCGAATGCCGCCGCGGGGTCGGTGGCAAAGGCGCGCTCGTACGCCTCGCGGGATGAGGCTCCGATCGCGGCGCCGCAAGGATTGGCGTGCTTGACGATCACGCAGGCCGGCTCATCGAAGGTCTTGACGCATTCCCAGGCCGCGTCGGCGTCGGCGATGTTGTTGTACGACAGTTCCTTGCCCTGAATCTGGGCAGTGCCGGCGATGCCGCCCGGAACCGGATTGCCGTCGCGATAGAATGCCGCCGCCTGATGCGGGTTTTCGCCGTAGCGCAGGTCCTGCACTTTTTCGAACTGAAGCGTAAGGCGCCCCGGGAAAGGCGCAGGTTCTCCGTCACTCGCGAGCCCGGCGAAGTAGTTGCCGATGGCGGCCTCGTACGCCGCGCTGTGGGCGAACGCCTTTTGGGCCAGAGCGAAGCGCGTGCCCTCGCTCAAGGCCCCGCCGCGTTCCCCCATCTCCGCGAGGAGCTTTGAATAGTCGGACGGATCGGTCACGACCGCAACGCCTGCATAGTTCTTGGCCCCTGCGCGCAGCATGCTGGGACCCCCGACGTCGATGTTCTCGATCGCTTCGGCGAGAGTGCAGTCCGGTTTCGCGACGGTTAGCGCGAACGGATAAAGGTTCACGACCACGAGGTCGATCGGATCGATGCCCGCCGCCTTGATCGCGGCCAGGTGGGCGGGGGAATCGCGCCGGGCGAGTATGCCGGCGTGCAGTCTCGGGTGCAGGGTTTTCACCCGCCCGTCGAGCATTTCCGGGAAGCCGGTGTAGTCGGCCACCTCGGTTACGAGGAGGCCTTGCCCGGCCAGCAGTTTCGCCGTGCCGCCCGTCGACAGGATCCTGATCTTGAATCGGGCAAGACCGCGCGCGAACTCGGCAAGGCCGCTCTTATCGGATACGCTGACCAGCGCCGTCCGGATGGGAATCACCGTTCACATCTTTATCTTGAGCGACTGGATCTTCTTTCGCAGGGTATTGCGGTTGATCCCGAGCATCTGAGCGGCGATGGACTGGTTCCCTTCAGCCCGGTCGAGCACCAGCTCGAGCATCGGACGCTCGACGTTCTTGAGCACCATGTCGTAGATGGCGCGCGGTTTTGCGCCGTCGAGGTCCTTGAAGTACCGCTCCAGAGACCGGCGGACACAGTCCGCCATCTCGTTTGTCTGCCTCATGCCGCCAGCTCCACCTCATAGCGCAGGCGCAGATTCTCGCGCCCGAACTGCTCGAAGAAACGATTGACCGCGTCGAGTTGCTCTTCGCAGGTTTCAAGCTGATTCATGTGGTGCCGGAAGCTCGCCGAACCGGCGAGCCCCTTGGTGTACCAGGAGATATGCTTGCGCGCGACCTTGACTCCCGTTTCTCTACCGTAGAACGCGTAGAGCTCCTGCAGATGCGCGAGCAACACGGCGTGGATTTCGGAGACCAGAGGGTGAGGGAGTTTCTCGCCCGTTGAAAGATAGTGTCCGATCTCGCGGAAGATCCACGGCCGCCCTTGAGCCGCGCGACCGATCATGATCCCGTCTGCGCCCGTGTATTCGAGCACATGCTTCGCTTCCTCGGGCGTGGTGATGTCGCCGTTTGCCACCACGGGCAGACGCGTAGCCCGTTTGACTTCGCGGATCGTGTCGTACTCGGCGCGGCCCGAAAAGCCGCAGGCGCGGGTGCGGCCGTGCAGGGACAAGAGCTGCACGCCGCTTTCTTCGGCGATCTTCGCGACCTTCAGAGCGTTGTTGTTGACCGTGTCCCATCCGGTGCGGAACTTCAGCGTGACGGGCACATTCACCGCCTTCACCACGGCCGTGAGAATGCGCCCGACCAGGGGCTCGTCCTTGAGGAGCGCGGACCCGGCCAGGGTGTTGCAGACTTTCTTCGCCGGGCAGCCCATGTTGATGTCGACGATTTGCGCGCCCCGCTCCACGTTGAAGCGGGCGGCCTCGGCCATCATGTCCGGGTCGGCCCCGGCGATCTGCACGGAGATCGGGTCGACTTCGCCTTCGTGATTGGCGCGGCGGCGCGTCTTCTCGCTGCCCCAAAGCAACGAGTTCGAGGCCACCATCTCGGATACGGCCAGGCCCGCACCGAACTTCTTGCACAGCTGGCGGAAGGGGCGGTCCGTGACCCCAGCCATCGGCGCGACAAAAAGATTATTGCGCAAAACGCGCGAACCGATTCGCATCGACGATCACGGAAATTTTTCAGGAGGAGCGCAATTCTATACCTAAACATGAGCGCTTAGGGAAGCGCTCCGGAGCTTCGCGCAACAAAAAAAGTTTGCGGCGGAGCCTTATTTTCCCGCAGCGCAGAAACGGCGCCGCGCCGTTCAGGGCAGCGCTCGCGCGCCGAAGATCATGCGCCGGGCGAGAAAACGCCGCGCGGGCGGCAGGGCATCGAGCAAGGCCAGGCCGGCGCCGCGTGCCAGCGCGAGCGGCGGAAAAGAATTCGAGAACGTTCTCACCAGAAAATCGGTGAACCCGATTCCGGCGTAGCGGTCGAAACGGCGCCCGCTTGCGTAGCGAGCGAGAAAACGGGGTGCGCCAATTTCTTCCTTCGCGGCGTCAAGCAACATCTGAGCCAGTTCCCACGCGTCGCGCAGGCCGAGATTGAGCCCCTGGCCGGCTACCGGGTGCAGCGTTTGCGCGGCGTTTCCGATCGCAACAACACCGGGTGCGGGAACGATCCTGCCCTGACGCAGGGAAAGCGGGAAGGTCGAGCGCGGGCCGACCGAGCCGAAATTTCCCATCCTTCCGCCAAAGATTTCTCGCAGGCGCGCGAGGAAATCCGAATCGGAAAGTTCGAGCAGCTCGGCGGCGCTCGCCGGGCGCACGCTCCAGACCAGCGCGTAGCGGTCCCTGAGCGGGAGCAAAGCGAGCGGCCCCTCGGCGGTGAAGCGTTCCCACGCGACCCCGCCTCGCGGGTGCTCGGCCGTGACTTCCGCTACGATCGCCTGCTGCCGATAATCCCTCACGTGAGGGGTGCGGCGATTGTGGCCGCCATCGGCCAGCACGAGCAGCCGAGCGCGCATGCCTGCTTCCTTTTCGCCGCGCGAGAGTTGCAGGACGACTTCATTGTCGGCCGATTTCCAGTCTTTCAACGATTGCGCGCTTACGGGAGTGCGGCCCGCAAGCTGCGCAACCAGCTCGGAGTATGCGGTGACGTATCCCAACGCCGGCAAGCCGTAGTCGGCGCAACGCATGACGGTTCTGCCGAAACCCTGCTGCGAAACATGGATGGTTTCGATCGGATTGTTTCGGATGGAGTTCCATGCGCCCAGACGCTCCAGGATCAGGCGACTGCCGTAGGACAGGGCGATGGGTCTATCCGCGAAATCGCCTTCGCCGGCGATTCGAGCGACGGAGACCGCGCTCCCGGACAGGGCAAGCGCCAGTGCGCAGCCGACCGGTCCGCCGCCGGCAATGGCGACATCCACCTCCGGCAGATCAACCACGGCCAACCAGCGCCTCGATATCCCGGACCGATTTCGGTGCTGCTGCCGACAATACCTCGCATCCGGAGGCTGTTACGACAACGTCGTCCTCGATGCGAACGCCGGTGTTCCAGAACTGCTGCGGTACGTCATCGGCCGGCCGGATGTAACAGCCCGGCTCTACGGTCAAGGTCATGCCCGGCTCGAGGCGGCGCCATTGCCCGTCCGATTTGTACTCTCCGGCGTCATGGACGTCCAGGCCGAGCCAATGTCCGGTGCGGTGCATGTAGAAACGCTTGTAATCCCCGGTCTCGATCACTTTCTCGGCCGTCCCGCGGCACAGTCCCAACTCGACGAATCCTTGAGCGAGCGTGCTCACCGCGGCATTGTGAGGCTCGTCCCAGCGGTTGCCTGGCTTCACCGCCGCAATCGCTGCCGTCTGTGCGGCGAGCACCAGTTGGTAGAGGTCCTTCTGCGGGCCGCTGAATTTTCCGCTTACGGGGAAAGTCCGCGTCACATCCGAGGCATATCCGTCCAGCTCACAACCTGCATCGATGAGCAGAAGATCCCCGTCGGCGAGCCGCGCGTTGTTGTCGCGGTAATGCAGGATGCAGGCGCTGGCTCCTCCGGCGACGATAGGCCAGTACGCGGGATACTGGGCGCCGCGGCGGCGAAACTCGTAGAGAAGCTCCGCCTCGATCTCGTATTCGCTGCGTCCAGGGCGGGTCGCGCGCATCGCGCGTTCATGTGCGGCCGCCGAGATCGCCGCCGCGCGTCGCATCACGGCGAGCTCGCCGTCGTCCTTGATGAGGCGCATCTCGTCGAGTGCGGCGCGCACATCGCGGATTTCGGCAGGCGCGGTAACGCCCGTGCGTGCCTGCGCCCGGACTTGATTCAGCCATCCCATGATGCGCGCGTCCCAACCCGCGTCGGCCCCGGGGGCGTAGTAAAGCGCAGGCTGATCGGCGAGCAGCTTCGGCATGTGCTCGTCGAGCGACTCCACGGGATAGGTTTCATCGAAACCAAACGCGGCCCTTGCGCCCTCGGGGCCGTGGCGGATGCCTTCCCAGAGCTCGCGCTCCGGATTGCGCTCGCGGCAGTAGAGAATCGACCTGGCCTTCTCTCCCGCGAGGATGACGAGCACTGCCGCGGGCTCCGGGAACCCGCTCAGATAATAGAAATAGCTGTCGAATCGATACAGGTAGTCGCTGTCGCGATTGCGGATGCGTTCCGGTGCGGTCGGAATGATCGCGGCGCCTTTGCTCATGCGCAGCTGCAGCGCGCGGCGGCGCTCGGCGCAGCTCGAAAGATTGCTGGTCGTGTCCATTGTGGAGATTGTCTTCTGCTTTGCGGCGACGATCAAGCGACGCGCTCGTTCAGTTCGGAAAGCCGCTCGGGCGTGCCGACGTCATGCCAGATGCCGCGATGCATCTCGCCGGAGACCAGCCCGCGCGTCATCGCCGCACGCAAGAGCGTTGCAAGCTGTCCTTTCGAGCCCGGCCTGATGCTCGCGAAAAGCTCCGGGCGGTAAAGACCGATGCCGCTGAAGGTGAGCTTGTACTGACCCGTTTCGGCGATTTGCGTGCCGTTCAGCGCGAAGTCTCCTTCCGGGTGATGCGGCGGATTCGCAACCAGCACCAGGTGCGCGAGATTCTTCCCCAGCGCGGTCCCGACGAGAGCGGAGAAATCGAAGTCGCAGAAGAGGTCGCCGTTGACCGCGACGAACGGCTCGTCGCCGAGCAGGGGAAGCGCCCGCGCAATTCCGCCCGCGGTTTCGAGTGCCTCGGCTTCGCGCGAGTAGCGGATCGCGACCCCGAAGCGGCGTCCATCGCCGAGCGCGGCTTCGATCATGTGACCGAGGTGCGCGTGATTGATCACGATCTCGCGAATGCCCGAGCGCGCGAGCGCCTCGATCGACCAGGCGATCAAAGACTTGCCGCGCAATTCGAGAAGCGACTTGGGAATCGCGTCGGTGAGGGGCCTCATGCGCTCGCCGCGCCCTGCGGCAAGGATCATCGCTTTCACGATGCCCTCAGGAAATCAGAACGTGTAGCCAACGCGCTTTTCCTGCGGCTCGAGTTCCTCGAGCAGGCGCGCGAGCCCGGCAAGCTCGCGATAACGCTCGCACGTGCGCTTGAGGTAGCTCATCACGAGCGGCTGGTTTTTCAGATAGCCGTTCTTGCCGTCTCGAAAAGAAAGACGCGCGAAGATCCCCAGTACCTTGAGCTGCCGCTGGGCCCCCATCCACTCGAAATCCCGGTAAAAATCCGCGAAATCGCGGGCGACCGGCAGCCCACCGGCCCGGGCCCTCTCCCAATAACGGATCGCCCAATCGATGACGCGTTCCTCGTCCCAGGCGATGTAGGCGTCGCGCAGGAGCGAGACGAGATCGTAGGTGATCGGGCCGTACACGGCGTCCTGAAAATCGAGAATTCCGGGGCCGGGCTCGCAGACCATGAGGTTGCGGGAATGGTAATCGCGGTGCACGAACACCCGCGCCTGCCCGAGGTTGTTCGCGAGGATCGTCGAAAACGCTTTCTCCAGGGTCTGCAGTTGTGCCGCGTCGAGCTCGCGCTCGAGCTGCCGCGCGATGTACCAGTCGGGGAAAAGGCGCAATTCCCGCTCGAGCAAGTCTCGGTCGTAGTCGGGCAGCAACCCGGGGCGGCTCGCCCGCTGAATCTTGAGCAGTGCGTCGAGCGCGTCTTCGTAAAGCCTTCCGGCGTTGTGCTCGTCGAGCGCATCCAGATAGGTCGTGCTGCCCAGATCCGAAAGCAGCAGAAAGCCCCGTTCAAGGTCCTGCGCATGGATCGTGGGCACGTGCACGCCGGCTTCGGCAAGCAGACGCGCTACATGCACGAACGGCCCACAGTTTTCCTTGTCGGGCGGCGCGTCCATCACGACGAGGGACGGCTGCGCCTCGCCGCGCCGGATCCGGAAATAACGCCGGAAGCTCGCGTCGTCGGAGGCGGGCGCGATGCTGAAATCGCCGCCCCCGAGGGTTACCGCCAGCCATCGCCGCAATTGCTCTGCGCGGTCCAAAAATCCTCCGGAAACAAAGAATTGCCTTCGCCGCTGATTTGTGCGATTTTAGCACCGCCCCGAAAGCCGAGGTCCAGGCTTCCCCGATATGCCTTGTTCACCTGCCCGACGTGCGGCGTTGGCAATTGCGCTGTTTGGTTCTGCCGCGGTGTACGCACAGGGGCAGGGGCTTCAGCTGCAGAGGCCTTCCGAGGAACGATCCAAGACACGCGCCGCCTTGCCGATTATCCTGGACGCGGACCGCATCGAAGGCGTTTCAGGAAAGGACACCACGGCGCAGGGCAACGCCAGCTTGCGTCGGGGAGAATTGTCGATCCGGGCCGACTCGCTGACCTATCACGAAGAAAATGAAGACGTCGAAGCCCGCGGCAACGTACACCTTCAACGCAACGGCGACACCTTGAGTGGTCCCGCGCTGAGGTATTCGATCAGGGATGCGACCGGCCTGTTCGAGAAACCTGACTTTACTCTCACGCCGCGTGCAAAGGCCGGTCAGCAGCCCGTCTCGGCGCGCGGGCAGGCCGAATCGATCGAGTTGCTGGGCGAAAACCAGTACAGAATCAAGGACGGCTTCTTTACCTCCTGCAAGCCGGGCGACGACGGCTGGCTGGTCAGGGCCGACGAGCTGGATCTGGATTTCACGCGCGAAGTGGGTACCGCCCACGGCGCCAGCGTGTATTTCGAGGGAGTGCGCATCCTCGCGGCGCCTTCACTTGATTTCTCGCTCAACAACCAGCGCAAATCGGGCTTCCTTCCGCCTTCGATCGGCATCACCGGGAAGAGCGGACCCGAGGTTGCAGCCCCGTACTACCTGAATCTCGCGCCCAACTACGACCTCACGCTCACGCCGCGTTACATGGGAAAGCGCGGATTGCAGATCGCCGAGCAGTTCCGTTTTTTGCAGAAGCACTACAGCGGCGAATTCAAGGCCGAGGCGCTTCCGCACGACCGTGTCGCCGATCGCAGCCGTTCGGCGATGAGTCTGGTTCACAGCTACAACCGCGATGGCTCCCTCGTGGGCGGACTCAACCTGAACAAAGTGTCCGACGACAACTATTTCCGCGACCTTGCGACCCGCATCAACATCACGTCGCAGGCTACGCTGCCTCGTGAGGGCTTTGTGACTTACAACGGCAAGTGGTGGGACACGGGCAGCTATTCGGCCACCGCTCGGATACAAAGTTTCCAGGTCTTGCAGGATCCGGACAATCCGATCGTCCCCCCTTACGCCCGCGCCCCGCAGCTCAGCCTGTCCACTCTGCGTCAGGACATCGGCGGTTTCGATTCCGGGTCCTGGGTCGAGTTCGTCGACTTCAGCCATCCCTCGCTTGTGAACGGCAAGCGCTCGACGTTCTATCCGAGCCTGAGCCGGCCGTTCATCACGCCAGGTTCCTTCCTCACACCGAAAATCGGCGTGTCCTACACATACTATTCGCTTTATGAGATCCCGGTGAGCCCGGCGATCCCGGTAACACCGAGTTCGAACATGCCGGCATTCCAGGATTCGATCAGCCGCACGCTTCCCATTTTCAGTGTCGACAGCGGACTGATCTACGAGAGGGAGACGCGGGCGCTTGGGCAGGCGGTGACGCAGACGCTCGAACCGCGTTTCTACTACGTGTACATCCCGTTTCGCGACCAGAATCAGATTCCGCTGTTCGACACCGCTCTTGCGGACTTCAACTACGCTCAGATCTTCTCCGAAAACAAGTTTTCCGGCGGCGACCGCATCAACGATGCCAACCAGCTCACCGCGGCAATTACGTCTCGCATGCTCCTGCCTTCAAATGGGCAGGAAGTGCTGCGAGGCACGTTCGGTCAGCGCTACTATTTCAAGGATCAGCGGGTCACGCTTACTCCTGCCGATGCGCCACTCACCTACAGCGGCTCGAACCTGCTCGCCGCGGTGTCGGGACGCGCAACCCAGCACTGGACGATGGAGGCTGCTTCCGATTACGATCAGCGCGAGCACCGCAGCGAACGCTTGACCCTGGCGGCACGCTATCGGCCCGAGGGGCTCAAGACGCTCAATCTGAGCTACCGCTACCTGAGCGGGAACATCACTCAGACCGGTCCAACCAAGCAGATAGACCTCTCGGCGCAGTGGCCGCTTGTCGGCCGCTGGTACGGCGTCGGACGCTTCAACTATTCGCTGAGCGATAGCCGGATCGTCGAAGGCATAGGGGGGCTCGAATACGCAGCCGACTGCTGGACAAGCCGCATCGTCGTGCAGCGATTCGCGCTGACGGCCGACACCTCGTCGTCGAGCGTGTTCTTGCAGCTGGAGCTGAACGGCTTTTCGCGCCTCGGGTCCAATCCCCTCGAGGCCTTGAAACGCAACATTCCGGGTTACCAGCGGATCAACGCACCCTCACCCGATACGAAATCCAGCGACTCATTCAATTTCTACGACTGATAGAGGGCTTGAAATCCAGAACTTGTGTGCCGCGGAAGGGCGCTTCCGGCGACAATATCGCAAAATAGCGGGACTTGATTCCTCGTCAAGGGCGAGGATTGACTTGCGGAGGCGGGAACGAAACGATGAGATTTCACCTTACCATTCTGCTGCTGATCGCGTGCGGCGCGGCGTTCGCGCAAAGCGCTCGCCCGGTGCAGGCCGCGCCGGCGCGCATCGACCTGGTCGACCGGATCGTCGCGGTAGTCAACAAAGAGGTGATCACGCGGTACGAGCTGGTGGAGCGGATGAATCGCGTGCAGAAGGAGCTGCAGCGCCGCGGAACATCCCTTCCCGAGCACGGCGAGATCGAGCGCCAGGTGCTCGAGCGCCTCATCATCGAAAAAGTTCAGCTGCAATATGCGCGGGAGACGGGGGTGCGCGTGGACGATTTGGAGCTCGATCGTACCGTCAGCCGGGTCGCCGAGGGGAACAAGCTCTCATTGACCGAATTCCGCCAGACACTCGAGCGCGATGCGATCCGTTTCGACAGATTCCGGGAAGAGCTGCGCAATGAGATTCTGATGAATCGCCTGCGGGACCGCGAGGTCACCGGCAAGATCACCGTCAGCGAAGGCGAGATCGAGAATCTGCTCCTCGAGCAGAGCGAAAGAAAGGACACGGCGACTGAATACAACATCGCGCATATTTTGGTCCGGGTACCCGAGCAGGCGACCCCCGAGCAGCTGGAAACCCGGCGTGCCCGCGCCGAGGAAGCCGTCAAGCGGCTCAGGGACGGCGCGGAGTTCGCCCAGCTCGCCGCCACCTACTCCGATGCGCCGGATGCGCTTCAGGGAGGTGTGATGGGTTGGCGCAGTCAGCAGCGGCTGCCGGAGTTGTATGTCGAGGCCCTGGAGGGCCTGAAGCCCGGAAGCATCAGCAATGTGTTTCGAAGCCCCGCCGGATTCCACGTACTCAAGCTCCTCGAGCTGCGCGGCGCCGGTGCGCCTCTGCTCATGGAGCAGGCGCACGTGCGCCATATCCTGGTACGCACCAACGAGCTCGTTTCCGAGGACGAAGCCAGGAGAAAGCTCCTGAACCTGCGCGAACGCATCGTAAACGGAGTGAACTTCGCCGAGCTCGCCCGCCTGAATTCGGACGACGGCTCGGCTTCCCGGGGTGGAGATCTGGGATGGATCTATCCGGGCGATACCGTGCCGGAATTCGAGCGGGCATTTACGGAGCTGAAGCCGATGGACGTAAGCCCGCCCGTCAAGACTCCGTTCGGATGGCATCTCATTCAGGTGCTCGAGCGGCGTATGGCCGACATGTCCTCCGAGCGCAAGCGCGTCGAGGCGCGCAAGGCTCTTCTCGACAGAAAGGGTGACGAGGCCTATCAGGAATGGCTGCGCCAGTTGCGCGATCGCGCCTACGTGGAAATGCGGCTCGAAGAACGGTGAACGCTCGACCTGAAAAGCCGGCGGTGTCCCGGGCAGCCGTTGCGTCCGGCTCGAATTCCGTCCCGGTCATAGCGGTGACCTCCGGGGAGCCGGCGGGCATCGGCCCGGATATCTGTCTGGCCCTGGCACGAAAGCGGTTTACCGCGCGCATCGTGGTTCTCGGAGACCGGGAGATGCTGGAGAGCCGCGCCCGGCAACTCGGGCTCCGCGTGCGGCTGAGCGATCCCGGCGAAGGCTCGACGTCGAATTCGATCGCGTGTCTGCATATCCCGCTCTCAACCACCTGTCGGGCAGGCACGCTCGACCGGCGCAACGCGCCGTACGTGATTTCGCTTCTCGACCGCGCGATCGCAGGCTGCAAGGCAGGCGAGTTCGCGGCGCTCACGACCGCACCGGTGCACAAGGGCGTTATCAACGACGGCGGCATCCCCTTCATCGGCCACACGGAGTATCTCGCCGAGCGTACCGGCGCCGCTCAGGTGGTCATGATGCTCGCGGGCGGTGGCTTGCGCGTCGCGCTTGCGACCACGCATCTCGCCTTGAAAGACGTGCCGCGCGCGCTGACCCGAGAAGGCCTCGAACGGACCATCCGGGTTCTCCACGCGGAGCTCATCCGCCGGCTCGGCATCTCCGCGCCGCGGATTCTGGTCGCCGGTCTCAATCCGCATGGCGGCGAGGGCGGCTATTTCGGGCGAGAGGAAATCGAAGTGATCGGGCCGGTTCTCGAGAAATTGCGCGCGGAAGGTCTGCAGCTCACAGGGCCTCTGCCGGCGGATACGCTGTTTGTTCCGGATCGGCTCGCCGGGGCCGATTGCGTACTTGCGATGTATCACGATCAGGGCTTGCCCGTGCTCAAGTACGCGAGCTTCGGCCGGGGAATCAACGTCACGCTCGGTCTGCCGATGATCCGCACTTCGGTCGACCACGGCACGGCGATCGAGCTTGCCGGCACCGGTCGGGCAGAACCCGACAGCCTCATCGAGGCGGTCGAAGCGGCGATCGAGATGGCGCAAGCTGAGGCGCGGACGGCCGCCGGACAGTGACGACCCGCCGGCATGTCCCGCGGAAAAGATTCGGTCAGCACTTTCTCGTCGACCGAGGCATTATCGAGCGCATCGTCGCCGCAATCGATCCGCACCGGGGCGAGCACATCGTCGAAATCGGCCCCGGACTCGGGGCGCTGACGACCCCGCTGCTCGATCGCGTCGAGCACCTTCACGTCGTCGAACTCGACCGGGACCTGAGCGAGCGCCTGCGTGAGCGCTACCCCGTCGATCGCCTGACGGTGCACCAGGCCGATGCGTTGCGTTTCGATTTTGCGACGCTGCCTGCGCCTCTCAGAGTCGTAGGCAACCTCCCTTACAATATTTCCACCCCGCTCTTGTTCCACGTTGCCGCCGCGGCAGCCCGGTGCACGGATTTCCATTTCATGCTGCAGCACGAGGTCGTCGAACGGATGATCGCGAAGCCTTCGGAGCCCGAATACGGGCGGCTGTCGGTCTCGCTGCAGTACCGTTTCCGCCTCGAGCGGCTTTTCACGGTCGCCCCCGAGTCGTTCCGGCCGCCGCCCAAAGTTCACTCTGCCGTGGTGCGGCTCGTACCGCGCCCTTCGACGGAGCTCGACGCCCTGAATGAAGCCGGCTTCTCCGGGGTCGTGGCCCAGGCGTTTTCGATGCGGCGAAAGACTCTGAGAAACACGCTCTCGGATCTGATTTCCGCAACCGAGCTCGCCGAACTCGGCATCGACCCGGGCAAGCGCGCACAAAACCTCCCGGTTGCGGCTTTTGTCACAATCGCCAACCGGCTTGCGCAGCGTCGCACCTAGACCCCGCAAACGCCTGCTGGCAAAATGGTGTATAGATCAATGTCGCACCAAAGCTAAAGTGGGGGATGGTCATGGGCCTTCTTGACGACCTGAAAAAACAGGCCGACTTGGTGAAGACCCAGCAGATTCTTCAACAGAATCTGCATGGGGACAAGCTGAAGCTGGTCGAAGACAAGATGAAGCAGACGTTCCAGTACGTGCACGAGCTGCTCAAGCAGCTCGCGGTGGTCAAGCCCACCAGCCCCCTCGTGTACTCGATCCCCGGCGTGGCCGATTTCAGGAATCTCGTGTTCACCGAGTCGTTCATCGACTACCGGAAAAAGCGCATCAACGACAAGGAATATTTCGATACGACCCATTTCTTCGTCAAGTGGGCCGGCCCTGACACCGTGGTGATCGAGAAAGACATGCCCCCCGTGATGCAACGCATCCGCGAGTCTCTATGGCTCAGCAAGGTCAAATTCGTGGAGGAGGAAAAGAAGAGCGCCAAGGGTTTCGTCATTGGCGCCAAGTTCACCGTTCCGGCCGCGGTCCTCACCGACATCGTCATCAAGGCGGACCACGAGCAAGGCAGGCTGCACTTCCAGGCGACGCATCTCTTTGGCCTGGGGGTGGAGTACCTCTCGATTCCGGTGCAGGAGATCAGCGACGACATGCTGGAGGACTTCGCCAAGGCACTGATCGGGCAGCAGAGCGAGATCCGCAGATACCGCGTTGCAGGGGCGCCCGGAACGTTTCGCTGAGCGCCCGCGCGCGGGCTCCCGGCCCCTGGAGCATCGCCGAGCCTATTTGCGCTCGATCAGCTCGATCTTGTAGGTGTCGGGGTCCTCGATGAAAGCGATCACCGTTGTGCCGTGCTTCATCGGCCCCGCCTCGCGCGTGACCTTTCCCCCGCGACGCTTCACTTCCTCGCAAGCCTTGTAAGCGTCATCCACCGCGACGGCGATGTGGCCGTAGGCGTTGCCGAGTTCGTACTTGTCCACGCCCCAGTTGTGCGTCAGCTCGAGCACTGCGGTGTCGGTCTCGTCGCCGTAACCGACGAAAGCCAGGGTGAATTTGCCCTCCGGATAGTCCTTGCGGCGGAGCAACCGCATGCCGAGAACCTCGGTGTAGAAGCGCAACGACCGCTCCAGATCGGCTACTCGCAACATGGTGTGGAGGATTCGCATCGATACTCTCCTTATAGATCCGGCAGGGTGAGCGCCCGGGCGTTCAATTCGCGCCGCGCCGCCCGGTGGGCCGGATACACAAGCGCGACGAGTTCCCAGAATCGCGGTGAATGGTTGAGCTCGCGCAGGTGGGCGAGTTCATGCGCGGCGACGTAGTCGATCAAATGCGGCGGCAGCATCATCAGGCGCCAGTTGAGGAGGATTCGCCCGTTGCAGCCGCAGCTGCCCCAGCGGGTCTGTGCGTCGGAGAGGCCGACGCTCGAAACGCGAAGACCGTGCGGGCCTGACAATCTTGCAACGCGGTCGCTGAAGAACTCCAGCGCCCGCCCTCGCATCCATCCGAGCGCCCGCTCGCGCAGGCTCACCCCATCGGCAAGTCCGAACCCGAGCTCGCCTTCCGAAAGCCAGGCACCGGTTTCTCCATGCCGCAGCGTCAACGTCACGGTCCGTCCGAGCCAGGGCAACCTTGCCCCGGCCTGCCAGACGAAAAGGACCCGCCGCGGAGCAGCGAGGCGCTTCCGGATCCAACGCTCCTTTTCCTGGATGAACGTTTCGATATCGGTGAGCGTGGCATGGCGGGGTGCCCGGACCTGCACGTCCTCGGCTTCGACCGTCAGGCTGAGGGTCCTGCGCCGTGCCCGCACGAGCCGGTAACTGAGGACGCCGCCAGGGAGCTGCACCTGGCGAGCTCGTCCCGCCTTTTCCGGTGTCGGCGGGATCTCGAACGGCAGCCGGAGTTGTTCTAAGGGACGGGACATAGTTTGGCCATGCGTCCCTCGATCCACTCCTCGACCGTCGCGTTGAGCGACTCCGGGGTGTGGGAGCGTGCGTCGATCGGTGCGCCGATCTCGACCGTGACTGTGCCGGAACGTTTGAGAAAGGCTCCGCGGCCCCACAACAGACCTGCATTGTGCGCAACCGGCACGACCGATGCTCCGCAGTTTACGGCGAGCCACGCTCCGCCGGGATGGTACCGGCCCTTCTTGCCGGGCTGCACCCGGGTGCCTTCCGGAAAGATGGCGATCCAGAATCCTTGCGCCAGGCGCTCCCGGCCCAGCTCCGCCATTCGCCGGAGCGCGCGGGCTCCGCTGCTGCGGTCGATGGCGATCGGGCTTGTGAGCGCGAGTCCCCACCCGAAGAACGGGATCCACAGCAGCTCGCGCTTCAGCACCCAGACCTGAGGCGGGAAGATCACCTGGAAGGCGAGCGTCTCCCATGCCGACTGATGCTTGGACAGAATGACCGCGGGAGCCTGCGGAAGATTCTCTGCGCCGATCACGCGGTATTGGATGCCGAGCACCTTCCTCGCCAGCCAGATCATCGCGCGCGCCCAGCCGGAGATCACGCGATAGCGCGCAAGCCGCGGCAAGGGAAACGTGGCGAGGGCGACGAGCGCGTAAGGCGGGGTGAAGAGGATCTGGGCAATGACGAAGACGAGCGAGCGCAGAAAAATCATTGACGCAGCGCGTGCGCCACCGCGGCCAGGTCCGGATAAACTGCGGTCCCTTCCGGAAGCTCGCCGGCGGAGCGCGTTTTCGCGCCTTTGCCGGTGAGCACGAGAATCGGATGCGCTCCAACCGCGGCTGCCGCCTGGAGGTCGCGCAGACTGTCCCCGACGCAGGGCGCCCGGTCGAGCGCGATGTTGAGGCGCTCGGCGATGGCGAAGAACATTCCCGGATTGGGCTTGCGGCAGGGCGACTGAGACTCGGCCGTGTCGGGGCAATAGAACACCGCCTCGATGCGTCCGCCCGCCAGATTCACCGCCTTGTGCATCCTGGAGTTGATGGCG
>Ga0137350_1000008_pt1 | contig 31819 bp, 49 predicted proteins | sample EasRivERMLT660_2_FD_104765 | JGI IMG/M metagenome (GOLD analysis project Ga0137350, IMG submission 104765) | Soil microbial communities from meander-bound floodplain in the East River, Colorado, USA - East River MetaG ERMLT660_2 | ecosystem: Environmental > Terrestrial > Soil > Floodplain ... | reverse complement strand
TCTGCCCTGGTGAATGTTGGTCCAGGTCCCTTGTCGTATCCCTTGTAGCCCTCAGCCACGAGGCGCTTGCCCATCGCAGTGATCAGCGCGTGCTTCTTGCCGATACGGAAGAAGCCCTGTCCAGGGAATGGTGCGTAGACGGGCTTTGGCTTGGCCTCTACGGGCGTCGCAGGCTTGGCGGGTGCTGGAGCGTCAGGTTCCAGCTTTCCGGCCTTCACAAGGGCGTACAGAGGCTCTCCTGGGCACGCAGTGGCGTGACCGTCCCGGTGACCCTTGATCTCCTTGCCAGCTCCGTAGCCACGCATGTAGGCGACTGCATCCTTGATGCCGGAGATCATGGCTGCGGAGGGAACCGTGTCACCCTTGTTGCCAAGGAGGCCCATGATCGCGTAGTGAGCCTTGTTGAGCGTCTGGTCTCCATTGGCACCAGTACGCTTCCGCTTACCCCGACCCTCGAATACATGACCATGCTGGCAGACCAGGAGGTTGTAGGCGATGTCGGAGTAATTCTCCTTGGTGTTAGCGAGATGCGACTTCCGAATCGCCTTGACGAGCGCCACGCAGTCACTGTGCTCCTTGCAGGAGACCTTGGTGCCCTCATAATGGATCTTGACTCCCTTAGCGGTCAGCTGGTCGGGGGCCGCAGATGCGGGCCACCCGAGATCTGCCCTTGATACCCACTTCATCAGTTACCCCAGAAATTTCCTGACCCACGGGTCATGTTTGCCTGAGCCATATAGTCCAGGTCGATTGTAGTAGTACGGTCCTTGTCTCGCGGACTCTGGTACTCGTTGGCAACGTGGAACACGTTGTCGATCTCGCCAATCAGCTCACGTGCACGGATCTCCGCGAACCAGAGGGCCATGACTGTATCGGTCTTCTTCCTGCTCTTCTGCCCCGGAGGCAGAGGCTCCCAGGTGGTCAGCTGCTCGATAAGCATCTTCACGCCCTCGCCGCTTGAGCGGCTAGGGAGATGGATCAGCTGCTCGTTACGCTCATAGCCTTCAAAGAGGACGGACATGGAAGCGACACCGAAGTCGGTATCCCACTTGTTCGACCCGGTGAAGTGCTCACGCAGGAGGCAGCCACGAGACCCGAGGAACTGCTTGATGTCACGGTTCTGGGTCACCATCAGGTTCATGGCGTTCTTCTCGATGCGCCACTCGTTGATGTTGTACTTGACCGTCATCTCCTTGATCTTGTCGAAGATGTCGTCAGGCTTCAGATTCCCCTTCGACCAGACGTCCAGAATCCACCGCTGCCCAGAATAGCGATCCACTCCCATGACTACAGCCGCACTGTGGCCAGTCATCGCAGGGTCGAATCCCCCAACGACATAGAGGCCGTCCATTCCGTTCTGGCGGTGTCCGGGCGCTCCCTTGCTCATTAGCCCTGCGGCTCGCATACCGTCTACTGATCCTGTTACCGCCTTCATCGGGAAGATCGCGTCTTCGATCACGGACTGCTGCATGTAAACCAGAGCCCAGTTCTTCGGACTCATGGAGGCGCGGCGCTTCCTGAGCGCCTCACCGGTCCACATGGGCCACATGCCGTCTTCATACTGAGTTACTAGTTGACGTCCTGCGATAGAGACAGGAGGACGGTTAGTCCTCGGCCAGAGGGTGACCCACTCGTCCGAAGTCTCCCCAAACTCCAGCACAGCTGGCTGTGTGAGGTACGTCCACGGAGAAGTCTCTTCACCATAATAGTCATCCTTGATGATCTCACCGTAAAGGTCAATTGGAGCAAGCCTCGTCCCAACCAGCAGGATACGGCCACCAGGATAGGAGAGTCGGTTGTAGACCTCTCGCTGGAGCCAGTCCATCTGCTTCTCATACTCATGAGCGTTCTTTCCTGTCACGCAGTCATCGAGGATAATGAGGTCTGCTCGGGATCCGTAGATGTGTCCACCGATACCGAGAGCCTGAACCGTAGGGTCCTTCTCTCCCGAATCTCGGGTAGTGCTTGACACATAGATGGAGTCCGCCGTCCATGCGGCGGCTCCGTCATCAAAGCCACCCTCGGGCCCGAAGTCCACCTGGAGCTTCTGATAGTTCTTGTTCTCAGACGCCAGACGATCCTTGATTCCACGCAGGAACCTCTTGGCCATCTCCTGAGTCTGAGACACGATGATGACTCGGATGTTCGGGTCCTGACAGATCCGATACGTCACATAGTTCATCGTGATGGTGGTGGACTTCGCATGCTCAGGGGGAGTGTTGATGAGCAGGAACTCAGGTTCACCCTTGATGTACGTCTGGTTCTCGTGAAGGTTCCTGGGCTCATCACCCTCCAGCAGATCGATCCACTGAAGATGATGGTTGAACAGCTGAGTGTCGAGGTACTCCATGCACCATTCATCGAATGGTGCGATGTTTGAACGGTTCTCATCGGCGATACTGGAGTTCTGCGTCATCAGACGCAGACGGTCCATCTCTTCCCTGAAGTTTGCATCAGATCCACGCAGGTACTTGTACTGGGCCTCCGTGAGGCCCATATCAATGCAGGCCTGCTTGATCGACTTGCCGTTCTTCACATACTTGACGAAGGTCTGCTTGCGGACCTGGGTGTCAGAAGTGTTGCGGATCTTAGGTCCGCCCCTGGTCGTGGACGGAGTCTTCCGAGGATCAGACTTGAGCTTCCTTCCGTCCTCTGTCACGAAGACCTTCGCCATGCCGTACTCCTACCCCTATAATCATGTTGAAACTAGCGGTGCTAGTTAAACTTGACGGACCTGTTAAACATATGCAACTCAATCGCCGTGCGGCTCCTTCATAGTCGGGTTCCGCCTTGGGGCGGACCCTCTACCGGAGTGAAGATCCCGACCTTGGGAGGGACTATGTAAACCATGGTAAGCAGTGTGCCCAGCCCCTAGAGGGCTGGCTCACGACACTGAGTCTGTACATCTGCTCGCCATGATTATAGTGTGGGTACGTAGTCATACTACTTATACCCGTCCCCGTCGGCGTGTCGGGACCGAACTTTCAAAGTGATGTACGTCACAGGGCTACAGCCCAGTGATACCAAGGGTTTCTACCACCAGTGTGACGTAGGTCACAGGTACGTATGATGGAATTTTATGGGGACTCACTCTCTCTCTCTCAGGGCCCAGTTAACAACCCCCGGGTCAAGTCATGACATGTCAGGGCAAAACGGACACACCCAAGGCAGGACAAGGTAGGACATGTCGGCCAGCCCTGCGCCTGGGTGAGCAGGGCTGGCCACGGGTGGGCGAGGGTGAACATGTGTACATATGTGCGCCTGTGTGTACATATGCAAGGCAGAATGTCCGATATGCCTGCATATGCAAGGCAAAACAGGCACATAGCCTACGATTGGTAGGTATGTGGATGTATGTGATTGTACCAAGGCTTGTACCATGCACCCACACCCGCGCGCGTGTTCCATCTATCCACGTGATGAGGGTGCTCATGTGAGCAAGGGTGTACACAGGTGAGCAGGGGAGGAAGCGGACATGCCTGGATGTACCTGGATGTATGCCCAGACATTCCGGACAACTCGGACGTGAGGCGCTTTGCTATCCCCATCACTCCAGCAAATCCAGAGCCCTACAACCCCTCATCCAGCCTGCCCCAGAGGGCAGGATGTCCTAGTTCATCCCTATAAGTCTGTCCAGTCTGTCCTGGTTTAGTACGACATCAGGGCAGCTTCTGGACACTTCAAAGAAGTTTTTGGTCCAGGTATGTCCGGATTGTCCTGCCCGATGTGTCCGACTTGCCCCAGAATGCTGGCCAGCCTGGACCATGATCCCGCCCTTTGCTCCGGTCCATCACTTCTGCAATCCGTAGTGTTCTGGTTGTCAGCAAGACGGACCGCCAGAACGGGGAACGTGGAGACTGGCGCAGGTCCTTGAGAACTTCACATTGTGACGACGACCCATTCAGAGCTTGCGCTCTGTCCAGGTCCCGCTTGAGTCCGCTTGCCGGGCAAGCGTCCATGACTGCGATGTCAACCTTCGGGAATGCGCAGCGTGTACGTGAACTGGCTACAGGACTCGCCCAAGAGGGGCTTGACAGAATTCGCAGGGGATGAAAGTGTCTGACTCGCAACGTGAAGCCCCAGGGCTCACGATGGCAGCGGACGAACGCGTCAGGCGTAGTGGCTAGGACCACATGCGTAGGCGTCAGTAGAAAGCGAGCCTCGTTCCTTGAGAACTGAATAATGAAGCTGTGTACGAGCCGCAGGCAGTAGCCTGCGTCAAGCGCTCGGTACTCGATAAGGTGCGTTCGTTCGGAACGTGTGCACCGCTGCGATGACTGGTGTGGTTGGCCCGCCCCTGACGGGGCGAGACCCCCGGAGCACGTGGCCGAGTGTGAGTTCGTACACCTACTCTTTCCTCTTATCACGCCCCTTCGGGGGCTGATAAGGGCCCACAACCCCTTCGGGGGCTGATGGGTCCCCTTGTTGAAGGGGCTGCATGTGGTCCGCAAGGGCTGTACGTGGCCCCTTCGGGGAGTCGCTGGTACCTTTGGTAGCGGCGGCTGTCCGGGAGGCTTACACGGGCTGTGAGCCCCTTAACACAAGGGAGAGAATCATGAGTAAGCGCATGGACCCGAAGGTTAAGGCCGAGTGGCTCACCGCTCTTCGGAGCGGCGACTACGAGCAGGTGCAGGGACGGCTCCGCAAGACTGCGGAAGACGGATCCAAGTCCTACTGCTGCCTCGGGGTGCTGGAAGACCTGTCCCCGCTGCGTCAGTGGCTGGATGACGACCGTACCGTGGGCCTGGACGGCAAGACCGAGCCCGAGGCTGCGACGCTGTCGTACATGGCCTGCCAGTGGTCCGGCCTGGAGAGTCTGTCCGGATACATCAACCTGTCCCCAACTGTGAACCGCCACTTCTCCGTCTCCCTGACGGAACTCAACGACAACGGGCTGACCTTCGAACAGATAGCGGACGTGATCGAGTACGCATTCTAGACAGTGACCAGATGGAGCGCTCACCTTTCGGGGTGAGCGTTGCAGCGGCATCACTGCCGACACAAGGGAGAGAGAACATGGACAACACAGCGAAGTCCCAGTGGCTTGAGAAGCTGCGTTCTGGCGAGTATGCCCAGGGCCGTGGCAGGCTGCGCAGTTCCAGCAACACGTACTGCTGCCTTGGGGTGCTGGCCGAGGTTGCCGTGGAGGCGGGCATCCTCTCTCCGGCGGTGGAGATTCCGGAGGCCACGGAGGACTATCACTTCGATGGCTACTTCTGCTACCTGCCTGGCAAGGTGGCAGAAGCGTTCGGTGTCGAACCGGTGGACTCCGACGTGCTGATGAACATGAACGACGGCAAGCAGAACTCGTTCGACGAGATCGCCGACTGGATCGAAAAGAACATGTAGTCAGTGACCACTCTTTGTCCGCATCCTCTGGATGTGGGCATTGACGGCATCACTGCCGGACTGCACAAGGGAGAGAGACTATGAGTCACCTTGCATTCGATGAAACCTTCATGAGTGCCGGTGAGCCCCTCAAGGGCTCCCGGTTCGTGGGGTTCGGTGCTGGCAACAGGGTGCCTGAGACGTCCCGTAACGGACGGAACAGGTCCAAGGCAAGGAAGCTTGCCGAAGCGTCTCCCAAGGGGCTCTCAAGGGCTTCTGTGGCCGTTGTCAGGCTGACCCCAAAGACGTACGAGGTGCGGGTCAAGGGCAGTCGCAAGCTGGTCGGGCTGGTGAACAAGTACGCCGTATCGGATGGTAAAGTGGTCCGCTACTCGTTCTGTTCCACCTCCGGTGAAGCCGTCAAGGATTTCACCACCCAGAAGGCTGCCGTTGACGCGATGCTGGAGAAGTCATGATTGCGGAGACAGTGATACTCCTGCCGCCCCTTGCGGGTGCGGTGGCGTTCGTGTACTTCGCGGTCAAATATCTGAAGGGCTGATCCACAATCTTCTTTGCTCACATCTCTGATGTGGGCATTGATGTGCCATGGATCGCATGACACAAACCCACAAGGGGAGAGAAGATGACAGACTTCAGCAGTAAGGTTCAGGCTGGCATCAGGCTGCTCGATACTGAGCAGCCTGGCTGGCGTGACCTTGTCGACCTCGACAGTCTGAACCTCGGCTCGTGCTCTGTATGCGTGCTGGGCCAGGTGTTCGGCGACTACGAGGACGGCCTGAGCGAGCTTGCGCTGGAAGAGGACGACGCCTACCGCCTGGGCTTCAACACCATGGGCGGTATGTCCAGTCTGACTGAGGCATGGAAGGAAGCTCTCGGACCGGACAACACCCTGGTCGAAAAGGGCGACGTCTACAGGAACAAGTACGGCGACGGCGTCAAGGTACTTCAGACGCACGTCGCCGACGTGGACGGCTCACCCGTGAGCTTCTACGTAGTCCTGGCTGGAACTGTGAGCAGCGGTCAGTTCACTGCGTACGGTCACAGCCAGCCCGCCGTACTCACCCGCGAGAACTTCGGGGCCAGTGGCTCGTACAGCGTCAAGGTGGGGGAACTCTCCGTCAAGGCGGGGATGTTCCTCATCAACGCCAATAGTGAGAAGTTCTACGCCGTGACTGACACATCCTTGCGCCCCCTTGAGGACGGCGCAAGTGTCATTCGTCTGGTCCTGGTGGACCGGACTGGAATGAAGGAGATGACGCTCCCCGACGGGGCGCCGTTCTCCAGTACTCTCGTGAAGTGATGTGACGTGACGTTTGTGGACATCTTCTGGATGTCCACATTCACCCTGTTCACATCAGGGAAAACCGGAACAAGGGAGAGAGTTATGGCTGTCAAGCCCCACAATGGCGTGTTCAAGACGGGCGACACTGTCGTCTATCAGGGAACACTCCGACGGGCGTACGGCTACAAGCTGCTCAAGGAGATCTACATCTCCGAGATCGACGGCTACCGCTTCGTCGCCCAGGGCGGAGAGACCGACGACGACGGTACGTGGAATGCGTACAGGGGAGACTTCGGTCTCCTGTCGAGCGAGTCGATCAAAGAGTCCTACAAGAGCATGTGGACGGAGGGTGAAGCCTTCCAGAAGGGCGACATTCTCGTCGGTAAGGACAAGTCCACCGACAAGACGATGCTCTTCGTCTACATCGAGGACGGTCACATCGAGAGGCTTACGCCTCGCAGCGACATGGGCGCTGCCCAAGAGTTCGGCTACTCCACTCTGGCGGATTATGCAGGGAGCTTCGGTCCCCTGAAGGTCCACACCACTGAAGGTTACGTGGGTAACGGAGTGAAGAAGTTCTCTGAGCTGTAAAACGCTCTACTGAGTGAGGTTGTGCAGCTGCCTTGAGGCAGCTGTGCTTCCTGATCCAGTGGATCACTGTTAAACATAGTTAAACCAGGGGAAACGAGGACCGGAGGCAGAAGAACCAGTGAAGGATGCTGGGGATTCCTTCTCCGGTCAGTGAAGCTGTAGGCCCCTAGGCCGAAAGCGTAACTGGTCCCTTAGCCGCACGGCGATTGAGTTGCCGATGTCTAGACAACAAAACAGCCACCCCTTAGGGTGGCGGCTGTTTGACATTGTTTAGCATGTCCAGGAACTTAAACTGACTTCAGATGTGGCGACATTCAGCAGCTAACCTGCTCCCTGGGGGTCGCAGTCGCTGAACCTTGTTTAACTACCTATAAGACGATTGTAGCCTGCGTGTCGGACGTTGTCAAGTCCGTATCGTGTGTTCTGCGTCACACCGCATCCCAAGGGGAGAGACATGACTGACAAGCGCAAGGTCGACGGCAACGAAATCGTTGACTGGCTGGCTGAGCTGGCTGACGCCAAGCCTGACGGCTACGCATGCGAGCCGGACCAGCCCGGAGGGTGCGTGAACGTGGATGTTCTTGAGGACGGCACCCTTGTGCCGTCTTGCATCATCGGTTCACTGTTCATCGAGAAGCTCGGCGTGGACATCGAAGATGTGCCCAGGCTGGACACCGCTGCGTCCCTGGTGGAGTTCTTCAGTGACAGGTTCGAGTTCTCGGACCGGGCGAAGGCCATCATGGGTGTAGCCCAGACGCTCCAGGACCAAGGCGTGCCCTGGGGGGTCGTCGCGAAAATCACCGACTCCGTAGTCGGGTACGTGGCCAGCCGACGTATCGCCCTGAGTTGGGGCGACGTGTTCGCGAGCGACTCCAAGTAGAGATGTTTGTCGCCACCTCCGGGTGGCGGCATTCACCCCGACTTGGGGAACGCAGTAAACAAGGGAGAGAGAAATGATCATTCCTGACGCGGTCACCGTGCAGGACGTCGCCAAGCTTCTCGGGACCACTGACGCTCGCGCCAGAGGCCTCCTGAAGGGCGTAGAGCCGTCTCTGACGATCCAGAACGGGCGTGTGCGTATCTACTCACTCACAGACGCCCGAGAGGCCGTCAGGGAGGCGCACAGCGACGTTCTGGCATTCCTGGGCGTGCTGTCCCCTGAGCAGAGTTACGACTCTGCCATCCGGCTGGATGGCGAGACGTCCGAAGACTCGGAGTAGGGACATGGAACTCTGGATTCAGCGCACCCCTGGCGACAGTGAGGGCATCGATCTTGATGACCTGTGGGTCCACGCGGACGACGCCGATGAACTGTTCGAACTGATCGTCGTGGAGGTGGCCAAGTTTGCTGACGAGCGAGGAATCGCTTTCGGCAGCGTGACCGGCCTCAGCTTCGATGACGATGACGGCGAAGAGCTTGTCATCGGTGCGAACGAGAACGACACGCTGTGGATTCACGAGGTGGCCAAGCTGTACTCCTACCTCCAGTCCAGGGAGCTGCCCGCCGCTGGGGGCGCCGTCCTGGCTTACATCGAGCACGTGGACTGGAGGTATTTCGACTTCGATACCGGTTTCCGCACCGTGGAAAGTCTTTATTACGAAGAGTTCGATGGGGACTACGCCAAGTACGCAGCAGAGCGTATGGAGGAAGGCGGCAACTACATCTCCGAAGACCTGGAGTCTTACTTTGACTTCGAGGCGTATGGTGAAGCACTCATCGGCGATTACGATCAATGCTCGTGGGGTGGCACAACGTACCTGTTCTCCCAGTGAGTGAAGTGATGCTCAGCCTTCAGGCTGAGCGTTGCTTGATCCACTGTGGATCACAGCGAAAAGGGGAGAGTAAAGCATGAAGCGCACCACCAAGCTCATCGCATCTGCCGTCGCGATGGCTACGCTGGGGCTCGGCGTGTCTGCCTGTTCGAGTGACGCCGATGTGGCGTCGGAGAACGTATCCGAGGCTGCCGACAACTTCGAGGTCAATCGTCGCATCGTGATGTTCAACGGCATCACGGACAAGTACCTTCTGGAGATCGTTGGCGCCTGCTCGATCGACGTCGACCCAGAGGACAGCCAGCTTGAAGTGATCTGCAAGACCGGCAAGAACGAGTACGTGAAGGACTTCTTCGGACTGTCCGACAATGTGTCGTACTTCGTGGAGCAGGGCGAGCCCATCAAGGCATCGGCCTACCACTACCGGAAGACGTTTAAGCCCCAGTCCATCTTGCCTGACGTCGATTTCCGGGGTTCCTCGGAGGATCTTCCGACGTCTCAGCCGTAACGGCTGCATCCGTGTGACATCCCTTCGGGGATGTCCTCGGTGAAGGATGCACAGAGTAGCCGAAACATAAGTAGGCTCCTGGCAGTGACCTGGGCCATGCGGATCTTCGATCCGAAGGGCACGAACGGCTATGCCGTTCGATATAAGGTACTAAGGGCTTGTCACCCGGACGCCAGTTGTTCACTCTGTGCATCCCTCTCCGTGAGGTTCACGGAAGTGGAGGGAGTATCATGCTTGACTTGAAGCTTGACAAGGCTGTCGAGCTGGTTGAACAGGCTATCGCGTCCAAGCCTGAGGGCTACAAGTACGAGGCCCCCGAAGGCCCCGGCGTGTGCCTGTACGTGGACTACGACACGAGCACCTGGAACGAGGAGCTTGAGGAGTACGAGGCGAGCAACCACCGCCCTGGCTGCCTCGTCGGTACCGCCCTGATCCTCGGAGGTATCCCGCAGGACAAGTTCCTTCAGGGTAGCCTCAACGAGCAGGGCGTCAGTGATCTCCTGGGCGCGCTCCAGATCGACCAGGATCTGACGTTCGATTCGGACGCCGCTCGGTACCTGGACATCCTCCAGGGCAGCCAGGACAAGGGTGCAACGTGGGCAGACGCTCACGAGCGCGCCCTCAACGGCCAGCGCGCCGTCAAGGACTACACTCTCGGCGGCCTCTACTGGGTCGACACCAAGACTGGCGACCGAGTGGAGTAGTATGTAACAAGGTTCCACGACCAAGAGTCGTGGACCTTGAAGTCTGCGAGTATCGGGTGCCTCTCTCCCCTCGATACTCGCAGACCTCTGGGTCCATGAAAGGAGGATTCATGGCTGTGCCAAGTCGGGCAGCACAGATTGATGCGGTGGCTGCACTGATCGACGACTCTGCCAACGAGGAGCGGTCGCTCAAGGACGTAGCAACTGCGATCGTTGATGGCATCTACGACATGTGGACCGTTGATGTGAACCCTGCACCCGTCCCTTTGAGGGTCGGGCTTGCCTTCAAGACTCCCGCGATGGCATCCAAGATCTACTATGTTGGATGGATCGGACCGGAGGTCGAAGGCGGACGGCAGGTGGCATGGTTCATCGATGCCAGTTCCAGTTACGGCACTCTCGCGGCTTACGACTCCGGTCTCTGGCGCATCATCATAGAGTCGCCGGATGTACGCAAGGACAAGTCCAAGCCTCGGCCTGGCAGTCCTGGACAGAACCCTGACCGCAAGGTCGGGGACGTGGTCTCCCTGATTCAGAGGACCGACACGTTCGACATCCTTGCAACGGGAGACAAGGGAGCGCTCATGCGCTCTCGCAGGACCGGTTACCTTCAGGCGGAGAGCAACTCCAACCTGGAACGCTACTACCAAAGGGAAAAGGAATGAGCATGCTGATCAGCATTGGTGACAAGGTTGTTGCCGAAAAGGGCGGCATCTACCAGACAACACGTGGCGTGTGCGAGGTTATTGGCCTGCATGACAACATGGCGTGGCTGCTGGACAAGAATGGCAAAAGGTTCGAAGTAGTGTGGTCCATCGTCGAGTCCATGTGGGAGAAGCCTGCCACGTTCTTCCGGCTCGGGAAGAAGTACAAGTTCGCGGGCCGCAACGCCACGTGGGAGATTCTGGACCTCTATGAGGTCGACGAGCCTATGTACGCCAAGGTCAAGGCGATCGCCTTGATGACAGACCTGGATACCGGCAAGGAAGACATCCAGACTCTGAATGACGGTGACTTCGACCGCATGGTCGAAGCCTGATGCAGGACTGGGCGTTCGCTATCCTGATGTTCGTAGCCATATTCCTGCTCGCCTGGGGAATGTACTGGAAGGCCCGCTCCATAGCGGGTGAGAGGTGGATCGATGAAATCGTCGAGGCTCTCCAGGATCCTGACGAAGTACAAGGAGAGCGGTCTGTTCACGGACTCCTTGCTGAGCGCGATACTGATGAGCGGTCTGGCGCTGCTTAGCATTACCGTGTTCGACGCTCGCCCTGGCGAGACGGCGATCGTCGCCATCCTCACGTCGATTGCCATGACGTGCTCTCTCCAGGCATCACGAGAGGACAGTGACTGGAATGAGAAAGATCGGTAACATCGCAGCTGGTGTTGGCGTGTTCTTCTTCGCCGCACTGGCTGGATTCCTGCTCTCTCTGCCCTTCTGGTACTGAGCATAAAGATGGGGCACATCCTTGGGATGTGCCCCTGTCTCTTTACTCTAGTCCCACTGGAAACCGTTGTGCTGAGTCCTGATCTGTACTCGGTCACCGGTCTGCTTGTCATGCAGAACGAAGACGTCCTTGGTCTCGACAGGGAACGCCCACTTGTACCCTGCTGGAGCCTCGAAGGCAAGGCCGTTGGCCTTGACGATGTCCGACATCTTTAGCAGTGCCGTACGGATGCGAGCATCCCGCTCGATCCGTACCTCCTTGTCCTTCAGCCTTCGCTCTAGTTCCGCCGCCTCCTTCTTCCTGGCGATCTCGGCTTCGCGCTCCTGAAGCGTGGCCTGCTCTTCCTTGAGGCGCTTCTTTCGCATCTCCCTCGCCTGGAACTTGAGTGCCTGCGCCTCTCGGTACAGCCTCTGTTCCTTCTCCAGCGGGCTTTCGTATCCCATCATGCTCCTTCATACTGGTTGGTGACGGCCGCCCTTGCGGCTGCATTGGATCGGACTGCGCGCCTGTCTGCGCGCCTCGGCTGCTCGGCTGGGTCCTTCCTGCCAAGTTCCCTCTGAATGGCGCTCAGCGCCCGCTGAGCCCTCTTCTTGGTGGCTTCCAGCGTGATACTCAGGGCCTCCGCGATGTTCTCCATCGTGTAGTGGGCTGAGTACTGGAGCCAGAGCAGGGTCTTCGTGTCTTCCGTCAGCCGCTCCACGGCTGCGCGGACATCGATCAGCTCTACGGTACGGTCACCCGTCTCATTAGCCTGCGGCCTGCCCTTCGGCTGGCCGTCTCCCTGCTTACCGAAGGACTGCCAGTCCTGGTAGTCGAACACGTCCGGCAGCAGGGCCTTGATCTTCGGAAGGCTGTAGCGGAACAGGTCATCAACACTGTATCCTTCAGCTGCGGCCTTCTCCTTCGCGCAGTGGTCAAAGGCCACCTTGCGCATAGTGGATGCGATCATAGATTCCCACTCGTTGGGATTGTCCTCCACTGTACGGAGAACGCTGGCTCGCTTCTCGTAGAGCCAGACAAGCAGATGCTGTTCAGTGTCAGCCGCTTCGATGTAGGGGGGATAGTTGCGGCTGACACTGACAGCCACATTCTTTACCATCGGCATGAAGATCTTCGGATCGAGACTCACTTGACTCCTCGTCATGTTACCAGCCAGTACACTAGCAAGAAATTGGGACTAGTATTTGGTGCCGTTGAGCCAGAATCCACGATCAACCAGGTATTCAGCGAGCGCAATCAAGCGCTCGGGATCGTCGCTCATAAGTCCTGCTGCTCGATTGCAGTTGCCGCACAAGACGCCACGATACTCGTCTGTCTGGTGATTGTGGTCCACACATAGCGTGGCGTTGGATCCACACACCTCACACGCAGCGATTGAGTCTACATGGTTAAGCTGTTCATCCGTCAGGCCATACTTCATCTTGCGAGTGGCTCGGAGCTGCCGCTTCTGGTTCCAGGGCTTGCGCCTGCGTACGTTCTCACACTGCCCGCAGTTGCTCTTGTATGCACCGTGAACCTCACATCCAATTGAGCAGTCGGAGCAGTAGCGACGACCCTTGCCCCGCTCTCTAGGTTTCTCGCCACACCCGTCGCAGGGTCGAGGTGTTTCGCGCTTAGTCATTAGTACTTCTTCCCTGCGCAGTAAAATGATCGGTCCACCATCGTGACCAGCTCTGGGTAGATGCGCTTGCCATCGTCGCGCAGTAGCGCGAACGACATTACCCAGGACACCGCTCCATCCTTGATGTAGCTAGCGGCGACTGGGTCCATGATGCTTCCCGTGTTCATCGTGAATCGCGGGCTGACCTTGCCTTCATAGCCGAAGGCTCGGTGAATGATGAAGGGCTGGTGAGTATGGCCGAACACGAACGACTTGTCGCTCCCGTATCGCTTGGCAAACTTCTGATCCCAGGCGGATGCGGAGCTACAGTACCCGCCCGCCTCATGTCCGTGAACGGCGTATGTATTAGTCCCGATTCGGACAGGCCCCTTTACGTAGTTGACGGACGGGTCGTCCAGACCAAAGAGGGCTGTCATTTCGAGTGCTCGAAGTGGCCCAAGGGGCGCCGCGTACCGCTTCACGAACTCCTTGACGCGGAGATCGTGATTCCCCTCAAGCCAGGTGATCTCAGCTACTGGGCAGGCTTCCCGCAGGGGATTAAGAACCCCCGAACGGTAGCCATCTATGTGCTCCTGTAGGGTGTCTGCGTACTCACCAGCAGTGCCCTTGTTCCACTGGGAAACCTGAGGGAAGTCGATGCCATCCCCGATCTGGAGGATGGTGTCAGGCTGGATGTCCTTCGCCACCTGAAGCAACTTGCTGAGCGCAAGCTTGTCGTGGTAGGGATACTGGATGTCCGGCAGGATGAGAGTGACCTTAGTTGCCATGCACCAATCATACCATCAGGAGAGCATGTGAATTACGATGCGTGACAACTGGATGCGGAAGGCTAATTGCGTCGGCCATCCTTTCGAGTTGTTCGAGTACCAGGACAATGACTCGCCACTGACCGTGGGCATGGACTTCAGGGAGCGGATGGAATTCAATGCGGCCAACTTCAAGCTGGCCGAAGAGATATGCATCGAGTGCCCAGTCATGCTCAGGTGTCCCGAAGAGGCCGACCTGAAGGACAAGTACTGGACCGTGCGCGGTGGTGAGCCGCCCGACAGGCTTCAGGCAGAGTCCAAGCGGTTCGAGCGGCCGAACAATGGCAGACCCGTGGGCTCCAGGAACAAGGAGCCAAGGCCGCAGGCTGCCCCAGGCAGCCGCGTGTGCCAGAACGGTCACTACCAGGCTGACGGCGGTCGGTGCAAGGCCTGCAAGCGCGACAGGAACCTGATCAATCAGCGCGTGCGGCGTGCCCGCGAGGCGTCCGGCAAGGCGTCCTGATGTCGTGTATCATAGAGGTACCGAGAGGGCGACGGCCTGAAGGGTTGCATCACGGCTGATCCCCGTGGTGAGGGTGGTAGTTTAGTGGCAGAACATGGGCCGTGAAGGCCCATGCACAGGTTCGATTCCTGTCCATCCGCGCAGAGCTAAGTGAAAGACTGAGGGTTACACCAAGGTCGCCGGTCACCCCGGTTCGGTACACCAACCGAACTCAGCTTAGCCACCACAGGTTGACCGCTGGTAGTGTTATCGAGTGCGACGGGTTTGAGGCCCCGCTCGAAACTGTAGGTCATCTCTCCATCTCTGGAGGTTCAATTGATACCCGAGCACATGAGTTTCAGTGCTCTGTCCCGGTACGAGGAGTGTCCGCGTAGCTACTACCTTGGGCGCGTAAAGAACGCCGAGGAAAAGCAGACGTGGTACTTTCCCCTAGGGTCCGCAGTACACCACATGATCGAGTACTACCTTGAGCATCAGATCACACTGACTGCGGAGGAAGTGTTCTATCCTCTCGTTGAGGCGCAGATGGAGATCGATCCTGAAGATGTCAACTGGCTTGCCGGTGGCCCGAAGGATGATCCCGTCTTCCGTGACAAGGCTATCGATCTGGTCAAGCGTTGCTTCGAGAACGCTCTTGCGTTCCTCGAAGACATAGATGTATGGGAAGTTGAGTACGACGCAACAGGCATGCTGCCTGGTTGCGAGGTTCCCATCAAGGCGTTCATCGACATCGTCGGTGAGCACAAGAAGCATGGTCCTGCGATCGTGGACTGGAAGTCTGGCAAGCAGAAGCCGAAAACGAATCTCCAACTGGAGACATACGATGCTCTGCTTGAGGCCAACAAGTACCACACCGTCCCCATGTTCGGCATGTGGGCCATGCTCAATCCAGAAGCTGCGAAGGCCAGGCCTGTTGACCTGTCCGGAGTGGATCCGAGCGCTCTTGGCGCTCGGTATCAGAAGGCATACGAGGACATCAAGGAACGGAAGTGGAAGGCCAATCATGGTTTCCACTGCCGCTTCTGCACCCAGTCCCCCAATTGCCTCATCGAGGCAGGGCCCACGCAAAGGGCTCTGTACTACGACAAGTCCGAAGAGGATGGATACCCATTCTGATGCAGATTACGTATCGGATCCCAAGCAAGAAGGTTCCATACGGTTTCGTTGAGATGGTGGACGAGAATGCCACCATGCCTCAGCCTGATGAGCTGGCGCGGTGGTATGCCAACTTCATCAGCGAGTACCAGGCTGCTGAGGTGGCTGCTTTCGAGCAGTCCACGAAGGTTGCCAAGCCGAAGGCCAAGCCTGCACCTGAAGATGACATCAATGATGTCGCGTCCGACCTGATCAAGGATGGACTCGGCGCCACCGAACTGTCACCTGAAGAAGCAGCTGCACCGTGGACCAAGACGGGCCAGCCGACCACATCGAAGGCCTGGGAAGATCCCACCTCAGCTCCGGCTGAGGATGGACCCGACTGGGACTTCTGACAAATCCAAGGAGATTCAATGAGCGACGACATCAACGACATCGGTGGATCCAGCATCCCGAAGGGTGTCAAGTTCGAGACCATCGGTACCGAGCACAAGATCCTCATCGACACCGTGCAGAAGGTGCCGGTCCGGGAGTTCATCAAGGGCAAGCCGGGCGACCAGCTGTACTTCCAGAACAACAAGCTGGTCAAGCAGTCGGACCTTGTCCTTCAGCTTCCGTTCGAGGCCGTCCCTGCCTGGCTGATCGTGGGCAAGCTCAAGGATGGCACGCCGGTCTCTCTCCGGCTGGAGAGCGAGCGACTGAAGGCCACCAAGAAGGCCATCCGTGAGGGTGGCAAGCTGGTTCCTGGTGGAGTGATCGCCATCAAGTTCACCGAAGAGGATGACAGCGGCAACGCTCCGTTCCCGAAGAAGCTCTACGAGGTCCGCCTCCAGGCTCCCAAGGAGTAGTCATTAAGACGCTGTTCCGCAGCGTCCGGCGGGGGCTATCGGCTGGGGAGCCTCTTCCGGCTCCCTGGCCGGTCTTCGAACAAAAGAAGATCTCCTTCAGGCGCTCGTCCATTCAGATGATAGCTGGCCCTCCCGGCTCCATGAAGACAGTTCTCATGCTGAACATCGTGGATGCCATGGGATCGGACGTTCCCACTCTCTATCACTCTTCAGACTCCGATGACTTCACGATGGCTACTCGCGTGAGGTCTATGCTGACCGGTCAGTCGACCGACGAGTCGGAGCTTGAGATCATGATGCATCCGGAGCTTGCCGCTCCGGTGCTACAGAAGTTCAGCCACGTGAAGTGGTCGTTCCATGCGGCACCAACCTTGGACCACATGTGGGCGGAGGCTGAAGCTTTCCGCGAGGTTCATGGGGAGTACCCTCACCACACCATTATCGACATCCTCATGGATGTCGACTATGAGGGTGCTGGTGAACAGAATTACTGGGCCCTGATGTCTGAATTGAAGGTGATGGTGCGTGAACAGCAGACAGCACTCACGATTGTGCATCACACTTCGGAGTCGGCCAAGGGTGGTACTCCTCCTCCTCGGTCGGCCATCATGGGCAAGGCTAATCAGCTACCGACGTGCATCATCACCCTCTGGGGTGATGCGCATAACGGTACGCTTGACGTTGCCGTGGTCAAGAATCGATTCGGTCCTCAGGATGCAATGGCCAAGAAGTTCTTCCGAATGAAGGCAGATCCTGCGATCTGCCACATCGAGGAGGACGACTCGACCGAAGGTATTCTGTTCAATGATGGTGTCGGCGTCGCCGACAACCATAAGGTAGACCTATTCGGAGAGGACTGACATGACGCTAGGAATGCTCGTGCTGATAGTCATGCTGCTGTGGGCTTTCGGGGTGTTCAAGAAGTGACGTCCCAGTCAAGGAAGCATCGCGGCTACCGGACTCAGAAGGCGTTCGCTGAGTACATTCGGAAGCTCTTCCCGTACGCTGAGCCCACTGGCGCTGGACGCCAGGGTGCTGACATCCTCAGCACTCCTGGTATCTGGTTCGAGCTGAAGGCTCGGACTGGATTCGATCCCAAGGCTGCTCTTCGGCAGGCTCGTACCGAGTCGGAGAAGCAACACGAAGAGTTCCTCAAGCAGTTCAACGGACTGCGTATTCAGCCTCCGCCCTATCCCATGGCGGTTCTCCGCATGAACGGGCAGGGCGAAGCGAACATCGGTGAGTGGGTCGCCTGCATGCAGGTCGACACGCTGCTGAACCTCCTTGAGGAGGCGGGCTATGGTCCGGAGGGCGACGGAGGATAAGGAGTGGCCGGTCATTCCGATTGGCCCCATCCTTGAGTTTTATGGGGGTGAGCCAGTCGTGGAGGATCGTGGATGGTATGCCTACAAGTGCCCGTTCCACGAGGATGGGTCGGCTTCGGCCAGTGTCAATACAGTCATACACGTATTCGTGTGTCATGGTTGTGAAGCCAAGGGTAACGCCGTTCAACTCATCATGAAGAAGGAGAACCTTTCTTATGGCATCGCTCTCCAGCGTGCAGAGGAAGTCGCTGGCAAGGGCTCTGGACACGTATCGGAAGCACCTGGACGAAGGTCTGGAGTATCTGGCAGGGCGGGGCATCGATCGGGAAGCCGCGCTCTCCGCAGGACTTGGCGTAGTGCGTGACCCGCTTCCGGGTCACGAGTACCTCGTTGGTCGCCTGGCGATTCCTTACCTGACTCCTGCGGGTCCGGTGAACTACAACTTCCGGTGCATGCAGGACCATTCCTGCAAGGAGGTCCATCCACATCAGGGTAAGTACATGATGTGGCATGGACTGCCGGTCAACCTGTACAATGTGAATGCGCTGCACGCAGCGGGGCAGTCCATTGCTACGGCTGAGGGGGAGATCGATGCCCTCAGTTCTACACTTGCTGGCATCCCGTGCGTTGGCGTCTCGGGTGCAACCAAGTGGCAAGACCACTGGAAGAATGTCTTCGAAGACTTCTCCAGCGTGTACGTGTGGCAGGAAGGCGATGAGGCTGGCAAGAAGTTCGGTGACCGCATGGTTGCCGAGGTGAATGCCATCCGTGTCGTTCTTCCTCCGCATGAGGATGTCAATTCAATCTGGGTGGCTTCCGGAACGGAAGCCCTTCGAGCAAGGATACGCAAGTGAGTGACATCTACCTGATCCTCAACGAGACCACGTTCCACGGAACGGACCAGATCACCACTGAAGTGGTGTCGCCCGCTCACCCGAATCTCCAGAGTGCACTGGATGCGATCCAGGACATTGCCGAGGAGCTTGAGGTGTCCATCGAGGATGACGCCGACAGCGTCACTGTCGAAGGCCAGTACGGTACGGGCGTCGCAACCGACGAGTACTACATCATCGAGATGGAGATGAAGTCATGACCACATGGAACGAGATCCCGTTCGATGAGAACGCGGACGGCAAGACCAAGGGCCGGGAGTTCGACCTCCAGGTTCAGGAGAACACGGATCTGGACGCGGGAGTCGACGCGCTGACCGACTACCAGAATCAGACCGAGAAGTGAGCCGCAAGAAGGCACAGAAAGGCCGGAACTGTGAGTGACGAGTGGTGCCAGAGCACCGAAGAGCAGCCGGATGAGCCCGTGGAAGAGGAAGTCATCATGGTTCAGGAGAGTGCGGATGAGTGACGAGAATGACGAGAACATCGTTCTCGACGAAGAGCTTCGTGACGAGTCCCTGGATGGCGAAGATGAGGAAGACTGACGACGACCAGGATGAAGAGAATCCTGGCGAGCGCATGCCCATCCTAGAGCCTGAGCCTCCGGAAGAGTGAGACGAGTTGTGGTCGGACGCCTCCCTTCGGGGAGGCTCAGGCTGCGCATAGAGGAGTATCGTGAAGAACGAGGGCGGTCCGACCTGCCGGTGCGGGATAAGGCGTAAGCCTGCTGGACTGGCGAAGCATGTCATTGACGATGGGAAGTGCGTAGTGCATCCCGACAGGCCGCCCGAGCGATACGTTCCCGGCGCGTCCGAGCGGAGTGGCAAGTGAAGACAGTCAACGCGAGAGTCATGGAGGTCGGCCTTCCGAGGCTTGCCTACTACATGGCCACACACGTCAGCGGAACCAAGCACTACATGGAAATCCGCTACGGCAAGATGGGCTCACGCAAGTGGATCCCCGCAAACAAGGTGACTCTGCGCGAAGGTGTGGAGCTGGTCTACATAGATAAGGTGGCTGAGCTGAATGGGTAAGAAGCACGAGGCGTACCAGAAGGCCGCACAGGCTGAAGGCATCGCCAAGAACAACTGGTCTGACGTTCAAGGCGGCAGCACAAAGGACGCCTACAATGAGGCCCTGAACAACGCCAAGCAGGCGGAGGCTAACTCCAACCTGGCGTGGAGTGAATTCATCGAAGACCCGGAGGGTTAGTATGCAGAAGGAAACTCAGCGAGCGATTGCCCGCACGGTGGCCAAGCATCTGATTGAGACCTTCGGGCAGGAGATCGAGAACCTGACCGTATGGGAGACTCTCGGTGACGAGGTCCCTGGACTGGACGAGGAAGTGCTTGACCAGGTCACCAAGATAGTCTTCGCTTACATAGAGACCGCCGAGGTGAACGTCATCCTTCATGACGGCCTTGTGAAGGATGACGGAACGGTTGTCGCCGAGCAAGCCTGGGGTGACTTCAGGATGCTGGACTGCTAGAACGCAAAGAAAGGGCCCCCTTCCGGGGGCCCTTTCAGTGTTACCTGGTGATACCTGCGTCAGTCTCGTTGCCGAGATACTTGCCAAGCCATCCCTTCAGAAGGGAAGCCGCCGCTGCGGCTCCTGCGATAGCGGCATTGTCAGCAGTGCTGAGATCGGAGAAGCTGAAGACAGACAGGAACGAGAAGGCGAACGTTGCCGCTACTCGCTCCACTAGATCCCTGAAGTACGAACTCATTTACGCTCCTAGGCGCCATATGGAAAGATTCGCTCAATCTGCTCAGCCGTAGCATCGTCGATGACGGCTGATGGCCGGAGGCCGAAGAGTACCTGAAGCCCACGAATGTGGGACTTCGTCTCCTCGTCAAGATCTCCGGACTCTCGTAGTCCGAGAACTCGCTGCACGTACTTGACGGCCTCCCGCTCTCGGTCGGTGGTTACTGCGTAGATGCGACGATCGTACCAGACAGGCTTCATGTTAAGCTTCCAGCTTGTCAGCGATACGATCCACCACATGCCTAACGCCCTGCACTTCGACGTGCACGGCTTCAACCTCTGCTCGCTGGGTGACCAGCGATTCGAGGACGTCTACCCTGCTGCTCAGATCTGAGATCTTGCCATCCTTGGCCTGCGCCTGAGTGCGCAGTTCCGCTACCGCAAGCTCTAGAAGCTGCGTGGTATCAACGGCAGCCGCAATGGACTGGCTGTTGCCAAGCCTCTTGCCTCCGATGAATCCTCCAGTTACTCCTGCCACTCCGGTAAGTACGGTGATAACCTCGCCCGGATCAAGCATCTCTCCCCCTGCCAGTTATACGCTCTCTGCTACAGTCCTCATGACTACGGTGAGGTATCCGCCTAGCACGCCACGGTTCGGCCCTGGAGGGCCGGACTGCCTGAACTCCCAGTCGTCGATCACTACCTGAGTGATGAGTCCTTCCACCAGCTCCTGATAGTTGACGACGTCGCCTGCTCGGGCGACGGACTTGAACAGTTCCATGCGATCACGAGAGAATCCCTCGTAGCCCATGCGCTGACCACTCTTATCGGATTCATTGTCGAAACACTGGAATACCTGAGTGATCATCCTCTGACGAATGGAGCCAGGAAGGGCCTTCACCTGCCACCCGTTCAGCACCGCACCAGCCGACTCGTCAGCTCCACGCACAAGAGTGAAGCGAAGCTTGATCCAGTTCTGCGGCCCCTGAGGCTGAGAGATTCCCACGTCGCCAGTGCCGGAACCGAAGGATGGTCCGTAGGTAATGTGAGTCACGTCTCCGCCGCCCTCACTGAGGACGGAGACTGCCAGGTTTCCCTCAAGTGGAGACGGAGACCGGATGCTGAAGAACTTGTACAGCTTCGGCTCCTCGGTGTTGAACCTGATGCGTCCAGTCTCCAGGAAACCGGTAGGTACCAGCTGGGTGGCCTCCTCCTTGGCTGCTCCTACTCCGGCCAGAGTGTAGACCTTCCTGTCGGAGCTGCCGAACATGGTCACCGAAGTGATCTCCGTGTCCTGTCCGTCCAGATAGATGTCCCGAGCGTACGCGTAGCGTACCGCCTTGGTGGTCTGCTCCTGAACGGAGTTGCCAAGGTCGACCCTGAACAGTCCAGAGGATCCGTCATGAGCATTCACGGAACCCACCCACATGAAGCGGTCGAATCCGGTGATGCCACGGCATCCGCCGTCAGGCTCGAACAGCAGTGGGCCGTAAGCGATGTCTCCATTGCTGTCAATCTCGCCAACCCTGAAGCCCTTGCTGGTGGCGATACCGACGAACGATCCAACATACTGGTAGATGTCCCGGATGGTTTCACCTGCTGGCATGGTGGCAGTGACGCCAGTCCAGGTAAGGACTGGCAGACCTCCACTGTCAAGCGTGGGAGCGAACTTGTGGATCTCACTGGTGGTGCCAGAATCTCCCGCCACATAGATGGCGGTCGGTCCGTCGGTAATGGACTTCCATTCCCAGTCGGAATCCTGATGAGTATAGACGGCCGCAGGGAGCGCTACGGGCGCTCCCACTGGAGAGGTGACCAGCTGGTAGACGCTGCCGTTGTGACCAAGGATGAGCCTGCCCTTGACGAACTCAAGGACTGAGGTGTCATTGTATGTACCGGAGTAGATAGTGCTGGGCGCTCCAGCGTCGGAGCCCTTCTTGATTCCGTTGGACACGGCGATGAAGTACTGCTTGCCAGAGCTGGTGATGTCATAGATGGTGTCCAGAGTTCCGCTGATGACAGCAGTGGTGCCGCTGTCGGTCACCTTGTCCAGATCATCCGTGCGCACCAGCCAGTAAGAGTCCACTCCGGATCCGTCCACGAATCCGCGCGCGATGACCGGAGTGTCGGTGGTGGCAGACGTGAGCGTTGAGTTACGCAGAAGGCTCAGGTCTCCAGAGTTCCAGCAGTCCACTCCAAGGCTCTCGGAGAACCTGAAGTTGAACTGGTTGTCGTTGTCAGGATCCTGATACAGGATTCCAGCTCCACCCGTAAAGGTGGACTGGCTCCTCAGCCACCAGCCCTGGAGGGACTGCTCCCCAGGTTCTGCGAAGTTGTCGAACTGTTCCTTCCTGATCTCCGCCATCCGCTCAGTGTACGGACGGTCATCGTTGATACCGGAAAGGAATGGAATGCCAGCGAGGGCATAGTCAAAGGCGTAGTCCTTCAGGATATAGTTTCCCGAAGAGCCCACTCCCAGACTGCTGAGCTGATCTGGAATCCTGCGGACTAGCGTAGCCACTTAAGCCGCCTTACGTCTTGATGAATGTGCCACTGAACCTCAGGATTGCTCCCGTTTGGATAGTCTGACTGGAGGTCCAGTCCGTCAGATCGACAGTGCTGTCAGTGTTGATCCTTGCTGTACCATTGTTCAGGCCGGTGCTCGCGTGAGCATACAGCGACTCGGTTGGTGTCCAGTTTGCTGGAACCGTAGCCATCTGGATATCAGGAGACACGTTTCCAGACGCTGGAACAACAATATCCGCACCGCTCCTGGTCAGGGAAATGCTGACATACCTGACGCCAGACACCTCGCGGTACGTCTGAGTGGTCACGGTCCATCCGGCCGCAGGAGTTACTCCAGTGGTCTCGGAGTTGTACGGGAATGTGGCATGACCCAGCTCGTCGACAAGAGCGAGCATGCTCCCGCCATCGTCTCGCCACTCGGTAAGGTTGGCGCTCTGGCCAACTGCGCCAATGACGGTAATGGGAATTGATGCAGCGGTTCCGTTATTGATCAGCATTCGTCCATCGTTGAAGACGGTGAACCTGCTGACAGTGTCTCCCACGTTCCTTACGTTGAATGCAGCCGCGTCTGTAGCCGTACGCGGCTTGACCTGGAAGCCTGTCACTCCAGCGTCGGTCCACGCCACCACGTTTCCGCCCTGAAGGACGGAGAAGATGTCGGTAGTTCCGTCGTCACGAACCACCCTGATGCGGTACGTTCCGTTGACGGAGTCGGCGGCAGCATTCTGGTTCCTGATGAGCACGTTTCCGTTGTTGTTGACTGCCACCACCTCGTGGGCCTCTGAAGGCCCACGCCTCCACTGCATAAGGTTGGCGGAGGTGAAGTCGATGTCTCCATTGACTGTGGTAGTCCATGCGGTTCCACCCTCGGACAGGATGTCAACCCTGTTCAGAGTTCCGGTGGCGTCCGTCAGTGTCTTGTTCGTCAGCGTCTGCGTGTCGGTGGTTCCGACGAGATCGCCGGTTACGCCATGGACTCCAGTGTCGTCGTTCTCGTGCTCCCTTGAGTCGGCGAAGTCCCGGGCAGAACTGACGTGCCTGACCCTCGCTCCGGCGTTGTGGGAAGTGGCGGACGTTCCGTCAATGCCGCGAGTCACGGTAAGCGACAGTCCGCCCACGCCGGTAACCTCGACCAGCTCTTCAGTCGCGGACTCGTAGTCAAGCGCAAGAGTGTACGGAGTGAGTGCGGGGAATCCTGTGGTGCTTGCCACCACAATGACGGTTGCGGAGTTGTTGATTCCTCCGGTCAGCGTAGTCTCTGCGGCTACGCTGCTGTAGTAACGGGTGACCATGGTTCTCCTTACCCATTGAAGGTCTGGTAGGACTCGTACAGCCTCTGTAGTCGCGTACGCTCCTCGGTCAGCCTCTTCGTGTACAGCGCAAGGAAGTACTGAGACGCCTCGGATGCTGCACCAGCGGGCACAAGCGGTGCACGCTCGGTGGATTCGATGCTTGCCTGCTGAAGGCGGCCAGCCTCATAGGCTGGCAGCAGACGCCACACCGCACCATAAGCAATCATGTCGATGTAGCGCTCAGGGAATCCGGTAACGGTAGCGAAGTCGTCAGAGTTATTGGCCAGCGTAGCCGGTGGCTTGGTGTAACTGACACGCACGTTCCTTCCAGGAACGATGCGATCATAGATCTGAAGAGTCTTGCCCGTTGGAGTGGGAGTGGGCTTCACCTGGCCGGATGTGGTCGAAGCCATCGGATTGAAGCGCCAACTCTGGGCTGGGAACCATACGCCAGAAGGGCCGATGGTATTGATGACAACCTTGTATACATCATCCGCGTCTGCTGGAACTGGATACTCGTAGCGTGCTGCGATGTACGGGAACTCGTGCTGGGCGAACACCCACAGGTCTGGATACAGACCGTTGATGGTGTCGTTGATTGCTTCCTTGATGCGAGCCCTCGGGAAGCGAGGGTCGTTGGTCACCAGAGCATTCACCGAATGGCTGGCTGCCACGGTGCCGTCAATGCCACGGCCATTCGTGAGCCCCATCACTGTCACCGTTCCAGTGGAACGGTCTACAGTCTTGACCAGGATGAGTTCATCATCAATCTCAGCCATGCCGCGAGAGATTGTGGAGGCAGTCTCGGCATCTACCAGGAATGTGGTGTCATCCGCATCCATTGATGCTGCCAGTTCAGAGACGGCAGCCTGGTCCTTGGTGTAGCCGAGCAGCTGCTGCTTCACTCGGTCTACGATGTTGGCAAACGTGGCTGCCATTGTGTCTCCTTATCCGAAAATGAAACCGTTCACACTTGCAGAACTTGTTCCAGAAGCGCCAGCGGTGAACTCAAGAGTCACGTCACTGCTGCCCGCATATACCAGAACCTCCGTCTCCGCAGAGTCGGATACCGCGACGGCGAGAAGCCCGCCCACATTGATCTGAGCAAGGACGGATCCAGTGGCCGGAACCGATGTGGTGCCTCCTACTGACACCCTTGGCTGCGAGGTTCCGGCAGCCGTAAGCTGCGCGGATAGCAGGACATTCCCAGTGAAGAACTTGCCCTGCGGTATCGTGATGAGCGTGCCAGTTGTGGTGCGTGTGTTGCCGCGAATGTCCGCAGTGTTAACAATACCGAAACCACCAAGCATTACTTCTCCTTAGAATTCACACCAGATGACCTGGAAATTCCATAGCTGGTCTACATCTCCAGCAGTGGTGCGCCACACTACGCCCTCTCCCGGAACGCAGAAGAACGATGCGCCAGGCGTTGTGGCTGACACCGAACCTGCGCTGGCTCCAGCGGGGGCGGAACTCATTATCGGCGGAGTGCCCAGAAGCGACGCGCTGGACGTCGTAACCGTTGGATTCCCGGTCCTGACTTCCGCTACGGGGCTCCCGTCTGCGGTGATAAACCTACCGATGGTGGAGGCGCCCACAAGGCTGCCGCCAGAAGCGGCAGTAGTGCGGAACACATTCATGGAAGACGCGGTAGTCGTTGCCCCATTGGCCCACGGTACGGTCTGAACGAAGAAGAAGACGACGCTCTTCCCGCTTCCGACTGGATTGAAGATGGAGAGGAAGTTGTTCGCAGCCACAACGCCAGGTGCATCGACCAGCGTGGCGATGTAGAACTTGGATCCCTCTGGTACGCCAGCCGTAACTGCTGCAATGGCTCCATCCGACCTGACGGACAGCTTGCGTCCGCCATCATCGCTGATTCCTACATACTGTCCGGTCATTAGGCTCCCTGATATGCCACCCCTGTGGCGTTGCTGATCTCGACAGCCTCTCGAACCTTGGCTGCGGTCGTACCGGCGGGCTGGATTCCCTGCGCCCTGGCGTCTCGGTAGGCGCTCAGCTCGGCATCCCACGCCTTACTTGCTCCGGTGTTGCTGAGGTTCGGATTCAGCTGAAGGTTCTTGCCTCGCATGCACTCACCGAATGTGCGATGATCCTTGGTGGCGCAGGTGCTTGAGCACCTTGCGCCCTTCTTCAGCTTGCCAGCCATCATCCACCCTTACAGGTGCAGGACTCAAGATTCCCGCCACACTTGGGGCACTGTGGATCAGACATTGTTCCTCGCAATCGCGGCGTTGGCCCAGAACATGACCTCTTCCAGCTTGGTGATAGCGAGAGCCTTCTCGCGTCCGCTGGGAAGCTTCTGGTCCAGGAACTCTGCGAGGTTACGGCAGTTCTCCCGCGCACTGGTGTGCTCGTTGCGCTTCTCTTCGGTGGTTGCCGCATGGAAGCGGAACCTGTTCTCAAGGTCTTCAGTCATTGTCGCCTACAGAGTTGGTTGCGTAAATTCCCTGACGCTGTGCATCGTGAGCAGAGCCAAGCTCCGCCTCCTGGTGACGTGCGATGACCTTTTGCAGTCCAGTCTCCAGGATTCCCTTCTCGTTGTTCTCGATCAGGGTGGTGTTACCACCAGGTCCTGCGATGCACATATCGCAGTCCATGCATGGATAGAACACCGGATCGCATGGCTGCTTGGCTGGATCGTAAGTGTGACTCATCATTCTCCTAAGAGTTGTTCAGCGCCGCAATAGAGTCGGCGATGACAGTAGCGATAGCCTTATGTCCGGCGTCTGTCGGATGAATGGCGTCTCCGCCGACGAACAGTGACACATTGTTGGTAGTGATCCATGGACCGGCAGTATGCACGACACGGCTGTAGCGGTCGTAGACGTTTCCGTCCAGGGGATCAATGAACGGAAGATCAAGGGCCAGGGCATTGGCCCTGAGTACATCATTGACGGCGATCCTGGATGCGCCTGGCGAAGCCGCAGGACTCCACACTCCGATGACAATCACATCAGCCAGCGGAAGCTGGCTGGTAATGGCCTTCAGTGTGACAAGCTGCGCAGCGCTGATACTGGATACGTCAGATCCCACATCGTTGTATCCTCCCCAGACGATGACCATGTCTGGGTTGTAGGTCACGATATCACGGTTGACCCGAGCCGGGAACGTTGCGAAGCTTCCTGGAGTTACATAGCCAGTTCCGCCGCGAGCCTCACCCCACGTATCGTTCAGCCCCATCAGCCTGCCGAACCTCTTAAACCAGGTTCCCATGCTGGCCCCAGTGTTCTGCGCAGAACCATCGGTAAGAGAATCGCCCAGAACCGCAACCCTGGAAGACTTCAGCGTTGGATACATGGAATCGTTGGGGCCAGTAAAGATGCCGCCAAACGGCATCGTGCTGAATTCAAACCGGATCTTCCATACATCAACAGAACCCAGATCGACCTTGAGCACATTGCTGGTTCCTGCACTCGGCGGGCCGGGAGGTGACTGCATAAGGTCAGTGACCTTGCGGTCATTCACATACATGCGGTAGAACGTAGACGTCCCGATGTACTTGTACTTGACCTCGAAGATCTGGCCGGAGTACATAAACTCTACACCGAATCCGGACTGACCGGATGCATAAGTGTTGGGATACCTGCTCAGCGGCAGAACATAGCTTGAATCCGGAGTGCCAGTTCCGTTAACGAAGTCACCAGCACCAAGGTACGTGAACGGAAAGTACTTGTCAGCACCAGCCAGCACTACAGGCGCTGGTGTCCACTTCTGCGCTGAAGCGATTGTGGACGTAGCCGACTGAGTGTTCGTAATGACGGGCGCGGTTCCAGCGTACAGCGCATCCTTGGAGGGATCGGAATAGGACGGAAGGAGGATGCTGCCATCCTTGTAGTTGATTGTGGTCACTGTTCCTCCTGACTACGCTGGCTCGAAGATCTGATATGCGACGACCGAAGTGTCTGCCGCATTACTGGACGTGATGGTGAAGTTGGTTGCGGCAGTCCTTGCGCTGATGCGCAGGAATCCTGGAGTGCCGCCATCCGCCTGAGATGTAAGGAAGATCCTGCTGCTGGCGGTAACCGAAGTGTTGGCTACAGTCACAGTGCCAGCCACTAGAGTGGCGACTCCCTGCTTGGCGTTGGATCCTTCAGCTACACGCAGACCTCGGCCCACCGTTCCGACCCTCAGGTCGGCGGTGTTGGCGCTGATGGTGTTGGCCGCGCTCCTGGAGATCGTGCAGTCCGGCACTCCAGTGCCGGAACCAAGGCCAATCGCACCAGTAGCGTTGACGTTGAACACGGCGCCAGTGCCACCGTTACGTCCCTCGATCAGGTTGCCGGTGGTTCCGCCACCGGTCCCCGTGATGAAGATTCCCTGCGCAGCAGTTCCAGTACCAGCCAGGTCGACAGATACAGCCGCAGCACTGGCGTCTGTTCCCGTGCCAGTGTGAGTAATCTTGACAGTGCCCTTGGCGGTCTCTACTCCTCCGATCCCCACGGCCGAATGGTCGGGGTTTGTGGAGCCGATGTTCAGGGCAGAAGAAGCTGATCCCGTACCCGCGTGGCTGACGTTTACGTTGTGCCCAGTGCCGTTGTACTGGGCGAAGATGCCGCTCTGGTTGAACGTGGCGCTGTTCACGCGGGACACGAAGTTGTGTCCAGCCGGAGCCGCCTGCTCCGTATAAACCACAGCTCCAGCTCCAGTGGAGGCGGTGTTGGTGACGTTCAGCGCTCCACCAGCGGAGGTAGAAGACGAAGCATTCACCGTGGGAGTAATCCTCAGCTGACCAGCTGAAGCCCTTGCCAGGGATACATCCCTGGTTACCGCTCCATCGCCCCACTCCTGGCGTCCGCTGTTCTGAATGCGGAACCTGTCGACTACGTCGGCAGTCTGACGGGACAGATAGGCAGTGCCGTTGGCGCTGGCATTGTCGTTTGTCAGAGTTCCGGTCATCGTATCGCCGGACTTGCTCACCTTGGCTGCGATATCTACGGCCTGATCATTGATCGAGTTCGTGTTGTCGGTGATGCGAGTATCCTGGTCAGCGAACGCTGCATTGACCGGGATGTCCCAGTCGGCACTTCCACGCTCAATAGGTGCGAATGTCATCAGGATCCTCCGAAAGGTCCGATGCCGAACCCGTTATAGCCAAATGTTCCAGGCGATGGCGTAAAGTTTGATTCATCAGCCACGCCGGAAGAGATCAGGCATGCCTTGACCGCATCGGATACCATGTGCTCGTATCCTCCACGGAAGTAGTTCAGCCCCGCAGAGGGCTGACTCCAGAAGTCGGGGTCTCCCCAGCCTCCGGCTGGAGTGGGAAGATTCGCTGCTCCCTGCTCATTCGTGTAAGCATCGTAGCGAACTTCAACATACTCACATGGGGCAATCTCCTTCACAGAGATGCCCCTGGGAATGCGAAACCTTTCGTGGAGCGCATTCCAGGCAAAGGGAGCTTCCTCCACAGTGTTCAGTGTATACACCCAAGCCATCGAGAAAGCTCCCTTCAGCTAGTTACGCCGCTAGTGCGTCGAACTCGTGCACAGTAAACCAGTTGGTTCCATCGGAGACGAAAGTCTTCGCATGAACCTGACCAGTGATCAGAGTAGTGTTAGCTGCTCCGTCAATGAGCCCGGCTGCCGGGGTGATCGTAACGGTGAACGCCGCAGCAGTCTTGTAGACAGTGTACTGGCGTCCAGGCTGTACAAGCAGGCCACTCGGAAGAGTGACCGCAGTTGCCGCACCTGGAGTAAGAAGCAGTACATAGTCGTTGTTGGTCAGTACGTTCGTGGTTGCAGTACTGGAACGTACAGTGTTGCTGGTGTTATCAGCACCGGACATTAGTCCTCCATTGATACGAAGAAAGGGGCCCGCCCAAAGGCGGGCCCCATCCGTTAGTTGGCGCCGATCGAGCTAGAAGACTCGGCTCGGATCAGGGCTTCCTGACGGTAAAGACTCCAGCCAGCCACGCCGTACCAGCCCAGAGGCTGGAAGCGGGTCAGCTTATCTACAACCGGACCGCGAACGGTGTGGAACTCCTCCGCCACAGCCTCGGCAAGAGCCTGCTGTCCGGTGAAGTAAGTGTTGTAGACATCGACGGTGCCACCAGCACCGGCATTGACCTGGACAGTGGAGCGAGGAGTCTCAATGAAGACAGCTCCCTCGTACTCTCCGATCTCTCCAGCCCAGATGTTACCGGCCGCAGAGTAGTTGTGCGGGTCACGCCACGCTGCTCCACCAGTCTCCGCACGAAGGTCGTGCGAAACCTCTGGGTGAATGTATGCAGTGTAGAAGCTTCCCTTGTTCGGGTGAACCTTGTTGGTGCGCAGCTTCGCTACAGCAAGGCGAACCCAGCTGGATGCGAAGATGTCAGCCGCAGTGGTTCCAACAGTGGTCTGAGCGCCGTTGTAAACGGGGCCAGATGCGCCATTGTCACGAATGTAGTTCGTTCCACCGTCAAGGACGTTGCGAACGAGAGTGTCGACGGAGTCGACAAGGTTCCACGCTACCTGGTTTACGAGACCTGCGGTCACGTCCGTGAAGCTGAACAGGTCCAGCTTGTTGGAGATCAGGATGGAGTTACCATACTCGTTCAGCGTCACGCTGACAGTGGTGGGCTGTCCCGCCGCAACAGCGTCAGGGTCGACCAGCTCGTTGAGCGGAGTCGTCGCCTGAGCAAGGTCCTGGTACAGCTCGAAGACTACCGAGCTGCCAGGCATTGCCTGCTGCACAGGTCGCTTGTCGGCGACCTGGCGGAACATGGGCTGTGCGCGGAGCGCGAACTCCAGGGCACGGTCATACGTGGTCTGGACGAGATTGCTCATCGCCGCAGTACCAGTGAAGGCGTTTGCTATTTGATGCCGTTGAGGTATAGGGCTGCCCTAGTCACGACGTGCGGGTCATCGTCAAGATGGAAGTCTTCCACGGACTTCTCGATGCCGCACTTTGTGCAGCGTTTCACTCGCGGGGCTCACTTCCTATCTGGAGCTACAGACTACTTGATGTTCGACCATGCGGCCAGTAGACTGTTGAGATCGTTAGCGTCATTGACGCCAGCCGTTGCAGCTTCCATCGTGCCAGCCGGAGTTCCGAACTGACCTGCCTCATTGAGGCGCTGGTACTGCGCTGCCGCGTCGCCCTCAAGGGCGACAGGCGGTACTGCTGGGTCAATTGTTGGGGCTGGAACCGGAGTTCCTCCGCCACCTCCGAAGAGGGACTGCATAGTGGTTGCCCACTCACGGACCTTGGTCGGGTCCGCCTCTCCCTTGTACTGCTCTCCAGCAGTGGCGGGAATTCCAAGCTCACTGAGGGTTCCTGATACGGTGTTGTCGCGAAGCTGCTTGGTGACGGCGGCCAGACCGTCTGCCAGCTCCTTGTTCTGCGTCTTCATCGCATCGTATGCATCACGAAGTGCCTTGGGCCCGGTTAGCTCAGCAGTTCCGGCCAGGTTCGTGTTGTCCTCGATACCCCATGTGTCGCTCATGTGTCTCCTAATAGAATGTGAACGCCAAAAGACACGGCTAGGGAGCCGTGTCTTCGCTCGTTCGGATGGTTGCCAGTCTTCACTACAGTACTGCTTGCTGGCTACAGCGTACCGGTTGCCCCTGAGGGAATCGAACCCCCATC
>Ga0137350_1000007_pt1 | contig 32666 bp, 47 predicted proteins | sample EasRivERMLT660_2_FD_104765 | JGI IMG/M metagenome (GOLD analysis project Ga0137350, IMG submission 104765) | Soil microbial communities from meander-bound floodplain in the East River, Colorado, USA - East River MetaG ERMLT660_2 | ecosystem: Environmental > Terrestrial > Soil > Floodplain ... | reverse complement strand
TTGTGCAGTAAGCAATAGGACTTCAGGTATCCTGAACTTCGCACAATTGGACAGTGCAGTAAGCGATTACTGTATGTGCGAGGGGAATTTCACCCCTTTCCTATCATGTTGTATGCGATTGTTGCGTAGATTCCAGAACAGAATCCAATGAGATAGATTGCCCAAAAGAAAGTATGCTTCGCGCGTTCAGTCCACATTAGTTATACCTCAATTATGGTTGTGGGGCCGATGTTCTGGCCCCACTTCCGTTAGTGTTACTGAGCCTGAGCAGCCATCGCCAGAAGTGCGGCAACCTGCTTGCGCGCGGTATCTTCCGGAATACCCAGGCGGATGTAATCGCGCACCATACGCTCCTGAATTTCCTCGGGCGAAACTTCCGAAGGACGATACGGCAGTAGCGCAGCCTGATACGCATTGCTGCGCGAATTGGCCTTGAGATTATCGTTGACCAATGCAACCACTGACCACTTTTTCTCAGCGATTACAGCATTAGCCTCCGCCTCATTATCACAGACCTTGTATTCAAAGGTCTTTTCGATTTTCTCGCCGGCCTGCGCGTGGCCTTCAGGGATAGCGAAAGTAAACTTGCCAGTCTTTGTCTGCATTTGAGTGTCCTTAGTAGTGGGCAACATCGCCCCTAACAGAAACGAGTGTATCACAGTGCCGTGCGCGTGTCAAGTGGTTTCTTGCCCCTACCTCCGATTTTCTTTGGCCCCTTGCCACTTGCCCGACAACCATATATAAAGCATACGCGATGCCATGTTCTCAGGCTCATAATATTATGTCAGGATGTGCAGTGATGTATAGTATTGTGAATGGGCACTGACACTATCTGTCACCATGAGTGACACAATGTGGCAAGTCCTTTGTTCTCAAGGGTTTACAGGTGACACTCTATGTCACGTCATAATGCGAGGCTATGTATAGCTATGTGTAATTGTGAACGTATGTTTGAATTTCTGTGTATTTATATGCAACATGTGCACATCATTGCCCATAGGTTCCTTCACACCCCCATACACGCCTGCACGTAGAGTCTCATATGTGCACATTTCTGCGGGGATATAGCAATCAACTGACATGGGAAAGATATATGGGTCCCCTTTTATAACTACCCTGATATTTCCTGGGAAAAATAAAATAACCATCGAATAATTTGACTTTCAGTCTGGACTATGGTAGTCTGACGCTGGCATTTTCTCGACTGAAAAGTCAAACAATATTTCAAGGATACATCATGTCAGCAACCGTTACAGTCACCGGAACAGTTGGACCCGGTAATACACTAACTGCTGGTGTATTCACTGGTGTCTCTGAGTTCACTATTAATGCTGAAACGAATATGCTCTATTTCACACAGCCGAATGCGCAGGGTAATACTCGTAAGGAAGTGAGTGTTAACGCTGCGACTACGGTTACTGCTACTAAGTCCGGAACGACCTGGACTCTTACTATCAGCTAATGGCTAACATAGAAATCGACCCCGTAACTGGGGCTCCGATTATTAAAAACATAGCTGACCCTACTCCTGCTAATCCCATTATGCCTGTAGTGGCTATGCCTACAGCTTCGCCGGGATTAACTCCTATCACTCCCATTCCACTACCCACTCCACCTGTTAAGCCAGCCACTACACCAGTTCAGCCATCACCAGCATTAGCAAAAGTGTTGGAACACAATGCAAGGATAATGGCTGATGCAACTGTAGGTGATGGAGATGATAAGCATGTCTCCACACTATACCCTGGCATTCAACAGGCATTACGTGAGGGCGGGGGAGATACTCAGCAACAGGCTCAGACTTTCGCTAAAATTAAGGAACTACTCCAGGATTGGAGCGAACAGTAATGGGTATGGGAATAGTTTCGGATAAGGAATTTGATTCAGCCCTTACGGATTGTGTCAATCCTAAACCGAAGTCTATTCCCGTAGCTCAAATAGTTGACATTACTAGACCAGGTCGTAAAGAGGGTGACGTTAATGTTCCTGATTCTTTACGACAAATCATTGGTGAAACTAGTGTAACTGATGGAAGACAAGAGGCAGTAGCACTAGCTAAGAACTTCGGTATATCTCCCTCAGCTGCGTCAGCATATGCTCATGGTGCTACATCCACAGCATCATATGATGAGCAACCCAATAGAAATACAATCGTTAGTGCGAAAGAACGTATAGCTAAGCGTGCGCGTGCGAAGCTTATGCTCGCCTTAACTAATCTAACTCCTGATAAATTAGCATCAGCTAAAGCTCGTGACATAGCAGGCATAGCCCGGGATATGTCACAAGTAATTAAGAATGTAGAACCTGAACAAGCTAACGGTGTTGGTGGAGTTAATACAGGTGGTGGTCCAGCATTTGTATTCTATGCTCCACAGCAACGCGAGGAATCAACGTATCAAGTGATACAGGCTAAGGATTAATGACGGCAATGGAGCAAGTAGAATTCACTAAGTGGCTCATCACCCTAGGGGTAGGAGGCATACTTGCTGGATTCATGTTCATGTTTTATAGGAAGGATGTAAAACAATTTACTGAATTATGGCGAACCACTGCTGAATTACTAATGAATGTTATCAAAGAAAATACTGCTGCACAAGTTAAAAATAGTGAAAGTAATTATCGACTCATTTCATTACTCGAAAACGTAGAGCGTAATCAGCTCCGTAAAGAAGATATCAATAATATGGTTGATAGACATCTTAAAGAATCTGTTAGATGGGAAGAATACAAACCTGGAGACGGAGATAGAAAGTAATGGCATACACTAAAACAATCCCCGTCGGTAGACCGTTTACGATGGATTCTGGAACTGTGTATGCCTTACCGTCTGGTAATTGGGCATTTACAGACCAGGGTGCTGGCACAATTCAATGGTCTAATGACCAATCAACATGGGCTGCTGCTACTTCACCCGTATCTGCTGCATGGATTCGTAGTGATGGTGGAGCCTCAATCATTACAATCAATCATGCGTAAACTATTCGCTTCGCTCATTGTAGTCTTACTATTTGCCTCCGTATGTGGGGCGCAGACTCCACCTACAGGTATTGTCAAACTACAATATGCATTAGATAAGATTAGCTTTCAGCATGACAATGGAGTGAATGCTGACTTAGCTACACTAATGCTTTACAAACTTTACATGAATGGCTCTGTAACTACATTAAGTGGAGTCAAATGTATAGGAACAGCGAAGCCATGGAATTGTGAAGCTCCTGCTCCACTGTTTGTAGTGGGTAACAATCTACTTGAAATAACAGTTACACCTAGCACAACTGACGGTGAGAGTCCTAAGTCTACTCAACTCGTTGTGTTCTATGGTGTATCACAGAAAGAAATCGTTACTAATACTGAGAGTCAATCAGTAATTAAATGTCGTCCAGGGTCGTATGAAATGTTACGATTCATTGACGCTACTAAGATAATGCCAGCAGTAAATGCGGCAACTAAGCACGTGGCCTATATGTTCGCTACTTCTAATGCAGTGTATGCTATCATCTGCACATTGTTAGAACCAGGCACATAACATGAAGGCCGAGGTAAACGTTCACATTCATCATCACACAGTTGATACTGAACGTCTCGAACGTCAGTTATCAACTATTCTCACAACCCTAGCTAGGATGGAGCAGACAATGGCAAAGAGTGCAGAAGTTCAGGCAATGGAAGATGCGGTGACTACCGCTCTCAACGATATCACCACCGATATTCAGACCCTGCTTACGCGTAGCACTGGTCTGAGCGATGAAGATAAGGCGGCACTTACTAGTGTTGCTGAGAAGGCTGCGGCTGTCGCTAAGATTTTCGATAGCGGTAGCACTCCCGTCTAGTCAATTCTAACCCCTTAGATATTGATTAAACGGATTGGGGTGGTATCTATGGGAGTAGGTATCACCCCACTCTTAGGCCCACTATAGCCCAGCTAGTTAAAGGAGAGTTATGGGAAATACGTTTGAACAAGTAACAGATGAAGCAACGACTGATGCTTTCGTTGTTGTTAAGAAAGCTACTATCAATGATTCATGGACTATTCATCCATCAGTATTTCCAACAGAAGCCGCTGCTACACAGGCTGCGCAGGCATTAGTTGGTAATCCTGATAATTACGCTAAGGCACGAGTAATGCTTCCAGAGGGTGCATTATTCAAGGACGTAGAGTAATCACTAGCAATGGCATTTGATAAGGGTTTTTGGAAACCCAATATTAAACAAGACCCATTTCTCGCGGTCCCTAATTCCGTATTCGAGGCATTCTACGGTGGGGGCGCAGGTTCTGGTAAGTCTGACGTATTATTAGTATATGGTGTTAGTAGGCGGTGGCATGAAAACCCTAGATTCAAACAGGTTTTCATGCGCCGCACTTATCCCGAACTAAAGAATGAAATCATTCCCCGTTCGCGGGAGTTATATACAAAACTAGGAGCTACATTTAATAAAACTGATATGTGCTGGACATTTCCGCGTCCAGACGAAATGGGCGGAACTGGTATTAGAACTGGTGCTAATATTTTCCTCGGTCATTGTGAGAACGAAGATGATGTTCACAAATATGACTCGATGGAAATTAATCTATTCTCTCCTGACGAATTAACTTCCTATACTGAATATATTTACATCTATATTGCTTTCACTCGTGTCCGAACTAGTGACCCCACATTACCTGCTATCGTTCGTGCAGCAGGAATGCCAGGAGGTATTGGACATACATTCGTAAAGAAACGTTTTGTTGCACCATACCCTGAAGGCGGGGTAATCATTGAGGGTAAAGGTGGAATTAAACGTATATACATTCATGCGACTGTAGCCGATAACCCTCATGCTGACCCAGAATACGCTAAGAGATTAGATGGTATTCCGTCGGAGGCTGAGCGTAAGGCAAAGAAGTTTGGAGATTGGGATGCTTATCAGGGTCAAGTATTTGATGAGTTTCGTGACCATAAATTTCCTGACGAACCTGATAACGCCTTACATGTGGTGGAACCGTTTGAGATTCCAACATGGTGGCCGAAGTTTATCGTAATAGATTGGGGATTCGCTGCGATGGCATACGTTGCCTTCTACGCAGTATCACCCAATAAGCGTCTTTACCTCTATCGTGAGTTTGGATGGTTAAAGACAAAGATTGAAGAATGGGCTCCCGTAGTTAAAGATTATTGCGAGCGCGAGGAACCTAAAGTAGTTAAAGTATGTAAGTCAGCGGGTCAAGACCGTGGACAAGAACATACAATTCAGCAACAAATCGAAACAGCACTCGGACGACAGGTCGAGTTATCAAATAATTCACCGGGGTCTAGAGTTGCCGGAAAGATGCTATTACATGAATATTTCCGATGGAAACCAAAGCAGGTCATTCCATCGAATGAGATGCCAATTTATAACGAAGAACGAGCCATGTGGCTGCTTCGTAACAGAGGACTCAATGATTACAAAAACTACTTAGCACTATTCGACCCGCCAGAACCTGAGACTAACATTCCTAAGTTTCAGATATTTAGGTGCGAGGAAGGTGGTGTTAATAATCATGAAGGGCATCCTAACTGTTGCCCAATGATGATTGAATCTATTAAAGCTTGTAACTACGATAAGCCAAAGAATGATGTTCCTGCTGAAGATGTCAAGGAATTCAATGGTGATGACCCATACGATAACGCTCGCTATGCGGTAGACACGGCAGAGCGTTATTTCGATGAGGCATCAGAGGAATTTAAGAAAGTTCAAAAGGAAGCTGCAATAATCGCGAGGCTGAACGCTACGCAAGATTGGACAGCTTTCTATCGTAATATGCGAACTATTGAATCTGCTGAAACACCACACATGATTAAGCGGTTTCATGGCCGGAGATAATAATGTTTTTAATTAAATGGATTCGTGAATGGAAACAAATGAAACAGGAGTTCGCTCCTGAACCACATCACTGTGAGAACTGTGACACTCTCAGAATTCAAGTAGAGCAGTTAAGACTTGATAATAAGACACTACTCAATAGACTATTGGATAAGCCCATAGAACGTGAGCCAGCATCTCCTGAAAACTTTCAACCTATTAGAACTTCTGCTGCACGTCATACTCCTTGGAGTGTAAGGAGACAGATGTTAGAGACAGAAGATAGAGAGACAGCTAAACTACTTAAGAATGCACCAAAACCTGCTGACGCAGTTAGCGATGAAGAAGTTAAAGAATTAGAAAAAGAGGTTGGCATTGCCGCAGCAGAACGAGAAAGCCAAGCCTCGTAAAGTAGATACACCATCTACTAGTATCCTGCAAAGGGTATTCGGTGGACCTATGTCTGAATCTACTGCTAAAGAATGGCCTGCTCTTGAAGCCTCTATGGCTGGTAGGCAGAATGAAATGCCTGTTGAATCTGCTAAGTTAGGCAGAGTAATGCCGATGGGTAGACTATCTAAACTAATGTATCCTGATGCATATGCTGTCACAGGTCCAATGGGAACTGTCGCTATGAATCGAGAACTAATTGAAAAGGATAAACAGAATATTGATGATGTATTAACTCATGAACTTGCGCATGTGGGACAGGGTAGCAGAGGTTTCATGCGGAAGTTCTATGAACCTAACAAAGTTGAAGATGAAGCTGTCAATCGTGAGGCTTTACGCAACGTTAGGCGTGAGGATATACGTCTCCCTGATAATGGTCAAATTGACCCTACTATCGCTGAGCGTAGCCGCAAAGTTACTAGAAAGAAGTCTAATCCGAAAGCAGAACCAGGACTCTTACAACGAATATTTGGACGGGAAGAAATGATGCCGCCCGAAAACATTACTGGACCTAGAGGTTAACTTGGGTAAAGAGTATTCTCCTCAAGTTCAAACCTGGCTTAAGTCTATCGCAGACGGTTGCGGTAAAGAAGATATAGCTATACGTGAGCGTCAGCTAAGAAAGTGGCGTAGGCTAAAGCTATTCTGGGAAAACTTTACTCAAGTTTGGTATTCTGAAGTAGCGCATGACTGGCGCATTTGGGATAACGAACAGGCTGCTGGTAATAATGACCAGGAATACTACGATAAGCAAATGAACGTATTCCGGGCTTACCTGGAATCTATCATTGCTGCATTATCTGTTACCGTTCCTCCTGTTAAATGTTATCCTGATGATGCTGAAGATACTCTGGACTTAGCTACGGCTAGGACTGGAGATAAGATTGCTCAGTTAATCTATCGACATAATGATGTTCCATTACTATGGTTACATTCTCTATTCATCTATTGCACTGAAGGTGCAATGTTCTACTATAACTATACTAAACAGGATTCCAAGTATGGAACCTACAAGGAAAATAAATATACAGACACAGTAGAGAATCATGAATATACTGTGTGCTCTCAGTGCGGCTTCCAAATGGATGACCGTATTATGGGAGAAGATGAAGAATTAAAGAATACTGAATTCAATGAGTTTATGCCTGATGAGGGCGATGTTGCTATTCGTGCCATTCTAGGTAATAGCCCAGAGAAAGACCTTTGTCCATCCTGTATGCAGATGATGGACCCTGAGTTAAAGCAGGAATCATTCACTGTTACTAGATTAGTTGGTGAAACGGAACAGGCTAAGAGCCGCGTATGCTTAGAAGCGTATGGTGGCTTAAATGTCAAGGTTTCCAACTTTGCTAGGAAACAAGAAGAATGCATGTATCTTATCTATGCCTTTGAGGGAGATTACACAAAGGCGATGGATAAGTATGAAGGTATCCGAGGCAATGATAAGATTGCTAAGGAAATGGCTAAGACCACTTCTAGTCCTGGTGGATATGACCAGTATGAACAGTGGGCTAGACTCTCTCCACAGTATCAGGGTGCATATCCTGAGAATGTTGTAACTACTAAACAGTGTTGGATTCGTCCTGAGCGTTTTCATATCCTTGGTAATGAAGATGCATTCGATGAACTTAAGAAACTATTCCCATTTGGAGTAAAAGTAACTCTTGTCAATGACGAATATGCGTGTGCAGAGCCCGAGGCTATGGACGACTGTTGGACTCTTATTTATAACCCACTGTCTGACTTCGTTTACTTTGACCCTCTTGGTATGCTACTTACCAGTGTTCAAGAGATTACTAATGATATTATTTCACTTACTTTACAAACTATGGAACATGGTGTCGGCCAGACGTTTGCTGACCCTAAGGTATTAAATTTTAAGGCATACGAGCAGACAGAAGTTACACCTGGTGGTGTATTTCCTGCTACTGCTGCATCTGGTAAAACGTTGGCGGATGGTTTTCACGAGATGAAAACTGCCACGTTATCAGCAGAGGTTATGCCTTTTGCTAATCAGATTCAGTCATTAGGACAACTCTGCTCCGCTGCACAGCCATCTATTTTCGGGGGACAGTTACAGGGTAGTGAGACTGCATCTGAATATTCAATGAGTCGTTCGCAGGCATTACAGCGACTCCAGAATGTTTGGAAAATGTTAACAATGGGATGGAAGAATGTGTTTGGCAAAGCCATCCCAATGTATATTAAAATCGTTCAGGAAGATGAACGAGATGTTCAGAGAACTAAGGATGGCAATTTTATCAACACCTTCATTCGGAAAGCAGAGCTCGAAGGTAAGATTGGTAAGATTGAATTAGAAGCTAATGAGAATTTGCCTATGACGTGGGGGCAGATTCGTGACACCGTAATGCAATTACTTAACGGTGGCAATCCTGAAATTCTGGCGATTCTTGGTGCTCCTGAGAATCTCCCATTCATTCGCGAGGCTATTGGGTTAACAGATTTCTATGTTCCTGGTGAGGATGAGATTGAAGCTACCTATGATGATATCAAGGCGCTTCTCAATTCTGAACCAATAGAAATGCCTCCTGACCCAATGATGGAACAGCAAGCTATGATGGCTGGTATGCCACCTCCACCACCAATGGAGCAGCCTGCTATTCAGCCTGACCCTGATGTAGATACTCCTGAATTACGATTCAGAATTCTTAAAGGCTGGTTACAATCTGAAGCTGGACGTATGGCTAAGGTTGATAATCAGATGGGGTATAAGAACGTCCTTCTGTATGCTAAGTCATACAAAATGATGATGATGCCCCCACCTGGTATGTTAGGACCTGGTCCTGAAGGTAATGGTGCTGCGCCTCCAGAGAAACCCAATAAGTCAAAAACTGCACCCATAAAGGGAGAAGGCGATGTTAAAACTGTGGCGTAGCATTCAGTTTCCACTACTCAGTCCAGACGATAATACTGGTTTAGGAGGAGGCGGTGATAAAGAAAGTATCATTGACTTCCTTGGCGCCGATGACGATAAAGAACCAGAAACTATCGACCTTAAAACGGAAAAACCTATTAAGGAGACTGAGAAAGCTGGAGATGATACGCCTCCAGAATCTGATGATGACGAAGATACTAACAAAGACGATAAGGATGATGACGAGGACGAGGAAGTAGACGAACTCGACGAATTAGAAGAAGAATTAGAAGGTCCGACTGATGAACAGTTGGAATTAGTTACTCCTGTTCGTAGACAGGAAATTCTTAAAAAGTATCCGAAGCTATTCAAGGATTTTCCATATCTTGAAAAAGCTTACTATCGTGAACAGCAATTCACTGAACTATTACCTACTATTGATGATGCTAGAGAAGCTGTCGAAGCTAAGAAAACTCTTGATAACTTTGAAACTGATATCCTTCAAGGAAATACTCAGAAACTATTACAGGCAGTCCAGAAGGGTAACAAAGCTGGATTCAATAGACTTGTTAATAACTATTTGCCCAATCTCAGAGCAGTTGATGAGAAGGCATACTTCCACGTAATTAGTAACGTCGTTAAGCATACGGTTGCTGCTATGTATGGTGATGGCAAAGAGAATGATAATGAGGATTTACAGAACGCAGCCATTGCGTTAAATAAATTTGTATTTGGAACTACTAAATATACTCCTGCTCAGAATCTTGATGATGCTGATGCAGGCCCTGGTGATAAGAAATCCCAGGAATTAGCAGAACGTGAGCGTAAGTTTAACGAACAACGTCTTACAACTGCTAGAACTGAACTTAAGGGTAAAACCGATAATGTCCTGAAGAATACTGTTCTTCAGCATATCGACCCAAAGAATTCAATGTCAGACTATGTTAAGAAGAATGCGTCACGCGATGCATTAGAAACTCTTAACAATCTCATTGAACGTGACTCAAGATTCAAGGTTCTTGTCGATAAGCTGTGGCAACGCGCTGCCGAGAAGAACTACGATAAAAGCTCAACAGATGCAGTTAGGTCCGCCATTCTCTCAAAGGCTAAAACACTGTTGCCCGCAGTCATTAAACGGGCCCGAAATGAAGCCTTAAGGGGTATTGGTAAGAGAGTCAAAGATGACTCTGAAGATAAAGATGACTCTACTAAAGAGTCCAAGTCTACTATTAGGAAATCCGAGTCCTCAGAAGTTAAGCCTCGGACTGGTAAAATTAAGAGTGCGAAAGATATTCCTGCCGGAATGTCATCGCTGGAATTCCTTAACTCTGACTAGTCCTCACGGATTAGTAAGGAGACACAGTGGCAGTTGTTGAATCACAAGTCACAGCTTTAGAGCTGGAGAAAGTGATTCCCAAGATTCGCGTATTGTTCGAGCGCGATGATAAATTCTACGCTAACATCAAGAAGCGTGACGTAGAAGTTATCTCGAATCGACAGATGCGCGTTCCATTGGAACTGCGTCCCGGTGGTAGTTTCCAGTATTTCGACCCTAACGGGGGCGACCTGGGACGGGGCGGCGGTCCTACTTGGGATAAGGCTGTCTTAACTTGTGTGTTCGTGTCCGAGAACATCGAATACACTAAGTTAACTCAGTGGTCAACTGATAACGACCGTAAGGCTATCACTAATGCTGTTCGCCGTCTGACGGCTACTGCATTAGATGAATTACGTCGTCAGTTGGATAGCCAGTTAATGCAGGCTGGTAATGGCGTCGTTGGCGTCATTTCAGCAGTTTCTACTGCGGCTGGTGTCGATACTTATACTCTGGACGATGATGGTTTTGGCGCACGTCTTGTGCGTTACGGCCAGACGGTTCAGGTATACGATACGACTCTCGCAACCCTTCGTGGTAAGGGAGTCATTACTAAGTGGGACGTTGCGAATAAAATCATCGACGTTACACCGGCTGTTGCTGGTGCTACGGCCACTGATAAGATTGTGGTTGATGGTATTAGTTCGCCTAACTCCCTGCCGGCACTGTTTGGTGTGCCCTATCACCACAGCAATGCATCGACTGGAACCTGGTTAGGATTCAGCCGTGCTGCTACGCCGGAAATTCGTAGCAATCGTGTTAATGCTGGTGGCTCGGCACTGAGTCTCCCGTTACCGCGATTGGCTGTTAACGCTATCGGCAACCGTGTCGGTATCGATAATAGTTTTAAGTTAAATGCTTGGCTCCATCCCGCGCAGAAGCAGGCGTATGAGGATATTGGTCAGGCAATGATTATGATTCAGCAGCCCAATAACAATGGTAAGGGTGAGGGCTCACTGAACATGTATTTCGATAAGATGCAGTTTGCGGGCGCTCCCGACAAGCCATCTTTCAACTGGGATAAAACTCGTATTGACTTTGTCTCTGACGAAGTGTGGGGCCGCGGTGAGATTCTTCCCATTGGTTTCTACAAGACCGATGGTAGGAATATCTTTGAAATCCGCAGTTCTTCAGGTGGTGTGGCCGCCGCAGATATCTTCTATATGGTCAATGGTATGCAGACGTTCGTGAATAATCCTGCTGCCACTGCCTATATCGATAATCTTGCGGTTCCGGCTGGATACTGATAGGAGGGTATCATGTCAGACCTTCTTAGTCAGAATTTCTCCACCGTTCAGAGCGATAAACAGCCGTTACCTGTTACTATGGCATCGGCTGCTACTCTTGCTCCTACTACTAAACTGACGTTTGTAACTGGAACGGTGCAGGTTGCTACTATTACCCCACCGACTTCTGGTTATTGCGAATTGACGTTTATCTTTACGAATGGTGCTCCTGGTGCATTACTGACCACTGGTAACATTCATTCAGCATATACGCCTATTCAGAATCAGGCGTTTACTCTCTATTATGACCCCTCCACTGCGAAGTGGTGGCGTCCTGCAATGACGTAACAGCAAGAGACAGAGGTAGGTCAGATGAAGGTTCAAATCGAAGCGCCACATATCATCGAAGCGATAAACAAATCGCTAAAAGAGTTATATGGAGTCGATACCGTCTCTGGCCTACCAATGTTTAAGGTTGTTTGGTCTGAAGATGAATATGAGAAGCGTTTTGGAACTTTCGATGATATTACTCCTGCTGGTATTTTCATCAGGACTGTCACTGAAGTAAGAGAAATGCCGAAATACAAGCAATGGATTCAGGAGAAGCATATCCTGGAGCGATTGGTTGTAGTTCCAGATTATCAACAGAAGGAACTCGCAGGAGCAAAGATTTCCTACGAACCACTAATCACATTCTTTAAAACTAATAAGTATACTGGTAAACATGATTATGTTGCACCTACTTTAGAACAATGCAAGTTCATCATCGATTCTACATTAGCTGCACAGATTGTAGCTAAGATGATGATTATGGGCAATGAATCGCCCGACAGATTACCTACTGCGAGATATACTGACCCAGAGGAAGGTTCTCAGGAACAGTATATTGCAACGCGTAGGGCAGGAATCGACAAGATAGTTGAAGAACTATATGGCGATGAAACAGGGTTATTGGGCGCGACCCTCAGCCGTAACCAAGGTGGTGGTGAGGCCATAATTGTGCCCCATAAGCAATTTGGAGATAAATAATGAGTCAAATTGGTGGATTTCCCGGATTACAGGATTATCGGCGTAGAACTATCCGTGGACCGATTAATCCTGCTGATAAGGCAACTATCTGCTCAATCTTTCCAAAATATATTAAGGAATTCAAATACACTATTTCGCCAGGAGTTTTTGAACTATTTCCAGGTTCCTATGAGAAACCATCGCTTCTTATTGTGGGTTCAAGCAGTTGGTGGCGTGAAATTGATGAAGAACAGCCACTACTTGAAATTACTAACGGTGCTATACAGGTTGCAGATTCTGTTGTTAATGACTATTGCAACGGAATTCTCGGCTGTAACATGAGCGATATTAAACCAGGACTATTTTATGTCCCTGGTGAACATACCCTTACTACGCTTCGTAAGTCATTCCAGCATGAAATTGACAGTGCTGCAACAAAACAGAAGCGTTGGTATGAGGAACTCATCAACATTGCTGATACTATGTGGGCTCGCTCGGGTGGTAGCCCCTTAGCTATTAGCGATGATATGAGACTTGCTGCCAAAGAAATTGGCGTAGATAATAAGGACTGGATGCAGAGTTTCACGATGATGCGTCAGGAGCGTTGCTTCGCGTGTGGCACACCCAAGAGTCCCGATTACCCTGTGTGTCCATCGTGCCGTGCTATTGATATGAATCATCCTAACGCGGCTAACATTAAGTTCGCACAGTAATATGCATCCCCCGATTCTTTTGGATTTACTTCGTCATGGATATCTGACGAGAGAACAACTGAATAAAGTAGAAATTGATGCAGTTCAGGTGTTAATGATTCAACGAGCAATCGAGGGATTCATTCCTACTGTCACTGTAGAGAAATCTAAACCGATTAAACCTGCTGAAAAACCTAAGCATGGCAAATTAATCGGAACCTGGGGCGGTAAATTAGTTCGTCGAAAGGTTGCTTAATGGCTACATACGATTTAGTCGCAGGAACTGTAATGAATGCAGCCGCTGCGCAATTAAATGATGTAGCTAGAACTGTCTACACCTATACGGCTCAGATTCCTCATTTAAACACTGCGTTGCAGGAATTAGAGGAGGAATTTGAGCTGAATGATATACCCGTTACTGCTGCTACTTCTGCTGTTATTAACTGTCCATCAGGAACTGAAACCATAGAATTTGGTGTCAGTCCGCTTCCTGAATTACCTGATGATTTAATTGAACCTCAAAAATTATGGGAACGCCAAGAGGGTATAGACCCTTGGATTCCAATGACTAAAGTCGATGCTATTCCACTTTATATGGAAGGTGTCGAAATTAATCAATTTATATTCTGGGTATGGGAATCTCAGAAAATTAAACTCCTGCCATCAGACCAGGATAATGATATTAAAATGGAATATACACGTAATTTGTTTACACCTGTTGTAGATGAAACTTCTCTCATCGGTGTAATCAATGCACAGACATTTTTGCAGTATCGAACTGCTGCATTATGCGCTGAGTTTATCGGTGAAAATAAATCTCGCGCAGACGACCTGAATGGTTTTGCCGCATTAGCAATGGGCAGGGCTACTGGTATCGGAACTAAGGGTAGACAGGCTATTGTAACAAGGCGTAGGCCATTCAGAGCATCCTACAAGCGTAGGACGTTTCAGTAGTCCTTTGGCGTAGTAACGCTGGCCTAAAAGGCTGGAGGATACACAATGTCTCAAGCAGGGTTCTGGCGAGAACTTCGTCAGGATAGTCGTGACCTTTCAATCTCCAGTAATCGTCTGGGGAAAATCAGTAACGTATTCTATTTATTCCCCCAGGGTAATGGGCCACGTGGTTCATTCACTGACTTCACTACACTAAAGGCTAATCTTCGTTCTAGGGATATTATCATCCTGGGCGGAGTATTGCGTGAACAGGCTGTTGCTCCTGATGATGTGTATGACGTTACCATTCTCGGTGCGGCTAATATGCCTCGTCAAGCTACTAGTGGGGGCGTTGCAACTGGTGGTGGTGCATGTTGGCTTCCTCCAGCGTCAGGAGCAGTAGCTACAACTCCACTGTTAGAAATTCGTTCGCAGGGGTGGGCGATTGAAAACGTAGAATTCACTCCCCACACATCTTCTGCTGCAATTCGACTCACTCGTTCTGCATCGGTAGATACTATTGATGCTTCTCACTTCCGTGCTACTAACTGTTTATTCGCTGCCAATGGTGGCACAAGCCAGATTGGTATCGAAGATAATGGTGGAAGTGGTTTTGCATTAATTGAAGATTGCAGATTCCAGGGTCTTACTGGAACTGCTCTCTTAGGACTTAACACTGCTGCTGCTGTGCCCCGCGAATGGAGAGTTCTCCGTAATAAGTTCAATGGTAATACGAACGCTATTGCCATGTCCTTAACGGAATCTCTTATCGGTTACAACACTATCCGACAGACTGCAAACGATACTAATAATAAGGTGAATCTTGTTGCTGTTGCTGGACAGGGTTCATTGAATCAGGTTTTACGTAATTTGTTTCCTGATGCGGCTGCTAATGTGACAATCGCTAAGGGTTACAAGCCCGGAACTACTGATGTGTGGCGTAATTGGGTAACTGATACGGCCGCAGATATCGTAACTGTTCCGGCGTAATAAACAAGGGGATGCGCATCTTACACGCATATTAAGATATGGCATATCGCGACCACGAACCAATAACCCTAGAAGAATTCAAAGGGTTATATCAAAGGGGTGATGCAGAAGATACCCCAATGGACCACTTTGCCGAATGTGATAATTTACAATCGGTGGGTGATTATGGTTTTGGTATGCGTCCTGGAGTCGGATTACATCAAGATGTAGTGGCTCCTATTCAGAATATTCGTAGAATTTACAACTATCCAACTGATGATGGAAATACAATACTTGTATTAATTGCAAATGGTGCAAATGGAGAAATTTATCATGTAGTTGATGCGGATACAATATTTGGTCCTATTCTTACTATTGCCGGTATGGAAGATTTTGCATTTGTTCCATACAATGGTAGAGCTCTAATTTCACCATTTAAAACCTATGTAGTTGGAGGATTAAATGTTGAGAAAGGACTCGATAACGAGTTTCTCTATGTTTATCAGGGAGATGGAACTGCGGCACGTAAAGCTGCCGGAACTACTCCTGCTGGGACTATTACTGTTGCTAATGGAATTGCAGGGCATACTGATGCAGGGTTGCATATCTTTGGAGTTGTGGGAGAAACTGATTCTGGATATTTGTCGGCTCCAGTAGCCTTAAACTCATTCACCACATCAGCAGCATTATCAGTATCATTTTCAACTGTTCCTACATTCGTGGGTGCTCAGTGGACTAAACGTCATATTGTAGCGTCCAAAGTAATTCAAACTTACAATGGTGATGTTACCGGATACCAACTATTCTTTATCCCTGGTGCTGTCATTAATGATAACGTTACAACTGTATTAGCCAATGTTTCTTTTTACGATGCTGACCTTTTACTTGACGCGAGCCATCTACTTGATAACTTTTCTGAAATCGCTGCTGGCACTACTCTGGCTATTTATAATAACCGTCTTATTTTGGGCGGAGAGTTTGATAATATCTCTCTATACAGAGTATCAGCACCTGGAGAGCCAGAAGCTATATCGCAGATTACTGGCATTCTTACAATGCCTCCAGATGGTAATCCAATTACTAACGGTCAAATTCTTAGGGGTGTATTCTACGGATTCAAACGTTCCAAGACAGCTTCCTGGGTAGATAATGGTGATGTTCCTACATCATGGGAATATTCCTCAGTTGATGAAGCTCTTGGAACTTCAGTTCATGGCATTGCCACGGTATTAGATTCAGGGTCTTCTAATGCTGACTTTTTGTTCATCGCAACTTACAAAGGAATGTGTCTATTTAATGGGCGATACGTATTGCCTGAATTATCAACAAAAATTCAGTCCAACTGGTATGACATGGATAGGAATGAATTTAGAAAAATTCAAGTCCTCCATGACCCAATCGCACAACGCATATACTATGTTACTACAGATAGAACTATAATGTATGGCGACTATAAAAATGGGCTAGACCCAAAAAACATCAAGTGGTGGCCGTGGTCATTCATATTCTTAGTGAATACCATTGCTATCTGGAACATCGATGATTTCATTATAGGCGCGGACCAAGTATGAGTCTAATTGTAACGAACGTTCAAGAAGTAGCAATACTTAATACATTCCTTACACCTGCATTAACAATGCGGATATATGGAAATGACAGGACTCCTGCTGGCACTGACGCAGCGGCTGACTACACAGAAATTGCGGGCGGAGGTTACGCTAATGTTCCACTTACATTTGCGAATTGGACTGTTACAGGTGGTGGACCTACTATTGCTCTGTATAATGCTGTTCAGCAGTGGATTTTTACTGGCGCAATTAATGCACCTGGCACTATTTATGGATATTTTATTACACGAAATTCAGACGGTCTTTTAATGTATGCGGAAAGATTTCCATCTGGTAGTGTGCCATTTACTCCGATTGCAGGAAGTGTGATTAGAGTAACTCCACGCATCACTTGTGAGAGCGCATAATGCCCAATTGGCCTACTGAACCTGCTGCGGGACATGTATGGTTATACATGTTCTACAACATTTGGTTCAAAAACGCCGCTGATTACGAAGCTGCTGTAGCTACGTTCGGTGGAAATTTAATTTCACGTAGTCCTGGTTATGCACGTGACGCTCTCGGTATTACTGAGACTGCGAACGGCTGGGATGACGTTGACGATACTTGGATTCAGTTTGTTCAGCCTCCATATACAATTCGCTACAACATAGACGGAAGTTGGCAGGCTCCACAGGCTATCAAGAGTATGCATACCTATGTATACCCTTCTGACCCTGGTAATCCTGAGGGAAACTATTGGTGGCCTCCTGCTTCCTATACGTTTGACTATAACCAGGATTGGTTAGATATTCCTGGACATCCTTCAATTCCTATTTGGGGTGCAGGCCCACCATTAGCATGGGTATGGGTAGGTGTCATTTGTATTGCAGGAGGAATAACTTCTGATACACCTACAGAATTTGAGGACATTAGACCTAGACGTTTCATAACTGGGTTTGAATGGACAAATGGTGGACAAGATGCTCCTGGCACTGGACCAGAAGGAGACGGTGGAACTGTATTCTCTGAAGTATATACTCGTGCTGCATCCAGAACTCCTGATGGAATCGGGATGTGTTGCACTGGTCAAGCCATTACACGTCAATTAAATGAGACTATTAATCCTATAATTAACGGTAGGAATTCATGGGAACGATTCTATTTATGGATTGAAAAATATCCAACTGCAAGTTTAGCTAGATTAATTGCTTTCACTGATAGTGGTGGAGGCGCTACTCGTATTCAAATTGATACCACTGGTAAGTTAAATGGAGAGACACTAGATAACTTTGGGTTCACTCATTCTAATTTAGACCCTTCGGGCACTGTATTACCACTTAAACAATGGATAAGAATAGACGTATATCTTAATTATGTTATAACAGGAAGTGGTTGTGAAGCTCAGGTTACTGTAGAAAGTTTAGGAGCAACTTTATCTGATTGGGTTGGTGACGTTCGCGTAGGTGGTGCAGGTCAGGTAACTCATAGTAGTAGCACTCTTGGTTCAAGTGTATCTGCTAATGGTAGCCAACTTCATTACGATGACTGGTCTAACATGGACCCTGGCGACCCCACTGTTATTGGTGGAGTAACATTCAGGGATACTGTTGACTATGTCATGGGTCATCATTGTCAATGGATTAGAGGCACTAGCCTTTCTGAGAATACCAATTGGACGGGTGACTACAGAGCATTATTACAAACTCCACCTGCTAATCCTCTTGCAACTATTACTAGTAGCACTACAGGTGCTCGTTTAGCTGCAAATACAGAAGCGGATGGAGAATTAAATAGTAATATCAGCTTCGTGAGACAGTTTGGACCTTTAGCAATTGGTATTGGAGCAGTTGTATCGAAGGGTGTTGCTTCTGTTACAGATAAGATAGGGTCTATTTTAGCAGGTGTGGAAGCTACTGTTACTAAGAGCTTTACCACACTTCGGAATGGCTATAATACCTTACAAAATGTAGCTGCGGGTTCAGAATTTCCTCCTCTAGTTTCTGAATATGAACCTTCTTTACCGTTACTAATTAAGTCAACTGATGCAAATTTAACTACTGTATCCTTCCTGGAAATGGAAGCTCAATATATGGGCTCATACGGTCCTGAAGATGAGTATGACCCTGTTAATTTTATCGGAATAACTCAATTAATTGGATATCACAATTCTCCCTATTATGCTACTTACATGGGGAGAGCTACTACACCTCCTCCTAATTCTGTAGCTGTTGCCACAGGCACTTATGTAGGCAATGGAACGGCTCAGGATATTACTGTCGCCTTACCCGGAATTCATTGGCTTTACATTCGCAATACTTCTACAAATGTTAAAACATGGTGGAATAGCGCAATGCTTGCTCCCCATGCTAATATGGTAGATGATGATGCGTTACCTGGATTAGCAATAAATGTCCGAATTAATACTGATGGAGATACTGTTATTAGCCTAGTTGGAACTAGTGCTAACAGTAATAATAGTGGTGTAACTTATCAATATGTGGCATTCTCTGACGTAATGTCACGTATCTTAATGAATGTTCCTTGGAAATATGATGCTGGAACTAATACAGTTCCTCTATTTGATTCTGGATTTACTCCTGAGTTCGCTTTAGCTCAGATGGAGAATGTTAAAAACAATACTGCTGCATTTAATGCATGGATTAAGGGTCCAGGATTTACAGCTACGCAGTCTAGAACTTTAAGTTCCGCTGCTGTTTCAACTACTGGTTTATCTACTTTTGCAGCAGGCAGTTTAATAGCTGGGACATCTTTAAACGGAATTTCTGGTGCCTGCGCGGCTCTGTGGAGACAAACTGACGGTAACAGTATTAATTCAAATATTATTTATATTGGAACTTACACTGGTAATGGTGGAGCAGGTGATAGAGTTATTCCTGTAACTCTTAATGGTCGTAGACCCCTGTTTGCTATTATCGCTGCTGTTACAAATGCTAATCAATATTCACGTGACCCAGGTCATACAACTAACAATAGCACTAGATTACAAGATGGAACTGGTTCTACCACTGCTATTACTGGCGGTGGAGTTGATTCCATTCAAGTAGGCGTTACTCTCAATGCTAATCTAGTTGTCTACACAGTATTCATTATACCATCCTGTGTTACTACTGCTGGTAATGGTGGATGGGGCGTAGATGGAATTTGTGGATTAGCTGAGCCTGGATGGAATGGTCCTGGCGCACCTACTGCACCAAGTTACTTATTAACACCCCCAGATATTCCTGCTGATGTTACAGTCGTAGGTTCTGGAGGAATTGTATTATCAGGAGAAACAGCTAAGTTACTTGTCGAGAATATGTCCGGAATCTACACATTAGTTCCAGGCAAAACCGACGATACAATTTTAACTGGCTCATCACCCACAGAAGCCGATGTAGAAATTCCTGACCCATTCTTTAAGACAGGATATATTGGTGGCTAGAAGAAAGAGTCAAAGTGGCGGAGGAGAATTTGTCCACCATGTTGCCGCAGTTAGAATGCGTGTGACTGGTTCGGGTAATCTCCTTATGCAGTTAAATAGTCTTGATGATGTGGAGTCATTTACAATGATTCCTATTGTCATGTCTGCAACTACTAAAGTTGAACCTACTCGATTAGCTAATTTCAAATCTCAGCGCATTCAATTGGAATGCAGAATCACAGAAATTAATGAAACTATTCTAAATATTCATCGTATTATAATCTTTGCCAAGCCTGTCGAAGCAGACTTACCTAGTTATATGAGTCCGTAATGGCTGAAGGATTTCCCGATTTTAAGAAACTTCGTTCTACATTGCTAACGTCTGGTGTTCAACAGACGAATAATGCCCTATGGCAAACAATTGACCAGTTATTAACTAATTTAGGAAGATTAGAAGCACTAATTGATGCTGCTTCCGGTTCATCATCTGGTGGGGGAAGTGCAGGAACTATTACTGGTGCAGAATCCTCCCCTATTTGGAGAGAACAAGAGTTTGATTATAATCCATTAGGAGTTCCTGGTCCTACAGGTCCACAAGGTCCGATTGGACCCCCTGGAATGCCGGGTGATTTAGATGGGGGAATAGAGGAAGCTGCTTATAGTAATGCTGCTTCTCCTGCTGGCGGTAATCCTATTGGAGGGTTTACTCCTGGTTCTATCATTTTCGCAGGTGCTGGTGGCACTCTATCTCAGGATAATACTCACTTATTTTTTAATCGCACAAACTTTAGAGTAGGTATTGGATTAGTTAATCCATCTAATTTACTAGACGTTTTTGGTGCTGGCACTGATATTGGATATGTAGCTCGATTTACAGAAAACAATACTGCTGGTAGCACATATCTACAAATCAGGTCTCCTTCTGGTAATGCTAATGCGCAGGCAGGATTTACTTGTTTCCAACAACAGAATGGAATTGAATGGCGTTTTACTGTAGTTGGAAATGAAGCTAATGCTTTTCGTATTAGTGGAGGCGCTGCCGCAACTAATTTCATGTATATTAGTGTTAATGGTAACGTAATCATTAATGATTCTCAAACAGACCCTGCGACGGGAACTAAAAGTTTAATATTTGGTGACGGAACTGCTCCTGCTACATTAGATGCTAATACTGCTGGATTATATGCCAATGATGTTGGTGGCACAGTAGAAATATTTGGTATCAATGAAGCTGGATTAGTAAGTCAACTTACTGGAACTGGGAAGACTTATACTCCAACTAGGTCTGCTGAAGTTAATTTAGATGCTAATGTTACATTAACAGAAGCTCAATATGCGCGAGTTGGAGATACTGTAACTGTTTCTGGTCGATTTACTGCTGACCCTACACTAACAGGAACAGCTACTTCATTTGAAATGACTTTACCTATAGCATCTAATATTGGTGCAGTTGAAGATGTGGCAGGAGTAGCCTTTTGTGGAACTATAGCAGGACAGGGGGCTGAAGTTATTGGTTCAGTAGCTAATAATACTGCCGTTATCCAATGGATATCGGGAGATATTACTAGTCAGTCTTGGAGTTACATTTTCACATATCAGGTAATATGAAATATAGTCCTTTATATCTGGCTCGCGGTGCTCTTTCTCCTACTGTTACGGGAGAAATTGGAAGTGGAGTAGGATATACTAATATTCTATGGTTTGATACAACTACTAATATATTAAAACAAACTATTGATGGAATTAATTGGACTGCTATTGGAGCGGCAGTTGGGGGTGGCGGAAGTGACCCCTGGGCTTATGTTAAATTAGCAGTAGATTTTGCAACTACATTAACTGCCGTTCAAAATTCTCCATTAATATTAACTCCATTAGCTAATTTAAATTATGAATTTGAAGCAAGTTTAATGATTAGAACTGCTACTGCTACTGTAAATCCAAGAATAGGATTATCATGGCCTACAGGAATGACTGATGGAGTAGCTCAAATTAGAGAATTTCAAGCAGCTACAGGAACTCCATTATTCGCATCAGGAAATATTAATGCTGCTTTATTAGTTGCTGTTGGAGGATTACCTAATACAACTCAAAGTTGGCCAGTTTCTATTCAAGGTATGCTTCGAGCTGGAGCTTCACCCGCAGGTAACTTAACTATTCAACTAGCAAGTGAAACAGCCGGAACGAGTGTTAGAATAATGACTGGAAGTTTTATAAAGTATAGAACAATTCCATGAGGTATATATCAGCATGGTAAAACAATTAACGGAACTTGAATACTATAAACTTAAAGCTAAACTATTTGAAATAACTGTAAATGAACAAAGATTAATGGAACAAAAAACTAATCTTCTATTGTCCCACGGCATTCAACCTGGTAACTTGAGTTTTAACGATAAAGATTTTACGGTGTCTCTGTTTGATGCAAAGGGAGAAATAGAGAAATGAGAATCGCCAAACGGATGGCTGGTCCTGCTCAAGTTAGCAATGCTGCTGCAACTAAGTATACAGTGGCTGCTGGTCGTAGGGGCATTCTAAGACATGTCCATATCCAGAATCCGTCTGCATCAGTAGTGACATTCACTATGTCCATTGGAGCAGATGCGGCTGCAACACGGCTCTTTGATGCTTATAGCATTGGAGCTAACGCTATTCTTGACCACTTCTGTTACTATGTATTAGAAGCGGCCGAAATCATTCAGGCATTAGCTGGAACTAATAACATTCTCGTTCTGACTATTGATGGTGATGAGGATGTGCTGTCGTGACATTAAGACAGAAACAATCTGCATTTGTCAGATTACTTCCATTGCTTTTCAAAAAGGCATGGCAATTAGGCTTTGAACTGACATTAGGTGAGGCGTGGCGTTCGCCTGCTGAAGCTGAGAGATTAGCTGCATTAGGTAAAGGTATTCCTAATTCACTACATATCTCAAGACTAGCCATCGACCTTAATTTATTTCGAGACGGTAAATACTTAACTTCAACTGAATCTCATCGTCCATTAGGTGAATATTGGAAATCTCTATCTACCAAAGAATTTGAATGCGCGTGGGGTGGGGATTTTGAAGGTAAAAAGAAAGACGGTAATCATTACTCTATTGAGCATAACGACGTAAGATGAGAGCCCGCTCACTAACACTCGATGACCTACCTAGGGTCAAAGAATTGCACGATAAATACTATGGACAAGATTTTAATCTGCCCAATTTCTTCCATAGATTTCTAAATGCGTTTGCTATCGTTGACGATGATGACAAAATTATCATTGCCGGCGGTATTAGACCAATAGCCGAGACTATAATCGTCACTGATAAGGAAAATTCTGGAATAACCCTCGGGCGAGCATTAGTAGAGGCTCAAGCAGTCTCTATTTTTACTTGTCAGAAATTTGAAATTGACTACTTGCACGCCTTTGTTAAGGATGAAAAATACGCTGAGCACCTGAAACAGCATGGCTTTCATCCTAGGTGTCAGGCTCTTTCTATGAGGGTTAGCGATGGGCGACGATAACAAGGAACAACAAGGAAAAGTTACCCCTAAGCGCGAAGAAATATACGATTTCGCAGGGGGTGAACGTGACCGTTTATTTGGTAGTCAGTCTGACTTAGAGAAGGAATTTATTCCCCAGAGTCAGTCTTTCTATAATGCATATTCTAATGCTGCCGGTAGACAAAGGCAGGATTACGATACGATGATGGGAGGATATGGTGATTGGCGTTCAGGCGTCAATAATCTGTCCTCTAGTATCGCTGGTCGTAGACCTGAAGCTATCACCTATAATCGTAGTCCTGATATGGGCACGGCTATGGGAGGGTATAGAGAGTTCGCTAATTCTGGTGGATACTCACCTCAGGATATTCAAGAACTACGTGCGCGTGGTATGTCTCCTATTCGTGCTGCTTATGGCAATACGATGATGGAAATGGACCGTGCGCGCTCATTAGGTGGTCCAGGGGGTAGTGCTAACTACATTGCTGCTGCTAGTAAGGCTCAGCGTGAATTACCTGGGCAACTAGCAGATGCTACAACTAATGTTAATGCTACTTTAGCACAGGATATCCGTCAAGGTAAACTTGCTGGTATGCAGGGCTTACAGCAGGGTTCTCTTGCTGAAGCTGGATTAGACCAGCGTGCTAAGGAACTTACTGAACAAGGATTATCAGCTTGGGAGGCTAGACAATTAGCTTCTCAGGAAATGAGTCTACGTGGATTAGAAGGTCAGCGTGGCCTATACTCTGCTACTCCTGGTATGGCTTCTACATTCGGTAATCAGGCATTACAGGCATATCAGCAGCGTAATCAATTAGAGAATCTACGCCAGGGTAGTGGCTTAGGTTTAATTGATATGCAATTACGTTCACTGGGTCAGCAGGCACCTCCTGGAACTCCATGGTGGCAGACTGCATTAAATGCTGGTGCTAATGTTGCCGGAACCATGATTGGTATGCCCGGCGGAGCAATCTAATGCCTAGCTTCTTAGACCCACTACGAATGAAAACGCTATTCGGTGGAGAGAATACATTCGGTCCTCCGCCGATGGTAGGTAACGATTTACCACAAAATGGCGGAATCATGGGTAATATGCCTCCGCCCATTAATCCATTTGGTGCAGCTAATCCTATGGGTCAGCCTGGGATGGAAGCACCCGATGAATACAATGTTTCAGACAGGATGAAAGCTCTTTATACTCCTGAAACTGAAGCTAGTGACAGATTGAATGCTTTAATCTCAGCATATCCCCAACGCGAGAAGGCGGGAATGCTAAAGAAAATTGCTACTATGATTGTGGGCGGTGTTTCAGGCTCACAGAATGCATTAAATATGTTTGACCGTCCTCATCAGACACAAGTGGAGGATTGGAAAAATAAGGTTGGTCCTACCACTAGAGCCGCAGAATTAGAACGTAGCAATAATGTAAATGAACGAACTCTTGCTTATAATACTGTAGCACAGGAATTACGTGCACAATCCCAAGCTGCTACTGAACGTAAGGATGAGGCTAGGGCAAAGATTGCTCAGCAGCGTGCTGACGTATATGAGTTTAAGGCTAAGAATCCTTTAATGAAATTCCTATTCCCCAAGGGTGGGAATATCATTGCTATTGACCCCCAAACTGGTAAACAGCAGGATACTGGTATTCCAACTGGTAGCATGACTGACCTTGATAAGTTACATTTAGGTCATGAATTCCGAACTGAAGAAAATGAACAGAAAGGTGATATCACATCACGTCAAATTGGTGAACGGGGTGCTGAATCACGTGCTACTGCTGTAGTGCGTGGAGAAGAATCACGTAAGACTAAATCTGTTCCTTCCGCTAAAACTACTACGGGTGGTAAGGACGAATTACCTACACAAACTAGAGTGAGGCAGTTCAATGCTGCACGTGAACTATGGAATACTAGGCCGGAGTTACGCCCGTTTATCAAAGTGGGTAATCCTGCTAGTAACGATTTTAGCGTTACTCCCCCTGGCACTAATCTGTTTAAGCGTCCTACTGGTCCATCTAAGGCACAATACGATGAAATCCAAGAAGCTATTTATGGACCTAAAATGCAGAGAGCCAGTAATAAACCTGAGAAAATGACTAAAACTCAACGTAATTCTAAGACTGGAGCTACCCGTCAAGTTGAATCTACAGATGGTGGCAAAACATGGCAGCCAGTCAAAAAGTAACTAAAGATGACGAGTGGGAAGATGTAGATTGGGAAGATGTTCCCACTACTACACCTATTACCACTACGCCTACCACACCTGTAGTTCCTGAAGAAAAAGGACTACTAGGACGTGGTTGGGATATGATATCCGAACCATTAACTGATGCTCCGTCTAGATTCATTCGTAGCTTTAGTGGAGATATAGATGCTCCATCATTGTCTATGGCTCCTACTGGCGAAGGGGGAGTAAGTGACTACCTTAAAACTACACTTGCCAAAGCTAAAGGATTTGGTGCTGGTGCATTGGAAGGTGTTGGTGATTTGGTATCTGGTCTTACTTCACCTATTAACCTTGCTACTGCTATTTTAACTGCTGGACAAGGAACTGCTGCTAAAGCTGGTTTACCTGCTATTGCTAAAGCTGTTGGTATGGGTGCCAAAGCTGCGGGGGGATTAACTGCTGCTCATGGTGCATCCAATGTATTAGACCCTGATTCTACACTTGCTGACCGCGCTATGGGTGGCGTAGAGATGGCTGGTGGTGTATTAGGAATGAAGGGTAACATACCTAAAGTTGGTAAAGTTACTGGAGAGATGCCTGCTGATTTAGCCACGCCTACAGCAGCTGCTGAAGTTGCTGGTGCACCAAAAGTAGGTCAGAAGGTAACTCTTAGACAAGCTACTCCTGAGATTATTAAGAAAGCTAAAGAACAAGGTTGGGTATTCGATTCATTAACGGAAGATGGTAAGTTCAAAATTCGTTATGAAGGGAAACCTGGAGAACAGCCTATCTTAGAATCAGAAGTAGGACAAGCTAGACCTAGAGGAACATTAGGTCCAAAGACTGACGTAAAGAAATCTAATCCTGTTGTAGAAGCAGTTAACTTTCCACGCGCTGTAATGGCGAGTGTTGATATGTCTGCTCCATTACGTCAGGGACTTCCACTAATCCATAAGGGAGGATTTTGGAAAGCTCTACCTGGTATGGTTAAAGCCTGGGGTTCTGAGGAAGCATTTCAGGGTATTCAGCAGTCTATTGCTGATAAGCCATTATTTAAGCCTCGCGTTGGGCCTGGTAATACTACATTACCGTCCTTCGCTGATGATGCTGGATTAAAACTTACTGACCTTACTGATTTAAGTAGTAGAGAAGAAGCTGTTATGTCTACCTGGGCTGAGAAGGTTCCAGGTGTGCGGCGTAGTAATAGAGCATATACAGCATTCTTAAATAAGCTTCGTGCAGATACATTTGAGAATTTAGTGCGAGATGGTAAGGTGTTTGGTGCTGACGGAGAGACTAATCTACCACTGGCGCGTTCACTTGCTGATTTCGTTAACTACTCGTCTGGGCGTGGTAGTCTCGGTAAGGCAGAACGTGCAGCCGTAATTCTCAATAGCACATTCTTTGCCCCTCGGCTAATCGCCAGCAGAGTAAAGATTCTTAACCCCTATACATACATTAATCCTAAGACTGATTCATTCACTAGGAAGGAAGCTATTAAGTCATTACTTGCATTAGCGGGCGCAGGCAATGCAATGGTAGGACTTGCTAAAATGGGTGGAGCAGAAGTAGAGAGTGACCCAGCTAGTAGTGACTTCGGCAAGATTAAAATTGGTAATGTGAGACTAGACCCTTGGGCTGGCGCACAACAGTATATCGTTGCAGCCAATAGAATCTTACGTCCCAGAGAAGCCAGAATAGAATCAATGGAGGGCACTGATACAGGTATTGCCCCCTTTGATATGGCTGCTGGAATGTTAGGTTCTCAGGGTGGTAAGTTCAAGAGTTCCGTAAAAGGAACTGAATATTTCTTAGGTGAGAAATACGGGGGCTCATCCAGATTGGACGTAGCAGGTAGATTTTTAGAGGGGAAGGCGAACCCCATTATTAACTTCGCTACAGGACTATTGCGAGGTAAAGACCTAGCAGGTCAACCCTTTAATGTTCCTGACGAAGTTGCTAAGAGGTTCGTCCCCATCTTTGTGCAGGATGTAATCGAATTAGCATCTGAGAATCCTGAATTATTACCAGGAATCGCAGACCTTATTGGTGGCAATATTCATCCTGAAAATCTCCCAGCAGCCGCACCTTCGTTCTTCGGTATGGGTATGCAACGCTACGGTGACAATTAGGAGTAGTCATGTCTCCATTTTTATGGCGAGTAATTCTTGCAGTAGTTTGTGTAGGATTAGTTAATTTACTATTAGAACCATTTATTAGAGTTATGGGCTTACCCGTTAGCGCGGACGTTCTCCTAATTGTCCGGATTTGTATTGCTGGCCTTGGGATTCTCTACGTTCTGAAGGGTCCGCCTTTTCCGGCATAATACCAGACCATTCACCTTTCGCCATTTGTGCCTTAACGGCATTAATATTATTCTGTCTAGTTAGTCTGCGCTGGCGTCTGTCCGCCATCCATAGCGTAGCTATAACTGCAATGTCCCTTTCCGTATCTTCGATAGATTCATTTTGTGCAATCTTTCCATCTCGTTCAAGATTGGCAAGGCGATACATCTTTTCACCAAGACGGCCAACAAATCCAGCATCCTCACTACTATGAGCGAATAACAAAGCAAGATGTCCAGCAAAATGATAATTGCCGAAAGGATTACTATTTGAAGCATAGTCATGACTTTTCTTATCATGAGTATCAGCCATCTCTGATAGTAGTGAATAGAATAGGGGTGAACCGTGTCTATCTCTAGCTTGTTCGTCCGTGCTCATCTTGTTCCTCCAAGAATAGGTGCATAGTGCGAGGGAACTTCTGTTCTAATTGAATTGATACTTGATTAGCGTATTGCTGGATTTCCCATTGAGCATTAGGCGCCGCACGAAGGCGTAAGAATCTAATCCAGTTCAGAAGATTAGCACTAGCTCTCATTCTGCTGTATCGACTTACAGGAAGAACTAATCTAGCTAATTCCTTTGGAATTCCATTTCTCAGGGCTTCCTGATAAATACGTTCTACTGTGATATAGAATTCTTCCAAGTCACTCTGGAAGTTAGTAGCTATTGCATTGGTTACTTTACCTGAACCCTGAGCTTGTTTATTAGCACCGCCTTCCATTTGAAGTCTTTCGATGGTAGGCATATAACTAATATCAGGAAGTGGAATATATCGAGCACTCATCTCATTATAAGATTGAGTCCGATGGCGATGCCACTCTCTGAATACAAAGATAGGAGCTTGAATTTCAAATGTAGCTCCTGCCATTTCAAATGGAGTAGTATGATGATGTTTGTAAAGATAGGCTAGGAGTTTTTCATCTCCAGGTTCTTTGCAGTCACATGCTACTCTTACTCCTGAGCCTAGCATTTGACGACGGGGACAATCAGTTTTATGCATTGGACCCCATCCAAGGAATCCCTTACCAGTAGACATTCTAGCAGATTCGATAATGGTCTTATCAGAACCCCATGTCTCTACTAGACTGACATAGCCGTGGTCTAAGACTTGTTCTCCCATATATTTCCACCTTCTCATAGTTTATAGAGTCTCAGAAGAACATCGTCAGAAGTATGCCCGTCCCACGGTGGTGCGTTAGGAATTTCCATTACATTAATCCTATTCCAGTGGGTCATAGGAAGATGGTAAGTAATCGTAGTAGTAGGACCTGTAAATTCAAAAACAGTCATTCCGAGGATGAACCATCCATCGAACATGGTTCCATCATCGTGTAATTTAGATTTCCAGCATTTCACCCGCGACTGAAGGGGTGTGATATAGTTATCATAGACTTTGCACAATGCAATAAACAGTGCATGTCTATGTTGATAGAGCTCAGACATCGTGTGATGCCCATCACTCACATCATCAGCTAGGATACTGGTTTCTCTCACAGCTTCATGATAGTTAGGATTATATAGAATGAAGTTTGTTTTAGGCATTGATTGGCCTTACATGATTAGCGCGTGGCCCTTTAGGATTTCTCTCCATTTCAAACTCTACAGTATCTCCTTCCTGTAATGAATCGAAGGGATAATCACATCCAGTATGATGGAAGAAATAATCTTTTCCATCTTCAGTAGACTGAATGAAACCAAATCCCTTATCCTTAACTTTGCGAGCGATTTTTCCAGTCATCCTACGAACTCCTTCGGTCTAGAAGTTATGATACCTAGCTTATGTTTGCAATAAGGACATCCCTTACAGCGTCCAAACACCACACAGCCGCAATGAGAACACTTCCAATTATCAATACCTAAGTATTTGAGAACTCGTAAGTGTTCTGATTCATTAACCTCCACCCTTTCAACAGGCTCTTTAGGAGCATCTTCGTTTGGGGGTGGTCCGATTAACGGCACGGTCTACCCGAGCCTATAGGTTCTCCACATATTTCACAAGCAGTCATATTCATATAGAATACCCACTTGTGTTGTTTAGGTTCTGGAGCAGTCATTATTTCAACTAGTTTGGATGTAACTTCAATCCTAACACTATCATCCCATTCGCCGAAATCGGTATTCTCGGCTAGCCAGGTTAGGAATTTATCTATTCTATTCTGCATTATTGCACAGGTCTAGTAGTCCTGCCTCTGATTACATCGAGTAGTGACTCATAGTATTCAGTTATCAAGATGGCGTCGTAGAGCATAGACTTATATCTATCTTTACCCGCTTCATCATGGCATGAATAAAGAGTATCTCCATTCTTCAGGGTATAAATTTGGTTAGATTTATGATGTGATTCAATCTGACCCTTGAATTTATACTCAATGAATCGGGATACTTCACCGTAGTTATTACCGATGACTGCTATCTTAAGCATCTATTCCCACCTTTCTATCCGTATAGGATAATCATTCTCGTAAGTAGGTTTAATCTTCCAGATACGCTGACTATAGTCTACGAATAGAAAGTAGTCACGAACAGGAACCATATAAGGACCATAGCTCCCAATTAGTTTACGAATTAGCCACATGCGGAGTTTAACGAGCATTCTTATCTCCGATGCTAATAGATTCCTTAATCTTCTCAGTTAGCACTTTGCTAATTAGTTCAGGAGTAATCGCAGCCATGATAGAAGCCCCATGCATTAGCATGTATTCCTTCACAGCTGCATCCTCTATCTGTTGTAGAACATAGTTCAATAGCTTATCAGCACGGTCGTTTGCTGCTAAATCCATCTTAGTAATGAGTGCAGTCACAACTATATCTCCTGGTTCTGTTCCTTGATAGACTTTAATTGTCATATGTAGTGCCGGGTGCGGGAATCGAACCCGCATGGTATTGCTACCGACGGATTTTAAGTCCGTTGTGTCTGCCAGTTTCACCAACCCGGCTTCCTTCTATTCACCGATGTTTGTTATCACTGCACAATATCGTGGATTATCCACATATAGTCTAATATTAGTTGTGATGTAATATTCAAACTCTACATCACTCATATGACTTGTTTCATCAATTATCTTCTGCTCATTCACTAAAGCTATAGAAGACATGCCAATAGTAGTTACTAGGACATTTTTGATGAAATCACGTCTATTCATCTGTTACGTTTCCTAGCTTCCTTCTGTGCTTTATTCTTTTTATCTCGTTTCTTACGAGATTTAATTAGTGTCTCAGTATCATGCCATCGGCCTTTGCCATGACCGGATGGGTTATGTTGTTTCTGTTGATTCATTCGTTACAGGCGATAGCCTTATTCGCCCACATGATTGCTTCTTCTAACTTAGTGATAGCAGTAGACTGCTCTCGACTAGAAGGGGTATCGTTAATGATTTGAATGGCTAACTGCTTAGCCATATCTCTCAGTCGAACGTATCTCTCCTGCTGATTGCCGACGGGTGCATGATACGTGAAACTGTTCTCGATAACTGCTTTTGTAATCATTGCTTGACTCCTTGTTTTCCAGCCATAAACTTCTTGAGTTCTTCCACTTGATTCTCTGGCATTGTATACAGTATGTTGTTCCCGATACTAGAAGTTGTAATCATGCCCGAGGCATCGAATGCCTGCATCATGTTGTCAAATTCTTCGCTGTTATCATAGTGCATCCACATCTTCTTCATGAGAACGATTCGGGTTACGGTATGTGGTTCTCTGTTGAGAAGCTCCATGATAACTAATGACTTCAGTAAGGCAGCATTAGACATGCCATGCTTACCCATAGTAGTTCGGCGAACGTTACCAAGTAGTTTCTCACACTCAGTAATAGCCTGTTCCATTGCTTCCATAGTGATGACTAGTTTGGGATGTTGGGCTAATGATAGCAGCATAGCTACCTTCAGCACGGAGTCCCCAAATCTATTCAGTGTGCCAGTTTCATCCTTAGTCTCTTGAATCTTCATTGCCTCCTTGAAGGCATCATACCAGTCATCATATAGTGCTCCTACAGGATTGAACCAGATTTCCCTACCATGCTTAATCCTTCTGATAGAGAATTCATCTGTCTTTTCAATCTGAGCGAATGGAGCAAATGCACCCTTAAGTCCTGATAACTCCTTCAGATATTCAGATGATGCTGTGTAGTCTACCTTCTTCTCTAATGGATACACTAAAGAGTTAGATGTCTGTCCTTCACGTTCGTAGATAATGAATGTGCGAGCGAAGTAACCACCTTGTATGGCACTACGTGTGAAGAAATCTTCAGACATAGCTTCATTAGTGGCTGTGAGCATTGTGATGGTGGGGTCTTTCAACTCGAAAGTTTCCATCTTCAGTAGTGACTTCCACTCACCTACGTTA
>Ga0137350_1000005_pt1 | contig 35527 bp, 27 predicted proteins | sample EasRivERMLT660_2_FD_104765 | JGI IMG/M metagenome (GOLD analysis project Ga0137350, IMG submission 104765) | Soil microbial communities from meander-bound floodplain in the East River, Colorado, USA - East River MetaG ERMLT660_2 | ecosystem: Environmental > Terrestrial > Soil > Floodplain ... | reverse complement strand
TGTACGAGCGCGTGTCCTGGGCCGAACCCCACCGCAAGTTCGCCTCGCGTCTGGTCGGCAGCCTCTACAGCGAGGGCGACAGCCCGCTGCGTTACCGCATCAACCGCCTCGGCGGGCGCAGCGCACAGGACAAGTGGATCCTGCAGGCGGAACTGTTCAACGAAGTTCACCGCTGGGTCAACCGCGACTGGCGCAAGATCCAGCTGGCCGGGGGCAGCCGTACCCAGGTGCCGAATTACTATGGCATGGTGCGCGACTTTTTCAAGGCGGCCGAGCGCGTCTGGGGCGAGGCCTGGGGCCACGCCGGCTACATGGTCACCAAGCCGGTGACGCTGAAGGCCATGCTGCGGGTGTGCTCCGACCTCGCGCGCGAGGACGGCGATCCCGCAGAAGGCCGCGTCAAGCGCTGGGAAGAGCGGCTTGCTCCCTGGAGCGACCAGGTGAAGGCGTTCAAGTCGGAGGGTTTCTACGAGCGCTTCACAGCCAAGGGCGAAGTCGAGCGCGTGGGCCGCGTGCATCGCGAGCTTGCGCGCGCCGCCGGGATCGAGGCACGCGGGGCCAAGTCCTAGCAGGCTGTTGAAAAACGCTCCCCGCATGCAACGCAATTGCGATTCACGACACTAGGGAAACTCTGAACAACCCATGATTTCGTCATGCCCGCGAAAGCGGGAATCCAGAAATTTCAACCGCTTGCTGGATGCCCGCTTTCGCGGGCATGACGTTAATCAGAGCTTCCCTAGGCGTTGGCGCGCTGCTCCAGCACCTCGATCGCAGGCAGTTTCTTGCCTTCCAGGAACTCCAGGAAAGCTCCACCGCCGGTCGAGATGTAGGAAATCCTGTCGGCGACTCCGTATTTCGCGATGGCGGCGAGCGTCTCGCCGCCGCCGGCGAGCGAATACGCACCCGATCCGGCAATCGCTTGCGCGATGGCCTTCGTTCCCTGCCCGAATTGATCGAACTCGAACACGCCGAGCGGGCCGTTCCAGACGATGGTACCCGCCTCGGAAAGCCGCTTTGCGAACGCCGCAGCGGTATGCGGGCCGATATCGAGGATCATGTCGTCGTCGCCGATCTCGGCCACAGGTTTGATCGCGGCTTTGGCCGTTGCCGAAAACTCCTTCGCGCAGACGACATCCACCGGCAGCGGGACTTCGGCTCCCTTGTCGCGCAGGATCGCCATGATCTTTATCGCCTCGCCGACGAGTTTCGGCTCGGCCAGGGACTTTCCGATCTTCATGCCCGCCGCGAGCATGAAGGTATTGGCAATACCTCCGCCCGGGATCAGCCGGTCGACCTTTTGCGCGAGCGCGCCGAGAATCGCAAGCTTGGTCGAGACTTTCGCTCCAGCGACGATCGCCACCAGCGGACGCGCCGGGCGCTCGAGCGCCTTGGACAGCGCCTCGATCTCCGCCGCCATCAACGGTCCGGCGCAGGCCACCGGCGCGTACTTCGCGATGCCGTGGGTGGTCGCTTCGGCGCGGTGCGCAGTACCGAAGGCGTCGTTGACGTAGACGTCGCATAGCGCCGCCATCTTCTTGGCGAGCGCATCGTCGTTTTTTTTCTCGCCCTTGTTGAAGCGGCAGTTCTCCAGCATTATCGCCCTGCCCGGCTCGACTGAAACACCTTCCAGCCAGCCGCGCCTGAGCTGCACATCCTCGCCAAGTAATGCAGAGAGGTGTCTTGCGACCGGGGCGAGGGACTCTTTCTCGTTGAACTCGCCCTCGGTCGGCCGGCCGAGGTGCGACACGAGCATCAGGCGCGCGCGCTGCGAGAGGGCTTCGCGGATTCCGGGGATCGCCGCGCGGATGCGCGTGTCGTCGGTGATCCTGCCGTCCTGCATCGGAACGTTGAAGTCGACGCGGAGCAGCACGCGCTTGCCGTGCAGATCCACGTCCGACATCCTGAGGACGCGCACGGGCTACTTTGCGTTCATCAACGCGACCGTCGCGTCCAGCATCCGGTTGCTGAAGCCCCATTCGTTGTCGTACCAGGCGGACACTTTCACCAGCGTGCCCCCGGACACCTTGGTAAGCGTCGCGTCGAAGATCGACGAAGCCGGGTTGTGGTTGAAGTCGATCGAAACGAGCGGCTCCTTGTTGTATTCGAGGATGCCTTTCAGGTCGGTTTCGGAAGCCTGCTTGACCGCGTTGTTGATCTCCTCCACCGTGGTCGCGCGTTTCGCCACGAAGGAGAGATCGACGATCGACACGTTGATCGTGGGTACGCGAATCGCGTAGCCGTCGAGTTTGCCGTTCAGGTGCGGGAGCACCAGACCCACGGCCGCCGCGGCGCCGGTCTTGGCCGGGATCATGTTCATGCTGGCCGAGCGCGCACGGCGCAGGTCCTCGTGGTAGACATCGGTGAGCACCTGGTCGTTGGTATAGCTGTGCACCGTGGTCATCAGGCCGCTCACCACCCCGATCCGGTCGTCGAGCGCCTTGACCAGCGGCGCGAGGCAATTGGTCGTGCAGGACGCGTTCGAGATCACCGTGTGAGCGGACTTCAGCGTCTTGTGGTTCACGCCGTAGACGATGGTCGCGTCCACATCCTTGCCCCCTGGCGCCGAGATGATCACTTTCTTCGCTCCGGCGGTCAGATGCGCGGAGGCCTTCTCCTTGCTGGTGAAAAGTCCGGTGCATTCCAGCACCACGTCCACCTTCAGGTCTTTCCAGGGCAGCTCGGCCGGGTTGCGCTTGGCGCACACCTGGATGCGGTCGCCGTTCACCACCATCGACTCCCCGTCCACCGCGACCGTCCCCGGAAATTTCCCGTGCACGGTGTCGTAGCGGGTCAGGTGCGCATTGGTCTGCGCATTGCCGAGGTCGTTGATGGCGACGAACTGCAGGTCGTGTTTTTTCCCGCTCTCATAATAGGCGCGCAGGATATTGCGGCCGATGCGGCCGTAACCGTTGATGGCGACTCGAATGCTCATTCAGGCTCCTTCCAGGTTTTCCTACTTCAATACGCTTCTCACCGCGTTCACCACGTTCTCGACGGTAAAACCGAAGTATTCGAACAGCTTCGCCCCGGGCGCCGACTCGCCGTAGCGGTCGATGCCGACCACCGCACCATCGAGGCCGACGTACTTGCGCCAGGGTTCGGTCACCCCGGCTTCAACGGCGACCTTGGGCAGCGTTGGTATGAGCACGATGTCCTTGTACATCGGCGGTTGGCGGTCGAACACCGATGTGCAGGGCATCGACACCACGCGGACGGAAATGCCTTCCTCGGCGAGTTTCTGCTTCGCACCCAGCGCAAGCTGCACTTCCGACCCGGTGGCAACGATGACGGCTTTGGGTTCCTGCGCGTCCGCAAGGACGTAGCCGCCGCGGCGGATCGCCGAGACCGTATGAGCATCGCGTTTTTGAAACGGTACGTTCTGCCGCGTAAACACCAGCGAAGTCGGCCCATCCCTTCGCTCGATCGCGGCCATCCAGGCGATCGCCGCTTCGACGGGATCGCAGGGCCGCCAGAGATCCATACCGGGGATCAGGCGCAGGGTTGCGGCGTGCTCGATCGACTGGTGCGTGGGACCATCCTCGCCCAGACCGATCGAGTCGTGGGTAAAGACGAAGATCGAGCGGATCTTCATCAGCGCCGCCATGCGCAGCGCGTTTCTGGAGTAGTCCGAGAAGGTGAGGAAGGTGCCGCCGTAAGGAATGATTCCGCCGTGCAGCGCCAAGCCGTTCATGACGGCGCTCATGCCGAATTCGCGCACGCCGTAATAGAGGTAGTTGCCGCCCTCCTCCTGCCCGACGGGCTTTGAGCCCGACCACAGGGTGAGGTTGGAGCCGGTCAGATCGGCCGAGCCGCCGACCAGCTCGGGCAGCACCGGGGCGAGGCCTTCTATCGCGTTCTGCGAGGCCTTGCGAGTGGCGATGGATTCCGCCTTGGCGATGATTTTTTCCAGGAGCACCTGGCAGTGGGCACTCCAGTTCGCCGGCAGCTCGCCGGCAGCTCGACGGCGGAATTCGCGCGCAAGTTCCGGGTGTGCTTTCTCGTACGCGGCGAACTTGTCATTCCAGACTCCCTCGAGCGCCGCGCCGCGCTTTTTCGCGTCCCAGCCGTCGTACACGTGCTGGGGAACCTCGAACGGCGGGTAGCGCCAGCCGATCGCCGCGCGCGTCGCCGCGACCTCCTCGGCCCCCAGCGCCTCCCCGTGGGCCTTCGCGGTCCCGGCGCGCTTGGGGGCCCCTTTGCCGATCACGGTCTTGCAGCAGATGAGGCTGGGTTTGTCCGTGACCGACTTGGACGCGTGAATGGCGCGATCGACCGCCTCGACGTCGTGACCGTCCACGTTCGGGATCACGTGCCAGTCGTAGGCTTCAAAACGTTTCGGCGTGTCGTCACGGAACCAGCCGCGCACCTCGCCGTCGATGGAAATCTTGTTGTCATCGTAGAACACGATGAGCTTTCCCAGGCCGAGCGCGCCCGCGAGCGAGCAGGCCTCGTGCGAGATGCCTTCCATCAGACATCCATCACCGACCGTAACATAGGTATGGTGGCCGACGACGTCGGAACCAGGGCGGTTGAACTCGGCGGCGAGAACGCGTTCGGCGATTGCCATCCCGACCGCGTTTGCCAGTCCCTGCCCCAGGGGACCCGTGGTCGTCTCAACGCCCGGGGCGACCCCGAGTTCGGGGTGGCCCGGCGTTTTCGAATGCAGTCGGCGGAAGCGCTTGAGCTCGTCCATCGACAGGTCGTAGCCGGTGAGATGCAGGAGCGCATACAGCAGCATCGAGCCGTGGCCGTTGGAGAGCACGAAACGGTCGCGGTCCGGCCACTTCGGGTTTGCCGGGTTGTGCCGCAGGTGACGCCCCCACAGCGCCAGCGCAATTTCGGCCATTCCCATGGGCATTCCAGGGTGACCGGAGTTTGCCGCCTGCACGGCGTCCATGGCCAACGCACGAATCGCGTTGGTCAGGTCCTGGCTCATTTACTCGGAAAATTCAGGAGGATGGGTTGGAAACCTTATAATTATCGGTGAATCTCGCTCGCTTGGCGAGAAAAACCGCAACGGAGGAGCCGTGAGCAAACTCGCATTCATCGGGCTCGGCGTGATGGGCTTTCCCATGGCCGGACATCTCGTGACCAAAGGCGGCCACGAGCTTACCGTGTACAACCGCAGCCGCGCCAAGGCCGAGGCCTGGGTAGGCAGGCACAAGGGACGCTTCGCGGACACTCCGGCCAAGGCGGCCGAAGGGGCGGACATCGTGTTCTCCTGCGTCGGCGACGATCCGGACTTGCGCGAAGTCACGCTGGGGCCGAACGGCGCTTTTCAGAAGGTGGCCAGGGGCGCGATCTTCGTCGACCATACGACCGCCTCGGCGAAAGTGGCGCGGGAGCTCGCCTCCGAGGCAAAAAAGCGCGGTTTCGATTTCCTCGATGCGCCGGTATCGGGAGGTCAGGCAGGTGCCGAAAACGGACAGCTCACCGTGATGGTGGGTGGGGATACCGCCGCTTTCGAACGGGCAAAACCCGTCATCGCGCATTTCGCCAAGGCGGTGACGCTGATGGGCCCCTCGGGCTCGGGCCAGCTCACCAAGATGGTCAACCAGATCTGCATCGCAGGCCTGGTACAGGGTTTGTCGGAAGGCCTCAACTTCGCCCTGAAAGCCGGCCTGGACGCGAAACTCGTGCTCGAGGTGATCTCGAAGGGTGCGGCGCAGTCCTGGCAGATGGAGAACCGCGGCAAGACCATGGTCGAGGACAAGTTCGACTTCGGCTTCGCGGTGGACTGGATGAGAAAGGATTTGCGTATCTGCTCCGAGACGGCACGGGAGACGGGCGCTCAGCTCCCCGTCACCCAGACGATCGCCGGCTTCTACGACGAGTTATCGAAGATGGGCGGCGGCCGCTGGGATACCTCCAGCCTGATCCGGCGGCTGCGCCGCGCCTGATTCCCGCGCACGAGGGCTCTTCCCGCGCGAGCCCTCCATGAGCATGCCTTTCCAATGGCCGGGGGACTACGCGCCGGCCATCCAACCTCCTATCGAGCCGCCTGAGCGCTCGCTCTGGTTCGTTTTCCGCGGGCCGGAGCTTCTGGTCACGGCGGCCCCCGATGTCGCACTTCCCCATTGCAATCACCCCAAGACTTTGGGTATCATGCCTCAGCGAATACAATATCTTGGGGTCCTCGGCGACCAACATTGTTTCTCCGCCGAGGCAGCGGCAGGGGTTGTCGCACCCCAGGGATGGGTCTGGCAGGGTTTGCGCGCGCTCTTCGGCGCGCTCGACGATGCGCAGTTTGCCTTGGCGGGTCGGGCGCTGCAGATCGTCGACTGGGACCTCACGCATCAATACTGTGGAGCGTGCGGAGCGGCCACGGTAGCTCGCAAAAGCGAGCGCAGCCGCGAGTGCCCGGGGTGCGGTTTGGTGGCGTATCCGCGGCTTGCGCCCGCGGTGATGGGGCTGGTGCGGCGTGAAAGAGAACTGCTCCTGGCGCGCTCGCCACGGTTTCCCGAGGGCATGTACAGCGCCCTCGCGGGTTTTGTAGAGCCGGGCGAAACGTTGGAGCAGTGTTTGGAGCGGGAGGTGTATGAGGAAGTCGGGATCCGCGTGTGCAAGGTTCGTTACTTCGCCAGCCAGCCTTGGCCGTTCCCGCATTCGCTCATGATCGCGTTCTTCGCCGACTATTGCAGCGGTGAAATCTGCGTCGATGGAACGGAAATCGAAGACGCGCGGTGGTTCGACGTGAGAAATTTTGAAAATTTGCCGCGATTGCCTGCTAGAATCAGCATCGCTCGCAGACTGATCGATGCGGCAAAAGGGGAGATGCTGGCATCGTAGTTCGGCATCTCGGTTAACAACGGTCGTGGGGATTTATGCAAATTGGACGGACTGCACATTGTTGCGAATCTGTACCGTTGCGGGGGGGATGCACGGTACTTGACTGACGCAGCCGGGCTGCGTCGTTTTTGTCACGACTCCATCAACAGGGCCGGTCTCACGATACTCGGCGACCTGTTCCACGAGTTCGACGGTGGCGGAGTCACGGGCACGGTGGTGCTGGCGGAGTCGCATCTCGCCATCCATACGTGGCCGGAGCTCCAGAGCGTCACCCTCGACGTCTACGTGTGCAATTACACCCAGGACAACAGCGCCAAGGCGCGCCAGGTCGTTTCCGACCTGATGGAGCTTTATCGCCCTGAGGAACACGTACAGCACGACGTGCCGCGTGACAAGCGCTTCATGTACGAGTCGCTGAACGGGGACTACGGGTTCTTCCTGCGCTCCTCCAAGCTCATCGAGTCCTCGAAGACGCGCTTCCAGGATCTCGAGATCCACGAAACGCCCCAATTTGGAAAGCTCTTTCGCCTGGACGGCTGCTTCATGACTTCCGAGCGCGAAGAATTTGTCTACCACGAGACTCTGATCCACCCTGCGCTCACCGCTCACCCTTCACCCAAGCGGGCCCTCGTGATCGGCGGCGGCGACGGCGGCGCGGCGGAAGAAGCGCTCAAGCACCCGTCGATCGAGCAGCTCGTTCTGGTCGAGCTGGACGGGAAGGTGGTCGAGATCGCCAAGGAGCACTTCGGCGCAATTCATCGCGGCGTATTCGACAATCCGAAACTGAAGCTGCTGGTCGAGGACGGACTGAAGTACCTCGCGGAGACCAAGGAAAGGTTCGATTACATCGCGCTCGATTTGCCCGACCCGATTGGCCCCGCGACGGCTCTCTACGAGGAAACGTTCTTGCGCGATTGCAAGCGCGCGCTTGCCGCAGGCGGTGTGCTCACCTTGCACATGGGCTCGCCCTGGTCGCGCCCCGACCGAGTGAAGATGCTCTATGGGCGGCTGGCAAAAATGTTCAAGATTGCGCGGGCCTATACGATGTTCATCCCCTTGTATGGCTGCCTGTGGTCGATGTGCGCCTGCTCGGATTCGACGGACGTCGCGGCCGTGAACGCCGGGGAGATCGACGTTCGAATCGGCAACCGCGGGCTCAGCCATCTGCAGTACTACAACGGCGCCGCCCATCAGGCGTTGTTCGCATTGCCGAATTTCGTGCGCGAACTCACCGTGGACGCTGTGCCCAAGCCCAGGCTCGTCGCAGCGAAAAAGCGCGCCGCAGGCGGCGCGAAGTAGGCCCTAGACTTCAGCCGGTTGGGCGGGGGGTGACCGAGAGGGTCGCCCTTTTTGTTCTAGGCTCCAACCCGAGGAAACCGAACTCGGGCTCCGGCTTTCGGCCGCTCACGATGTCGGCAAGGGCCCGGCCCGAGCCGCACGCAAGCGTCCACCCGAGCGTGCCGTGCCCCGTGTTCAGAAAGAGGTTGGAGTACTTCGAACGTCCTATGAGGGGTAGATTGCTGGGTGTGGCCGGTCGCAGGCCCGTCCAGAATTTTGCGTGCTCCGCACGCCCTGCCTTCGGGAACCATTCGAAGCACCGCTTGACGAGCGCCTCACAGCGACGCTCGTTCATCTCGGTGTCGTAGCCGTTCAACTCGGCGGTGCCTGCCACGCGCAAGCGTTCGCCCAGCCGCGAAATCACGATCTTGCGGGCGTGATCGGTCAGGCTCGTCTTTGGGGCCTCGTCACCGGGCTCTAGGGGCAACGTAATCGAATAGCCCTTTACCGGATACACCGGAATTGAGACGCCGATCGGCGCGAGCAGGAGCGGGCTATAGCTCCCCAGCGCAATGACATAGGCTTCGGCGCGCAACGATTCCTCGATTCCCTTTTCATCGTCGATGACCGCACGCTCGATGGCTCCCCGCGCGGCTTCAAGGCGCTTCACGCTTACGTTGAACCGGAAGGTCACGCCTCGTGCACCGCACAGATCGGACAGGGTCCGGGTAAAAAGCTGCGCATCGCCGCACTCGTCGGAGGCCGCATAGGCGCCGCCCACCAGCCGGCCTATCGAATGCTCGAGTGCAGGTTCGATCGCAACACACTCCCGCGGCGTCCTGATTTCAATGTCCAGGCCGCGAGCTCTGAGCAGCTCGGCCTGCCTCTTCGCGTGTTCGAATTGACCCCTGTCTTCGTACAGGTGCAGGATGCCCCGCGTATCAAAATCGTAGAGGATGCCCGTATCGCGTCGCAGTTGGCGCAGTTGCCCGCGGCTGTACAGCGCAAGTGCAAAAGCGGATTCGGTGTTGCGACGGGCCCGACCCGGCAAACATTCAAAGAGGAAGCGCAGACCCCAAAGCCATTGGGCGAGGTCGGCCTGCGGCCGGAAGAGCAGCGGGGCGTCCTCGCGCCCCAACCACTTCAGGATCGTCAGAGGAGCGGTCGGGTTGGCCCAAGGCTCGGAGTGGCTGACCGAAATCTGGCCGCCATTGGCGAAGCTCGTCTCAAGCGCAGGTTCGGGCTGACGGTCTACCACCGTCACCTCATGGCCGCTCTGCGCGAGATACCACGCGCTGGTCGTACCGATGACACCAGCCCCGAGAACGACCACTCTCATGCCTGCCTCCGATAAAAGCAAAAGGGGAAAAGCTTGCGCTTTATCCCCCCATTTTTCCGGCCCCTAAGCGGCGACTTGTAATTGAGCGACTATGAGTCGATTCTTCGGCAGCGACTCGTCTGTTGCGCCACGGGCCCCAGCACCCTGTTGCGCGAGAACGAATCTACACTCTTGACCTTCGTACGGCAAGCAAGCCCTTCGCCGCGTCCATGCAAATTCACGCACGCCCTGAAGCCGTTCAACAAATTGTTCCACCGGATTTGTGACAGGTCAAAACCGAAAAAGCTGCATCGGGTTTGCACGAGCGCCCGTACAGGCACAAGGGGTTGTTTATTTTCCCGTGTAAGGAATCACTTTTTGCCGCTGCTCACCCAGGCCCTTGATGCCAAGGGTGACCACGTCACCGGGCTTCAGCCACGCCTGGGTCGGCTTCATCCCCAGCGCCACCCCGGCCGGTGTTCCGGTGGTAATGATGTCACCCGGGAGCAGCGTCATGTAGTTGCTCACGTATGAGACAAGTTTCGCGCAGGAGAAAATCATGTTCTTGGTATTGGAGGATTGACGGCGTTCGCCGTTGACGTCGAGCCAGACGTCAAGCCCCTGGGGATTGGTGATCTCGTCGGTCGTGACGAGCCATGGCCCGATCGGTCCAAAGGTATCGCAGCCCTTGCCCTTGTCCCACTGAGAGGACTGCAGCTGGAAAGCACGCTCGGATACGTCATTCACGATCGTGTAGCCGGCAACGTGTCCCAGAGCCTCGTCCTCGGACACATATTCGGCGCGTGTCCCGATGACGATGGCGATCTCGACCTCATAATCGAGCTTGGTCGAACTGCGTGGCTGCTGGATGTCGTCATTCGGGCCGCTGATGCACGTCGTCGCTTTCATGAACACTACCGGCTCGGCGGGTATCTGCAGACCCGCTTCGTGCGCATGATCGACGTAATTCAGGCCGATGGCGACGAATTTGGAGATGCCCGTATAGGGCACGCCGAAACGCGGGTTACCGCGCACCAGGGGCAGCGACTCGGGGCGAATCTTGCGCAGCTTCGTCAGCCCTTTGGAGGAAATCGCGTCCTGGTCAATGTTGGAGGTGACCTCCGATAAATCGCGCAGTTGGCCTTGCGCGTCTATGACGCCCGGTTTTTCGAATCCGTTCCTGCCGTAACGACAAAGCTTCATTTTTGGCTTCCTTTCCAGATCATCATGCGGCCGCCTAAGCAAATCGCAACTCTTGGAGCAAGCGCAAGCTGGGTGCAAGCAAGGGTGCTCGATATCGTCGCAGTCTTGAGCCGCCCACTTCTTGCCTGGGCGAGGCACGACGAGAGCAATTGGTGCGGCCGGTCTCCTACGTAAGCCGTTCTCCCCAGAACTATTCTTATGGCCCGGCGATTATAACAGCGCAACGCCGAAAAAAGCCGTAGTTTCCTTGGAATCAGTTGGTTACAACAGGGATGAAGCCCGGGGGTCCGACCGGAATGGGCACCGGCCGCGAGCCCGCATCCACGCGGACTCCCAGACCCGGCAGCACCGTTGAACGTCAAACTTGGAGGATCAGCATGTGTGCCGACCCGGGCAGGTTTCCCTGAACTCGAGCGCGCATCTCAGGGTAGAGCATCCTATGGAAAGGGTTGGGTCGGCCGGACCGCGGCCCGTCCCGGCGATAAAATCCGGGCATGAAGAGCTTTGCATCTCGCATTGTCCCGCGGTTTTTTGCTCCGGTGCGGCTTTCCCTCGGTGCCGAGATCGAACTGCCGGAGCGAGTAGCGCGTCATTGTGCGGTCCTGCGCTTGCGCAGCGGCGATACGGTCGTGCTGTTCAACGGAGAAGGCGGGGAATTTTCCGCCGAGCTGACGCGGGTTTCCCGTGGCGATTCGCGTGCCTGCGTGATATCGCGGCAGACACCGGAGCGCGAATCGCCTCTTGCCATCGCACTCGCTCAGTGCGTATCGAGCGGAGACCGGATGGACATTACCTTGCAGAAATCTACCGAGCTTGGCGTCTCCAGAATAGTGCCGATCGCGAGTGAGCGCTCCGTGGTGAGACTCTCGAGCGACCGTGCCGACCGGCGCGTGGCCCACTGGCGCAACGTGGTCATCTCCGCCTGCGAGCAATGCGGGCGCAACCACGTACCCGAAGTTACGGCGATTACCGACTTCGCGGCTTTTCTCTGCCAAGTAGCCAGCGATGAGCTGCGGCTGCTTCTGGCGCCGGATTCGGAGCGAGACTTGAAGCAGCTTGAACCGCCCGGCAGAGTGACCTTGCTGGTCGGACCGGAAGGAGGACTCGCGCCTGAGGAGCGGCAGCGCGCGGAAACGAGCGGATTCGTCCCGATACGTTTCGGGCCTCGGATACTCCGCACGGAGACCGCTCCGCTCGCAGCAATCGCAGCAATGCAGGCCCTCTGGGGCGATTGCTAGTCCCCTCTCAGCACCTGGCGCGGCTGTATCTCCCGGAGGCAACTGGCTAGAATCGTGGTTCCTTGGAATGATGACAACTATGCCGGCCCATCCCAACGCCCAGTTCATCAGTTGGTTTCGCTCGGTCGCGCCGTACTTCCACGCCTTTCGCAGCAAGACCTTCGTGCTCGCCTTTGGCGGGGAGATCTTGGTTGAAGGCAGGTTCGTCGAGCTTGCGCACGATATCAATCTGCTGCACAGCGCCGGCATACGCGTGGTGCTCGTGCATGGCTCGCGCCCGCAGATTGAAGCGCAGCTGAAGCGCCGCAAGACGCGTTCGCGCTACGCCAAGGGCCTGCGCATCACCGACCCGGTGGCGCTCGAATGCGTCAAGGAAGCGGTCGGGCTGCTGCGCGTGGAGATCGACGCACTGCTGTCGCTGGGGCTTCCCAATTCCCCTATGGCGGGCTCCGTGATCAACACGGTCTCTGGAAATTTCATCACCGCGCAGCCGATGGGTGTGCACGACGGCATCGACTTCCAGTACACCGGCTCGGTGCGCAAGGTCGATGCACAGGCGATCGCAGGGTGTCTGGACGCCGGCAACATCGCGATCGTATCGCCGGTCGGCTATTCGCCCACCGGCGAGGTTTTCAATCTCGCCATGGAAGACGTGGCGGTGGCAACGGCGACGGCGCTCCACGCCGAGAAGCTGATCTTCTTCTCCGACGCACCCGTGCAGGACAAGGAAGGCGAACTGCTCCAGGAGCTCACGGCGGAGGAGGCGGCGGGGCTGCTCGCGCGCAGCAACCGCCTGTCCGACGATACGCGGCTCTATCTCGCACACGCCGTCGAGGCGGTGCGCGGAGGGATGCAGCGCGCCCACCTTATCAGCCGGACAGTCCCCGGCGCTCTGCTGATCGAGTTGTTCACCCACGAAGGCTCGGGCACCATGATCACCGCCGACAAGGTGGTGAAGCTGCATCCTGCCAAAATCGACGACGCGGGGGGAATCCTCAAACTGATCGAGCCGCTCGAGGAAGACGGGACGCTCGTGCGCCGCGGGCGCGAACTGCTCGAGCGGGAAATCGGGCGCTTTTCGGTGATCGAGCACGACGGGGTGATCGTCGGCTGCGCCGCGCTCTACCCTTTCCCCGGCGTCCGCGCCGGCGAGCTCGCCTGCCTCGCGGTGCGGCCCGATTACCGCGACGCAGGCTACGGAGAACGCCTATTGCGCCTTATCGAGACACAGGCGCGCGCGCGCAAGCTGAAAAAGCTGTTCGTGCTCACCACGCGCGCGACCCATTGGTTCATTGAGCGCGGGTTCATCGAAGCGAACATCAGCGTGCTGCCGAGGGAAAAGAAAGCGCTGTACAACTATCAGCGTCGCTCGAAGATTTTGGTAAAGAAGATCTAAAATCGACTTGATACAAGAATCGAGGTTGCGAAAATGGCAAGGATGGTGAAATGCGTCAAGCTCGGCCGCGACGCGGAGGGGCTCGACTTCCCGCCCTACCCGGGCGAACTCGGCAAGCGCATCTACGAGAACGTCTGCAAGGAGGCCTGGCAGGCCTGGATCAAGCACCAGACTATGCTCATCAACGAGAACAAGCTGAGCCTCGCCGACCCGCGCGCGCGGAAATATCTCGCCGAGCAGATGGAGAAGCATTTCTTCGGATCCGGGGCCGACGTGGCCTCCGGCTACGTGCCGCCGGACAAGTAGCTCTCTACTTCCGGGCGATCGTCCTTACGCCCGTCCTGGTTCCGAGCAACAGCACATCCGCTCCGCGCCGGGCGAACAATCCGTTGGTAACGACGCCGGTGATGTTGTTGACCGCCGTTTCCAGCTCGACCGGGTTGAGGATGGACAGGCCCCAGACGTCGAGGACGATGTTGCCGTTGTCCGTGGCAAAGCCCTCGCGCAGCTTGGGCTGGCCGCCGAGTTTCACCATCTGGCGCGCGACATAGGCACGCGCCATCGGGATCACTTCTACAGGCAGCGGAAATTTTCCGAGCACCGGCACGAGCTTCGATTCGTCTGCGATGCAGACGAACTTTTTCGCCACTGCAGCGGCGATTTTTTCGCGGGTGAGCGCGCCGCCCCCGCCCTTGATCATGGCGAGATGCTCTGTGATTTCATCGGCGCCGTCGACGTAGACCGGCAGCTCGTTGACGCCGTTGAGATCCAAGATGCGAATGCCGTGACCCATCAGCCGCTCGGCGGATCTGTCCGAGCTCGCCACCGCGCCGACAATGCGATTCTTCATCTTGGCCAGCTCGTCGATGAAGAAATTGGCGGTGGAACCGGTGCCGACGCCGATCACGGCGTCCTCCACCACGTGCTTGATCGCCTCGCGGGCGACTGCCTGCTTGAGCTCGTCCTGGGTCATCGGCGCTTCGACGGAGGCAGGTCCGTACACACGCCTTCATACAGTTCCGCCGCCATTCCAACCGATTCGCTCGTTGTCGGATGCGGATGGATGGTCCTGCCGATGTCGGCCGCGTCGGCGCCCATCTCGATCGCAAGCGCGATCTCGCTGATGAGGTCGCCCGCTCCGGCCCCGACGATGCCCCCGCCGACCACGCGGTGTGTTTCCTCGGAAAAGATCAACTTGGTGAAACCCTCGTCGCGGCCGTTGGCGATGGCGCGTCCCGAGGCTGCCCAGGGGAATTTGGCAACCCCGAACTTGACGCCCTGCTTTTTCGCTTCCTCTTCGGTCAGCCCCGCCCAGGCAATCTCGGGATCCGTATAGGCCACAGACGGTATGACGCGGGCGTCAAAGTGTGACTTCTGCCCGGCGGCGGCTTCGGCGGCGACGTGACCTTCGTGCACCGCCTTGTGCGCGAGCATCGGCTGACCGGCGATATCGCCGATGGCGAAGATGTGCGGAACGTTGGTGCGCATCTGCGAATCGACCGGGACGAAGCCGCGCTCGTTGATCGCGACGCCCGCTGCTTCGGCTCCGATATTCTTCCCGTTGGGTGTGCGACCGACCGAAACCAGGATCATGTCGTAGAGCTGCGGCTTGGCCGGAGCGTTCTCGCCTTCGAAAGACACCCTCAGCCCTTCTTTCAATGCTTCGACTTTCACGGTCCTCGTCTTGAGCATCACGTTGTCGAAGCGGCGCGCGTTGAACGTCTGCCATACCTTGACCAAGTCGCGGTCCGCCCCGACCATCAGGCCGTCGAGCATTTCGACGACGTCCAGACGCGCCCCCAGTGTCGAATACACCGTGCCCATTTCCAGGCCGATGATGCCGCCGCCGATCACCAGCAGGCGTTTGGGTTGCGAGCGCAGCTCCAGCGCGCCGGTGGAATCGACGATGCGCGGGTCATCGGGAATGGAAGGGAGCTTTGCCGACTGCGACCCGGCGGCGATGATGGCGTTCCTGAAGGCGACGATCTTGCGGCCTTCCCGGGTCTCCACCGCCATGTGGTTGGGGCCGACGAAGCTGCCGACGCCGGTGAGCACCGTCACCTTGCGCATTTTCGCCATGCCGGCGATGCCGCTGCTCAACTTGCCGACGACCTTGCTCTTGAAGTCGCGCAGCCTGTCCATGTCGATCGAAGGTTCTGGAAAAGTGACGCCGTGCGCCGCCATGGCGCGCGCCGCGTCCATGATGGCCGCGGTGTGCAGGAGCGACTTGGAAGGGATGCAGCCCACGTTGAGGCACACGCCGCCCAGCGCGGGGTAGCGCTCGATGAGCAGCGTGGCGAGGCCGAGATCGGCGGCGCGGAATGCGGCCGAGTAACCGCCGGGTCCGGAGCCCAGCACCAGCATGTCGCAAGCCACGTCGGCCGTTCCCTTGAACGCCGCTGTCGCAGGTATCGGGGCGGCGGGTTTCGCGGGCGTGGGTGTGGGTATGGGTGCGGCGGCGGCAGCCGAAGCGGGAGCCGGTTTGGAAGGGGCCGCGGCGGCGCCTGCGCTCTCCTCCAGCAGGAGAATCGGCGATCCTTGCGAGACCTTGTCGCCAAGCTTGACTCGCAGCTCCTTCACGACTCCCGCTTTCGGCGACGGAATTTCTATCGTCGCCTTGTCGGACTCGAGCGTGATGAGGGAGGCCTCTTTTTCCACCCTGTCACCGGGTTTCACCAGGACTTCGATGATCTCGACATCCTCGAAATCGCCGATGTCGGGAACCTTGACTTCGATCATCTGCGCCACGCCGGTCTCACAGAAGGGTGCGGCGGATGTCGGAGAGGACCGAGGCCAGATAGGTCGTGAAGCGCGCCCCGGCGGCGCCGTCGATGACGCGGTGATCGTAGGCAAGCGACAGCGGCAGCAGCAGCCGCGGAACGAACGCTCCGTCCTTGTACACCGGCCGCATCTGCGATCTCGCTACGCCGAGAATCGCGACTTCGGGCGCGTTGATGATCGGTGTGAACGCCGTTCCGCCGATGCCGCCGAGGCTGGAGATGCTGAAGGTGCCGCCGCGCATGCTGTCGGGCTTGAGCTTTTTCTCCCGCGCGAGTTTGGAGATCTCCGCCAGCTCGCGGGCAAGATCGAAGACGCCCTTGCGGTCCGCATCGCGGATCACGGGCACCACCAGTCCATCCGGCGTGTCCACTGCGACACCGATGTGGTAGTACTTCTTGACGATCAGGTTCTCACCGGTCTTGTCGAGCGATGCGTTGAAATCGGGGAACTGCCGCAGCGCATTGACCGAAGCCTTGACCAGAAAGGCGAGCATGGTGAGCTTGAAGCCCCCTTTTTCGGCCACCTGCGCGTTCTCCTTGCGGAAAGCCTCGAGCTCGGTGATGTCGGCGTCATCGTGCTGGGTAACGTGCGGAATGGAGACCCAGTTGCGGTGCAGAAAACCGCCCGAGAGTCTCCTGATGCGCGACAGGGGTTTCGTTTCGACCGGACCGAATTTCGCGAAATCCACCTGCGGCCACTCGGGCAGGTCGAAGCCGAAGCCGCCGCGCGCGACGGGTGCCGGTGTCGCTTGCGCGCCTTTCATCACGCCCTTGACGAACGCCTGCACGTCCTCCTGCGTGATGCGCCCCTTCGGGCCGGAGCCCTTCGTTTTGGCGAGGTCGACGCCCAGCTCGCGCGCGAACTTGCGCACCGATGGGCTTGCGTGCGGCGTGAATCCGGGAGCCGGTGCGGGCTCATACGGAACCGGATCGTGCTTGCCTGCCAGCGACACCACAACAGGTGGCGGCGCGGCAACGGGCAGCGGCGCAGCACGCACCGGTGCAGGAGCAGGAACCGCGGCGGGTTTCGCCACCGCGGCAGGCGCACCTTCCGTCGCCTCGAGCATCAGGAGCAAGCTGCCGGTGGACACCTTGTCGCCGACCTTGACGCGGAGATCTTTCACCGTGCCTGCCGCCGGCGATGGAATCTCCATCGTCGCCTTGTCCGACTCGACCGTGATCAGCGACTGCTCGGGCTGGATGGCGTCGCCCGGCTTCACCAGAACCTCGATGACATCGACGTTCTTGAAGTCGCCGATGTCAGGGACGAAGATCTCTCTGAGGGTTCCCATGCTTGTTTTCGTTCCGGGTCGGGAGCCGGGCACCCGCTCCCTTCCTGGCTCCTGAACGGATCAAACGGTCACCGGATCGGATTTTTCGGGATTGATGCCGTATTTCTTGATCGCATCGGCCACGACCTTGGGCTTCACTTCGCCGACATCGGCGAGCGCCTTGAGCGCCGCGATCGCAATGAAGTAGCGGTTCACCTCGAAGAAGTGGCGCAGCTTTGCGCGCGAATCCGAGCGGCCGAAACCGTCGGTCCCCAGCACGCGATAGGTGCGATCTTTGGGCATGAACGGCCGGATCTGGTCGGCGAAGGTTTTCATGTAATCGGTCGCGGCCACCACCGGACCGGCGCGCCTTTCCAGCCGCTCGGTCACGTACGGCGTGAGCGGCTTGGCCTCCGGGTGCAACAGGTTCCGGCGTTCCACGGCAAGCCCTTCGCGGCGCAGCTGCGTGAAGCTGGTCGCGCTCCAGATGTCGGCCGCGACGTTCCATTCCGCTTCTAGCAGGTCCCCTGCGGCGATGACTTCGCGCAGGATCGTGCCCGAGCCCAGGAGCTGCGCGCGGCTCTTGGATTTCGATTTCGACTCCCGCCACAAGTACATGCCCTTGAGAATGCCCTCCTCGGCGCCCGCCGGCATCGCCGGGTGCTCGTAGTTCTCGTTCATCACGGTGATGTAGTAGAACACGTCCTCCTGGTCCGCCACCATGCGGCGCAGGCCGTCCTGGATGATGACCGCGAGTTCGTAGCCGAAGGTCGGGTCGTAGGAGACGCAGTTCGGAATCACCGAGGCAAGGATGTGGCTGTGGCCGTCCTCATGCTGAAGTCCTTCGCCGTTCAGCGTGGTGCGTCCGGCCGTGCCGCCGAGCAGAAAACCGCGCGCGCGCTGGTCGCCCGCTGCCCAAGCAAGGTCGCCGATCCTTTGCATGCCGAACATCGAATAGAAAATGTAGAAGGGCACCGTTACGACGTTGGTGGTGCTGTAGGAGGTCGCCGCTGCGATCCACGAAGAGAAGGCTCCCGCCTCGTTGATGCCTTCCTCCAGGACCTGCCCGCCTTTGTCCTCGCGGTAGTACATTACTTGGTCGCGGTCCACAGGCTCGTACTTCTGTCCTTCCGAGGAATAGATACCGAGCTGCCGGAACATACCTTCCATCCCGAAGGTGCGCGCCTCGTCCGGGATGATGGGCACGACGTGCTTGCCGATGTTCTTGTCTCGCACCAGCGCGGTGAGGACGCGCACGAACGCCATCGTGGTCGAGATCTCGCGTCCCTCGGAGCCTTTAAGCACCGCCTCGAACGTCGAGAGCGGCGGCACCGCCGGCGCGTTTTCGGCCTTGCGGCGGCGCTGCGGCAGGTAGCCGCCGAGCGCCTTTCTGCGCTCCTGCAGGTACACCATCACCGGATCGTCGTCTTTAGGCCTATAGAACGGGAGCTCCTCGAGCCTGTCATCGGAAATCGGCACGTTGAAGCGGTCGCGCATCTCGCGGATCGTCGCAAGGTCAATCTTCTTCAACTGGTGAGTGGGGTTTTTCGCCTGGCCCTGCTTGCCCAGGCCATAGCCCTTGATGGTCTTGGCAAGGATCACCGTGGGCTGATCCTTGTGCTTCACTGCGGCAGCGTATGCGGCGTAGATCTTGTGCGGATCATGGCCGCCGCGGTTCAGGCGCCAGATGTCCTCGTCGGTCATGCGCGAGACCATCTCCAGGAGCTTCGGATCCTTCCCGAAGAAATGCTTGCGCACGAAGGCGCCGTCATTCGCCTTGTAATTCTGGTACTCCCCGTCGACCGTTTCCTCCATAACGCGCAGCAGCCGCGCTTCCTTGTCGCGCGCGAACAGCGGGTCCCAGTACGAACCCCAGATCAGCTTGATGACGTTCCAGCCGGCGCCGCGGAAATCGGCCTCGAGCTCCTGGATGATCTTGCCGTTGCCGCGCACCGGTCCGTCGAGCCGCTGCAGGTTGCAGTTGACGACGAAGACGAGGTTGTCGAGCTTTTCGCGCGCCGCCAGGCCGATCGCACCGAGCGATTCGGGCTCGTCCATCTCACCATCGCCGCAGAACACCCATACCTTGCGGTTCTCGGTATTGGCGAGGCCTCGCGCATGAAGGTATTTCAGAAACCGCGCCATGTAGATGCCCTGGATCGGCCCAAGGCCCATCGAGACCGTCGGGAACTGCCAGAAATCGGGCATCAGCCACGGATGCGGGTAAGAAGAAATTCCCTTGCCGTCGACCTCACGGCGGAAGTTAAGCAACTGCTCTTCGGTGAAGCGGCCTTCAAGAAACGCGCGCGCGTAGATGCCGGGCGAAGAATGGCCCTGGAAGTACACCAGGTCGCCGCCATGTCCCTGGTGCGGCGCGCGCCAGAAATGGTTGAAGCCAATGCCGAACAGCGTCCCGACCGAAGCGAAACTCGCGATGTGTCCGCCGAGCTCGTCGTCGGACTTGTTCGCCTTCACCACCATCACCATTGCGTTCCAGCGGCAAAAAGAACGGATGCGTTCCTCCAGCGCGTGATCCCCGGGCGAGCGTTCCTCCAGGTGCGGCGGGATCGTGTTCAGGTACGCCGTATTGAGCGAAAAAGGAATGTAGGCGCCCGAGCGGCGCGCCTTGTCGACCAGCTTCTCGAGTAGGTAGTGGGCGCGCTCCGGACCTTCGCGATCCAGCACCGCGTCCAGCGCGTCGAGCCATTCCTGGGTCTCCAGGCTGTCCGGATCGTTGGCGGCGGAGAACTCAGGCAGCGCGGACATGACGTTTTTTTCTCGGCGCGAAGGTATGGGCGGGAGTGTGAGACTTGCGGAGAATCGCTTGAAGCTTACCCTGTCGGCCCTACAGGATCAATTGCACCTTGTTCCATATTGTGAAAGAGTATTTCGCATTATACGAAAACGCGCACCGCGCAATCAAAGATATCGAAATCCAGCTTGGCTGAATCCAGGGCAGGAAACCGCGAATGCTAGAATGCGCGCCTTCCGTGTCCGCCTCGCCGATTCTCCCCCGTGCAGACCCGCACCATTGACGGCAACGCCCTTGCGCGCGAGTTGCGCGTAGGGCTGATACGGCGTGTCGCGGCTCTTGCCGCGAGAGGTGTACGACCTGGCATCGCAGTGGTGCAAGTCGGGGATCACCCCGCTTCGAAAATCTATGTGCGGAACAAGATCAAGGCCTGCGACGAAGCGGGACTCTATTCAGAGCACATCGAATTGCCTGTCGACGCGGATGAATCGACGCTCCTCGGGCGCATCCGGATCCTCAACAACGACACCCGCATCCGCGGCATCCTCGTGCAGCTCCCTTTGCCACCAGGATTTTCGGCGGAGCGGGTCCTGGAAGCCCTGGCCCCGGCGAAGGACATTGACGGATTTCATCCGACCAACATGGGCCTGCTCGCCATCGGCAATCCGCGCTTCGTGCCCTGCACGCCCCTTGGAGTGATGAAGATCCTCGAGCACGAGGAAATCGGCGTGCAGGGCCGGCATGCCGTCGTAGTCGGCCGCAGCAATATCGTCGGCAAACCGGTGGCGCTGCTGCTCTTGCAAAAAGGCGCCACGGTCACCATCTGCAACTCCAGAACGCCGGATCTGGGCGCGATGACCCGTCAGGCGGACATTCTCGTCGTCGCCGCGGGGAAGCCCGGGCTCGTTACTGCCGCCATGGTGAAACTCGGCGCGGCCGTTATCGACGTCGGCATCAACCGGCTTGCAGACGGGAAACTCACGGGCGATGTGGATTTCCAGAGCATACTGGGAACCGCTTCGTGCATCACGCCAGTGCCCGGCGGGGTTGGGCCTATGACGGTCGCCATGCTGCTCGAGAACACGGTAATGGCCGCCGAGCGCGCCTCGGCCACCCGCGGCAGCGCCCGAGACGGCGGGGTGGAGTTCTGCGATCTCAACCGGAAAACTTAGGCGTTGAACCCGAAAATGACTGTCAATCCGCTGCTCGATTTTTCCGGCTTGCCGCGTTATGCATCGGTCCGGCCTGAGCACGTCGGGCCCGCAATCGACCAGTTGCTCGCGGAGAACCGCGCCCTGATCCTTCAGCTCACCGAGGGCACGGCTGCATCCTGGAACGAGTTCGCGGACCCGCTGGAAAACGCCAATGAACGGCTGTGGCGCGCTTGGGGCGTGGTCGCTCACCTGCACGCAGTGGACGACAACCCCGCGATCCGCGACGCCTACAATGCGAACCTGCCCAAAGTCACCCATTTCAAGACCGAACTCGCGCAGAACCTCGATCTATACGAAAAATTCAAGCTTCTGCGCGCTTCAAGTGATTTCGAGGGCTTGTCTCAGGCGCAGCGCAAGATTATCCAGAACAACCTGCGCGACTACCGTCTTGGAGGAGCGGAGTTAGCGCAGGAGGAAAAGCGTCGCTTCGCTGAAATCCAGGAGGAACTCGCCGCGCTCGAAGCAAAGTTTTCCGAGAATCTCCTCGACGCGACCAATGCGTTTTCGTTGCTGATCACCGACCGCGGGGAGCTGCTCGGGATGCCGGAGGACGTGCTGGAGGCTGCCAAAGAAGCCGCTCATAAGGATGGACAAGAAGGCTGGAAGTTCACGCTGCAGGCGCCGTCATACGGGCCGGTGATGCAATACGCGGAGAATCGCGGGCTGCGGGAAAAATTCTATAGAGCGCACGTCACGCGGGCGAGCGAATTCGGAAATCCGGAATTCGACAACACCTCGATCATCGTCCGTGAGCTTCACCTGCGAAAAGAAAAGGCGCGACTGCTTGGTTACAAAAGCTTCGCGGAGTTTTCGCTGGTGCCGAAAATGGCCGAGTCACCCGCGGCCGCGCTCGACTTCCTCAATGATCTTGCCGCGAGGGCCCTACCTCACGCACGCAGGGACTATGCTCAACTCGAGGAGTTCGCACACGCGGAGCTCCAACTGGAGGAACTCCGGGCCTGGGATGTCGCGTTCGCATCGGAAAAATTGCGTGGGAAACTCTACGCGTTTTCCGATCAGGAAGTGAAGCGGTATTTTCCCGAACCAAAGGTCCTGGAAGGCATGTTCCGGCTGGTGGAGGCTCTCTATGGCATTCGCATTCTCCCGGACGGGGCTGAAACCTGGCACCCGGAGGTGCGTTTTTTCCGGATAACCGGCTCGGACGAGAGCCTGATCGGCCAGTTCTATCTGGATCTGTACTCACGGGAAACCAAGCGCGGCGGCGCGTGGATGGACGAGGCGATCACACGACAGCGAGTCCCCGGCGGCCTCCGGACCCCGGTTGCACATCTCATCTGCAATTTTCCCGCACCGGTCGGGAACAAGCCCGCGCTATATACGCATGACGAAGCGATGACCTTGTTTCACGAATTCGGTCACGGGTTGCACCATCTGCTCTCGCGAGTCGACGATCTGGGTGTCTCCGGAATACGCGGGGTCGAATGGGACGCGGTCGAGCTGCCTTCCCAGTTCATGGAGAACTTCTGCTGGGAATGGGACGTGCTCGCCCGCATGACGGCTCACGTCGAAACTGGAGAAGCTTTACCGCGCAGCTTGTTCGACAAGATGTTGGCGGCAAGGAACTTTCAAAGCGGCATGCAGACCGTGCGCCAGATCGAATTCGCACTGGTCGACATGCACCTGCACCATGACTACGACCCGGCGGGAGCAGTGACGCCACTGCAGCTGCTCGACGAAATCAGGGCGAAAGTCGCCGTGGTCACGCCGCCGGAGTACAACCGCTTCCTCAACAACTTCTCGCACGTTTTCTCGGGAGCTTATGCGGCCGGTTACTACAGTTACAAGTGGGCCGAGGTGCTCTCCGCAGACGCCTACAGCCTGTTCGAACAGAACGGCGTGCTCGACTCCGGAACCGGTGCGCGATTCCGCGACGAGATTCTCGCAGTCGGCGGCAGCCGCCCTGCGCTCGAATCGTTCAAGGCGTTTCGCGGTCGCGAGCCGAGAATCGACGCACTGTTGCGTCACAATGGTATGATCGCGCCCTGAGGAACCTTACCGCATGCGCATACTGTTCGTCGCTGCAGCGATCCTCTCGACTGCCTGCACCGACGCTTTGGGGCAGGCCTATCGCTGGGTGGATCAGGACGGCAGGGTCCACTATACGCAGACGCCCCCGCCACCCGGTGCGAAAGGGGTACAACGAAAGAGCTTCCAACCCGGGCCGGTGGGGACCGTCGATCTGCCTTACGCCACGCAGATGGCGGCGAGGAATTTTCCCGTGACTCTCTACACCCTCCCGGATTGCGGCGCCTTCTGCGACCAGGCGCGCGCGTTGCTCGTCAAGCGCGCGGTTCCCTTCAGGGAAGTCAGCGTGGTCACTCAAAAGGACGTCGATGAAGTGAAGAGACTGTCCGGGAAAAATGATCTGCCGTTGCTGACCGTCGGCAACCAGTTGCTATCCGGATTCCAGCAAGGCCCCTATAACGAGCTGCTCGATTCAGCCGGCTATCCGTCTTCTGCGCCTCCTGCGCCGATCGAAAAGCTGCGAAAAATGGATCCCGCAACTCCGGCACCGGCTACAGCCCAGGCGCAGTCACAGCAGGGCGCGGGCGCCGGTACGGAGCCGGCGACCGATGCCGCTGCCAGATAGATCGGGGGCGTTGTCTTTCTGAGCACCGCGTCAATGAAGTTTGCGTCATGGAACGTCAATTCGCTCAAGGTACGCCTGCCTCATCTGCTCGAATGGCTGGCGCGGCAAGCCCCGCAAATCGTTTGTCTGCAAGAGATCAAGCTCGAGGACGCCAAGTTCCCGGTAGCGGAAATCGAGGCGGCGGGGTACCACTGCGTCTGGTCCGGGCAAAAAACCTATAACGGCGTCGCGATCCTGTCTCGCGCAATCCTCGCGGAAGTCGCGGCAGGAATACCTGCATTTTCCGACGACCAAAAGCGCGTGATTGCCGCAACCGTGGGGGAAGGTGCCGATGCGATCCGCGTCGTTTGCGCCTATGTTCCAAACGGGCAGACAGTCGATTCCGAGAAATATGAGTACAAGCTCAATTGGCTTGCGGCTTTCCGACGCTGGCTTGAGGAAGAGCTAAGAGAAAATCCGCGGCTCGCTGTGCTGGGCGACTACAACATCGCGCCCGCCGATGAGGACGTTTACGATCCCAAGGCCTGGGGAGATCAGATCCTGTGCAGCCCCAAAGAGCGGGAGGCCTTCCGTAAGCTTCTTGCCCTGGGATTGAAAGACAGCTTCAGGATGTTTACTCAGCCGGACAAATCCTTTACCTGGTGGGACTACCGCATGAATGGATTCAAGCGCAATCTCGGGCTGCGCATCGATCACGTCCTGCTCAGCTCCGAGCTCGCTTTGCGGTGCCGCACGTGCGCAATCGATCTTGAACCACGCCGACTGCAGCGCCCATCCGACCATGCGCCGGTGATGGCCGAACTCGAGCTTTAGTCGCTATAATCGAAGCGGCCGCGGGCGAAAAATAATTGTCTCGGACAGTCACCGGGCGTCAGGAGCAGTCGCTGCGTTCAACTTAGGAGGAAGAAATCATGGCTTTCAATAAACTGCTGCGCCAAATTTCCGGGGCGGTCCTGGCAACGTGCGCCGCGACCGGCGTATTCGCGCAGGCCGGTTATCCGACCAAACCGGTGAAAATTATCGTGCCGTTCTCTGCCGGCGGCCCCGCGGACATCTACGCACGCTTTGTCGGCGACCGTCTGCAAAAGACTCTCGGAGAACCTTTTGTAATCGAGAATCGCCCGGGCGCCGGTGCGATCATCGGCACCGACGTGGTGGCGAAATCCGCCCCCGACGGATACACGCTGCTCATGATGTCGAATACGCATACGGTAAACGAATCACTGTTCACGAAGAAGCCCTACAGTCTGATGCGGGACCTCCTGCCGATCTCGCCGATCAACTATTCCGACCTCCTTCTTGTGGTTCACCCTTCGGTACCGGCGAACAATCTGAAGGAGCTCATCGCGCTCGGCAAGGCGAAGTCCGGGGTGCTCAACTACGCTTCTTCGGGTCCGGGCACCCCCTATCACATGGCGGGCGAACTGTTCAAGGCTACGGCCGGAATCGACGTGGTGCACGTGCCGCACAAGGGAAGCGCTGAAGCGCGCACCAGCGTCCTCGCAGGCAACGTGCAGATGATGTTCGACGCAATTACCACGATGGCGCCGCTCGCGCAGGCAGGCAAGGTTCGCGCTATCGCCACCTCCGGAAAGACGCGTTCCTCAATCACGCCGGGAGTGCCGACCCTGGACGAGGCCGGCCTGCCCGGATACGACGCAGTCATCTGGCTGGGGATGATGGCCCCCAACGCGACCCCCAAACCGATCGTCGATCAACTGAATTCGGAGATCCAGAGAATCTCCAACTCGCCCGATGTGAAGGAAGTCTGGGCCAAGCAGGGGGCCGTACCCATGCACATGACGCCGGCAGAATTCGGAAAATTCATGGAGCAGGATATCCAGAAGTGGGCGAAGGTCGTGAAATTCTCGGGGGCGAAGGTCGATTAGGGCAGACACACGAAAGGACACATTTCTCGCCGAGAAACCTGGAGACCCGTGGCCGAGCGCGTCCGACTCTCCGTCAACGGTGCTGAATCCGAGCTCGATGGGGGTTCGGACACGCCGCTTCTCTACGCGCTGCGCAACGATCTTGGGCTGAAAGGCACGCGCTTCGGCTGCGGCAACGCCCAATGTGGCGCCTGCTTCGTGTTGATCGACGGCTATCCGGCACCCGCATGCGACACCCCTCTGTGGTCTGTGATCGGTAAGAACATTACCACTGTCGAAGGCCTGGTCACGGGCGGCCGCTTGCATCCTCTTCAAAACGCTTTTCTCGCCGAGCAGGCAGCCCAATGCGGCTATTGCACCAGCGGCATCCTGATTAGTGCCGCGGCGCTTTTGGCGAAAAATCCCAGGCCGACCGAAAGCGAAGTGCGCGCGGCACTCGACCGCAACCTGTGCCGCTGCGGCTCGCACAACCGCATGGTGCGCGCGGTGTTGCGTGCAGCGTCGGAAATCGCGCCATGAACACTGTTGCCGACACCCGGCTCAAGCGGTCAGGAAGTCTGGAGAAGAACCCGAGACTGTCGCAGTGGGTGCGCCTGCACCGCGACGGCACGGTTTCCATCTACAGCGGAAAGGTCGAGATAGGCCAAGGTATTCTGACGGCCCTTGCGCAGATTGCGGCGGAAGAGCTCGGGGTCGCGCCGGAACGCATTCGCATGGTTGCTGCCGATACATCGGTGAGTCCCGATGAGGGTGTCACTTCGGGCAGCCTCTCGATCCAGGATTCCGGTGCCGCGCTGCGTCGTGCCTGCGCGCAGGCCCGTGCATTGCTCGTGGAGCGTGCCGCGTCGCGTCTCGGCGTATCGCCCGGCGATCTGCGCGTAGAGGACGGTGCTGTCCGAGCGCGGGGCCGTAGCGTCAGTTTTTGGGAATGCACCGATGACGCATTGTTCGACTGCGAGGTCGACGAGGCGATCGCAGTGAGACCGCCGAGTGATTACCGGGTGGTCGGCAAAGCTGCTCAGCGACGTGACCTGCCAGACAAGATCGCCGGCCGGTCCCGCTTCATCCAGGACATGGCATTGCCCAGGATGCTCTACGGCCGCGTGGTTCGCCCGTCGCACAGCTTCGCGGGGCTCGTTTCCTTGGACGAGAGTGGGCTCAAATCGATGCAGGGACTTACTGCGATCGTACGCGAGGGCGGCTTTGTTGGAATACTCGCAGAGCGCGAGGATACGGCGATCTCCGCCCAGCAGGCCCTTCGACGGGCTGCGTCGTGGAGCGATGGCGATTCTCTCCCCCAGGACATCCATGCATGGCTCAAGGGGCACGTGGCTGAGCACCGCGTCATCAGCGAGAAAGAAGACGCCGCCGCAAAATCCCGGGCAGCGAGGAGACTCGAAGCCGACTATTCCAAACCCTACATATCGCACGCTTCGATCGGCCCGTCGTGCGCGGTCGCCCAGTTCGAGGGCGACAAACTCACGGTGTGGAGCCACAGCCAGGGAATATTCAATCTGCGCCGCGACCTGGCCATCGTCTTGGGAATGCATGAAGAGGCGATCGTGGTCCGACACGCGGAAGGTGCGGGCTGCTACGGACACAACGGCGCCGACGATGTGGCGCTTGACGCGGCGCTACTCGCGCGGGCGGTGAGCGGGCGCCCGGTCCAGGTGCAGTGGATGCGGGACGACGAATTCGCTTGGGCTCCGTGCGGGCCCGCCATGGCGTTCACGTTGCGCGCGGCACTCGACTCGCAGGGTAACATCGTCGATTGGCAGCACGAGCTCTGGAGCAACGGACACAGCAGCAGACCCGGGCGCGCGGAAAATCCGGCGCTCCTGGCGGCGTGGCACCTGGCGAAACCCTGTGAGCGGCCTTCAGCGATCAATATGCCACTGCCCGCGGGGGCGGCGGACCGCAACGCAATCCCGATATACGATTTTCCGAACCAGCGCGTCGTCAACCACTACGTACGCGAAATGCCGGTGCGAACCTCGGCGCTGCGCTCACTGGGCGCGTACGCCAACGTGTTCGCGATTGAATCCTTCATGGACGAGCTCGCTCAGGCGGCAGGAATAGACCCGATCGCCTTCCGCCTGCGGCATCTCAAAGATTCACGCGGTCGTGCGGTCATAGACGCAGCGGCGCGGCGCGCCGGATGGAGTCGCTGGAAACCCGCCGAAGGCCGCGGCCACGGTATCGGATTTGCGAGATACAAGAATCTGGGCGCCTACTGCGCTGCAGTGGCCGAAGTGGAGGTCGGCCACGACGTGCGCGTGAGCCGGTTGGTCCTCGCCGTCGACGTCGGGCTCGTCATCAACCCGGACGGCGTGATCAATCAGATCGAGGGTGGCGCAATTCAGTCGACCAGCTGGACGCTCAAGGAACAGGTGAAGCTTGGCATACGCGGCATTGCGAGCCTCAGTTGGGAGGATTATCCCATCCTCAAATTCAGCGAGGTACCGGCTGTCGAAGTCGAGCTGATCGATCGTCCCCAGCTCCCCGCTGTCGGCGCGGGGGAAGCCGCTCAGGGTCCGACCGGGGCGGCGATCGCCAACGCGGTGGCGCATGCGCTCGGATTGCGCGTGCGCGACCTCCCGCTTACACACGAACGGATTACCGCGGCGATAAGTCAGTCGATGTAGCTGTATGCCGGTAAGGTAAGAAACTCGACGTAGCGATCGTCAGTCGTGATGCGGTCGAAGAGCTTCGCGCCTTCTTCGTACCTACCTGCTTTCCACGCCTCGTCACCGAGGTAGGTTTTCACCTTGGGCAATTCTTCGGCGAGGAGCTTTCTGAAAAGCTCCTGGGTGACTTTACGGCCGTCTTGCAGCTTCCCTTTGGGAGAACGCATCCACTGCCAGATTTGAGAGCGCGAGATTTCAGCGGTGGCCGCATCCTCCATCAGATTGAATACGGGCACACAGCCGTTCCCGGCGAGCCACGCCCCCAGATATTGGATACCGACTGAGATATTGTTGCGCAGACCGGCTTCGGTGATCGGCCCTTCCGGCCGGAAATCGAGCAGGTCTCTTGCGGCGACAATGACATCCGGGCGTTGCCTGTCGTACTGGTTGGGCCGGGGCATGTGCTCATCGAATACTGCTTTGGCGATCGGCACCAGGCCGGGGTGTGCGACCCACGTCCCGTCGCAGCCGTCGGTCACTTCGCGCAGTTTGTCCTCGCGAACCTTCGCGAGCGCGGATGCATTAGCCGCAGAATCATTCTTGATCGGGATCTGCGCCGCCATTCCACCCATCGCCGGGGCACCGCGGCGGTGGCAGGTCTTCACGAGAAGCAACGCATAGGCGCGCATGAACGGCGCGGTCATCGTAACCTGCGCGCGGTCAGCCAGGCAAAAACCAAGATTCGCGCGAAACTTCTTGATGCAGGAAAAAATGTAATCCCATCGGCCGATGTTGAGACCGGCGGAGTGCTCGCGAAGCTCCCACAGGATTTCGTCCATTTCGAACGCGGCAACTACAGTCTCGATCAGCGCAGTGGCCTTGATCGATCCCTGCGGCACGCCCAATTCCTTCTGGGCGAACTTGAAAATATCGTTCCAAAGCCGTGCTTCGAGATGGGACTCCATCTTCGGCAGGTAGAAGTACGGCCCTGTGCCGCGTGCAAGCAGCTCTGTTGCATTGTGAAAAAAATACAGCGCGAAGTCGAATATCGCGCCTGAAACAGGCTTCCCGTCCACAAGCAGATGCTTCTCATCCAGGTGCCAGCCGCGCGGGCGCGGAATCAGAACCGCCACCTTGTCTTTCATGCGGTAGGTTTTTTCCTCTTGTTCGAAACTGATGCTTCCGCGCACTGCATCGTGCAGATTTATCTGGCCTTCGACCATGTTGGCCCACGTAGGGCAGTTGGCGTCCTCGAAGTCCGCCATGAACGTGGAGGCGCCCGAGTTGAGCGCGTTGATCACCATTTTGCGGTCCGTCGGACCGGTAATCTCCACGCGGCGGTCCAGCAAATCCTTCGGCTGTGCGGCGATCGTCCATTCTTCAGCGCGAACCTGTGCGGTTTCAGGAATGAAATCGGGAAATTTTCCGGCGTCAAATTCTTTCTGGCGTGCCGCACGCCGACTGAGGAGGTCTTGGCGACGCGATTCGAAAGCGCGATGCAACTTGGCGACAAAGCCCAGGGCGGCAGCGCCAAGAATCAGTGGCGCCCCGGGCAGAGCGGGCGCACGGATATCGACTCCCGCCGGAGAGCTCTCCGTCGGGGGGGTAGCCGAAGATGCCACACTCACAGCGTTCTCCCAAGTCTTACCTGCGCCATTCTAGCTTTTGAATTCGTATCACGCAGCGATATTTCATATTGTGAGACAAGCCGGAGATCCGGCATTCAGTCGGCATCGGCAGGAATTTCCCAGCTTGAAGGATGAGAAAATCGCCGCACGCTGCTCCTCCGACTATTCTGCATCGCCTGGGGTCCCGTCTCCGATGCCCAGCTCAAAGATCTTGCGGGTAATCGTATTGCGACCTATGCCGAGCCGACCCGCTGCCTCGATGCGCCGGCCGCCGGTATGCGCGAGGGCCTTCGCGATAAGCGTCTTCTCGAAACTCTTGGACAGATTCTCCATGATATTCGTTTCGCCGCTTACCAGCCTGCGATCCGCTTCCCGTCCCAGCGCCGCGAGCCACTCGCCCGAGGGCGCCGCAGCATCCTCGCGGAGTTCCGGCGGAAAGTCACCGATCTCGATGACCTGCGTGGGTGACATTACGGTGAGCCAGTGACACACATTCTCGAGCTGACGCACGTTTCCGGCAAGATTCTGAGCCGAGAGGTAGACCATCGCCGAATCCGACAGGCGCTTGGGCTCTACACCGAGCTCCCGGGCCGATTTTGCGAGGAAGTGTCGTGCAAGCAGCGGAATATCCTCGCGGCGTTCGCGTAGCGAGGGCAGCCGCAATCGGATTACGTTCAGCCGGTGATACAGGTCCTCACGGAACAGGCCTTCGCCGACCCGTGTTTCCAAGTCCTGATTGGTCGCGGCGATGACGCGGACGCTCGCGCGAATCGGCTGATGGCCGCCGACCCGATAGAAAGTTCCGTCAGACAATACGCGCAGCAAGCGCGTTTGCAGCTCGGCCGGCATATCGCCGATTTCATCCAGAAACAGGGTGCCGTCTTCGGCCTGCTCGAAGCGACCCCGCCGCAAAGCCTGTGCCCCCGTGAAGGCGCCACGCTCGTGCCCGAAGAGCTCCGATTCCAGAAGGTCTTTTGGCATTGCCGCAGTATTTATTGCGATGAATGGCTTGTCTGCGCGCGGGCCATGGCGGTGCAGCGCTCGCGCCACGAGTTCCTTGCCCGTTCCGGACTCGCCGGTGATCAGGACTGTGGCGCTCGACTGCGATAGGCGGCCGATTGCGCGGAACACCTCCTGCATCGACTGGGCTTGGCCGAGGATATCCGGCGTGCCGGTCGACGACTCCTCGGCTTCATCCTCCCGCATGCTCTCGCCGAGTGCGCGGCGGATGAGCTCGACCGCCTGGTCAACGTCGAACGGCTTTGGCAGATATTCGAATGCACCACCCTGGAACGCCGCCACCGCCGACTCCAAATCAGAGTACGCGGTCATGATAATGACCGGAAGATCGGGGAAACGTTGCTTTACAGTTTGCAGCAGCTCCAGACCTGAGGCGCCGGGCATGCGGATATCTGAAACGAGCACCTGCGGGGCGCCGGCCGTGTCGAGCGCTTCCATGGCCTCAGTCGCCTGAGCAAAGGTTTTGAAGGGAATGCCTTCGCGAGCGAGGGCCTTCTCGAACACCCAACGGATGGAACGGTCGTCATCAATGACCCAGACTGGTCTCATCATGATCTTTCAGCGAAGCGGTAGCACGATGCGGAAGCTGGTTCTTCCCGGCTGGCTATCGCATTCCACCACCCCGTGGTGCTGCTGCACGAAAGTCTGCGCGAGCGTCAGGCCGAGCCCGGTCCCACCCTCACGGCCGGATACCAGCGGATAGAAAATCTGGTCGCGGATTTCCGCCGGCACGCCCGGTCCGTTATCGATCACTTGCAATTCTAATGCCAGCCTGCGCAAGCGCCGGGCGAGCGTTACCTGGCGGGCAACCCGGGTGCGCAGGACGATTTCGCCCCGGCCTTGAAGCCCAGCCGTGGCGGCGGCACGGACTCCCAGTATGGCTTGCGCGGCATTCCGCGCGATATTGAGCACGGCCTGGATGAGTTGCTCCGGATCGCCGCGAAACTCGGGCAGACCGACGTCGTAATCGCGTCTTACCTGTATGCCTTCCGGAAACTCGGCAAGAATAAGGCTGCGCACCCGTTCACATACCTCATGGATATTCATCGGCACCTGGTTCGGAGGGCGATGTGGAGTAAGAAGTCGGTCCATGAGAGCCTGCAGGCGGTCGGCTTCCTTGATGATCACCCGGGTGTATTCGCGCAGGCTCGGCCGGTCGAGTTCACGCTCGAGGAGTTGGGCTGAGCCGCGCAAACCTCCCAGGGGATTCTTGATTTCGTGAGCGAGGTTTCGGATCAGCTCCCGGTTGGCCCGGTGCTGGGTCATGCGTTGCTCTTCCCGTTCGATGCGTAGCCTCTGGTCGATCGGCCGCAGCTCAAGCAGCAGCACAGCCTGCGACAGCTCGACCGGCGTAGCGATGCAGTCAAGGTGCAGGGGCTCCTGGCCCGTTGGTATCAGTATCAGGTTCTGATCAGCGAAACCACGCTCCTCGCGAATCGCCTGGTGCAGCAGGCCTGCCAGCGGGCCCGGGTCGGCAAAGAGTCCCGGGTAAGGCTGGTCCAGGATGCTCTTGCGGCTCACCGCAAAAAGAGTTTCCGCGGCGGGATTGACGTACTTCACACGGAGCTCCCGGTCCAGCAGCACCACCGCGGTAGCGAGCCAGTCCAGGCCGGGAAAGGCTGCCGGATTCATGGGCTGGACCAGTTTCGGGGACCGGGGTGGCAGCAGCGCCGCGCGTATGTGCCGCGTCGCGCCAAGGGAGCGCTGGCGCCCCGCCTAAGCCAGGCTGCCTGATTCCAGGGAGCAGCGCGAGCCGCCCTTACTTGAGGCGGCCGAGCTCGCCGCGGAGCTGCTCGATGTTCTTCGTGTGCTGGCTGACCGCTTCCTGGTAGGGCTTCAATCGCTCCAGCACCCGAGCGTAATTGCGCTCGTCGCCGTCGCGAATTCCTTCCTGCTCGGCGAGCTTCTGCCGGGCGCCGGAGAGCAGTTGCTGCTCGTTTTGGAACTCCGACTCTAGAATCCTGCGGCGGTTCTCGTTGCGCGCCGAGGCAGGGTCCGATACGGCTGAAGATTGCGCGGCGCGCGCAGGAACCTGAGCCGGCACAACGGACACTTCCTTGCTCACCAAGGTGCACTTCTTGCCCACCGTGTCGCGTTTTACATTGGTGTAAGTTGGACGCCCGCTCGCGTCGGGGCACTTGTACACCTCGCTCTGAGCGTGACCACAGGGCGCCGCCAGCGCGAGGAAAACCCAGCCGATCAATCGCTTGTTCAGTGCCATGGCCCCCCCAGACCCTAGTGGGAACTTTAAGTGTAGGCCAAAACAACCCTGATTTCAAATGAAAAAAGGACGAAACCCCCGACTTGGGGCGCTCCGTCCCTCCGCGCTAGGTAAAATCCAAATCCTGACCCGGAGCCACCGGGCCTTCGAAGCATCCTTACGAGCTGTAGTACATGTCGAATTCAACCGGATGTGTCGTCATGCGGAAGCGCGTGATCTCTTCCATCTTCAAGGCGCAATAGGCGTCGAGCATATCGTCCGAGAACACGCCGCCCTTTGTGAGGAACTCGCGATCCTTGTTCATGTGATCGATCGCCATGTCGAGCGAAGAACACACATTCTGGACTTTCTTTGCCTGTGCCGGCGGCAAATCGTACAGATTCTTGTCGATGGGATCGCCCGGATGGATCTTGTTCTGTACCCCGTCAAGCCCCGCCATCAGCATGGCGGCAAACGCGAGATACGAGTTGGTAGTGGGGTCGGGGAAGCGCACTTCAACGCGGCGCGCCTTGGGATCTGTCACGAGCGGTATCCGGCACGCCGCAGATCGGTTGCGCGACGAATAGGCCAGATTGATCGGCGCTTCAAATCCAGGCACCAACCGCTTGTAAGAGTTGGTACCCGGGTTGGTGATGGCGTTCAATGCCTTGGCGTGCTTGATGATGCCGCCGATATAGTAGAGCGCGAAGTCCGAAAGACCCGAGTAGCCGTTCCCAGTGAAAAGATTCTTGCCGTCTTTCCATACGGACTGGTGAACGTGCATGCCCGACCCATTGTCACCGACTATCGGCTTGGGCATGAATGTTGCCGTCTTGCCGTATGAATGTGCGACGTTCCAGACCGTGTACTTCAGGATCTGCATCCAGTCGGCGCGCTTCACCAGGCTGTTGAACTTGGTACCGATCTCACACTGACCGGCGGCCGCCACTTCGTGGTGATGCACCTCCACCTCGACGCCCTGCTGCTCCAGCGCGAGCACCATGGCGTTGCGGATGTCTTGCAGAGTATCAGCCGGCGGTACCGGGAAATAGCCGCCTTTGACCGGAGCGCGATGGCCCATGTTGCCGCCCTCGTATTCCTCACCGGATGACCATGGCGCTTCCTCGGATTTGATCTTGCAAAAACAGCCCGACATGTCCACATTCCAGGTCACCGAGTCGAAGATGAAGAACTCGGGCTCCGGACCGAAATAGGCGGTGTCGCCCAGGCCGGTCGATTTCATATAGGCCTCGGCGCGCTTGGCGATGGTGCGAGGGTCGCGGTCGTAACCTTTGCCGTCAGCGGGCTCAACCGCATCGCAGGTGAGATTTAGCACCGGCTCATCGGTGAAGGGATCCATACGCGCCGAGTCCGGGTCGGGCATCAGCAGCATGTCCGAGGCTTCGATACTTTTCCAGCCCGCAATCGAAGATCCGTCGAAAAAATGTCCGCTTTCGAACTTGTCCGTGGTAAAAGCCTTGACCGGCACAGATACGTGCTGCTCCTTGCCTCGAGTGTCGGTAAAGCGCAGATCTACGAACTTGACCTCCTTCTCCTTGATCATTTTCATGACATCATTGGCAGACATTGCCATTGCGGAATCTCCTCAATTTTCTGATTGTCGGTGGGTTAGAAAGGGAAACAAAGCGCTAAATCGATGGAATCTCTGCAGATTCCATGCCATGCAGCGCAAAAAAGGCAGGCCATTGTGCCATAAGAGAGCGCTCGAAGCGATTTCAGGACTCACGCACCAAACCGGCGCGGAGCGGTCATTATGCGCACCGTGTCGGTGCGAATCAACTCCCGACCCTTTCGCCTAGAGCTAAACTATTCCCAACGCATTCTTACCAAGAATTTGACCATGTCTAATGACGCAGTTGAGGACATCCTTGCCCGAGCCAAGCTGCGGGCCGAATCGATGAATCTTCCCTACGCAGGAGCACTGCTGCCGCTTGAAGCACACGCTCTGATGCAACAGCTTCCAGGGGCAAAACTGGTCGATGTGCGCACCCAAGCGGAGTGGGACTATGTCGGACATGTTCCTGAATCGGTATTGATCGAATGGAACACCTACCCGAGCGGCCAGCGCAATCAGCGGTTCCTCGAACAGCTCCAGGCCCGGGTAACGAAGAACGAAACACCGGTAATGTTTCTATGCCGCTCCGGAGCACGCTCGCACCATGCTGCCTCGACTGCCACCCAGGGGGGCTATCCAAACTCCTACAACGTGCTCGAGGGTTTCGAAGGCGACAAGGATCCGCACGGCCATCGCGGCACTGTCGGCGGTTGGCGATTTGCGGGCTTACCCTGGGT
>Ga0137350_1000002_pt1 | contig 38856 bp, 51 predicted proteins | sample EasRivERMLT660_2_FD_104765 | JGI IMG/M metagenome (GOLD analysis project Ga0137350, IMG submission 104765) | Soil microbial communities from meander-bound floodplain in the East River, Colorado, USA - East River MetaG ERMLT660_2 | ecosystem: Environmental > Terrestrial > Soil > Floodplain ... | reverse complement strand
TCAACCTTGGCTCTCTGAACAACGACTTGAAACTCATACGGGGCGGCGGCAGGACGGCGCAGTTCAGCGTGGCGACGACGGATAGCTCGGGCGCAGGCCAGCACGCCTACGTCATCCAGATGGGAGACAGCGGCCTGTCGGTGTTCCAGATTATCGGCGGCGTATTCTCTACCTCCTACACCGGCACCGTGCAAGCGGCCTATAGCGCGAATAAGCCCGTGAAGAACGGCATGATCTGCAACTGATATGAGCACACCATACGAGGAAGCTGCGGCCCTGCTTGCCAACCTGAACCCCTACGAAGCCCGCGCACTCCTGGCGCAGCAACGGCTCTCCAAGGCCCGCGAGGAGGAGCTGGCCAAAGACCACCCGATGAAGGCGTACAGGCTCGACGCTGACCAGTGGGCGCAATTCAAGGCGTACCTTCTTGACGGTGGCGGCGTCGAAGAGGATACCCAGTTAGCGACCGACATCTTCCAGGCCATCTTTGACGACAACCAGGAGACATTCTGGAACGAGGTGTTTCACTTGGTGAAGGCCCGCGCCAAGATCAATGGCGTGATGCGTCCGCTGCCATTCGGCGGTGTCAGCTTTACCGGGGTCGGGGAGCGCGCCAGCGCGATGCAACAGATTATCGGCCCAGTGCCCGAGGCGTCGGGCGAGGGCAATACGCAGGAGAACACGGCATGAATGAAGCGGTCGACATCGCCCAGAAGAACGTGAAAGTAAATGGGCGGCCGCCGCTGGAGAGCGCGGGTTCGCTCGAAACCGTCTACCAGTTGAATCCCCAGGAGCGGAAGCTGGCGGCGCAAGCCATCAGCTACGAGGCGTCTGTCAAGGCCCGCGTCTACGATCTCCAGGAGCAACTGGACTTGGCGCGAAAGGAACTGATCGGCGCCAGCGCACAAAGGCACGGCGCCATCGCGATGCTAGTGCAGTCGCGTGCTTGGGAAGATGGGGCGATCTCCGACGACTTCTCCACGCTGACGAAGCGCGACCCGCGGGGGAGGTAGACCAATGTCCTGGACGTTCCCCAACGACTGGAACGATGGCGAGGTCGTTTCAGGGTCGGACCTGAACAAGATACGCGGCGACATCGAGCATTGGGGTGGCGACGTGGACGGCGGTGGCCACCACCTGGGCAATGTCATTATCGATAGCGCCCTCTCGCAGACACCGTGGACGAGCAACATCGACGCGGCGGGGTATCAACTTTCCAACACGGGCTTGGTTCGCGTGCAGGGCTTAGGAACGGCTCCGACTTCGGGCAGCGGCGTCGAAATTTATTACGCTTCCAACGCCGGACACATCTTTGCCTACGACCGCGCGACGGCGACATTCCGCTCATTCGGCGTGCACGGCGACCCGCTGTTATTGAATCCGAATAACGGCAAGTACGTCGGCGTTGGAATATTAACCCCCACTGCCCGCACGCACATCGTTGAGGTGGGCGGCAATCCAAGCCTGACCGCCAATGTTGCCGTTGCCAATCTGCGGGCTCAAGTCAGCGCAACCTACCTCGACGTGGGCCGTTACAATACGTCTCCGAACGCGCATTGGATTCAGGTATACGGCGGAGGGAGCGCATTTCCACTTGCCCTGCAACCGCTCGGCGGTAACGTCGGCGTCGGGACGGGGAATCCTCTCGACAAGCTCAATGTCGTTGGCGGCGCGATCCGCTTTGCGACGGATGAAGCTAACAACGCGGCGAATTACTATCAGATTGAGCGTCACGGGGCTTCTGGCTACCTCATTCTGTATGGCAGTCAGACGAGTTTTTCTGGCTACGGTTTCGACTATACAGATGGGGGTGGCGTTAGAGCGCGGGCGTTAACGATCGCGACCGTGAACGGCAATGTCGGAATCGGGACGGCGAGTCCTGGCCAAAAGCTCCAAGTCGATGGTGGCCGGGGAGTCTTCAACGCAGCGTCTGAACTCTACGCGGTTGGCCTCGCCAATTCTGTGGGCGGGTTGGTCACGTGGCTCGGTTGCGATGTCGCCGGCACGCTCCACGTTTCGGATCGGTTCGGCTCGGGCCGCGTCCAGGTGGAACAGGCGGGCAACGTCGGTATCGGCATGGCGCCGGTGTTCAAACTCGACGTAAACGGGACGTGCCGCGCTACGGCGTTTCGAGGCGATGGCTCGCTGTTGACGGGCATCGCCAGCGGCGGCGTCACAACGCAGCAAGTCGTCACCGGATCGCGGGCGATTAACGGGGTGTACCGGAATATGACGGGCAAGCCGATGATGGTGACCGTCACGTCCGCGCTAGGGGCGGGAGTGCTCGTTGATGTCTTATGCGATTCGGCGAGCAGTCCAATAACCGGAGTGGCGCAAGCGTACAACGTCGGAGCCTCTACCGCGCAGCAGAGTGTGTGCTTTTGGGTATTGCCAACTTACTATTACACAGTTTTTACGACCGGTTCGGCCACTGTGAGCCGATGGACCGAATGGTATTGATCACATTCGAGCGCACGCACAACTACGCCCTGGTGAGAACGGTGATGACACACCCGCGCATCTGGCCGCACATCTCAGACGACGGATCGCCCGCGGCCTCGGATTACCGGGCGCCTGAGGGCGAGCACATCTGGTACGTGCTGGCGCGGGACGCGGGCGAGCTGCTCGGCCTCTGGGTATTCCACCCGCAGAACGCCGTCTGTTGGGAAGTCCATACCTGCGTGCTGCCGCGAGCCTGGGGCGACGTGGGACTCGAGGCGGCGCGGCTCCTGCCGGCGTGGGTGTGGGAGCACACGCCCTGCCGCCGGATCGTCACGAACATACCGGCGACGAACCGCCTGGCTCTGCATTTCGCCATCAATGCGGGGATGCATTCGTTCGGCATCAACTCGGCGAGCTATCTCAAGGACGGGCAGCTCTGGGATCAGGTGTGCCTAGGCATCAGCCCGCCGGAAATACAGGCGGAAACACTGGCCCGCCGTGAGGCGGAAACGGGGTCAGGTGCGATTGTTGCGGGCGGCCTTGACGTAGCCGCCCATGCCCCGGCATCACCCGGAGAACGCGCCGCTGGCGCGGAGATGCGCCAACGAAGGTCGTCAGACCGCTATGCGCTTGATCATGTCCTTGAACAGTGACCGGATCTCTTTCATGTCGCGCACGTGTTCTGCGCGATGGCGGCGGTGCTCTACTCGCATCTCTTTCATTTCCCGATCATGCTCTTTGGCATATTGGCGCAGTTCTTTAGCCGTTGCTGCCGTTTGGGCGGCCGCCATATTGAGCAGTTCTTCAATGCGGTCGAGTCGGTTCTTGCCGTTGGTCTTTCCGTTGGTTGTCAAGGCGGGGCTCTCCTGCCGGGTGATGACCGGCTTATCTATCTATTCTAGCGCGACTTAGGGGGTTGTACCATGCCTGCTGCTGTTGCCATACCCGCTGCAGTGAGTTTAGGAAGTTCAGTACTCGGAGGTGTTCTCGGCTCCCGTGCCTCGAAGAAGGCCGGCCAGATCCAGCAGGAGGAAGCTCTACGCCAGGCGCAGGGCTTCCGCGACACGCTGGGCCAGTACAACCCGCAGATCGGGACTGCCGCGGAGCAGGCGCGGGCGGATGTGCTCGGCGCGGCCGGGACCGCGGGCGCCAACCTCACCGGCGTTGCGGAGACGGGGGCGGCCGGAATCACCGGGGCGGCCGGCCAGGCGAACGAGTACCTCGAGCCGTACCTCGGGCTCGGCGGCCAGGCAGCGAAATCGCTCGGCGAGATGATGGCGCCGGGGGGGCAACTCAACCGGGACTTCACGCTCGAGGACATGAAGTCGCTGGATCCCGGCTACCAGTTCAGGATCGACCAGGCGAACAAAGCTCTCGCCGGGTCGGCGGCGGCTCGAGGTGGCGCGCTCGGTGGGGGCGCCCTTCGCGCCGCGGCGAACCTCTCGCAGAATCTCGCCTCGAGCGAGTTCGGCTCGGCCTTCGACCGATTCCGCGCGCAGCAGGGCGACCGATTCAACCGCTTCAGCAGCCTGACGGACTTGGGGGTCCGGACGAGCGGGCAGGCCGGCGGAAACCTGATGACGGCAGCGCAGCAGGCCGCGGCGCTACGCACCGGGGCGGCACAGACGGCCGGCGGATGGAACGTCGGGGCCAACGAGTACGGCGGCAACGCCATGCAGAACGCGGCCGCCTTGCAGGCGCAGAACGCCTTCGGGACGCAGCGGTCGATCGCCGACCTGATGACGGGCGGCGCGGCGGCGCGGGCCGCCGGCACGATGGGATCGGCGAATGCGTGGGGCGGTGCGCTCCAGGGCGTGGGGAATGCCGCCGGCCAGGTCGGCGGATATTACCAGCAGAAGGATCTGATGAAGGATTGGATGGGCGGCGGTTACGGCAATCCATCAACACCGCAGCTCTGGAACCTGCCGGGTCCGAAGAATCCCGCCCTGGACCCGTCCTACTGGCCGAGAGGGTACAAATGATCAACTTGCGTCTCGTTCTCCTGATTCTGGCGTTCGTCATATTCGCGATCGCCACGTTCAACACGCAATCGCGAGTCAACCTGATAGCGGCGGGGCTCGCCGTCTGGGTGCTCGCCTTGATCGTCACCACCGCACCGTGAGGCAATCATGGCTATAGATCCTTCGATCGCGCTCGGCTTCCGGACGCCCCAGATCAACCTGGACGTCCCGTCTCCGATCCACCAGATGGGGCAGATGATGACGCTCCGCGGCCTGATGGAGCAGCAGCAGTTGAGGCGCTCGCAGATCGAGCAGGAGCAGTTCAAGCTCGAGAGCCTGCGCGAGGCGAACGCCGGCCAGCAGGAATTCCAGCGACGGGCGCTTGCCGGCGAGGACCTGACGCAGGGGCAGACGCTGGGCTATTTAGGGCCGAAGCTTGGGACGGAATACCTCAAGGGACAGTCGGAACTCGAGGAGCAGCGCATCAAGCAGCAGCGTGCCCAGGAGGAGCAGCAGGAAAAATACCTGCGGATGCTCGGCCAGGCCGGTCTCGCCTCGAAGAATCAGCAGGACCGCGACTTCAGAATCAAGTTGTTAGTCAGCGGAAAAGTCATACCGCAAGAGGTCGCCAACCAGATGCTGGCGCAGCCGTTCGATCTGGAAGCTACACAGACATTCGGACAGCAGTTCATGACGATGGCTGACCAGTTGAAAGAAAAGCGCGAAGCAGCGGAACGGGCATTCAAGGAACAAAAGGAACCGCTCGAGCTACGGACTGCGGCGGCACAGGCGACGACGGCGGAACAGACGGCGGCCGGAACGAAGCCAATTCAGCCGGAGGAACAGGCGCGGCTCGAAGCGGAAAAGGTTCGCCTGGACCGGGAAGCGGCCGCGGCGAAGGAAACCGCACGCCACAATCGGGCGATGGAAGGCCGCATCTCCCAGGCGACCGCCGCCGGATTGACGCAGGGGCAGAGCCAGCGCGTGCTACAGATCGCCGGCCAGTTCGACAACGAGCCGATGGTGAAGAATTACAACGTCATCGGGGAAGCCAACAACTTCGTGAAGAGCCTTGGGGAGAAAGGCGGCGGCAACGCGGGCGACGATCAGGCCCTGTTGTACGCATTCGCAAAGGCGATGGACCCCGGCAGCGTGGTTCGCGAGGGCGAATACGCTACGGTGCAGAGGTACGCGCAATCATGGGCCGACACGTTCGGATTCAAGACGGCGCGAATCTTCAGCAATTCACCGTTCCTGTCCGACGATGCGCGGAAGCAGATGAAGGCCACCATCGAAAAAAGGGCAGCCAGCGCAAAGACGTCCTATGACAACATCTACAACGAATACGGGCGCCGGATCGAGCGACAGTCGGGAGTCCAGAGCGGGAAGGACTACCTGACGAACTACGGCCAGGCCTTCGAGGGAGGCGCAGCGCCCGCCGCAGCGCCGCAACCAGCCGCCGCAGCGCCGCAACCAGCCGCCGCAGCGCCAAAGAAAGCGCCGCCGGCAGTCGGCACGGTCAAAGACGGCTATCGCTTCCTCGGCGGCGATCCCGGCAATCCGAAGAACTGGCAACTCGCTCTGACGGTGAAATAGCATGGCTGGGCCTTGGGAGGAATACCAGACGACGAAAGCGCCGGCGGCGATGGGGCCGATCATCGTCCGCTCACGCGATGAGGTGCTCGGCCAGCTCGACCGCTTGAATACGCCGGCCGCGCCGCCGCCGAGCGGGCCTTGGACCGAGTATCAGCAGCCGGCGCCGCCCAAGGCCACCGACGAAGAGCGCCGCACGGTGCTCGGATTCCTCGGCAACGCCGCCAAGTCCACCGGAAGCCTGCTCGGCGGCCTAGTCAACGTGCCGGAACAGGTCAAGGGCATCACGTCCCTGTTCGCCGGAATGGCTGAGAAGAGCGGATACAAGGCGCTCCCCGGCCAGCCTGACGTGAACGCCGTCGATGCCTTGATCGCGCACTATAAGGATCGCTACGGCTCGCTCGAAGGCTTCAAAAAGGCCATGTACGAGGACCCGGCCGGCGTCATGTTCGACGTCGCCACGGTGCTCGAGCCCGCCGGGGCAGGACTCAAGGCAGCGGGGCTGCCGCGGGCGGCCGCGGCCACCACCCGCGCCGCTAGGGCGATGAATCCGGTAGTGCAGACCGTCCGTGCCGGCGGCGCGATAGCGAGAGGCGCAGCACCAGCCGTCGAGTTTGCCGCCGCGGGTGCCCGCGCCGCCGCTCCCGACGTAGCAATCGGCACGGCCAAGATTGGGGCGGGGTATGCGCTCGAGCAAATGCTGCCCGGCGCCGGGCCGCTGAAGTACGCATTCGAGCTTCCCACTGTCTACTCGGGCGCCAGGCAGATCCAACGTGGCCTCAAGAAAGGCGTAGCGGCCGGCCGCGAGGCGCTGAAGGCCCGCGCCGCCGCCGTAGCCGAAGCGCTGGCGGCCGAGACGGAAGCCGCCGCGGCGACCGCCGCACGGCCGGAACCTCCCCCGTCAATCATCCCGCCTGAACGCCAACTGGGGCCGGGGCCGATCATCACGCCCCCGCCGGCCGACACCAGCGGCACTGTCCGCGGCCTTCCGCCGGCGCAGTACCCGGAAGTGATCCCGCCGGGGCCGCTACGCACCCAGCCGGGAGCTTCCGAGGCCGCCATCGGATTGCGCGAGGCGATGGGGCTCGGGCCGGAAGAGTTCCGGCCGCCCGAAGCCTCGGCGCCGGACTTCGCGGCGATTGCCCAGGCCGGCCACGTCGATCGTGTGGCTCGTCTGATGCGCGAGAACGGGCTCACCGCGGCCGACGCCCTGCTGCTCGATCCGCCAGACTGGATCAACCTTGCCAGATCCGCCGGGATCGTGAAGCCTGAGGCCGGCGGCGCGCTCGCGCGGGAGGTGGTGCTCCGTCTGCAATCGTTGGAGCCGAAGCCGAAAGCGCCGGCGAAGCCCCGCACGCAACCGGCGGCGCCGGAAGCTGCCGTAGTTCCGCCCGCACCGCCGCCGCCGGCGGCGCGCGTGACGCCAGAGGCGGAAGCCCTCGCCCGCGAGATGCCGGGATACCGGGCGCCGGAGGGAGAGCTGCCGCGGGCTCCTACGGCCTCCGAAACACGTGTCGAGACGATTGCTAAGGCAATTGCGGCCTATAAAATCCCGATGGCGGATCTCGAGCAACTGGCCGAACATGCGCCGATGGTCGAGAACCTCGCGCGATCGCTCAAGCTGGCGCGGCCGGCAGCCGGCGAAATCCCGCTGATCGTTAAGCGCATCCGCGAGCTGCGCGGCGCCGGGCCGCCCGCGCCACCGGCGGCTGCGGCGGAAGCTACAATAAGAACGGATGTTCAAAGTACACCTACCCCAGGACCGCCACCCCGAGAACAGCCCCGAGGCCCGCGGCCGCCGGTTTATGGACCGCGTGAACCAGGCCAGGGAACAGCGCCAGGCCGAAGCGCAGTCGTCCGAGTCCCCGGAGAAAGTACCACCTATGCAGGACGATACGCCGTCCGCGACTTAGGCGACGTTCACGCCTCGCACAACCCGCACACCTTCGCCAAGAATCCGGACTACCACTTCCGCAACGATCGCGATTACTCCGACCCGACCAATAAAGAGCGTGTCGTCGTCAATAGCATGAAAGACGTTTTCGATCCGGCCTACCCGCTCGCCGATTCGCCGGATGCGACCCATGGGGCGCCCGTGATCGATTCCCGCGGTAACGTGCTCGGCGGGAACAGCCGCGCCATGATCCTCGACCGCGTATACACGAGCAATCCGGAAGGCGCCGCCGCATATCGGGCCGAACTCGAGAAGGCCGCGCCGCAGTTCGGAATCGAGCCGCAACAGTTCGCGCACATGAAGCGCCCGGTGCTCGTCCGCGAGCTATCGGACGCGGAACTCGGCCCGGAGCGGGCGCAACGCGCCATCACGGATTTGAACAAGAGAGGGACCGCGGATCTCACCACAGCCGAGCGCGCCACGTCCGACGCCCGCCGGATGTCCCCCGCCGCGGCCGACTATCTCGCGGGACAAATCGAGGCCGAGGGCGCCGAAGCCAGCCTCACCGACGTGCTCGCCGGCAAGCGCGGCGTCGAGATCATCAACAAGCTCGTCGATGACGGCGTGTTCACGATGCAGGAAAAGCCGACCCTGGTCGACAGCCGCACGGGTTCGGTTACGGCGGCCGCCAAAGAGCGGATATCGAAGATGCTGCTCGGCCAAGTCTTTGAATCGAGCGACCAGCTCGTCCGGACGCCCGCCGAGATCCGCGCCAAGCTCGAGCGCGTCGTCTCGCCGATCCTGCAAGCAGGCCAGAAGGCCGGCTTCGACATCCTGCCGACCGTGCGGGAAGCGATCGACCTGGTCGAGTACGCCCGCGTTCACGGCATCAAGAACCTCGCCGACGCGGTCGCGCAGGAAAGCATGTTCGCCGACGCGCCGAGGTTCTCGGCCGAGGCGCTCCAGCTCGCCGACTATCTCCAAGCGCGCAAGCCTACAGAGATCGCGAAGGCATTTCGTCGCTACGTCGCGAATGCCGAACCGACGATGTACGGCGAATCGACGGCCGCCGAGGCCTTCGCAGATGCGTTCGGGGCGGCGATGCCTCCGGAAGCGGCGAAAATGGCGCCTGCCGAAGCGGAAGCGGCTTTCCAGCAGCAGAAGGCCAAGGCCGGCAAGCGCAAAGCGCCGAAGGGCAAGAATTAACACCTGCAGGCTCATCCCATGAGCCACCCTAACCTACCCCTCCCGTTTCCTCCAGAGATCGATTCCGATCGGTTCTCGCATCCCCGCCGGGTTCGTCCCGATGCGCGGAAGAAGCGGTCATTCACCGGGCAGTCGGGAAACTCCAGCTCGACCATATCAAGCTCGCCGGCGTCCATCGCTAGCGCGTGCCGTGCGCCCAGCTCGGCCAGCGCGCCGCCGCCCGGCTGGACCCACCGCACGGGCGTCTCGAACACCAGCACGCCGCGGAGGTAGCCGCGCTCGATCATGCGAATGGCGGGGTTAGTCATATTCCGCGTGAAACCCAGGACTGGTGCGCGCGCGCCTAAAGTCACGTGGGAAACTTCCTTGCCTTGTTCCGATGCGCTCGCAACCATCGCTTGCGAGCGCGCCACGTCGAATTCCGGCGCAATGCCCATAGATCGCACTCGCAAGGCCCGTAATGCCGCGCCATACAGCTTTGCCGGATGCTCTCAACTAACTTGCGCCGTGCGCTTTTCGCTTGCACTCTCGATCTCATGCCAACGCTTTAGCAGGCGTGTTTGCGGAGCTGCGCCGTATGCTTCGTATATTTTCCGCAGGCTTTCCGCCTGGCGCCATGTCGCCGCGCAGAAACCCGGCGATGGTCAGGTCTTCATCGATTTGCGGCCAATGAATTCCGTAGCCATTGCCGAGCCATTGGAAATCGTTCCGCTCGGCTTCGGTGGCTCTCAAAAGGCGCGGATACCAGGAGAGCGGAACGGTAATGGTGCGTCCGTCGGCGAGCTCGCAGGTAAGTTCGTCGTCCGCGAAGGAGAGGGAGACGCCCTGCACTTTTTCATCGTCCAAAGTAGCCATTCCAGAGTTCCATCCGCCGCGCGATCACCGCGACGGGCTATGGCGTTTTCTGCTCCGGCCTTTTCTTGGCGGCGGGGTGTCGTCCGGGAGGATCTCCGCCAACGAATATGGGCATTCCTGCGGTAGGTCCTGCTCGATGATTCCGGTCTCGGCGCCGGCTAGAGTCATGGCGCTCAAGTACGCCGTCTCGACCGACTCGGCCAGTTTGCCCTTCAGGCTCGGATTCTTATTCAGAAGGCGGGCGATCCGGCGGCGTTGCTCAATAATTGTGGCGGTCCAACTGCGTGTCTGCTTGTCTGGCTGAAACTCACATTTCAGCATGTGGGCCATCAGCAGTCCCAGGCGGTTGATCAGTTCATCCTCTCTGTTGCCGCTCAAGCTCTCCAACTCCTCCGCGATATGTTCGCCGTCGAGCGGCTCGCCAGCCCTCAATCTCCGCGCCTGATCCAATGCCCACGCGTGAAAGTCGTTTTCGTACAAATCGCCCGGTCGGGCGTGCTTTGCCTGTGAAAGTTGGCTCATAAAAGAGCTATCCGCCAGTTGTCTTGGATTTGGTCGGCCACGTGGAAAGCAGGGCGCAATCTCTAGGTCCGACGCTGGTACTACTGTAGCGCGTTAGGGCTGTTCGCTGTGTCACTCCGCCTTCTTCTTCCGCCCGCGCCCGCCGGCCAGGCCGGCCTTCCGCGCGATCGCGCTCCGCTCCTCGGGGGTGAGCTTCGCCTTGCTGGCCGCGCCGCCCTTCCGCGACACCTCTGCGCGTTCTTCGGCAGTCATCTTCTTCATCCGTAGCGCCGCCAATGCGACGGCAGCTGCATTCTTTTTTCTCGCCACAAAAATAGTTTACCAGAATCGTTAGTGAGCTATTGACTCAGTAGCGGTACTGAGCTATTATTCAGAAGTAGCCGAAAGCAGCGCGGCTCTAAAGAAAGCGCAAAAGGAAAACCACATGATCTACGGAACTTCATACTCAGGCACGACTCGCGAATGCGAGGCCTGCGGGCACTTCACCAATGTGCACGCGGACTGCGCCGTCTGCTCGAAGGCCATCTGCGAGGCCTGCGCCTTGAACGGCGGTTGCGTTACGGATTTCTGCTCGGAGGCCTGCAAGCAGGCGGTCTGCGAGCACGCGCACGTCGCCTACGACTGCGCCGACGACTGCGACTCGAGCGCCGGGTACTCCGGCTTCCGCGAATCGTGGACGTGCAGCGACTGCGGCGCGGACCTCACCGGCGCCGAGGGCGACGACGTCCAGCTCACCGAAAGGCGGGCCGCGTAATGACCACAGAAAGACGCCAGATCCTCCTGAGCACGGAAGCACAGCTCACAGACCGCCTCGCCGCCCTGCGGGAGCGGTACGACCCCGACAACGACGGGGGCGATTACCCATTCGCGCAGCTCCGCGAGCTGCACCTGATCGAGCGCGAGCTGCTCGAGCGCCGCGGCGGCAGCCCGCAGTCCGACGACTGGGTCGCCGACAACCACACGGCGCTCTGGAATGCCACCAACATCGAACCGAGCCTTAAGTACCGGGGCCGCTACTAGGACGCCTACGAACTGAATTCAAGGAGATCAACTAACATGGCCGACGTCATTAAATTCGAATTCGATCAACCGGTGGAAGTCGCGCTGCGCTTCACCGAACCCAAGGTCTTTGCCTCAAACTTCGCCGGCGGCGACGACCGCCACATGTACTCGACCACAGACGGCCGGGTCATGTACGTGACGCCGCTCACCTCGGCGCGCATCAAATCCCTACAGTTGACGCAAGGCGAGTTCTTTTCGATCTGCAAGCGCAAAGACGGCCGCCTGACGGAGTTCGCCGTCTCCCGCGAGCCGCTCGCCGCAGGCCCGGCGCGGCCGGCAACCGCTCCGCGGCAACCTGCGCCTTTCAAGACGAACCTGCCTACTCGCCTCTATGCGCCCGCGCCGGCGCGGGAACACAAGCCGTCGACCGAGCTGGAGACTCGCCTCTATGCCCATCCGGCGGTCGCACACGAGCCGCCGTCCCAGCTCGAGCAGCAGCTCCGCGCGTCGATCGACATGGTGAACCGCCGGAAAGCGGGGGAGCAGGGCGACGGCACGCTCGCGGTCATGGCGCCGCCTCCGGTCAAACCCGCTGAGTCGCGCATGGCTCCCGCGGTCGCCGAGTTCAGCTCGCGCCTGGTGCTTGAGACGAATGCGTTGGTCGACGTTTACGCCGCGGCGCTCAAGACGGCCTCCGAGCGCCACGGCAACAGCGTGAAGCCTGATGATGTGCGCTCGTTGCTCGTGACGGCTTACATCAACGCCAGCAAATCCGGAGGACGCAATGCCGCCTAAGCCGGTGCTCGAATGCTTCGCGACTCTCGAAGATTACATCGAGGCGATGATCGAGTGGAACTTCCAGGTTCGTTACGAGCGCGATCGCGAGTGGCTGCGCCGTCTCGGGGTGGCTTCGGAATGAAGCCACTCCCTCGCGCCGGCGAACGGCGTCTCTCGGCCGCCGACCGCATCGCGTACGCGCTGATCGCCGGCGTCCTGATCCTCTGGGCGTTCCTCGACGGCGGCCTGCGATGATCCGCCGTCATCCTGTCCCGCCCGCCTTCTCATGCCTTCGCCTCGCCGCCCAAAGGCACCGAACGCTTCTCGAAGTCGCCGTCCAACTCCTTCTGCATTTCCTCCGCGCGGTAATGGCGGAACTCGCCGATCATCAGCGTGGCGTGATCGTGTGGGAATGCCACTCTCTCGAGCAGGAATCGGAACAGGAACGACTCCGTGCGGGCCGACGTGGCAGCTTCCATGAGCGAGAGCGCCAGGTGTTGGGCGTCGAGCGGGTCGAGCTGCGCCTCGTAGTCGCCGAGCCTCAGAACGACCTTGCCACCGCTCGGTGACGGTATGGTTTCGACCTCGAAGACGTTGGCTGGCGGCTTCAATACCGCCGCGAGGAGTTGTCGCACATCGTCGAGAAATCGCTTATCGAGTTCGGGATCGTTCGGCCGCCACTGCTTAATGAAGGCTTGCAGAGCGTCGTTGTAGCGTGGCTGCGGCATTCCGGATATCTTATGCTAGCCCCATGAGCACTGTACCAATCCCGCCTTTGGTAGCGGTCTACGCCCGCGTGAGCACTGACGACCAATCCTGCGCCCTCCAACTGAATGAGTGTCGCGAGTACTGCGAGCGCCGCGGGTGGCGCGTAGCCGGCGAGTATGTCGACACGGGCTGGTCTGGCACTAAGGCATCGCGGCCGCAGCTCGACAAACTCATGCGCGATGCGCGGGCCCACCGCTTCGATTGCGTCATGGTCTGGAAGGTCGACCGCTTCGGCCGCAGCGTCGTAAACCTGCTCGAGCATCTGCGGCTCCTCGAGAACTACGGCGTCCGGTTCCTGGTGATTAGCCAGTCGATCGACACCGACCAGGCCAGCCCCACATCGAAATTGTTGATGCACATCCTGGCCGCCGTCGCCGAGTTCGAGCGGTCGATGATCGGCGAGCGCGTGGCGGCCGGCCTGAAGGCGGCGAAGCGCCGCGGCGTGCAGCTCGGCCGGCGGCGGCTTGTCCTCGACCGGGACCAGGTCCGCAATCTGAAGCTGCTCGGCAAGTCGCATCGCCAGATCTGCTCGGAGCTGGGTTTGTCGATGGGCATGGTGATCCGCGCCCTCAAAACGGCGGCGTAGTAGCTTCCGGCGATTTCGCCCGTTTGCCCATTTTGCCAGCCGTTCTGCCACCGCTTCTGCGCGGGAACACCGGCGGATGACCGCACCACAAACCCTTTGCGAATCGCCCCAAAAGTTGTTGAATCTGCAACTCCTAGACCCTGCCGGTTAGCCGCACCACAATTACCTCTTTTTGGTGCAGAGGCTATAGTTCATAGTTTGCACAGACTTTCGCCACCCTGGATTTTCTGCACAAACAGCACCTTTTGCGACCCTGGGCCCCCCTTCGTCGCAAACCAAAACCCGGCGTAAGCGCATGACGGGGCGGCGGTTAATACGCGCAAACGGGCATCGTAGGCGGGGTGCGCGGCGCGTAAGTCGCGCCGGCTGTTGTGCGTAGGGGCGAAATTAGAGGCGGGCGCGAGGCGAGCGGGTGCTCCAAAAACCCTATGCGGGGTGGCCGTTTTGAATCCCCGCCGGGTGCTTCGGCACGGCCTTGATCCGCCGCGATCCCGTGCGCGCCTCGACGGCGAGCGCCTCGACGCGCGTCTTGCCGATGCGGTCCTCGAGCACGCCGAGGCCGACCGTCGCCAGCTCGAGCAGCGTGTCCAGCCCGATCACCTCGAGCAGCTCGCGCATGTCGCGGACCCGCCGCTCGCGTTCGCGGGCCGAGAGGTGCAGCAGGTAGACCTCGCCTTCGACCGTGCCGTCGGCGTCCGGTGGCGCGCCGTCGAACCAGCTTTTGATCGCCCGCTTCAGCGTCTCATACCGGGCCACGTCCGAGGCGCGGAGCTGCATCCGCCTGTCCAGCTCGCCGTACTCGTCGATCATCCGGCGCTGCTCGACATCGGCCGGGAGCGCCAGGTCAACGGAGGGCGCCGCCGGCTCCCGTGCCGGCCGGCGGCGCGTCACCTCCGTCTCTTCGGTGATCGGCACGGCCAGGTCGGCGCCGTGCTCGTCCACGAAGATCCGCGTATAGCCTTTCGAGTGCGGCGGCTCGGCGAACGGCGGGGTTGCAGCAGGCGCAGGCTCCGCGGCCGTCTTCCTCGGCCGGCCCATCGGCTTCGGGTTGGAGCACTCGTGGCCGCGGGCTTCCCCCGCGCTCGCAAACGTCTGCTCGCAGCGATCGCAGACAACGGCCTTCGGACGCCGGCCCACCTTCGCTTTGGGCTTGGGTGGTTTGGGGGCCTTACGGATAACGGCGGTCGAGGGGGCGGTCGGTTCTGCGTCCATACAAGCGATCATTACGGCCCGGTGCAGCTCTGGCGCACGCCATCGACAGCCCTGGCATGCTGCGCTTCAGCTTCTAACCAGGATGAGCAGCGCCAGCAGGCAGTCCCTTCATGTTGGGTAAAAACCATCGTTTCGAATAGCAGGGGCGGGCCATCGCCGAACATTCGGTGATCGAGGCCCAAAAAAACTGTCGATACAACGACAGACCCTACCTCGGTTCGCGCGACCAACCGGTCGGCATCCTCGAACCAGCGAGCCCATTTGAGGAAGTCAGCTTCGACTACCGGCGTCTGGCCGATCAGGATGTATCGTTCAGCAGCCACGAGACCAAGCCTACCGCAAGCCAGACCAGCAGCGGCGGATCATCACGACGCCTGCCGCCGGTACGCCAGCTTCCTGCCCAGGTCGAGGATAGCCCCATAGTCGACGTTTACAGCCTCTCTGGTGCCCTTCAGCCGCACGGTGAGGTATCTGGGGTGCAGCGAGATGATCAACGCGCTGGAGCGCTCATGGACGTCAGTTTCGCGGACTACGATCTTGGTGAGCTTCGTCATAATTCTCGGACTACGGGGTTGGGAGTCGCAAAAGGTTCCTTTGCTCGTCGCTCGAAGCGCCTCACATCGACGCCCAGGCATTCCATCCCATGCACCTCTAGACCGCCCAGATGCCGATGCGTCCACGCTGCCGACTCGAAGACGTATCGGACCAGCGTGGTCACAGCCAGATCATCCCCGGTGAGCCGACAATTCCCCTCACACTCGACGCAACGTGCGGAGCCCTCGAAGTGATCGTGGATCATCATCGCCCGGCCGCCTCGCGTTCGATCATCTGCTTCTCCCGCCGCCAGTCCTCAATCCCGAGCGTGGTGAGGTACGCCGGCGCGCCGGGGGGCTGCTGCTCCATCGCGGCGATCTCGGCGTCACACCGGGCGATCTCGCGGGCGAGTTCATCGGGGGTCAAGCTGCCCCCTCCTGTCTTTTGTACTCGCGCGGTAGAATTCGTTTGTCCGGAGTCATGACCGGGCGCACTGGTTTGCGGGGTAGCGGCGGGGACGACTCCTCGATCTTCCGCCGCACCCGCAAGACTTCGAGGAGATAAATGGAATTCTCTACTTCTGAAGAGAAGCGCGTTTTCCCGTCGCTGGCCGCGACAGAGTACATAGTATCCACGATTTCTGGGCCGTGCCTCGCGTGTGAACGGGAAATCCAATACGCGCAGCGTTGGCCCGCCAATGAGGAACACGCCCGCAAGCAGTTTGATCGGAAACGCCGTCAGATCCTGTTGTCTCAGCTTCGGGGGGAACGCCGCGGAGACGCCCCGAACGCTAGAACGATCGAAGGAATGGTCTGCTCTGAGTGCCGCGCGGAATATTCCAAGGCTCGCGAAGCTGCGTACCGGAAAGACGCCGCGGCGAAGGAAGCCGAACGGCAGAGGGTTGAAAGGCGGCGCCTGGAGCGCCAGCGACACTACGAGTGGCGCACGGTTTCTGTCGCTGAAATTGATCCCAGCCCCCAGTCGGCGGAGTTCCGCGTCGTCTTTCCCAACTTCGAACTCTGCGAAGTCCTTTTCCGCTGGCGCGCCGTGCCTGGGAAGGCGCGCGGCGATTCCTACCTCATGAGAGTGGGGATGTGGGTGGATGGGAAACTCACGGCGCATTACTACGAATGGAACCTGCAGCCGCTCGATGACGCCGACAGGGACGAGCCGATGTTCTATGCGTCGGAGAATGACTGGCCAACATCGGATTTGTTCGCCCGCGGGTTTTGCCGTTGGATCGAGCGCGCTTTGCAACCACGTCTTCTCCTGATCGCCCACGATCAGCACTGGCGGCCGGGACAATACGCTGAACTGAATGCCGAGATTCCCCACTTCAGACCTGGAACCATACTGATCGAATGGCACGACGGTTCCCGCTACGTTCATGTGCTGCCATCGCAGAATCTGCCGCTGGTTGCAGAGTGGGCGCAAAAGAATCTGGATATCCGCATTGAGGAACGTGCTTTCAGGGCGGTCCATCTCGACGTTTCCTAGCCCAGTCGATTGATTCGGCATCGAATTCGCCGGGGTGTGCCAACACGTAAGCCGCCTCGCCGTCCTTCCGCTGTTCATCTGACTCAATGGGCGGTGACGCCCTTCTGAGAGTTTTCAACACCTCGGGGACCTGTTTCAGCAGCATGCCTACCGGGTTCCTCGTACCACGGTTGATGCCGGCAGCCAGTTCATGAGTCGTTCTTGTGATTTCTTCGGCAGAGCAGTTTGGTTTGGCCCGCCGACACTCATCGATGAATGTGCGGGCGGCCTTTTCGGTCGTTCGGCCGTAGCTGCTGAGTGCGCCGAGAACAACAACAACAACGGCGCTGTCCTCTTCCGACGGACTGCTGCGAGGCGGCGCAGCGGCTCTGTTGTTGTTGTTCTCTAGTAGTTCTCTGTCTTTCTCTGTATTCAATAATGATGCGGCCGCCGCAGAAGCGTTGTACCCACCGTTGTACGGCGCTGATTCCTGGGGCTGTACGAAGGCTTGTACTGTTTGTACATGCTTCTCCAGGTCCGGAAGGATTTTCTGGATCCGCTCCTGCCGTGCTTGCAGTTCCTCCGGCGGCATATTCTTCGGGTTATGCTCCTGCCGGGTCCGCTGAAGCCCCCATGTCTTGAGATGCTCGTCGTCGTCACGGTCAAGAATCTCCCGCGCCGCCGCCATCAACTCGCGGAGGGAAGTGTCGCGCACGGTTTTTCGGAGCGCCCAGGTCGCCCAGAACTCGCGCTGCGTTTCCGCCGACCATTCCTTCACCTTTGCGATGATCGACGGCGGGAGGCCGGTGGTAGGCTGGCCCTCGTCCTCGTCGTCCTCGTCGATCTTCGGGATGACCTCACCACACAGAAACATCCGGCGTTTTCCTTCCGCGGCCGTTCCGTTGCGCCACAGTCCAAGATTGATGCCCTTCCGCCAGTAGAGATAGGCGTTCGCGAGGTCCATCTCGAGATCGGCCGCGGCGTGCTCGATGTGGCGCTCGCTGCCGTTTTCGTCGACGGCATAGGGCGAGCGATGGCCATAGGCAAGCGTGTGGTCGCACATCCAGCCCCAGAACCGGTAAAGCGGTCCCCGTTTCTTCCCCCGCGTCCACCGGTGCTGGTCTGGGGGTATTGGGTTGTAGCCTTCACGGCTCCCCATCTGCTTGATAAGCTTGATGTTATGCTGATGATCGGTCACCGTGCATCTCCGGAGACCGCTTTGGAAATTGTATGTACATACAATTTCGATCTCCCCTCGATGGGCCGGGCGTCAGGCTCCCGGAAGGGGTCGGAAATTGTATGTACATACAATTTTCCGCGGCGGCCGTTGACCGGCGCGGCGCGCTCGGCGCACTCCCGCCGGTTACGGCAGATGACGCCACGGGGGCTACCTTGATACTCCTGGTGGTGTCCGAACTCGCGCCGGCAGTCGGCGCAGCGGCGGGTGTGCCGTGTCTGGGAAGCCTGCTGATTCGATTCGGGGGCTAGTTCCACGTTCATCAGTCCTCTCGTGAAATTAAGAACAATATGGGACTTGGAGGAACGCTGGGAAGGCTTTATGCTGGAGGGCGGGTAGCCTTTTCCGGCGTCCATTCAACTTGTGGCAGGGTAATAATCTTGGCGGATCGTGGCCCTGCGATGAGTCTTTCCGGCAGCCGGGGGGCGGCCTGATCGATGCATGTCTCGCATGTGGCCGGGCGTCTCGTACCCCGCTATAATGCGAGGCTTGTAGCGGGGTTAGCAGGGCAACTCCCGATTCGCTGACACCCCGAACGTCTTTACATTTGCGGTTGCGATGCAACTGCAACCTCCCCCCCAAATTCCAGATCTCCATGCAGAATGCGCCCGGTTGAAGCAAGGGGTCCACGCTCCCAACACGATCTACGGCTACGGCCACGACTGGACGATGTTCCGCCGCTGGGCGGAGAGCAGAGAGCGGCCATACCTCCCGGCCACGACGGAGACAGTGTGCCTCTACCTGACGGACTTGCTGATGCGCGGCAGAAAGGTTAGTACGGCGAGCCGGCGCACCAGCGCGATCGCGCATCATCACCGGGCCGGCGGCCACACATCGCCCGTCGATACGAACGTGCGCGAGTTGCTCACGGGCGCAAAGCGGATTCGGATGGAGCGGCCGCGCCAGGTCTGCGCCCTGTCCGTTGGCGACCTCCGGAAGATCTGCTCGCACCTGACGAAACAAGGGACACCGATTGCGATCCGCAACCGCGCCCTGCTGGTCATAGGCTTCCTGTCGGCGCTTCGACGGTCGAATCTGGTTACGCTCGCGCTGGAAGACGTGGAATTCTGTCCGGAGGGGCTGATCCTGATGGTTCGCCGGGAGAAACAGGACCAGGTTGGCCGGGGCCGGCATATCGGCCTGCCAAAGGGCAAGCGGAAGGAAACCTGCCCGGTGCGGTGTCTCGAGGCGTGGCTCGATATCCGCGGCGTCGAATCGGGACCGCTGTTCACCCGGTTCGACAAGGGCCATGAAGGCGAGCCGATGAAGCGGGGAGACGCCGTGTCTCAGGTCGTCAAAAGCGCCGTCGAGCTGCTCGGCCTCGATCCCGGTGAATACGGCGGTCACTCGCTGCGGGCGGGATTCATCACCGCCGCGGCCGAGGCCGGCGTCGGGGAGCTGACGATCGCCAACCATACCGGCCATCGATGCCTCGGAGTCTTGAGGCGCTATATCCGCAGAGCGAATGTATTTCGCGGGAACGCAGCCGCCATGATCGGGCTGTAAGTCTGGTTGCAGGGCCAAAACAGCCAAGCAACCATGCTTCCTTCCCTCTAACATTCTGAAGTACAAACTAGTTACGGCTCTGATTTTTGAGTAGCTTCGGAGTAGGAGCGTCGGGAAAAGGTTGTTGGGTCTGTTAACTTCTCGGGCTCGGGTTGGGGCTGTTTTAGTCGTCGCGCTTCCCCCTCTCGGATAAAGAGGGCAGGGGAAGGACGACCGCTATCCGATGGCTCTGTGGGACAGAACCGCGGCCGCCGCTTCCACCGTTAAACAGTCCGGCGATCAACCGGACAGCAACAAGGTAGCACACAGTTCACCTCCCGGTGAAATGAATGCCTTACTTTTTGCAGCGGGCCACACACCGCCGGAGCAGCGGACGAACACACAGCCTGCAATCAGAAGGACGAGTACCACGTTATGCCGATTCGGCGTCGAACGGCAATCCTCGAGCCTTGAACTAGTACGTCTAGACTCACCTTAACCTAAATTACGGTTTTTGTTCGCCAAGGCTTCCCCGGCGATCGCGTCGAGATCGCGCCGATTGACGCGCCAGCGGCCGCCTGAGCGCACGCCGACGTCGAGCGCGGCGAGCTTGCCGTCAACGATCCTCGCCGAGAGGAACGACGCCGGCAGGCCGGTGTACTCCGCGGCTTCGTCGACGGTGAGCCAGGGGCGAGCGGGCGCTTCGAGCGCTGGAAGTGCGATAGCTTGCGATGATGGCCGCAGGGTTCCGCCAGGTATCGCAACGCTCGCCGCACTTTGAGGAGCGGCCTGGATCCGCTCCGCGGCCAGGCGCTCGACGTCGGGGCGCGCGAACACCGCAGCTCGCCGGTGCGTCTGCGGGTCGTTATGGTAGTGCCGCTTGATCCGTCCGGACTGCGAAAGCTCAAGCAGTCGGCGAGGAGAAATGCCGAGGGCCTCGGCGGCTCGGCGCTTGCTGATGTATTCTGGTTTCGTCACGTTAGTGTCACCATCGCTTGCGGCGGCGGCTCCTGGGGGGAGGCGCCGCCGCGATTCGTTAGAGTAGCAAAGAGTGGTGCTTCTGGAGTTGGGTAAAAATCGGTTCCGGCTGGAATTGTCCCGCGAGGAACTCGATCAATTCATCCAGTTGCTCGGGCGGTCGACGGGCACGGCATTGCAGCAAGGAGAGACGGCACTGGCACAATCTCTGATGCGTTTCGCTGCTGCACTGGGGCTCGATCCGCTGTGAAGAACCGTCCTGATCCCTCAAGTCCGGAAGCGCCGAAATACTGGATGCACGAGACGGGCGGCGAGCTTGCCGCCGCGATAAAACGCTACCTGCGCGACGAGCCGCTTACCGCTCGTGACGTGCAGTTGATCGGGGCGTATTTCCGGCAATGGATCGATTCCCCTGTTTGGGATGGGAATCCGATGATCGACGAGCCTGGCCGTATCAATCTGATGACCCTGCGCGTGGGTGCGCGCTTTCTACACATGCGAGCCGATATCACGAAATGGCTGGATCGGGCGGCCGAGGCAGGAATGGACCCGCTATGACGGCCGCCGAGTTCCTGCGCGATTACCTGTCGAAGTGGGGTCCAGAGATGGACCCAGACGAGTACGATGGCATCCGTCGCGCGATGGAAGCGCTTCGCTCGATTGAAGCGGTGAATGGCATCTCAGTCGCCGTCGCCGCCGAGCGGGAAGCCTGCGCGAAGATCGCGGAGCAGAGATTTCCGGAGATCGCTGCGGCCATCCGCGCCCGAGGGAGTCAATGACCCCCTACGGCCACCGCTGGCGCACGGTCACCCGCCCTCGCATCCTCGCCCGCGACGGCCACCGGTGCCGGCGATGCGGGCGGGCCACCCGGCTCGATGTCGCGCACCTCGACCAGAACCCGGCGAACGACGACGAAGCGAATCTCGCTGCGCTCTGCCGGCTCCATCATCGGCGTCATGACCTGGTGACCTGGCGGCGCAAGTGCCATGAGACGCGGGCGGCGAGGAAGGACGCGGCGCGGCCGCTGCTGGCAACGCAATGATCCGGATTATTCAGCTACTCTGTCCGCATCGCCATTGCATTGTGGCTACCGCTTACGAGAGTGACGACGGCGAGGAAATACCCACGAAGACCGTGGAATTCCGCGCGGCGTTTGAAGCGGCGCCGTTGAACCCGTGGTGCGGTATCTGCGGGTCGAAGAAGCTCATCTATGAAGACCGGCCGACGCGATTCCCCACGATGGAAGAGGCCCTGCCGTTCCTCGAACAAGGCTCGCGCGATCAAATGAAGACGCGGGCCTATATCGAGCGGGCCTATATCGACGAGAGCAAGCAATGACCCAAGAATTTTTCCGAGTTGAGGACGGAATTCCGCCGAAGCTGCAACCGCTCATCGGACGCCGGGTGTACCGGGCTTGGATTCTCCCGCAGGGGAAGACCCTCGTCCTGCGGCTGGAGGGTGGCTGGATAGTCATGATCAATGCGGCGTCGACGGACATACCCGGCCAGCGTCTCGCCCTGGAGGTCGACATCGGGGAGGAAAAGCCGGGAGCAATCTGGAGCGACCTGGACACGCTGCCGCAGACGCCGCACCTGAAGGATCTGCGCGGGCGAAAGCTGACGGGGCTCGACGCCGAGGTTCTCGTCTTCGACAACCGCTATGGCGCCAAGTTCAGCCTCGGCGGAATCCAGTGGGTGAAGTTCTCCGAATGACCCAACCTCGCCGTGCGCGGCGAGGCGGGGTAAGTCAACTCCTTGACTGTCATTGCAACGTGAATATACACTAAACCAACAGTTCAGGTTTTCGTTTTCACATCGGCCGCCCGTCCGGCCACAGGCAGTGCCAAAGAATAGACGGATGCTCTTCCTCGTTGGGTGATTTACGCCCGCATCCTTCCCCGATAAAACCCCGGTCTACTCCCGCTACGGCATGGAGCTTGTCGATTCGCACCGGGCGTGCGCCCTCGAGCGGGCGCCGAACGCCGAGGTGGTGCGCCGGCGCGACGGCCGCGTCGTCCAGATCAACCTCTTGAGCTTCGGCGATGACCACCAGGCCCGACGCGGCCACGGCAACCCGCAGTCCCTGATCCACGATCACGAGACGAACACCAACCCCCCGCGGGTCTGGGAGCTGAAGCGTGCCTGAAGTCTCCAAATCGAAAAAGAACGAGAGCTTCCTGCGGAAGCGCGCCATGATCGCCGCGTGGCAGGCATTGACGGGGACTCGCGAATGCGGCCACCCGAAGCAGCCGAAATTCGTCTTCACGTTTGCGGACACGGTGAGCATCACAGTAGCTGCGAAGGCCGCAGGGATCAGCCCGAAGTTGCACTACCAATGGCTGAAGTCTGACGTTGTCTACCGCAACGCGTGGGAGATGGTGCAGGACCAGGCCGCACAGACGCTCGAGGACGAAGCCGTGCGCCGTGCCGTCGAGGGCGTCAAGCGGGTGCGGACGCATCAGGGGCGCCCGATCAAGATCGGGCGGAAGACGCTCTACGACACCGAGTACGACAGCCAACTCATGACGCTTCTTCTGAAGCGCTACCGCCCGGCGCTCTACCGGGAGCGCACCGAAACGCAGGTAACGGGCTCGCTCGAAATCATCGATCGGTTGCAGGCCGGCCGGAAGCGCCTGCTCGAGATGACACCGAATGACGGCAGCATCGCCAGTTGACGTTGAACTCGCCGAGCAGATTGCTCAGTTCTACGCCAATCCTCTGGGCTTCGTGAAGTTCGCGTTCCCGTGGGGCGAGCCGCATACGCCCCTGGCCGAGGAACCCGGCCCCGACCCGATCCAGCAGCAGTTCCTGCTCGACCTCGGGCGCGAAGTCGCGAAGCGGCGCTTCAATGGCCAGGATCCGGTAGCGCCGATCCTGATGGCGGCCAGCTCGGGCCACGGCACGGGCAAGTCGACGCTGGGCGCGATGATTGCCTGCTGGGTACTGAGTACCAGGCCGTACTCGATCGGCACCGTCACCGCGAACACCTACCCGCAGCTCGAGAGCCGCACCTGGGCCGCCATCCAGAAGTGGATGCGGATGTCGATCACGGCGCATTGGTTTCACATCAGGGCCGCCGGCATCTATTCGCGCACGAGCCCCGAGGACTGGAAATGCGTTGCTCAGACCTGCAAGGAGGAGAACGCGCAGTCGTTCGCCGGCCAGCACGCGCGCACCAGCTCGAGCTGGTACATGTTCGACGAGGCGAGCCACATCCCCGACGGCATCTGGGACGTCGCACAAGGCGGTCTGACAGACGGTGAGCCGCTATGGTTCGCATGGGGCCAGCCGGCCCGCAAGTCCGGCCGGTTCTACGAGGTGTGCTTCGGCAAGGCGCGGGACCGGTGGAACGTCCGGTGCATCGACTCGCGCCAAAGCCGATTCACGAACAAGGGGACGATCGACCAGTGGATCGCCGACTATGGCGAGGACTCGGACTTCGTCCGCGTGCGCGTCAAGGGCATCGCTCCGCGGGCCGGCGATCTCCAGTTTATCGACCAGGATCGTGTAGATGCGGCGAAGGTGCGGGCGGCCGCATCATTCCCCGACGACCCGCTGGTGGCGGGTTTCGACGTGAGCGGAGGCGGCCAGGCGTGGAATATCGTCTGGTTCCGCCGCGGGCTGGACGCCCGGTCGATCCCGCCGATCGCCATCCCCGGCGAGCACTCGCAGGAACGCAGCGCCATCCTCGCGAAACTTTCCGAGATCCTCGGCGACAAGCGGCCGGGACACCGGGTGTCCATGATGTTCGTTGATTCCGCGTACGGAGCCCCCTACGTTGAGCGCCTGCGGACGCGCTTCGACAACATTCAAGAGGTCAACTTCGGGGCGCCGTCTCCCGACAGGCACCAGGCGAACATGCGCGCGTACATGTGGGAGCGGATGAAGGCGTGGCTCGAGCGAGGCGCGATCCCGGTGGATGACGTGGTTCTCGAGACGGACCTGACCGCGCCTGGCTCGCACCTGAACCGCTCGGACCAGCTCGTGATCGAGTCGAAGGAATCGATGGCGAAGCGCGGCGTGGCATCGCCCGACCGCGGTGACGCGCTGGCGTTGACGTTCGCCGCCCACGTTCCGCCGGTAAGTGCGGAGGAGCGGGAGAGCGGGCGGTACGGCGGCGGCGCAGGAAGTTGGATGGGGTGAAAAATGGCACAGCGATACTACGAAGGCAAAAATCCCGGCTTGGACGCCACAAAGACGTGGCGCGAAATGGTCCTCGTGTTCCTCCCGGAAAAGGACTTCGTTGAGGATCAACTGGCGAGCATCCTCAACGAAGTCGCCCACTTTCCGAACGGCCGCATTCCGCCGGACGTCGGGCAGGCCGTGGTGGACTACCTTAACTACTGCGACGGGGCCGGACCCGAGCCCGAGTGGCACTCGCTGCTCATGGACAACCCGCAGGGATAAATGGACAACCTGACCGTCCGCGAACTCGAATCCATCGAGGGCCGCTTCGATGCGTTCGTCGAGTGGCTGGAACGAACGCTCGAGGGCGAAAGCTACGACGCGGCCGCGGCGCGCGACGGGATCAAGCTCGTCACGGGCGACGTCCGGCGGCTGATCGAACAGGCCAGGGCGCAATGCCGTTGAAACCAGGCGCGTCGAAAGCGGTCGTCGCCCAGAACATCAAGACCGAACGGGCGGCGGGCAAAAGCCAGAAGCAGGCCGTCGCCATCGCGCTCGACACCGCAGGCAAATCCAAGCGAAAGCCGACGCGATCGCTCGGAGACATGATGGATGGCGCGTAAGACCTCCGACGACGAACTCGTAGCGACCTGCAAGGCGCGACTGAAGCTCGCGCAGACCGCCGAGCAGGAGATCCGCGCCGAGGCCCTGATCGACCTGCAATTCGCCGCGGGCCAGCAGTGGGACACCGAAGACGAGCAGCGCCGCAACTCGGTCGGGCAGGGCGGCAAGCGGCCGTGCCTCACGTTCAATAAACTCACCGGCCCGCTGAACATGGTGGCAAACGAGGTTCGGATGAACAAACCGGGCCTCGAGGCGCTGCCGGTGGACTCGAGCGGAGACGCCGACACCGCCGCGGTCATCGAGGGGATGCTGCGCCACATCGCGCACGCCTCGCAGGCCGAACAGGTGTACGCCACGGTGATCGAACAGACGACGAAGGGCGCGATCGGCGCGTTCAAGATCGTCACGAAGTATTGCAGCAACAAGACGTTCGACCAGGAGCTGCGAATCGAGCGCATCACCAACCCGTTCAGCGTCTTTATGGACCCGTTCGCGCAGCAGGCCGACAAGTCGGATGCGACGTGGGCCGTCGAACTCGAGTGGCTCTCCCGTGAGGAATACGCCTCTGAGTTTGGAGACTCCGAAGTCAATAAGGCGAACTTCTACGCCGGCGGCGTGAACCCGGCGCCCGAGTGGATAGGCAAAGAAGGCGTGCAGATCGCGCGCTACTGGTACGTCGAGATCGAGGAAAAGAAACTCATCGGCATCCACTGGCCGGATGGCAGGAAAACGGCGGTGTACGAGGACGAGCTGGCCGGCGAGCTGCCGTTGGGGATTGAGTTCGCGACCGACGAGGACGGCAAGCGCATCGAACGCATGGACAAAATCCGGCACGTCCGGATGTGCCGCATCAACGGAGTCGAGATCCTCGACAGAACGGAGTGGAAGGGGCAGTACATCCCGATATTGCTCGTGAGCGGCGAGGAGATGTACATCGAGTCCAAGCGGCATGTGTTCTCGCTGATCCGGTTTGCCCGCGACCCGCAGAAGCTCTATAACTTCTACCGCAGCTCCGAGGCCGAGACGGTGATGCTCGGAACGAAGGCGCCGTGGGTCGGAGTGAAAGGCATCTTCAAAGATACGCGCTGGGCGACCGCGAACACCATCCCGTGGGCCTTCCTCGAGTACGAGCCGCTCGACATCGCCGGCAACCCGGCGCCGCCGCCCCAGCGCAACCTGGCAGAGCCCCCGATTCAAGCCCTCTCGATTGGCGCGGCGCAGGCCAGTGACGACATCAAGGCCACGACCAACATTTACGACGCCTCGCTCGGCCAGATGAGCAACGAGACGTCAGGCGTGGCGATCCGGCAACGGCAGAGCCAGGGCGGGCTCTCCAATTTCCATTTCATCGACAATTTGAACCGCGCGATCTTGCACGCCGGAAACATCCTGGTCGATCTGATCCCAAAGATCTACGACACCGCCAGGGAAGTCAGAATCCTCGGCGAGGACATGCAGGAGAAGATCGTCAAGGTCAACCAGCAGCACGTGGACGAGAACCAGTTCCCGCGACTGTACGATCTGACGGCCGCCAAATACGACGTGAGGTTGAAAGTTGGGCCGAACTGGAAAACCGATCAGGAAAAAGCGAGCGAGATGCTCACGCAGCTCGCGCAGGCGTATCCACCGCTTATGCAGGTTGCGGGCGACATCATCTTCGAGAATTTGAATTTCAAGGGCGCTGACAAGATCGCCGAACGCCTCAAGCGCACGCTGCCGCCGGCATTGCAGGAGCAGCCCGACGTCAAGCCGCAGCAGCTTCTCGCCCAGCAGAACCAGCAGATGGCGATGCAGATCGACGAGATGACGCAGCAGCTTCAGAAACTCACCGAGGAGCTGCGGACCAAGCAACTCGAGATCGAGTCCGAAGAGCGGATGAACCAGGCCAAGATCGAATCGTCCGACCGCCAGGCCGCGCTCAAGGCGCAGGTTGAGCTGGTAACGAGCGAGGCCAAGCTGACGTCGGCGGAAAACATCAATCTGCTACGTGAGGAACTCGCCATGCTGAAGGCGCAGATCGCAGCCATGGCGACAGGGGAAGCCGCGGAGCAGTCTGTCGGACCCGCTCCCGGCGCGCCGGCGGCGGGGGTAACATTTGAGCCCCCGCCGGCCGAGCCTCCGACATTGGAACCGCAAGTAGAACCGCAATTTTAATGGCCGGCCGGGACGGATCGAGAGAGCGGAAGGTGAGGCGCCTTGAAGAGCGAGTCGCCCAACTCACCTACGAGAACGACGAGCTGAAGCGCATTCTTGCCTCGCTCGGCCCCAAGGCGCCGCGGAAACCCGCGGCGACAACGACCTATGACAGCAGAAGAAACGCCGCTACCGGATAGTGCTACGCCCGAACCGGCGGAATCGAACGCGCCCCAGGACTTCAAGGGGTATGTGAAATTCCGCAAAACGGGTGAGCTGCCGGAAGCGACGGAGCCCGAACAACCTGCGGCCGCGGAGGAGACTCCGGCCAAAACCGAACCGCAATCAGGCGCGGATGACACGCAGCAACCGGAAGAAGAGGAAGAGAACGAAGAGGAGTTGACCGCCTCGCAGAAGCGAAGGCGCCGGCGGGTAGACCGGCTGGCCGCAGAGAACGAGCAGCTCAGACAGCAGCTCGCCGCGGTCCAGCAGCCGCCGGCGAAAGCGGAGCCGCCCGCTGGAAAGCCTCGTCTCGAGAATTTCGAGACGCTCGAGGGCTACCAGGAAGCGCTTACCGACTGGAACATCACCCAGCGGGAAGCCAAACGCCAGGCGGACGCGGACGCGAAGGCGACACAGGAAGCAGAGCAGAAGCTCCAGACCGAGTGGGCCTCGAGACAGAAGACGGCGCGCAAAGCGCATCCGGACTACGACGACGTGATCAATACGGTCACGGCGCCGGAAGGGCCGGGTGTTGCCGCAGCTCGCCAGGCGATGCTCGAGGACGACGCCGGCGCGGAGATCCTGTACTACCTCGCCACGCACACCGAAGATCTCAAGCGCATAGCCGCATTGACACCCATTGCGGCGGTGCGGGAGATCGGCCGGCTTTCCGCCACTCTTTCCCCTTCGAACGGCGCTGCAAACGGCAAACAGCGTTTTACATCCGCGCCACCGCCGCCGCCGCCGAACACCCGGCCAGCCAAAGCCGTATCGGATTCGATATTCGATCCGGCCGTGCAGGCCGACTTCAAGCGATGGTCGAAAGCGAGGGCAGCAATGAAGGAAAAGTGAAGTGCCGAATACGCTTCTCACCGCACAGGTGATCACCAATGAACTCCTGTTGCGCTTCAAAAACTCCCTCGGGTTCTCGGGCGCCATCGCCCATACCTGGGACGACAAATTCGCGGTCGAAGGCGCGAAGATCGGCGACACGCTTCGTCTTCGCGATGCCGCCCGATTCACCGTGGCCAAAGGCCGGGTCATCACCCCGCAGGACGTCATCGAAGGATCGAAGACCCTCACGCTGAACCAGCAGGCCAACGTCTCGTTCCAGTTCTCGTCCGCGGAACTGACGCTGACGATCGACGCCTTCCGCGACCGCTACCTGGACTCGGCGGCCGTCGCGCTCGCCAACCAGGTCGACGTGGACGGACTGCTCATGGCGTATCAGTCCACGGCCAACGCGATCGGGACACCCGGCTCGCCGCTGACGATGCTCGACGCCGCATGGCAGGCCGGCGAGGTGCTCGACCTCAACTCGACGCCGATGGACGGCCGGCGCACGATGGTCATCTCGCCGAAGGTCCAGACGCTGACGCTGAAGGCCGCGCAGGGACTGTTCCAGTCCAGCACCCAGGTCAAAAACCAGTACGAGCGCGGGCGCATGGGCACGATGGGCGGCTTCGAATGGGTGATGGATCAGAACACGCCGGTCCATACCGTAGGTCCGCTGGGTGGCGCTCCGCAGGTTGGCGCGGCATCGCAGATCGGATCGACCCTGAACGTCACGGGCTTTACCGCCGCTGCGGCGTTGCGCTTGAAGAAGGGCGACCTCTTCACCCTGCCGACCGTGTTCGGGACCAACCCGGTGTCTGGCGCGATCGGCAGCGACCTCCAGAAGTTCGTGGTCACGGCCGACACCTCGAGCGATGCTGCGGGCCTCGCCAGTATCCCGATCTACCCGCCGATCGTTGTCAGTGGCGCGACCAGGACGGTGAGCAACTCGCCGGCCGCGGGCGCGCCGCTCACGATCATCGGCACGGCCAACCAGCTCACGGCGCAGTCGATCGCGTTTCACGAAAGCGCCTTCGTCATCGGCATGGCGCCCCTGGTGATGCCCAAAGGCATCCATTTCGGCGCGTCCCAGATGGATCCGGACAGCGGTGTGTCGATCCGTATGGTATCGGACTACGACATCATGAATGACCTGTTTATCACGAGGTGCGACGTTTTGTACGGCCACGCCGCGCAGCGCCCCGAATGGGCCGTTCGATTGGAGAGCTAAAGCCATGGCAAACGACAAACAGAACGAAACAAAGCGCGAGAACGAGCGGCGCGAAGCCGAGCGGCGTGAAACCGAGCGGCGGCGGGCCGAGGGGCGCCCGGTCGACGAGGCCCAGGACCGCGACCCGCGCGACGAGGGCGTGGAGCGCGGCTACGCCAACCGCCATACCGAAGCGACGGAGCCTGGCCGGATCCGGCGCCAGGAGATTCCACCGGAGATCGAGGGCGATCCCGAAGCAGTGGAGCAGGAGGCCGACAGAAGGCGCCAGGAGGGCGTGGAACGGGGGTACGCCAACCGCCACGCCGAAGTAGCGGGCCTGGAAGTGGGCGAGCTGCCGCCGTTCCCGCCGTTCACCCGGCCGCGGACGACGGCCGAGCCGGAAGGCGGCTACGAGGCGGGATACCCGAAGGTCTACTTCTCCGTCTACGACCGCGTGCCTCCGATCGTGGTGAAAACCCCGAATGAGGAATCGGCGATCGACAAGGCCAACTTCATGACGATCCCGCCCGAAGAAGTTGACCCGGCATTGACGGACGCGAAGATGCGGGCCGAATGGCGGGTGGGCGACCGCGCCGCGGAGCGCGACTTGTCGAAGCAGGGGAGCCAATCGGCCTTCTCGCCCGTGCCAGGAGAGTCGGAACGCCGCGACCGCTCGAGTGAAGAACTGGACCGCCTGAAGAAGGAACAGGCGGATCGCACATCCAGGACACGCTGATGCCGAGACGAGCCGAGGGATACCCGCAACTCTGGGGCAACGTCAATTCCCCGCCAGTGCTGATCCACCAGCCCGAGCAGGCGCAGGACCTCGGCTCGGCGTGGCGGCGGATCGACCTGACGCCGTTTTTGCCCCAACGGCCGCCGACCGAACCGCTGCCCGACGTCCCGCCCGTCTCGATCAGCCCGACGAGCGCGGCGCCCGCGGCCGCCGGCGGCTCGGCCAGCTTTGCCGTCATCATGACCGGGCCGGGCGAGTCCGGCACTTGGACGGTGGATAAGGACGCCGTCGCCGACTGGCTCACGGTGACCTCGCCGACGACCCCGCAAGTCGCGGACGGCCAGGTGATGTACACCGTCGCCGCCAACGAGGGCGCCGAACGAAGCGCCCGCATGTACGTCAACGGCAAGACCTTCACGGTCACGCAAGCAGGCGTATGACGCCCTCCGAAGACTACCCGCGAATGATGTTTCACCGCACGCTCCCGTGGGTGATCGTTCAGTCGCGGGACGAAGAAGACGCGCTCGGGTCCGACTGGGCGCGCACCGTCTGGCCGGCGGGTGAAGATCCGCCGGCCCAACCCGCCCTGCCTGAGTTCTGGCCGCTGGAAGCGCCCGCATCCGAGCCCGCACCGGATGCGTTCGAGCCTGCGGCGAGGAAGCCCAGGAGGAAGCCAGCGCGCGGACGTGCGAGCGGCCCGCACGCCCGCACTTCAGAGGCTCAGAATGCCAACGGTTAGCGACTTGATCCACTCGAGCTTCCGCCTGATCGGCGCGATCGCGGCCGCCGAAGACCTCGAGACAAACGAACTGAACGACGCCTTCGTCTCGCTCAACCAGATGCTCGCGAGCTGGAACACAGAAGGCGCTTCGCTGGCGGCGCGGAAGCGTTTAACAGTTCCGCTCACCGCCGGCGGGTCTAACAGCTATGCGCTTCCCGAGCGGCCGCTGCATATCGAATCGGCGTCGGTTTCCTCGGCCTCGGGCGCGATCGACTCAGAACTCGAGATCGTGGATTCTACCGGCTGGGAAGCGATTCCGGAGAAGCTGGCGCAGTCGGTCTATGTGCGGAAGCTCTTCTGCGACTACGCATATCCGAATTCCACCGTGTACATCGCGCCGGTCCCGCGGCTTGCCGGCACGCTCGAGCTTTGGATCTACGCCACGGTGGCGCAGTTCGCGTCAGTCTCGGCGTCGATCGACCTTCCGCCGGGCTACGAGATCGCCCTCCGCTACAACTTCGCGATTGCGCTCCTACCGGAATACCCTCGCTCGCAGGGCGATCCCTCTCTGCCGGCGCAGGCGCAAATGTTCAAGGCGGCGATCGTGCAGTTGAACGCATCGAACCACATGCGGTCAAGGCCCGTGCCGATACCGGCCCCCGCGGCATAGGACAACCATATGGCAGCGCTAGAGGTCGGGCAAGCACTACTGTATCCAGCGCTTCGAAAGGCCGGCGTGACGCTCGCGCCGGGCCGCGGGCCCTCGCCGGCGCAGTTCGCCGACGCGCTGGGCGAAGTCAACCGGCTCCTGGGTTCACTGAGCATCGACCGGTACTTCGTGTACGCGCAGGACATCCTGACGCTGCCGCTCGAATCGGGGAAGACAACCTACACGATCGGAATCGATCCTTCGGGCGCCCTGCCGGCGGCTGATTTCCTGATCGCCGCGCCGAAGGAGATCACCTATGCCAACTACATCTTGGGCGCCCAACGAGAGCCCCTGGCAGTCCTGACGCCGCAACAATGGGCTTCGATCAGCAATCAGGACGTGGCAGCGACCCTCATGTACTACGACCACGGCTACCCGATCGCGAAGATTTACCTGTGCGGCCAGCCGGCGGGCGGCCAGCTCGAGCTGTACGTCTGGCATGTCATTCCCGCGATCGCCGCAACCGCCGACGTTGTAGTGCTGGCTCCTGAATACGAAGACGTGATTGTGCTCAACCTGGCCTGCCGCCTGGCGCCGCAGTTTGGGCGTCCGGTAGATCCGGATGTGCGCCAGCAGGCGCGGGAATCGCTGATGCATCTGCGTTCGATCAACGCGCCGCAGCCGATCGCCGATCTCTCCTGGGGGCCGGGTGGCTGGGGAGACTACGGCGGCGGCGGGGCGCTCATTATTGGCGGCGGCGGCGGCGGCGGCGAGGTCGGTCCTCCCGGCCCTCCTGGGCCGCAGGGGCCTCCAGGGCCCGGCGCCGCAGCGACGTTCGGACTCACGATCGACGGCGCCGCTGCGCCGGTAACGACGGGCGTCAAGGGCTACATCAGCATCCCGTTCGCGGCCACGATTACCGGGTGGGATATCGTCGCCGACCAGGCCGGCAGCATCACGATCGCAGTGGCCAAGAAGGCGGGCGCGCCGCCGAACACGACGACCGACACGATCAGCTCGGGCTCGCCGATCGCGCTTTCGGCCGCGCAAATCGTGCAAAACGGCCCGATCAGCGGATGGACGACTGCGGTGGCGCCCGGTGACGTGATCGGGTTCAACGTGACGTCCGCGTCGACGGTGACGCGGGTGACGGTGACGGTGCGGATGACGAAGGTCTAGGCATGTCGTTAGCGACTGGGATCATTACTCAAATCCCGTTCGGGGTTACGCAGACCGGAATGGACACGACCACTTTAGTGGTTGACGCGGCCCTCGAGGCCGCCGCGTTCATGGTCAAAATCCAGAGGCCGGGGAACTTGTACCGGGTCGGTTTCAAGACCGCTGCCGTCACGAACGCGCAAACGATCCGCGTATCGTTCCAGGGCCTGACGGGCGCCGGCGTGCCGAACGACACGGTGAATCAATTCCGCGATGTCGCCGTGTCGGACACCGATGACAACGTGTGGAAAGAAACCGGGATTATATCCTCTGACGGGACCGATGGCGGCACGCTCCGCGCCGTCAACCGAGGGGATTATGTCGCCGTTGTCTTCGACAATCCATCGTGGGCGGCGGGGCAGGTATTCCGCCTTACAGGCATGACCGGCGTCACCAACGCGGGCTACAGCGCGCTAAAGACCAGCGGCTCCTGGTCGAAACAAGTTCCTGGAGCGCAGATGGCGCTCTATTACGACGACGACAAAGTCTACTACCTCGAAAGCGTAATTCCGGCGACGAACATCTCGTCCGTAAGCTACAGTACGGCCTCGGCTCCGTCCCGGCGCGGCATGAAATTCCGCCTCCCGTTCCCCGCGCGAATTCTGGGCTGCTTGGCGGTCGGCGCTTTTGTATCGGCCAACGTGACTGCTCAACTGGTGCTCTATGACGCCGCCGCAACTGTGCTTCAGCAGTCGGCGGTTCAGGACTCCGATCACACCCGCAGCACTGCCGCTACTCTGACGACCTACTATTTCCCCGCTGAACAGAATCTTGCGGCGAACACCGATTATTACGTGATGCTGGAGGCGTTGAACAATACCGCCATCTCGCTGAACTTCTACGACGTTCAGACGGTGGCGCTGTTGGATCAACTGGCCGGCGGGCAAAATTTCTCTAGCGCCACGCTGACCGGAACCACGTTCACCGACATCCCAACTCGCCGTCCATTGATCTATTTGATGATCTCGGCGCTTGACGACGGCGCAGGGGGCTCGACTCCCACCTATCCGCCAGCGAGCAAAGTGTTCGCCGGAACCGACCGTGGGGATGGCGTCATGGGCACGCTCCACGCCTCCAACATCGCGACAGCCGCAGGCACGGGAGTGAACCTCACACCCAGTATCCTTCTCGCGGGGAATACGGTGGACGACGTTGTCGGGACGCACACCGAACCGGCAATAACATTCCCGCCGGCGTCGAAAGTATACGCCGGAACCGACAGGGGAGACGGCACAATCGGCACGCTCCACGCGAGCAACATTGCAGTGGCAGCAGGGGCGGGCGTCAACCTTACGCCCTCGATCCTGTTGGCCGGCAATACCGTAGACGACGTCACAGGAACGCATACGGAGCCCGTGGTGACGTTCCCGCCGGCGTCCAAGGTCTACGCCGGGGCGGATCGCGGCGACGGCGTGGTGGGCACGCTCCACGCCTCCAACATCGCGACAGCCGCAGGCACGGGAGTGAACCTCACACCCAGTATCCTTCTCGCGGGGAATACGGTGGACGACGTTGTCGGGACGCACACCGAACCGGTAATAACCTTCCCGCCGGCGTCGAAAATATACGCCGGCACCGACCGCGGCGACGGCACAATCGGCACGCTCCACGCCAGCAATATCGCGACAGCCGCAGGCGCAGGATCGAATCTCGCTGCGGGCGACCTGCGCTCGGGCGTCACCGTCGACGACGTGGCCGGCTCCCTGGTCCCGACCGGCGGCACTGTAGCCGGGGGCGCCTATACATTCGTGGACTGATATGCGGATCTCACTCGCCGGGCCATCCTACACGGCAAAGTCAGTCGTAGCCGCCACCCAGGAGACGGTCAACTGGTATCCGGAGACGCTCGGCGTGGGCGATGAGCCGCGGAAACAGGTGCTTGTCGGGCGGCCGGGACTGAAGCTCTTCGCCACGCTCACCCCGGCCAAGATCCGCTGCCTGTGGGCGGGCGGCGGCCGCCTGTTCGTCGTCCACGGCAACAAGTTGTCGGAGATCGAGGAGGACGGCACGATCACGACGGCGTCACAGACCGTCGCGGAAACGGCCGGCGTCTCGCCCGACCCGGCGCAGATCTTCTCGAACGGGCACCAGCTCATGATCGTGTCGGGCGGCCTGGTCTACGTCGACAACGGCGCGGGACCGGAGCCGGCGCGCTTCTCGCTCTTTGGCCTCGTCGATACAGACGGCACGACTACCGTCTACTGGACTGAGACGACCCCTGGAACGTCCGACATCTTCACGGCGCAGATGGTGGGGCAGACGATGCGGATCGGCGACGGCGATTACCTCGTCACGAGCTTCATCAACGGCGCAACGGTTACGGTTGCTACTCCCGTCCCGATCGGGACGGACCAGCCCTACAGCGTCCCGCGCTCGGGCGAGCAAGTGACGGGCGTCACCGGCGGCTTCCTCGACGGCTATGGCATCGTCAACCGGCCGCCGAACCCACCGGGACCGGGAATGGCCGCGAGCCGCAGGCGCCGCAGCCGGTCGGGAAAAGCCGTGGAGCCGGACGATCCCGGCCGGCAGTTCAATATCAGCGAGTTGAATGACTTCACCGTGTGGCATCCACTCGACTTCGGGGTCAAAGAGGGCCACTCAGACTACATCAGGAGCATCCTCTGCGATCACGAGGAGTTGTGGCTGCTCGGCACCGAGACGACGGAAATCTGGTCGAACGTCGGCGACCCCAACTTTCCTTTTCAGCGCATACCCGGCGCCTACATCAACGGCGGGTCCGTCGCGACGTATGCGCCGTGCTCGGTCGGAACGACGGTCTGTGCGCTGGCGGGCGGCGCGGAAGGGCAGACGGTGGCGTATCAGGCGCAGGGCTTCCAGCCGCAGCGCATTTCAACGTTCGCGCAGGAGCAGTTTTGGAACGCGCCGAACTTCAACGCGCGAGACGCCGTGACCTATCCCTACCTCGACGCCGGGCACCTGTTCTGGGTCATCAACTTCTGGTCAGAGCAGCAGACCTGGGTTTACGACGTCACCGAGAAACTCTGGCATCAACGCTACACCTTCGACGAGGACGCCGGGCACTATGTGCGATACCAGCCGTGGTTCCACGTATTCATCCCCGAATGGGGCCAGGGCGGCAAGCACATCGTGGGCGACCCCTCGACTGGCAAGCTGTACGAGCAGAGCCTCGACCTCTACGACGACGACGGCGCGGTCATCCAATACCTCCGCACGTTCCCGCACCTGCTCGATGAAGACAAGTATCTCTTCCACCATCGTTTCGAGCTGTTCATGGAGACAGGCACAGTCGAAGCGCCGAATCCAGAGATGCTCGTCGCGCTCGACTGGAGTTCAGACCGCGGGCACACGTTTCCCACGGGACGAACCGTGACTCAGACTTCCGGTCTGCCGGGCGACTACAACAAGCGCATCGTGTGGCGGCGGCTCGGCCGTTCGCGCGATCGCGTCTACCGGGTCGGCGTGCAGGGGAAGGGCAAAGTTGCGCTGACGGATGCCTTCCTCGAGGCCACGCCGTCGGAGATTGCCTGATGGACAAGCTCCAGATTCCACCGATCCGCACAGACCTGAACGAATCCGACAGCTCCCAGCGCTTGAAGACCGGCAAGCAATGGTATGAGTTCTGGCGGCGGTCGGGCGAGCGGATCAACTCACACACCGACGAGCTGGCCGGCATCGTCGAAGATATCGAGGAGATCAAGGACGCCATCGAAGCCATCCCGCCCGACGTGATCGACCAGCCAGGCCAGCCCACCGTCGGGACGATCACCTACCGCTGGCTACCGAATACAGAGTTAGGGTCTGGCGAATCATGCGCCTTTGAGCTGATGATCCCTGTAACGCCACCCTCGCCTGTTGGCGTTTACGCGGGCGTCCATCTCTGGCTCGAGGTGCCCGACGGTTCGGCGGCTATTGATTTCACGTTCAGAGCTGGCGGCGGGAAGCTCGGCGAGGATCGTACGGCGAGCGTCTGGCTCCCTCGCGATTTCGGCAAGCATCCCTACGATCTGCAACCGTCCCAGATTGTACGGGCGCGTATCGCCAACGTCGCGATCACCACCAACAGCACGATGGACGTCCGCGTCATGATCGTGGCGTTCAGCCCGAGCTACGATCCGCCTCCTATCCGAAACGGACTGCCTGGAGCGACTCCCTCCTGGGTGGTCAACATCCTCCCTCTCGATATCGACAAGCCGGACTCGGCGGTGAACATCACCCCCTACACGGTGACCTCGCTGACGGCTACCGCTGGGACTCCGCAGATCGTCAACAATCGGATGCAGACGCCAATCAGCGTCACCGTCGACCTCTCGACAGTGCCGAACCCGCGGCCGCCGGCATGGGGCTACCGGCTGATCGCCTACATCAACGGCGTTCTCACCAGTGCTCCCATTTTCTTCTCGGACGTGTTGCAGCGAAGTGGCCTCATTCTGTTCTCCGGAAATATGGACGGCATCACCAGTCCGCACACCTTCGGATTGATTACGCCGGCTGCTCAGACCAACGTCGTCATCTACGCGGTCGCCGGCATAGTAGCGCCCGACCTCGCCACCTTCCAGTTGAACAACATCATCGTCGGCATCACCGCCAGCGCGACGGTGGTCGTTGGGGCCGTAGTCCTTACCGTATCGATAGCTGAAATCGGAGCGCGGTATCAGAACCCTCCCGGCGGAAGCACCTACACCACGATTCGCGTCACGGCGGGATCGCAGGAAGGGGCGACGACGGCGACGATCTGGTTTACCTTCAACGACGGCGCGAGCTATACCTGGATCGGCGTCTATCCGTTCACCAATGCCACGCACCAGGACCTCGTCACCATCGTCCCGCTCGGGACCAGCACCTTCCGCGCCAAGCTCGCGCCGGGAAGCTATACATCTTCTGCATCGCCACCGTCGAACGCCGTCGCCAGCAACCCGCTGACGCTCGCGATTGGGCCTCCCACGGCACCGCTTGCCACTCTATCGATCACGAATCAGTGGGGGGACGCGCCGACGAAGGACAACATCTTCATGGGCCGCGGCAGCAACGGCCCTTACGCGCGGGTGGTATTCAAAATCCAGACGGCGGGCGCTCTCGATCCTGCGGCTTTCTGGTATCAGTGGTGGGTCATGTGGGTGGACGCCGGCGGGAACCCGATCAACCCCGGCAATGTTTTGAACACAAGTGGTTGGCAGGATCACTACGGTTCAGGCAATGACGGCAAGCTCCAGGAGCATCACCTCGACATCAACTACCCTGCCGTCGCCAATGCTTACCTGGAGATTCGCGTGTATGCGCGGTCCCGAAATAGCGACGGCACGAAGCCTCCATTCACGGGGGATTCCAGCGCTGTTGTGGTCCCGTGGCCGGGAGGACTCACCTACTACCGCTTGCTCGTCGGTCTGCCGCCGGGAGCGGATCAGGTGACCAATCCCGGCAACGATCAGAACTCCAACCCGACGATCTCGATGCTCGCCAACTGGAGCTTCCTCTATAGTGTTCCCGGCTTCTGGGTTCAATCCGGCGCGAGGACCGGGACGGGATACCTGTCGGGCTGGAACTCGGGCGCCAATCCCAACTCCGACATCGAATGCCGCGCAGATGGCGGCTCATCGGGAAGCAACTATACCCGGCTTACCGGCTTCAACACGTCCATTACGCAAACCGTCTCGGTGATCACCGGCGCTAAGATTTACTTCTCGGTCACGCTCCGCTCCTCCAATCATTCGACCAACCACAATGTGAACTTGTACGTCGATTGGCTCAACGCCAGTTCAGGGTTCATCTCCACCACCACGGTCGGCATGGCGAGCGCCTATCTCTCCGCGTGGTCAGCCAAGGCGATCACCGGATACGTGACCGTCCCAGCCAATGCCGCCTTCGGCATCCTCCGAAT
>Ga0137350_1000001_pt1 | contig 52213 bp, 85 predicted proteins | sample EasRivERMLT660_2_FD_104765 | JGI IMG/M metagenome (GOLD analysis project Ga0137350, IMG submission 104765) | Soil microbial communities from meander-bound floodplain in the East River, Colorado, USA - East River MetaG ERMLT660_2 | ecosystem: Environmental > Terrestrial > Soil > Floodplain ... | reverse complement strand
TCTCGCCTCAGGTGTGACTCGTAATTGATCCACTCGTTAGGTGTCTTATGCTGACCGAACCCCCGCCATAACTCATCCTCAGGTAGCTCGCTTACCTTCGTACCGGCGAAGAGTAAGTGTGCGAAGGATGTATCGAGTACGTGTTGCATCGCCTCGACCGGATCGACGTTACGCATTTCCTCAGCCGACAGTCCTGTGAGCGCCATAGCATCCCGGTACAGCCTCTGTCTGCGTCTCTTGCCCTTGACTCCCATTCTGGACAGTCTGCGCTGAGGGATCGTCTTAGTCGCTGAGAGCTTGCGAGTCTGGCCAGGCAATCGCTTAGAGGGTCCACGCTGCTTCGACATACCGCCGTTAGGCAGAGTTTTGGTTTTCATCCTTGCTCCACCACGCTTGCCTTTGGTTATGCCTCTTGGTCTCATTACCTTACTAACACCCTTACGTTACTAACACCGTTACCTTACTGTTACCCTACCAACACGTTACCACACTAACACGGTACCAACACCGTTACGTTACTAACACCACACCAACACGCGTACTAACACCGGTACAGTGAAAGCGGAACGTCCGCGCGTGCCTGCTACTGCCTTAATTAACTTCCTGTTGCTGCACTGTTAGTTAACTAACTGTGGGTATTAAAAAGGCCCCTTAGGGCCAAGCACTGCATCCTGACTTTTGACGGTCAGCACAGTAGCACGCTCTTACCCCTCTCTGTTGCGGATCTTCCTTACGTAGCTTGCGCTGATCCCGTAGTCTCTCCCTACTAACGCGCTCGCGCGTGTATCGTTAGCTATAGCGTCCCTCCACTCGCGCGTACCCCTTCGCCTAGCGGGATTCTGACCCTCCCTGCTCTCTCGATAGATCCGCTGCGCTTGTTTGACGACAAGCAGGCGCTCCCAATTGCTCTCGCAGTTGTCATACCTGGAGACCATTACCTCCGCTACCCTTAAGCCGCTTCCTTGCGGTGGCACGGACCCCGACTTAAGCCGTGCGGTTTCGCTCTCTAACCGGGCGGCGCGTACCTCGCTAATCAACTCCAGCTTGCACAGCACATCCCTCATCAGGTTGTTAAGCAAGGGGGATGCCACTGAGGGCTTTTGAAGCTTTCTCAGTATCTCGGCATCCACCCTCGCGTACCCCTTCCAAACTAAGCTAAGCGGTGCGGTCCCTTACCCCTCATCGACCCCGAAGGCAGGGGACTCGGGATCTGATTTTTTCCGGCTCCGGAGTTAAGGGACCGCACCTTGGCTAGTCGATGGCTCCCACAGGGAAGCGCGACAGCGCATCGAACGGCAAGCACCTTAGCAGCTTCGCCCGCCGTCCGCAACCACCTTGCGGCCTGTTTCAAAAATCGCTATACTGCGCCCTCGACCCGACCCTGCACCGTTCCCTACACTGTTAGTTAACGAGGGAGTATGGACCCCAAGAAGTTTCTCCGGCGCGTATGGCGCCTACAACGTATTGACGGCTTCGCTTTTCTTGCATGGAGAGACGAGGAAGAGGGATGGCACGATAACCGACGCCGGGTTATCGAACATACCGCCACCTTCAATAGACCGCTCCCCAACGAAGGGGAAAACCTCTACTTCACACCCGGCCTTTTCACAGAGCCTTTCCGGCGCAAGGCTTATGCCCTCCCCGGTCGCTGGCTCTATGCCGACCTTGACGAGATTAACCCTAGCGACCTACCCGACCTTAGACCTACGGTAGCTTGGGAGACCTCCCCCGGTCGCTACCAGGCAATGTGGTTGTTAAGACGCCCCCTCCCCCCGGAAGTGCTCGGCGCGCTCAACCAACGAGTTACCTACTTCACCGAAGCCGATAAAGGCGGTTGGTCTCTAACCAAGGTGCTACGGGTTCCCGGCACCGTCTCCCATAAGCGGGCTAAGCCATTCAGAGTCAACCTGCTCTGGTTCGATTCTCAAATAACCTACGAAGCCAGATATATCGCTCGACTAACTCATGTTGTCGATGTACCCAGAACCAGTCAGGTTGCGTTGAGAGACCTGCGAATCCCGAAGACGCCCCCGGCGCAGATCCTTCGCAACCACAGAGTTAGTGCCCGCATCCGCAAACTCTATAAGGCAAGAGTCGCACGCGGAGATCGCAGCGAACGCCTTTGGCAACTGGAGAACCTACTTCTTAAGGAAGGGCTCTCACCTGAGGAGACATTAGCTGTTGTACGTAAGACGGTGTGGAATAAGTACAAAGGACAAAATCGGGAGGTATCGCAACTATGGGCAGAGATAAACAAGGCCGCAAACTTAAATGGGAAGACTTCGAACGCTGGATCGAAGGCCAAGAGATCCAAGTCCCGCTTGCCGGGTACCGCCCAACCTCGCCGGGCGTCTACTGGTGGCAAGGGAAAATCCTCATCCTCTACCGCGAAGAAACGGAAGGCATCATCGAAGTCGAAGCCGACCAAACAGAAATCTACTGAGGATGAGGCTACTTACGATAACTTCTTAAACAAGCGTTTAAGAAAGCCCTCATGGTTGGTCGAGTCAATTTGGTCAGACCGGGCACATGGTGTTCTGGCCGGAGAGGCGAAGACCTTTAAGTCCTTTATCGCCAGCGACCTTGCGGTCTCGATTGCCTCAGGCACTCCCTTCCTCGACCACTTCCAGATCCCACGTACAGGGCACGTCATCTACATTCAGGAAGAGAATGACGAGGGCGAGGTACAGGATCGCTTCATGCGGATCGCCTCTTCGCGTGGCCTGCTTGGCGACGTTGCCACCTACGATGCAAAGCGCGACGAGGTAATAATCCCCGAACATAAACACCTGCCCATGCACATCTATAACAACATCGGTTTCGACCTTACCGATCCTGACAGACTCGAATGGTTGGCCGACCAGTGCGAGAAATACGATCCGGCCTTGATCGTCCTCGATCCCTTCTACCTTATGACGCCGGGCGTCGATGAGAACGCGCAGGTCCAAGTTACGCCTGTCCTTAAACACCTACTCGAATTGAAGCAGAACTATGACGTGGGCGTTCTTATCATTCACCATTACAAGAAGCAGAACACGATGAATCCGATCTACGGCGCCGCTCGCATGTCGGGCACCGGAGTATTCCATCGTTGGTTTGAGAGCGCCGTCTATGTCGAGAGAGGCGACGATCAATTCTCAGTGCGCCTGCTCCCCGACCATCGCGGCCATGCGCCCCAGGGAGCTATCCGCTGTCACTTTAACCTTGGCACCGATGAGGACTTGGTTTACGAGGTCGAGATCTTCCAGGCTAAGGCCGACCGCGCAGAGCACCACATGAAACTTGAACAGCTACTAGCAGATCGCGATGAGTGGTCGATAACCGATCTGCGTAAGGCAATGGGCTTCCAGTCCGCTAAGCCGCTTAAGGCAATGATTACTGACCACGGCTACAAGCTAGTCAAAAGGCGTAGCGGTAAGAGAGGCCGTCCGCGTCTGATAACGAAGAAAGCGATGAGATGAGCACCGCCCCAACATGGCGGGCTCAGATAGTAGAAAAACAGTATCCATATCTATATATAGAAGGGGTATTTCTAAAATTGGGTTTTCGCCAGGCACGAAATCGCCCTTTACAGGCACGAACGAAAAGCAATTTTAGAAATACCCTATTGAATAAAATTTCACAACTACCGGAGAGGGCCGTTGAAAAGGCCCGGCCCCTATGAGTTTCAAAAATCAACTGGCTGATGAAATCTAAGCGCGCACGACTTAAATATGACCAGACACAATGCTAAAGGCCGATTTGCGGCGACTAACCCCGTCATTTGCGGACGAAAGTTATGCACGTCTAAGTTTCACAGAGGGCAAAGGTGGCTGCCTGTTAGTTACTTTCACGTGCATGAGTGGGCAGATGGCAAACCTAAGCGGCTGCAATCGCACTGTGAGACCTGCCAGCGCCTACGGAGTAGGGCGAAGCACAGGAACAGCCAGCGCCAACCATCGAGAACCGGCTACAGACGACGCAATGAGCGCGAACGCCGGATTAATAACACCTACCGCAGACAGAGAATGAAGAGAATGACTCAGGCCCAACGAGATAACCGACGCGAGTATGAACGCATAAAGGCGGATGGCAGAAGGCGGCGCGATGGAGTCAGACGGCGCAGGTTCAAGAGACGCGCGCTGCCTCAGAACGGGACAATCACCTACCTGCCCATAATGCCGCTGTCGCGGTGGCTAAACGATCTGGTCGAGCGCAGAGGATTTTCCAGAGTTGTGCGGTCGAGCGGGCTTGCCGACAAGGCGTTGCGTCGGGTCATGCAGCGTAAGACTGAGAGCAATGACGTTATCCGCAAACTCACACTGGAAGAGGTAGACCGGATGCTGACCAGACTCGGCTACCCGGAAGAGTTGGCAATCCTGTACCCAGAGGAGGACTAACTATGGAACGGACTAACCCTTACTACTGGCATGGCGACAATCTAATGATGGGCGAGCACGCTGTGGCTACGATCAGAGACTTCCCCTCCCTGTATCGGATGCACAGACTCAATGAGCGCCGACGCAAACGGATCTACCGAAGGAGGAGGAGATAATGCACCGCGTGCTAATCACAGGGGATAGGGAGTGGCGAGACCGTGCGGCACTCGTTCAAGTCCTCTCTAAGCTCCAGCGCGCACATGGAGATGATCTACTCGTCATAACAGGCGGCGCCCGAGGGGCGGATACATTAGCCGAGAAAGTTTGTTATTCTCTCGGCATCCACTGCGCCATCGTTAACGCTATGTGGACTACATTAGGTAAGTCGGCCGGGCCACGGCGCAACGCGGCGATGCTGTCGCTAGACCCGGATGACGTAATCGCCTTCCACTCTAACCTGTCGGAAAGTAAGGGCACTAGAGATATGGTTACACGGGCAGCTAGAGCGGGTATGAAAGTACGGCTATACAAAGGAGACAGATAATGAGTGAGATGATTAAAGATTCGCAGGTTAAGAAATTCAGTTACGGGAATGCGGCGGCTGAGCACGCACAAGCTGCCGAGGATCTGCTTAAGGTAGAGATGCCTAAACAGGTTGCTCTGGCAGAGGTACACGCATCGCTCGCCGTCTACTATCAGCTAAAAGTAAGATAATGCAGACTACATGTGTGTGCCCAAGGGGTGAGTATGGAACACAGAAAGAAGGAGAGGACGCTACACCGCTACCGGATGGAATGCACCTGCCGGGTTGCCCTCAATGCGAGACGCCTGAGGCTCCACGGTGTACGCATTGCGGTTATCGCGCCAAGACTGTGTATGGAAGGTGTTCAATTTGTGGAGCCGAGAGGAAAGGGTTAGATTTATAATGGCCGGTGGGCAAACATCCAAAGGTGGTAAGAAGGGCCGCAAGGTCGGTCGCAACAAAGTTAAGTGCCAGAGATACCGAATGCGAGGCAAGCGCGAGCGGAACAAGGCGACCCGTATCGAGCGCGACAATCGCCGAGCTAAACCGCTGAAATGTGGCCACGGTTCACGGCACAGAAGCCAGTTCGATGGCCGCTGCAAACGGTGTTATAGAAAGATCAACGCATGAGACGGTGCCGCGATTGTGGAAGGCGATTAGCGTTCTGGCGCCGATGGTGCAGGAACCCGCAGCTATGCCATTCCTGCGAGCGATGGTATGACGAAACGTTTGGAGATTAACGCATGAAACACACATCCGTAGTTGTCTACCTGAACCCGCGCAAATTCAAAATCGACGTTTGTAGGGTGAAGAGAGGTTATGCCTGTCGGGTAGCGGGCCTGCCGATGGTTGTCCATAAGGATATTATTATCGGCGCCGATGACCTACCTGCCCTGGCCGCTAGAGGATGGTCAGTAACAGAACCCCGTTGCGGCCTAAAGCTCTCTTATAGATGTGCTACCCGTCAAGATGCAATTTCGATGGCGGAAGGATGCCTTAAGAGGAATGGCGGAGTCCCGGCCTTAGAGAAAGAAGTCAAGCAGATACTCATTAAGCGGAAACTAAGGAGACAAGATGGATAAGCTTTTCTACTTCGTGATTTGGTTAATCATCGCAGGACTGTGCGTGTTTTCGGCTAGTACTATCGCTGACTGGTTCGGGTGGCCAGGTTGGGTGGCTTGGCCTCTTGGCCTGTCTTACGTCGCTATCTTAGCGTGTGGGGTTGTTTCGTGGGCCGACAGCGGTACCGACAACGGACACGACGAGGAGTATTACGGCGGAACCGATTGACACAGACATACTTCAACACAGATAGAGGGTATTGAGATGAGGATAGCTAAGAGTACGGCGCAGAAATTAGCGGCGGTTGACCACCGTATCTCTGCGTTAGTTGGCTCTCTTCGGGAGACTGACGATAAGTTAGCTAGAGATCTAGCGGCAACAAAGCGCGACGTAAGGGAGCTAACGAGACGAGTTAAGGAGTTAGCGAAAGGAGACACATAATGAGGAACCCAACCAACCAACAAAAAGCCGATTACCATGCCAGCGAAGCCCGGTGGCTATTAAATAGGTCGGTTAGTCAGAACGTACACGCGGTTAAGGCACAGGCTCATGCGACCCTTGCCCTCTACTTCCAGGGGGAGCTTGGCGACCCGACAAAGCTAGAAGGAATCCCCGCTAGAGCAGTGAGGGCACCTAAGATCGACTACAAGGAACCAGTCCGGGCCATCTTGGCAAGGTACGCGGGCGAGCGAATCACCCCTAGCCTAGTGGAGCGCGCTAGGGAGGATGTGGCAGCCGCCGGGTATAGCGGAGTGGTTATTGCCTACCCCCAAACCCGCCAGATTGAATACCGGCCAGCGGATGAGTATGCCATCGCCCCCTAGCTAATAGCTTTGTGCTACGATGACCGCCATGTTAACCCCTAAGGAGGGAACCCAGAATGTCCGAGACAATCACTAGGGCACGGGAGCTAATCCAGTCCCGGCTAGACGAGGTAGCGGGAGAGGTCGAGAGCCTGTCCGGCGCCCTCGAAGCACTAGGCGCCAACGGTGCCAGTGCAGCCCCCACACGGCGGCGTAGGCGGCGCTCAGAGCCAATCGAAGGCCCAGGTGCCGAGGCCGTCGAGCCCGCCCCCAAGCCGCGCGGTCGCGGTAAGGGCAAGCGGACACGCGGCAAGCGAGCCGATCAGGTTAAGGCGCTTGCGCTGTTGGCGGCGGCGAACCCAGAGGCATCCAACGCCGACATTGCCGAGGCGTTGGGGATCGGTGCATCGTCCGCTGCCGTCCTGCTGTCCAACCTGAAAAAGGCTGGCGTTGCTCAGCGCGTAGACGGCAAGCTAGTTGTCGGCAAGGTGTCGTCAACGGGAGGCCAGAAGCGCAAGGGCGCCAAGCGCGGCAAGGCGAAGGCGACCGCCAAGAGAGGCAAGGCCAGACGGACCCGTAAGGCCAAGCCGAAGGATGACGTGGCCGACGCCATCGAAATGCTGGATATTTAGTCCGGCTAACCCCCGTAGCTCAATCGGGAGAGCGCCCGTTCTACAAGCGGGAGGTTGCAGGTTCAAGTCCTGCCGGGGGTACTATCTAGAACGGGGGCGCCCGCCCTTTCGGTTCCTGGTCTTGTCCCACACCTTAAGTGCAGACAACCTCCAAAGGGGAACACCATTAAGCGACCAAGTTTCGGGCGCAGGGAAGCTAGGGTGCTTAAGTAACTGGTAGACCCGAGCGCGGGACACACCCAACACTGCGGGGATCTCGCGGAACAGAACGTACACTTCTACTCTGGTTGTCATGCTGTAACCCTAGCTATAGCCTGCTCGACCGCACAAGCGCCGCCCTTCATCGTGACCACATGCTCCGCGTGTGCGATTGCCCGCTCACGGGTCGGCTCGATCCTGTGGCCTATGCACATTCCCGAGCGTGGCTCTGTTACCGTCCAAGTGTCCTTACTAAGGACTGGCGAGCCGTGCGGGCTCTCTCTTTCGATGGAGCGATGGACGACCATCGGCAGACCGGCGACGGTGCAGTCATAACCCGCAACCAAATAGGCGCTCTGATTGAATCTGCGATCAACTCTTACTGTGACGTGTTGACGTTGCATTAGTGTTCCTTTCTACCACATGCTTGACGGTACCTGATCAGAGTCTGCTCTAGAAGCTCTCGTCTCATTCCTTCGTGGTACCCGCCGAATGGGTTGAACCTGAGCAGACAGCTTACGAGTTCCCTTTTGGACAGTGAACGTGTAGTCATTAGTTACCTTCCCTTTCTCGGAGTGATTCAATTTCAAAGGATAACCCGTCAGCATAAGCAACGCGGACTGGCTCGCCTTCTGCACTGGCTTGGTCGAATGCTTCGCGGATACTCTCCGAAGCTTGCGCCCCAATGTTTGCCAAGCGGAGCAAGTCATCTGCGCCGTTGACGTAGCCAAAGCTGGAGTGCCGTCCCTTGTGAATCCTTTGGACATAATAGTTCACTAGTTAGCTCCCTTCTTTTGAAGTTAACCCCCCGATATACCGTTGCCACTAGGACTCATTACGGATGCGAACCGTTGCCGATTCTGCCGTTGCCGTAGGGACTCATTACGGATTCAATCGGGGGAGAGGGCTAGGCGGGAATCGAACCCGCCTCATCGCGCACTGGCTGGAGTACCAGCTTTGCCAGCGAACCCTTAAGGGTGCTCCCGCGTTGTCGGGCGCGGGGTGGAAGCAAGGGCAGGGAGTGTCATGGAGACGAACGCTTGACAAGAGCGCCCGTGCAGCCGCTAGTCTGCGAAGTCCGGGCGACGGGTAACTCAAGGCCGAAGCCTTGCCGGTATCCACTAGAACCCGCCAAGTTGGAGATTCACTAACCTGCTTTGCTTTGGGGATGGGGAGCCTTATGCTCTCCTCAATAAAGGCTCTGGGTTGACCGGCGGTAGGGCTCTCAATCTTCCTTGTCCTTCGTTCCGGCGCTCCGTCTCTCTCCTAGACTTTCGCCTTTCGGGGCTTTTGTCTGAGCCGCCCGATCCGGCTCTGTCTTTCTTGGGGAGTAAGAACAGCGTAGCATAACCCTGTCAAAAGTGCAAGCAGTAGTTTCCCGCAGACTTGCAGGCAGCAGAAGGGCCACCCTCTCGGATGGCCCCTCTACTCCCGTTCGACCCTACACAAACCCCGTAGGGGATCTTACCAAACGGCGCTACCCCCAACAGGCGATAGACGCAACCCACGGGCCTGTGCCCAGATCGACATAGAACCCGCGCGCTATTTCATGGTGCTCCATTTTGTCTGCCATTGAATCGACCGGCCACGGTTGCCCGTGCCCTAACAACTGGTACGGACCCTGTGCCCCCGATGGGTTAGCTGCCTTCCACAAACCGGACGTGCCGGACTCGCAGTAGACAATAGGATAAGGGATCGCCCAACGCGCCCCTCCCCCTGTGTATGGAGTTAGAGCACGGTAGTAACTAATGCTGGCGAAGCGACCACGCGACAGGTGCGCCTGAATCTCCCTCATCTGCTTAAGGGTTAGGGTGTTTTGGGCGCAACCCTTCAACTTCAAAAGCCGCGATCTCTTGCCCCTTGGTTGGTACCAAGGTTGGTAGACCTGCTTAGCCACCTTCCGAAATTGTGAGGCGGTGGCGTAACTACATTGATCGGTATTGCTATTTTGGGTGGACGGCTCTCCCTCAGCACTTCCTATCGAGAGAGTAAGTGCCGTCACTATGAGCGCAAACAAGCGCATTGCGCGGCACCGTAGCAGATCTCAGTAAAGCTTCACCTTGCGGTAGCCTCTCTTCAGCCACGGTCCCATGCGGTCGTCAGGCGACAGCACAATGAACTCCCCTCTGGGGCTAAGAAGCAGGACTGATACGTCCTCATCCCTAATTCGGGCCGCTTCCTCTCTTGCGAGTCTGGCGGATAGGCGGGTTAGCTCTAGCCAGCCGAGCCACCAGAAGTTCCACATAATCACAGTTACTACAAGACTAATCCAAATGTTACTTATTAGGATACTCGTAGCTACAGGGATCGCGAGGAAGATAAGCACACTACCTATCGCCATATTTTCTAATCGTGCCCTACTCATCGTTAACCCACCTTGTGTGAACAACTATAGAATGCAGGCAGGTTTGGCCCCGGTACGTCGCAACCCGTGTTGACTCTAAGGGTCTATAGTTGTGGTTTGAGTACTCTGGCTTCGTCTCGACGGTGTAGACAACCGTTCGTACCTCCTCACCATTGAGCCTGATTAGGGACGTGCCTCTCACCCGTACCTTATCCTCAGGCCAGATATTCTCTCGCTTCATTATTTTGACAACGTTCATTATAGTTCAACCTCCGTAGTTGCCAGTTCAAACTCCAGGGCGGTGATCGGATCTTCTGGGCCAGCCTCCTCAAGGTCGGGACGGTGGCCGTTGCATTCGACCAAGGCCACCTTTACTCTGAGTCTGCGAACGATCTTCGCAGTGAAACTAACCTCGTCACCGCCGGGCACTTGGAACCGACGATGTTTGTTGGGTTTACCTTCTGAGCGCACCACTACTGGATGATGTTTCTTGTGTGTGTAGAGTGCTTCCCACATTAGTTATCTCTCCTCTTGGTTTTGGGGGTTTGCATCGTGTACACAAGTCTTGCCTGCCAACCCGCACGAAGCCAACCCTTCGAGCGGCTGCGCGAGCTTCCGCTGCCGAGTCGGCGCACTCTGCGGGATCTCCACAGTTATCGCACGCTACGTAGGACATGTGATAGATAGCCATTAACGCCTCCCTGTCTGCTCATACTCGTAAGACACACGGACTCTCTGGAGCCGCGCTTTTTTGGTTTTCGGGAACGCCCTGTGAACCAGTCGCTTTTCCTTATCTGTAAGGGGGAATGACACACGTTCGAACTGGTCGAGCAGTAGAGCCATTACGGGGGCGCTGACAACGTACACACCCTTACGCTCCAGATCCTCCATTACCTTACGCCGCCTACGGTTTGCGGTTTTGGTTTCCTTAGTCATATTAGCCTTCGTGTCTTTCGGACTGCCCATGCGCGAGCCTCCTTACCGAGAACCGTTCGGATCTCTTTAACGTTGCCCTCGTAAGGGTACTCACCGTTATTACCTTCCCCGCTAGCCCGGTATCCGGCCAGCCAGGCATCGGTAAGTGCCTCTTCTAATATACGGTGTTTCATGTTACCTCACTTTCGTAATACTTATTGATTGCGCGGCCAATCTTTTCGGCCTCAGCTTTAGTGAACAGGTAATTCCCGTCGCGTCTGCCGATGCCCTTGTCTCTAAGGAATTGTCGGATCACGCGGGGGCTTAGTTTGGTTGCCTTAACTAGATGCCTTACGCCGAAGCGAGGGGCGTCCTCATCCACAGGCTCTTGCGCCTGCGCCGCTTGCCGCGTCTCGATCTTGCGGAGCGTCGAGTGCATCTGTGCTTGTACCTGCTGATCGTTAAGGGTCATGCCCTCCTCAATGAACAGGCGCCGAGCTTCACCTACTAGGCCCGGCGGGCACAGTCCCTCGCGTTGCTCTTGTGAAAGCTGGCTAGGGCGGATGCGCTTAATGGTTAGCTTGGCACTTCTGACCCGCGCAGCTTGATCCGGTTGCAGGTTAGCTTCACGTACCTTTTCGTATAGGTCTCTCCGCTTCTGCTGTAGCGCCGGAGAGGTCGCAACAATGGTACCTCTCTTGCTCGACACTACGTAGATCGGTGTGTTCGTAGAGAAAACACCTTCAATGTGCGTTAGCTTGGTTTCGTGTAGGTCAGTAGTCATTAGCTATCCTTTCGTGGGCTCAAGATTAACTGCACCCGCCATGCGCGGTAGTACCTGCCGTGGGTTGTCTTGAAGTAATGAAACCGGGGGCGCTTCCAAGGGTGCTTTTGTGCGCGTGGGTGTAGGAGGATCTTCATTAGTTACCCTTTCTCTGTCGTTTGCCAGCACTTATGTAGATCCTCACCGTCGCGCATCCCGCTAACGCCGGTTATTGCCTTCGCCTCTCTCTCGTATCTCGCAGGGATGCGGAAGGCGCCGCCGGTACCCACATCGCGGTATAGAGAGAACAGAGCGATCATGCTCTCTCTACCAACCAACGCGGTTAGCTTGTTGCGGGCTCGATGTGATCCACACTTGACTAGAACCGTGTTAGTCATTAGCGACTACCTCGAACATGGAGCGGTGACAGGGGACGATGTAGGACACACTTTTAAGCTTTGCCTCAATCAAATGCCACTCCGATAGCTCAGGGTGGATGCCTTGATACCGCCCTGTGTCTCCCTCATGGAACAGTGCGTCGCTGAAACTCCGATCCTCAACGTACTCATCCAGCGCACCTAGGGGGCCGCGTGTAAACCTTACTTTTGTACCTTCAGCGATCATAATGTCTCCTTATCTACGTGGTATTCCCACGCCAGAACGGAATAGCCACCGTCTGGATCTTCATAACCGATCTGACCTTCCGACTTCAATTCCCCAACGATCTCGTTGAAGTAGAGGGGGGTGAGATCTTCGACCCTCTCGGCCGCTTCCTCTACTGTGCGGCAGTCGAAGTACTCATCGTGCCGGTCGTCGGGGCTATAGGGACTGGTCTTCTCGACTTTGAATGCCATTAGTTACCTACCCCTTTCAAGTGCTTTCGTAATTTTTAGGGCTTCATCACTAGTAAAGGTAAACCTGCCTTCACGCTGACCTATGCCTCTAACCGTTAAGAAGTGACGGACGGCCTCCATTGAAATATCAGCGCGCCTTGCTATGGATGCAACTCCATACATAGCCGATGAAGTCTCAAACCCACAGTCCTCGCACAGCCCATCCCATTGTTGCGACGCCGCGCCCTGGCATCCGTCCGTAGGGCACTTCACCCAGAATGAGCCCGTGTGGAAATCACCGTTGGCGATCCGCCTAGCCTCAGCGCCAGGGACCGCTTGGAATTCAACCTTGCCCCTTGAGCGGGTGTGGGCAATATGAGTAACTTTCTTCGGAGTCACGTTGTCCCCTCTACGTAGGTTCCTAGATCCTTCTTAGCTAGGAATGAGTTGACGCGGGCGATAGCGTCTGGCCTACTGACCGCAACGCCTACCTTCGCGCCGCCGCCGAACCGTCCGGGGTACTTGATCTTGTAGTTCCAACCGGCAGGCCACTTCGGCTTTAATGTGACTTGTACGTTTGGCTTGAGCATTATGAATTCAACTCCTCTATGGAGTAAAAAGTTAGGGGCTCGCGTGCTGTCATGTGCCCCGCCTCTTGATAGATCCGGTACCGCCTGAGTGCGGATGCAATGAACTCATTATGGAATGAGGGCTCGTACTTTTGAAAAATCCTGATAGGGAAAATATCGCCGTCAATATCCTTGAAGTTAACTATGGTGCTAGGTGCTGGCATTAGTATTCTCCCTTGACTCCGATAAAGCGGCACCTGTACCATTGCCGCCGGGGGTTGGCAGAACTAAAGCGGGTAATAGCATCCATCTTGTCCGAGCCGGACACTACCGTCTTACCTGTGGCGCCTGAGTCCTGTTGCCAGTAGATGAGATAGTCATTCGGCATTAGCTTTCCTCTCGTCGGGTTACTTAAGCTCTTACCTAACGTAGCAGGTTCGGGGGCGCCCGTTTGTTAAGATAATCGCCCCATCCCCAAAACTGAGTAGCTGAGCTATTACGTTGCAGCTATAGGGCCAAGCTGCTACGATGCCGGTCGCGCTTATGAAGACGTGTAGCCACTGCCGCCGAAGCAAGAGACTTGACCAGTTCCACAGGGATGCCCGCCGACCGGATGGGCGGCGCGGTTACTGCAAGAGATGCGCCAAGGAACGGGATAAGATTTGGTACAGAAAGAACCGCGTCAGAGTCAAGCAGTTAAGTAAGCATTGGAAGCAACAGAACCCCGAACGTGTTGCAGTTAACACGGCTCAATCCCGCAAACGGTACCCCGAGAAAGAACGTGCCCGGCAGATTCTCAGTACGGCTGTGTATGAAGGGCGTGTTACCAAGCCGAGCGCATGTGAGTGTTGCGGGGAGCCTACGATAAAGGCTCTGCTGCACGGACACCATACGGATTATTCAAAGCCGTTGGAGGTTGTGTGGTTGTGTCGGGGGTGCCACGTAGCGGAGCATTATGCCAAACAAGTTCACATCTAAAGGAGACAACATGGCACAAGCTAAACAGAAGAGAACGGCCAAGAGAGATGGGCAGCCCGTAGGATTCAAGTTGGCGTTCGATATTGAGCGGGAGACTAAGAACACCTTTCGCTACCAAGAGCGAACCGAAGACGATCCCGTAATCGGATACCTCTACATGGCAAAGGAACACCTGGAGACAATTAACACCCCGGACGTGCTGACAGTTACCATCGTTCCGGGGGAGTAATGAGGGTGAAGGTTGCCTGCTTCGATATTGAGGTCGGTAGCCTAAACCACCGGGTGGGTAGGATTTGGATTCCAGACGGCTTACATATTTGGGTTGGCAGTCGGGGGGTGCATCTCTACTGGAAGCACAGTGTCTATGAGCGGCGGGTTGCCTTCGACCGGCTAACTCATAAAGGGAAACGGTGTGGGGGGAATGGAATACTGCACCTGGCAGGAGACTTCTACGATGCAATCCCTTGCCCTGGCTGCCCCGATTGCCAACCCAAAGGTAGATAATGAAGTTCATTGACATAGAAACCAGCGGACTAAATCCTTACTATCACGAACCAATAGAGGTAGCGTGGGTTGACCTAGACCACACAGTACCGGACATTTCCTTTTCTCTTCCCTTCGATCCCATCAACGCTGAGGAGAAAGCGTTAGAGATTAACGGTTGGGGGAACCGACCCTTCGCCACCCGCGTTAAGCACATTGACGCTCTGCGGTTACTCACTGAAGAGTTAAGAGACGAAATCCTAGTGGGTAACAACATTGCCTTTGATCTGGCATTCCTCTCAGCCTACCTACGCCGACACAGACGGGAGCCTACGTGGTACCACAGCGGGTTTGATCTGAAGTCCCTAGTAGCCGGGCATATGGGGGTGTCCCCCGCCCTGGTTACCACAGAGAGGATCATCCAACACTTCGGGCTCGCGCCGCAACGGTTCGTCTGTGCAAAGGCGCTTAAGCGTTATCACGGCGCCTTGTATGACGCTAAATGGAACCGACATATCTACGAACTGCTTAACCTTTGGGAAGGTTAATGCAGTACGCCTTCAAAACTAGACCTTACAAACACCAGTTAGTCGCCCTCAAAAAGGCGTTGGCTAAAGGGTGCATCGCCCTGTTCATGGAAATGGGTACGGGTAAGACTAAGGTGGCCATCGACTTCGCCGCCTGTGTCGCCTTGAAAGAGGGCGGTAGGGTTCCGATAGCACACGCTGCCGTTGTGGCGCCGCTGTCCGTGTTGGGGGTGTGGGAGGAACAGATTAAGGAACACGACCCCTACGGGGATAACGACTACATGGGGGTACAGTACCGCATTATTAACTACGATAGAATCTTCAAGCCAAGCGTTTACGATGCGCTTGTAGAGTGGCTTGAGGAGGTACCTTACAACCAGCGCATCCTAATCGGGGATGAGTCCCATAGATTCAAGCGCCACAGTACACGTCGAGCTAAGGCAATGTACAGGTTGGCTAAGCACTGTGGCAAACGGATCATTATGACCGGCACTCCAATCACTAATCGGGGGGTGTTGGATCTCTTCGCGCAGTTCAAAGTTGTTAACTGGTCGATCTTCGGAACCGTGTTTGAAGCATTCAAGATTGAGTACACCGCGAAGTCCGGGTACAAGGGATTCAGACGAGTACTACGCAGAGCTAAAAAGCGTAAGCTCCAGCGTAAGATCTCACCTTACACAGTAGTAGTTAAAAAGGACGACTGCTTTGACCTACCTCCGCGTAAGCATGTACACATCCCCATACGTCTAGGGGAGCAAGCCAGTCGGGTCTACCGAGAGATGGCAGATGAGTGCGTAGCCGAGATTTCGGGGGCCGAGATTAGCGCCCCTAATATTCTCACCCGGATCATGCGGCTCCAACAGATTACCGGGGGGTGGATTAAAGATCCCGAAACGGAACAGTACCATCGTGTCGGGACAGAAAAGGTAGCTGTCTATGCCGACCTTATTAACACGATGAGTGAGAACGAGAGGCAGAAGGTTGTAGTGTACTGTCGGTTCCTCAATGAGATTAATGATGTTTCCGAGGTAACGAAGAGAGCAGGGTACGAAGTCCTTACTGTCCAAGGATCTAACCGTAAAGATCGGGAGAGAACGTACAAGGCGTTCGCTGCCAATAAGCACCCCACTGTGCTTGTGTGTCAGATTGCAACGGGAGCCTTAGGTCGCAACGAGCTAGTAGTTGCACGGGAAGCAATCTTCTACTCATGTGACTTTAGCTTTGACAACTTCGACCAAGCTCTAGATCGGTTACATAGGCCCGGCCAAAAGCATAAGGTTACGTACTACCATTTGCTCGCAATAGTTAACACAGGTAGGCAGACGGTTGACCACACGGTCCTAGCTTCCCTGCGCGAGCACCGCAGTCTTGCTAAGATGGTGCTCAAGATCCCGTCACTGCTCTATAACAGATCAGATACTGAGGAGGAAGCAAAGTGATTGTCGTAGAAGGCCCGCCAGGATCGGGTAAGACTGTTTTAGCCCATAGGTTAGCCCAGGAATTAGGGATACAGTGTGGGGGTTCTTTTACTACTAGCCGCCGTGCGGCAATTTACATGGTATTGGGATGGGCAGTCACAGGGGACCAGCCTATTAGGGTTAGGGATGGGTTCTTTTTTGAGAATGTGTTAGGGGCTTCGCTACCTGGGCATAGACCACAATTCTCAGAAGGTGAGGTTATGTATGTCCGTAAGATTCTCACCGCCTTAGAGTGTCCGGTTATTGTGTGCCTTCCGCCGTGGGAGTCAGTGCTTAAACGGGCTAAAGATAACCCGACCAATAACCTATCGGACTCTCAACTGGAAGGTTTGTTTTTATCGTACACAAATCTTATACTGAACTCTCCAGGGTCGGTTGTAGTCTCACACGGGCTAGGATCGCAACCTACTAAGCCGGATAAGGTTCTCTGGTACGACCATACATGCGCGCAGGAGTGGACGATCCCCTACACCTACATTCTCGAACGGTGTAAGGATTACATAGACAAGCGTAAAGAAAGGACGTGGTAACTATGAATGGTGCATCCTTTTTCGTGGGGGTGCTTTTCGGGGTGCCGGTAGGATCATTGTTGGCCACTCTCATAATCGTAGTTACCTGATGCCCAACCACTCCGAAGACAGCATGGAAGGCGCCGTTGGTTCTGCTCGCCAGAAAATGCCCGACGACAGGACGGGTGTAACTCATGCCGTCAGGATCGGGGGCTTGAAGGGGTACATAACCGCCAACCCGCATGAGGACGGCACGCTAGGCGAAGTGTTCATCCACGGGTTCGGGCAGACGGGCTCGACTAACCAAGGATGGGTAGACGCCTTCGCGGTTATGGTGTCTATCGGTTTGCAGTTCGGCGCCGAGTTTCCGATGTTGGCCAGGAAGTTCGCACACATGAAGTTTGCCCCTAATGGAGACACGGACAATCCGGAGATTCCACGGTGCCAATCCATACCGGATTACATCTTCCGTTGGCTGGCTCAGCACTACGGCGCATCCGACTTACAAGCGGAGCTTAAACGAATAGACAAGGAGATGGCACAATGACTGACGTTCAGTTTATAACTTTGGTTGTACTCATAGTTCTTAACACCCTTGTAACTGTAATGCGCGATGAGTAACGGAACCAAACTAATACTAATCTGCATTGCCATGTGGGTAAGTGGGTTCTTCACGGGATATGGTCTCGGATGATTGGCGTAGAGGATCTACACGACGCGGCAAACGAACTCCGACCGGAGACAATGCCGGATGAGTACGGGATCGACCCGGAGGGGTTAATCCAATTCATTGAGGAGTCGGCGTTTACAACCCCTACCCTACAGGAGGTTTACCTAGACGATCTAGCTAAAATGGCAATGGCTTACGGTGTCATCGTAGGAGTGGCGGCGGCAACATGGCGCGAAATCCACTAGCTAAGATCCGCAACCCGGACTGCGAACTGTGCCCTCTCAATGAGGACGCGGAGACTGTGTGCCTCATGGGCAGCGGTCCATACAAAGCTAAGATTATGGTGGTAGGCGAGGCGCCGGGAGCACGGGAGGATGCAGAGGAGGAAGTGTTCATCGGAAGGGCCGGTGAGTTACTGGACGACCTACTACGGGACGCCGGGCTAGATCGGGACGACTGCTACGTAACCAACGTCGCCAAGTGTCGCCCGCCGGAAAACCGCCAGCCAACCCGAAGAGAGATTAGACTGTGTACGTCTACCTACTTCACTAAAGAAGTTGAGCTTGTCAAACCGGATTTCATTCTCCCGCTTGGCAACGCGGCGTTGCAGGGGGTGTTAGGTAAGTCAGGTATTACTAGACACAGGGGCTCGAAATTCAACGCGCACGACGCTACTGTCTTCCCGACCTTCCACCCTGCCGCTGTGCTGCGTAACCCGCGCTACCTGGAGGCCGTAGAGGCCGACCTAAAGCGGTTCGGTCAGATTGTGCGCGGAGAGGCCCGCTCGCCAGAGACGAAGGTTACGATTGTCAACACCCCCGATAAGCTGCAACGCCTTATAGAACACCTTGATCGAGCTGATGCGTGGGCCTTTGATATTGAAACTAACACTCTGAATGAGCACGCCGAGAGAGCCGCCATTATCTGCGTTGGATTTACCTGGAGACGGGGACAGGCAGCGGTGGTTCCACTTTGGCATAACGAAGCGCCTTGGAAAGATCCCCAACAAGTACTGAATGTGCTAGCTCACTGCTTCCAGAACAGAGCCCGACACATTGCACACAACGGCAAGTTCGACGCACGATTCCTTAAGAAGTTTGGGGCACCCGTCCGGCAGGACTTTGACACTATGCTTGCGGCACACATGCTCGATGAGAATAGGCTTAAGAGGTTAGATTCTCTTGCACAGATAATCCTTGGGGCCGACGATTACGATATTGGCGCCGAATTGCGAGAGGGTAAGGGAGCCGATATTCCGCTCGATGAGTTGGCTTTGTACAACGGTAAGGATTGCGATTATACCTTTAGGCTGCGTAACATTTTCCGCAGACAGCTAAGAGAGGAACCCCGAAGCGCCCGCATCTTCGCCTTCTTAATGATGCCCGCCGCCAATGCCCTAGTAGATATTGAGCAGAACGGTGTACAGGTTGACCACAAACGATGGGTAGAGCGCGGGGGTGAAATCGAACGTAAATGCCGTGTCCTAGAAGAGGCCATGCGGTCAAGGATTCCTAGGGACAAGCGAGAGGAATTCAACTTCAGATCGAACCCTCAGATCGGTGTATGGATATTCGATGATCTAAGACTACCCTCCCTAAGACAGACGAGAGGAGGCAGACGGTCCACAGATAGATCGGTACTGCACCTATTAAAGAGAGAGAGTAAGGAAGTTAAAGCCCTACTGAAATGGCGAAAGCTGGATAAGTACCGAAACACTTACATAGGCCCGTGGGAACAGCACGTCGATAAGGATTGGAAGCTCCACCCAAGCTACAAAATCTTCGGCACCGTCACCGGGCGCCTGTCGGCATCGGACCCTAACGTGCAGCAGGTACCACGGGATAAGTTCATACGCAGCATCATTCGAGCTAGAAAGGGGTACCTACTTGTTGAAGCAGACTACTCGCAGATTGAGCTACGCATCGCTGCGATGGTGGCGCATGAACGTAACATGTTACGGGTCTTCCTTGCCGGTGAGGATATCCATAAGAACACGGCGGCTGGAGTTACAGGGAGAGCGCATAGCCACATTACGGATGAGGAGCGTTCGCTAGCCAAACCAGTTAACTTCGGTTTCGTCTACGGCATGGGGGCTAGAAAATTCGTTACCTATGCGCGAGACGAGTACGACCTAGAGATTAGCGAGACGAGAGCCGAACGGTTCCGACGTAAATTCTTCAACAGTTACCCCGGCCTCAGAACGTGGCATGAGCGGCAACGCCGACTTGTTCACAGGTACCACAGGGTGGCATCCCCACTCGGCCGAACGCGGCACCTACCGGACATTCTCTCCGGCGACTCCGGCGTCGTCTCAGAAGCTGAGCGGCAGGCGATTAATTCCCCTGTGCAATCGACAGCATCCGACCTTATGTTGATCGCCCTTGTGCGTCTACAAGAGCTAAGCCACTCTAACCCCTTCCGAATTGTGGGGACGATCCACGATGCTATCCTCTTCGAGATTAAAGAGCGGCACCTAGCGGAAATGTGCCCGCTTATCCGCGATGTTATGGTGGATATGGAGCCTGCCCGTAGGCAATTCGGCGCCCGTATCGACGTACCGATTGAGTGCGATCTAACAGTAGGTACGTATTGGAAGGAAGGCAAGGTGTGGAATGGCTAAGAGAGATAGACGTAGAGCGATTGCCCGCATTCTCCATACCGGCTGTAATGCCTTAGACTCCAATCGCATCCTAACTATCGGTGAAATCCTCGATGACTACGATTTGACAGAGCAAGAGTCTCGACTGCTTCAACAGCGGTACATAAGGATTAAGAACGACACGGATAATGTTCGCACAATCGCCCGCCACATAGAGAGGGGAGCACGATGAAGCGTAAGCGCCTTTACACAGACGAACCGGACCCTATGGATATGCTCGATGTAATTCACGAGAGCCGCCAAAACGCAATCGCTCAGCGCGAGGCTGCCCTAGATCACATGGGCACGATGGCTCTGGAGGCATTACTTAACGGGGAAAACCCACGGGAGATCGCTAAGAAGTGCGGGTTCCGTGTGGGTAGTAATCCTTCACATCTGGAACCGGGGGCTTATGTTGTTACTAACATGGGCATGATGGAAAGCCTCCTGCACTACGGGGAACCACCGAAACACTCGGATGAACAGAAGTTTGCTTACTGGTTGGGTAAGCATGTAACGGACTTGATTCTAGAGAAGATGGGTGAGATCACAAATGATTAAGAGATACGTAAAGGCACTAACTCTTAGTGGGAGCTTAAGAGCTAGGGTTAATAGAGCATCCGCTTACACCGCCAGCCACCCCCGTATCGTGGTAGCCATAGAAGTTGAGGGTGAACTAAGTCTTACTATTAATGAATGGAGGGAGTTTGTGCGAGACGTAGAAACTCTCGCTAGGGAGGCATGTAGTGGCAACTAAACCTTTACATCTAAGTAACTCAAAGGTGAGCACCTACCAGCGGTGCGAAAAGAAGTATGAGTTTCGTTACATAAAGAAACTGCGAGCCAAGAAAAAGGCATTCCCTCTGGAGCTAGGATCTTGGCTGCATGAGTTGCTAATGACTTACTACGATGGTGAGGACATTAAGAAGGTACACAGAGAGAACACGGAGGCGTTTAACGAATTGCCAGACGAGGAAAAGGAAGACTTGGGGGATCTACCACGGGAAGCGGCCCGGATTATGCGCTCTTACCTTCGCTTCTGGAGAGAGGAGGATGCCCTTTACCGTACCATCGACTCTGAGTTGGATGAGACTGTTACCTTACCCAATGGTGCAGAGTTCCAGTTCATTATCGACCACATTATTGAGGATATGGACGGGGGGCTCTGGCTCCGCGATCACAAATCGGTCAGCCGATTCCTGCCCCCGGACTTTATGCTGCTAGATGCACAGTTGACAAGGTATTTCTATTGCGCCGAGAGACTAGGTATCAAACCTCTAATGGGCGTAGAGTTCAATCAGATACTGACCGTCCCGCCTACTGTGCCAGAAGTTTTGAAATCTGGTAGGCTTACCGAGCGCCAGAACCTGCGATCCGACTACTGGACATATCTAGACGCAATTAAAAAACTGAGACAAGATCCCAATAGTTATAGAACTACCCTTAAGCGGCTAAGAGGTAGGAGTGACGATTGGTTCCGCCGATCTGCACTCCCAAAGGACAAGCCCGTAACGACGCAGATGATGGCGGATCTAGACACACTAGCTGAGGAGATTAAAGCGACAGAGATCTTGGGTGAGTTCCCTCGTAATGGACGCAAGGAGTGTACGTGGGATTGTGAGTTCCTAGAGCCTTGCGTACTTCAATTGCAGGGTGGAGACATATCCGATGTAGTCAAGCTAAGGTACGTTAAGGACAAGAAAGGTAAACGTGATAAGCGAGCAAACCGCACGAAAGCTACGAAACGCACTAAAGGAAAGAGACGCAGCCGCCGTTCTGCTTAAGGACAGCTTGGTCGGGGAGAGGCGGCAACACGCAGCGGACAAGTACATAAGAGCCGCGACCTTCCTGTCTGTGGTTGAGAGGGAGGCTCGACGGGAAGCAATGGACTTCGGCCTCGTTGACCAGGGTGCGCCCTCAAAGGAAGACATAGAGAGGCACGCAATCAATGGCTAAAAAACGACGGCGCAAGAAAGGTGCGGGCCTAGAGTCTCGAATCGTTCCGGTGGATCAAGCTAACCCACACGTCAAGATCCTCGTCTACGGACGCAACAAGAAGGGCAAGACGCGCTTCTGCGGGTCGGCCCCTAACGTCTTGGTTATTGACGTTAACGAGCGCGGCACTCTCTCGATCCGAGGGACCGGCGCCAAAGTCTTTCCAATGAGAACGTGGCCCGACATTGACGAGGTTTACTGGTATCTTAAGCGCGGCGACCACGATTACGAGACGGTGGCCATCGACACACTAACTGCCCTTAACGCTCTGTGTCTGAGTCACGTCCTTAAAGAGGGATACGACCGCGATCCGACTAAAGATCCAAAAATGCCGCGTCGGCAGGATTACGGCAAGGTAGCGGAGATGATGAAGTTTGAGATCCTGCGCTTTCGTAACCTTCCTATGCACGTTATCTTCACCGCACAGGAACGCACAGTGGGAGATCCTGAAGAGGGGGAGGATGTAGTCGCCTGCCCCGACCTCCCGGCGGGCTCCAGGGGTACGGCGATGGGCTCCGTTTCTATCGTCGGCCGCGTCTACCGAAAGAGGGTTAAAAGACGGAATAAAAAAACGCGAAGAGTTGTGTCCAAGTGGCAGACGATGTTATGGGTAGGTGACCATGAGGACTTTGAAGCTGGAGACAGGACTAACTCCTTAGGCAAGGTAGTAGAAAATCCGACCATGACTAAGGTAATCGAAGCTGCAACTAACCAGGAGGAGTAATGGACGACCTCGATTTCAAAAGGGAGAAGCTAAGGCGAGATGCACAAGAATTGATTAACTATCTAGACGAGGCGATTGCCGCTGAAGATGATTCTGATGAGCGAAAGCGTGCCGATCAACTTTCGGCAATCCACGTCACCCTCATCTCTATTGGCGCCGAGGGTTTCGTCAAGACGGCATTGGCTACACACGATATTGAACAATCACAGGAGGATGAATAGTAACAATGGCAACCAAAACGAAAAAACGCCGGGGTAAAAGTAGTAACTCCGATGTAGTCACCATTGACTTCCGTAAGGAGGTAGAGGGTGGCGGCGCAGGTATACGAGTGCCGGAGAATGACTACGCCGCTAAGATCGTGAAAGCGAAGTTCGAGCGGTCGGCAGAGAAAGATACTCCGGGCATTAAGGTTACATTCAAACTCACCGAAGGCAAGTACAAGGGTAAGAGAATTACTGATTCCCTGTGGATTACCCCGAGATCCCTTTGGCGGGTCCGTGGCTTATTGGAGGCGCTAGGGGTTGAAGTCCCCAAGAGCATCCTTAAGCTCCCGCTTAAACCACTGGTAGGTAAGGAGTTGGGTATTACTGTTACCGACGACGAACCTTACCAGGGACGTATTAAGTCTCGTGTCTCTGACTTTATCGACCTCGAAACCCTTAACGACGAGGTTGAGGATGAAGAGGAGGAAGAGGATGAGGAGGAAGAAGAGGAGACTGAAGACGACGAAACTAACGATGAGGAAGAGGAGGAAGACGAAGAGGAGGAAGACGAGGACGAAGAGGAAGAGGATGAAGATGAGTCAGAAGATGAACTCGACACCCTAGATCTCGAAAACCTCTAAGCCGCTATGACAGAAGCGGACCTCACACGCAAGCTAATTAAGTACCTGAAATCTCAGGGTGCTTATGCTGTCAAGATCCACGGTAATATGTACACCGCTGGATTGCCCGATATTGTGGGGTGCTACAACGGAGTGTTTCTCGGCTTGGAAGTTAAGAAACCAGGCCGGGTAAACACCCTTACTAAGTTACAGGCCAAAACCCTTGACGACATTAGTGATAGTGGAGGGGTGGCCTGTGTTGTTACGGATATTGAGGATTGTGACCTAGCTCTGCTGGAAGCAAAGCACATAGAGGGCAGGTTGTAATGGCTAAACGATACGACACCCTCCATGCCCGCCGAGTCCGCAAACAGCGGGCACACATTCTGACCAGGTTGGAAGAGGGCAGAGTTGTTTTCCTAGATGTGCTGGAGGCCAAACGCACAGGCTTCCAGGTGCTACGTCGAGCGGACGTGTGGGAGATCCTGCTGCACGTCCCCAGGTTAGGGCGCAACGGCGCCCGCCAGGTGTGCGAGAGGGCGGGGGTGTGGCCACACACGCGCATAGGAGAACTATCCTCAGCGCAGCGTCAAGCCCTGCTGGATCACCTGCCCCCAAGGGCAAAGTAAGTTAATCCTCCCAACACCCGCTACGGCCCAGGAGACAAAAGGGCCGAGCGGGTGTCAGGAGGGAGGAGAGTTGATCACTCTCTCCTTCTCGGAATTAACCGAGCTTAGTTAGGGGATCTCACTACGCAACTCATCCCAATCTACGTAGTCTGCCGTTACTGCATTCCAACTGGCATGATCCGCCATTAAGTCTATCCAGTCCTGCCCGGTGATTACATCGTAATCAAGCACTATGCCGCCGGGCTTTTGTAAGAGGATCGCAGCGAGAGCGGCGGGCTCATCAGGTGTCTCCCACAGTAGGGTACGCATATGCAATCTGTAGGCGCCCCCTTCACGCTCGCGGACATACACGGCTCTTGTCCCTGTTAGGTACTGCTTAGGGGCTTCCGTAACGTAGGCTAGGGTTCCTCGATTGAACCCGGCGGGGGCTTTGATTGCGTCCCGTCTCTCCTGCTCCGTCATATCCTCGCGAAGCTTTGTGCCGTTGAACTGAGCTAACCAGGGGAGAGCATTAGCATCGGTCAGGTCGGCGTTGAGCAGGTATGCCCAACCGAACATATCCGCTCTGTCCGTAACCCAATCCCAAACGATCTGCGCTGTCCCTCCCATGAGGGCTTCGCATAACAGTAAGGTTTGCCACGTCTCAGCTTCCTCGTCTTCGATAACGAACGCCTCAAGGAACCCATATAACTCTTCTGCCGCTGCGCTTACGATTGGCCTATCCATATCAAATCGCCGTAATAGTTAGTCTGCCGACTCTCGTTAGTGGAGCCGGTCCAGTTAGAGCTACATCTGCCGTACCCAACGCACCGCCGCCTCTCGCGATTTGTGGAGTCTCTATGTAATCTGCCCCCTGTGCTTGGTTCATAACTTCTACTACCTCGTAGAACCGTGCGAAATCAGTTAGGCGCCAGCCGCCGCTAGAGCTAGGATCTCCGAAGGTAGGCAGCCCCCAATTCGCCGGATCGAAATACTCTGTCAGGGCGGCTTCCACATTAGCAATTACTGTCGCGTCAGCAAAGCCAGGTTGGGCTTGGATTCTGGCGGATACATCAATGGTCGTATAGTCGGGGTCAATTACGTTAACGACGAAATTAATCTCACGTTTGGCTTCCAGATCGGCTTCCACTTCTGCTTTGATCGGAGCCGATACGGCGTTGCCGCTCACGTCAATAACACCGACAGCGACCATACGCTCATTTCTGTATGTTCTGTCGCCGGGATTGTAACCATCCACCGCCAGTGACCGCTCCACTCCCTCGATTTGCAAAGCGGCGATCTCGAAATCAGTCGGAATGATCGGTCGGGGAGTTAACAGTTGCAGAACTTTCCGTAGACGGTCAGAGTAATCTGTGGAAGTCTCCGCATCCTCACCGCCGCTACTGGTACCGTCGAGCACGATAGAGGAAATCCAGTCGAGAGAGTCAACCGGATCTGCATTAGCGGTCAGGTCATTAGCCTGCTCACCGGGGATAATCGCACTCAACATAACCTCGCCTGTTCTGGTTGCGGTATCACCGGGAGCGATCACCACTTCCTCTAGAACGGCAAACCCATGCAACTCATCGCCAGTCTCAGCGATTACTACTTCAGTGCCTGCGTCGATTCTGTAACCTCTGTTATCTATCGCGGTCCAGGTCGAGCCCACTTGCGCCGGAGCGGCTTCCTGGGGGGGAGTCGCGAAGAGAGTTTTACCGGCCTGTTGAAAAGCTGCTTCCGGCATCGAAGAGGCAAGCACGGCCAGGCTACTAAACATATAAGCCCAACCCAACATTAACACTGTACCCAACTGTGAAGGGGACGGCTCGAAGTCCGGCCAGGTCTGTTGGATACGCTCGACAGCCTCTTGATAGAGAGCGTCGGGATCTGAGTCAAGTGGGATTGTTACGAATTCGTCAGCCATTAGTAAATGTCTCCTCCTCTGTGGTTTCAACTCCCACCGTAACGGTTGCTATTAGGTCTACCAATTCCTGCTCTGTCATTACGGTTGCACGGGGCTCATACTTCGCCAGGGTGGCCCTAATCACAGACAGGTCGGCACCATTCTCTGAGAAAGCGAAGTCGGGGATTCCCATGAGTGGATCGTCTGGCCGGGTTCCTGGCCGCGTTCGTATGGTAGCGGCGACACATTGCACCACATCGTCATCGCTGTCCTGCTCAATAGTCGCCATCTTCGACCCGGACATTTGGAACGGTACCTTAAGTTGTGGTGTAGTTATATCATCAGCCATGCTATCTCCTAAACCGCTAGATCTCTCCATGTATGGTCAGGTGTACTAGCTTGATTCATCCATATACTAATCCAAGGATCTCCGCCAGTAGGTAACTCGACAATGCAGGGGTCGCCGCGTTTCGGGAAGAATAACCCGCCGGGCTCTGCCCTTGGCATCCATTTACAAGGGCCGTGTTTCCAGCTTTTACCCTCCCCGTCATCGAAATAGGGGATGGTTACGTAAACCTCCTCATCTACTGCCGAAGCATCAGTAGCTATCACACCCTCAAAAACTTGCGGGTCGGGAATTTCTACGGCGCCGGGTGATAGTTGTCGCGGATCGGGCATCTCAGGTTCCCCCAGGGTGTCGCGCAGAGTACCCGCCAGTATCGCGGGACGAGTGCCACCCCGGCCCCCCGCCAGGATTCTCACTGGAGGTTCCCCAATATCTATCTCCGAAGCGGACAAACACATGCCCCCCATTAGCGAAGATCGTAAAGTTCTCACCTACACCGCTTTGATACATGGAAGCCATCGGTCCTGAAGCGACGGGGGTTGTTAGGAAGCCGCCCACGTCGAGTAGCCGTGAGACTGCGCCTGAGCAGTCCCAAGGCCCATTCGCACTGGTAGAGGCACCATGCCCCCCGCCCCACTGGTAGCCGCTCTGGAGGCCGTCTATCCGGTCAGCCTCAGCCAACATCGCATCAACGGCATCGTTGCCGGTTGCGGAGCCCTCAGAGGCGCCAAGAGTATTAGTCTCAGTCTCTGGCGCCGGTTCGGGAGTAGAATGGGTTGGCTTCTTAAGGGTAATAGTAACTAGGTCGCCGTCACCTGGAAGCAGAGAGCCTTCCATAGTACTAACCAGGAAGCGTCCATTCGCTGGCCCCATTCCGCCAACACGTACCACCATGCCAGGCGGGACTCCCCATCGCTTAGCGTGAGCGGTCACAGTCATTTCGATGACAGCCTTACCGTCGTCTGCATCGAAGTCGATGTTGTCTATCCCCTGCGATTCCTCATTAATCTGTAGGTGAACTTTGCCCCGGTACAGATCCTCCTCAGCGATAAAGAAGAACACCCCGCCAACGAAAAAGGCTCGCCAGTTAACCTCGTTAGCCAGCCGCTTAATGGCTTCCCAATAGTCTTCGTCTTTCTTAACCTCGAAGGCGTAGGGTTTAATCGTAGTTTGGGTTGTAGTAACAGAGGCTCCCCCTAAGTAAGTTGTTACTGTGTTCTTAGCCTCTTTCTCCCACTCGGCGTAAAGACTTCCATCCGCAGATTTCTGTACGGCTTGGCATAGCGATGACAAGGATTGTCCTGGATTTGCGTTGTCCTCTCTGGTCGCAACCATAAAGAACCCTTTTGAGCATTCGACTATATCGTTACTCGCGCCAGGAAAATCCTGCCCCCATGTACCAGGTTCTTGACTAAACGGCCCTACGCCTGCCGATCCAATGTTGATATTTGTCGCCGCGCTTTCCTGGGTAATCGTCATAATTGACGCGACCAATACCTTGAAGTTAACTCCCATCGACATACCTGTGTCTAGCACTACATCAATAACGTGAATTTGAGCTAGGGATGCATCTGTCTTCTTAACTTGTATCTGACCTACATCATTTGACCCTAATCCAGCGCGCCCGGCTTGGGTATCAACTTCCGATTCGGATTGATTATGCTCTTTAATGCTCTCCAGCGGTTGTGTTTTATGTAATTCAGGGATAACCACAGGGATCTTGTGTCTTCTAACCGCTCGAATAAGGGACAGTATGAATTCGGCCCTGGTTGTTCTCCCCCTGAACGCCTTTTTTGGGCCTCTAAACCTACGAAGCCAGTGGATCTCCTGATCCTCAAATGTGAGAGTAGTCGTCTTCCCCGACTTGGCCATCTTCACGTACAGGAAGTTAAGGTCGTCAAGTTCAAGCTTGACGGGTTTCTCCCTTGGGCTCTCGAACATTGGGTGTCTAATCAAGCGCCGTCTGGGATCGTGTACTCCAAGCTCAATAGTGCTAGCACCGTCAATCGTTCGGGTAATAGGGGCAGACTCCACAGCCATATCTACAACGGCGCGGAAACCCTTACCTCTGAGGATAATATCCTCTAGGTCGGCTCCCACACCTGAGAGCAAACGCTTAGGAATGATCTGCCGCCCCTTCTGCGGACCTTCTTTCTTACTCTGCTCTTTACTTTTAGTCGCTGGCATAATTACACGGGTAGCTTGATCTTCTTACCGGCGGGAGGGTTGCGCGGATCTCGTAAGCCGTTAGCTTTAGCGATTCTCTCCCACGCTGAGCGGTCACCATAGAACTTCATGGCAATGCTAAAGAGAGTGTCATCAGACTTAATTGTGTAGTGACTTGGGGGGACTTGAGTTCCCCCGCCCTTATTACCCCGCTTCTTCTTGCGTTTTTTAATTCGTACAGTGTCGGCGTCTGAGAACTCACTAACATGCATGATGCAAGATCTGCGAACCAACGTGCCACCCTGGTTTAGAATTGTCATACCAGGATCGAAGTCGAAGCCGAGAATAATGAAGTGACCCCCATTAGCTACCGGCATAGCGGCACCGAAGATTTGTACGACGGGAGGTTCATCGCCATCTTCAAACTGCCGGGCCAATCGCATAAGGCTGTGCAGCTTAGGCTCTTGGCTTTGATTATCTGCGAACCCATCTAGCAGGATTGGGATATCTAGCTTGAGGGTTTCTACTCCTACGTACTCCGTAACATTAACCTGACCAGGGATGGTGATTTCCTCCCATCCTCCGAAGCCACCTACTGGAATAATTGGGCCATCCCCTAAGTCATAAAGATCATTCGTCCTTAGCTCTTGGCACAGGATGCGAATTTGTGTGCGGCCGGGGGCAGCACTTGCAATCGCTGGCGCCGCTCTCTCAACAGCCTGTTTTGGGTGCTTAGGTCTGGGACGCTTTTTCTGTGTAGGCATTAGCTCCGTGCCTCTGCATCTAGTACATGCTTAGTGGTATTGCGGCTAATCTCTTTACCGTCAAGATGATTCCTAATTGTTGCCGTGAGATAAATCTGCGGCCTGCGCTCGAACATAAGGGCAGAAGATCCTCCGGAAGACATAGCTATACGAGGGCGGGTCAGCGGGGCTTTGCTCGCGCCCGCTCCTCCCCCCATTAGTCCCCTACGCGGCCCCCCACTTGGCGGGCGGCTACCCAACCCCTTCGCCTGTGCCCTAGCTCTCGGCGTAAGTGTTACCTCCCCCAGCACTTCGGTATCCCCAAACCCTAGTCCTGCCTTAATCCCTTCAATGATCTCCTTACCCACATCCATTGAGAGAGAACCGATAACTCCTGGGAGTCCCTTAATCGCATTAACAACAGCCGCCCCAAATTTCTTCATAGCAGTCCATGCCTTCGGAGCCATATCCTGAATAAAGTCAAGAACCTTACCCAATTCCGAACTAACAACTTTCCATACCGCACTAATTGCACCGCCAACAATTCCAGGGATCTCCCTCCAGTGTTTAAATGCCTCTATCACTAACCGTATAGGTGCCAAGGCGGCAATCAACATAACCCGTAGAACTGTCTTCCAATGCTTAATAACCTGAATTGTCCAGTAGATAGGGGCGGCGAAGAATTGCAGCAGGATCATTTTCCAATTTGACTTGATATAACCGGCTACTGCATCCACTGCATCGTGAAACAATCTGATCTTCTTATATGCAATATAGAACGCGATCCCTGCCGCCAACACCCCTAGTATTACTAACCCGATTGGGTTAGCCCACAGGAACATTAGCGCGGTACCCAATGCGGACACGGCAATAGTTACAGACCCTATTACGCTTATTAGGGGGCCGAGCACTGCGAGCAGTAGTACCAGAACCAGGACGCCTGTTTTCACCGGCCGGGGCAGAGCACTGAACTTTGTTACTATCACACCGATAATGTCAGTTAAGCTAATAAGCACGGGAAGCAGAACGTCTCCTACTTTAATTGCCAGAACAGTAGCGTCTACTTTGAGTCTCTGCCATTGGAACGATGTGGCTTTCGTCTGTTGCGACAGGGCGTGTGCGGTTGCTCCTGCATCCCCCATCATACCTTTGAGATCTTCACCGGCGGCTTTAGAGTTTCTACCTGTCAGGGCCAGCACACCGGACAGGCCACGGATGTTAGGGAATAGCTTACCCACCGCCTCCTTAGTCCCACCTGATGCTTTAACGAGTGCGTCTAGTGTGCCTTGGAAGCCTTTACTTTTAACCATCGCCTCTCCGGATGAGAAACCTAACTCTCTCATTTGAGACGACAAATCCTTACTAGGCTTAATCAAGGCAGCCATTACGTTTTTGGTAAACGTAATAGTTTCAGCCGCCGGTACTCCCGCCTTAGTCATCGTGGCGATTGAGGCTCCGGCCTCTCGCAGTGAGATCCCCAAGCTGGATGCCCACGGGAGCAGGACGCCGATATTCTGTGCCAACTCCTCAAAGCTAATGACACCGCGATCTACGGTGCGGAAGAGGGTATCGGATACAGCCCTAGCTTTACTGGCTGGCATACGGTAAGCGTTAAGCACAGCGGCTACTGCTTTAGTAGATGTGGCGGTATCTGTGAGTCCTGCCGTTGCCGCCCTTGCAGCGTATCTCACTACGTTAAGCGACTCTTTAGCTCTAAACCCTGACGACACAAGGGTATACATTCCTGCCGCCAGTGTTTTCGGAGCCTGTGCAGTTTGACCGGCTATATCCAACACACTATTAGAAAGACTCTTAAATGAACCCTCAGGGAGTTGGGCAATCGAGTTAACGTTCCGCATCTCCCGTTCAAAGTCAATCGACATTTTGATTGCGGCGCCGCCGACTAGCGCCATAGGCAGGACAAGCCCCGACATACTGGAACCAACCGCCTTCATTTTGGTACCCGTTGTGTGGAGTCCTCTTAACCCTTTTTGGAATCGCCCGATCCCACGCGGACCCGCTGCCAAAGCAGAGCCCGCACCGGCAGCTTTCGCGGCGGTACCCACGGCTTTGAAGGAAGATGCGGTTGCGGCAGCCTCTTTACGCGCGCGAGATCCACCGCGCAGCCGCATCCTCACATCTATTAGGCTAGAACTGGAAATCCCCATATCACTTAATCTTTATGTTGCTTAGAATTTGGTCGGCAATTTGGGCAGCTAACGCCTTACGTGCCTTGTGCGCCTCCTTCTGGGCCTTATTAATCACAGCCTCCAGAACAGCCAACCGCACGGGATCGCGCTCCTCCAAAACCGTAAAGGGGCTGATCCCGTACAGTCCGGCGCTGGCTGCTAACTGGATAGTGTCATCATTCTTAACCAGATCTAAAAATCCTGGTCACTACCCCTCTCACTGTTCTGAATCCACTCCATAACGTCTGCCTGTTGCTTACTAACAGCCAGGTCGTTATTGAAGGCTCCCAACACTGCGGAGCGCCCTTCGCTGCCATTTACTACATCGAACCCAAGAGCCTTAGCCAATCGCGCATCGAATCCAATTGGCTCCGCTCCTACTTCGGGAAACACTGTGGAGAGTGGTACCAACTTCCCCTCCACACGCGCAAGGATTTCCTCACAGGCTCGAATCAACACGTCCGCCTGTGCATACAATTCCTTACGCGGGTTCTTACTGTTTTCGAGACGTTCAGTAATGCGCTTCGCCTCTTCCCAAGGGATCGGTTGGTAACGGACAACCAACTCTCCGTCGTACCCTGGAATCTCTAGTTCGAGATGCCTTTCCGATCCGATCTTGTTTCGTTTCTCCCGCAGTGAGGAGAGCAACGTACCCTCTTCATCCTTATGTTGAGCCCCCCTACTTGCCGGGGGCTCAACGTCTACAGGAGATTTAGTGGGGTCATCAAACTGCTTTGTATCTGTCTCCATTTACTTTCCCTCCTTAGGGGATTACTTACCCGACGATTGCCGCCGAGCTAACTTCGATTTCGAGCATAGCTGCATCGCTCGACTCTGAATCAACTTCAGGGGGAGTGCAGTTCTTCAGCTTGCCGGTGTACACAAGCGGGGAACCAAACACGTTCCCGTCAATGTCCAACGGCTGCTTGTTAACTACAACGTCTGCCTTGCCCACCTTTGCAATCCAACGCTTCACGTTCTGGTGGTCGCGCTGGAGGTCGTATAGACGGGAGACAGTCCCGTTATCGACGGATACGCTTCCGCCGAGTGGAATTTCAGGAACCATCCCACCCGGTTTGTACTTCGTTTCCGCCGAGTCCACGCCAAAGCCTGTGACCTTATCCCAGACTCCGATATTTTCTCCGTCAAGAATGACGGACACTCGGTACTGATCTTGCCTACTCATTTAGACCGCCTCCGTAGTAGCGACCTTGCTAATTTCGATTGTTACCAATTCGCCAAAGTGGCTCATGCGAATAGCGATAATCGCCCTAAGCTCACGGGCGGCGATTGTTTCTTCCGTATTCACCTGTGGCCCTGTATCGACAACGGCTGCCTCGTCAAAGGTCTCACCGTACAGTGACCCTGCAACATAGAACGGGATGAGCATGGCGGTAAGTTCACCGTTAAATTCGGAGATCTTAAACCGGCGCCCATCCAACTGAGCGAATACGTACTTTTCTGCAATCGCATCCCCAAGGGCTGCGATCAACATGTACAGGCGAGAGTTAGTTAGCTCAAGCCATGTGTCGTCAATTGTCGGGTCAACCGCAGTACGGAAACCGTAGGTGCGGAAGGCTCCACGATGAAGGCGAACCACATTGAACCCGGCATCGTTAAGAGTCTCGCGGTCAGCATCCGTCCAGGCATCCTGACTGAGACCAATAGCGTACTGTGCAATCCCATTCTCGCCAGCGGGGGCGACATTGGGAGACACGCCCTGCGCGGCGAGTCGAGCCGTCTGGCCCGCGACAACCGCTGAGTAGGGCACTGTCCTAGTAGTACCGGGAGCAACACCCGGCACGATAGCCCACGGCCCGAATAGCCCACCATACCTAGCGTCGGCTCCGGCCCGCCGGGCGGCTGCCGCTGCAACCAGAGTACCGACAACGCCGGTATCCGGTGCGTCATCGTAAGACACCCGGTTAAACACGTTGGCATGATTATCCAACTGTAAATGTCCGGCTCCGGTAGTACGACCGGGAGCGGATACCTGACCGGGGCCATAACCCGCAGTGAAGCGGTTAAGGGCTGCCAACCACTCGGCATCGGTAATATTAGTCCGGTCATCGTCACCGCCCGCAAGGGATCTAGTAGCGACTGCCGGGTCACCGCCTCTGCCAGTGTCCTCAAATTTGACATAGCTGGAATTATCCGCCCATGCAAGAATAGCCGTCTTATCCGCTAGATCGTCTGAGCCCTCTACTTCAACCCCATCCTCTTCGATGGTAATAACTACAGTTCCCCCAACGCCACCGGCAGCGACCACTACTCTGAGATCGTTGCCCCACGCGCCGGGTGAGAGCGCAGTAACTCTAAGCGTGTCTTCGGAGCCGTCACTAAGAAGCACCGTAGCGTTCACGGCTCTTGGCCCGACAACACGGGACACATATGCTTTACCGCCGCCTTCGCGGAAGTAAGTATCCAATGAATCGTAGAGGGTAGTTCCAGGTGTGACTCGCCCTCCAAACTCATTAACCAACTGTTGAATGTTACGAACTAGGACCGGCTCACTTACCGTACCCCGATCCGTTTCTCCTACAACAAACCACGTTCCGGCGTCACTAGGTGTGAGCCGTGAAGGTGGACTATCGCGAGAGGTTGTTTTAGTACCCGGAAGCATTAGTCTTCCTCCTTCTGTTCGTCGGGAACATCATCTAGCGTAATACGACCGCCAGCACCTGTCCCCGTAACGTTTTGCAAATCTACTCCCAACTCTCCGGCTCGCTCGATGGCCGCTTCTGTTGCGTCGATCTTAGATTCTGTGACCAACACTAACCTGCCATCCTCTAGCAAAGCCTTATCGCTAGGGTCTAACAAATCAACTCGATTAGAAGTCTCTCCAGGGTCCAGCATTTGACCGCAAGAGAGGCTTTCGACGTGCCGACTAACGACACGGTATGTATCTTGCTTTGACACTACTCCTCCTCTTCTAGCCTCTCGACTCTAATATCTACTGTCTGAACCGTTGGCCAGTCTCTCGGTACGTCATATGGGTCATCGGGGGCAGTAACTAAACCAGCATTGGTATTAACTGCACCCCTTACCTCAACTAGAAAGATTCCTTGCGCCGCTCCTAACGTGCGCTCATCCTCCACTGGAACATCTGTGTAAGTTTCGTCAATCCAATCCACTCCCCCAGCGAAGTTATCTAGTGACGGGTGTTGTAATATGGCTCCCCGAACCGCAGCGGTATATAGCTTTGCCGTCTCTGACACTTCAGATCTCTTGCGGCCCTTAACCACAACCGCAACTCCCGCTGCCCAATTGGCGCGGTACTTACCCTCACCATCCCTCAAAGGCTCGCCGACAATCCCAGGGCTGATTACAACACAGGTTGGGAAGCGTTCGTCAGGCCACTTACGGAATTGGTTAGAGCTAGTGAAGGCTTTAATCATCGGCAAGGATTTAGCTCTGATCCCTCGTTGCCGCTCGATCTCTGCCAAGTAAGCGGGCAACCAGTAATCAAGATGGTTCATAACCGCCTGCTCTACATCCCATCCAGTCTTCATTACGTCAAACAGAGTCATTACCGTTTACCTGCCAATCCCTCGACTATGTACCGTTCCAACACCTTTACGTAAGACAGGATTTGTTGGGGGTTGAAATCTACGGGGTCACGGGCTGGCATCGTATAGGTACCCCCCCGATGCAAGGCAGCCAAGTTAATCCCACTCTCTGTGGTTACCTCAGAGCCGAAGTCAATTCCAACCGGAGTAATCTTCGTCGCCCCGCCTTCCCCCCCTGTTAGAGAGTCCCGCAACCTTTCGGTAGCAGTCAGAGTGTTTACGTTCTGACCCTTCCTAATCTTCTGCACTATTGTTGCCGGTTCAAGTGGAGCCCACGGTTTACCGGAAGAGGCTCCCTCACTCTCAAACAACTCCTCTATATCGTCCTCCATCATTTGTACAATCTGTGTAAATGCGGGGAGTGGGTTCATAATCCGCATACCCATTGCTTGAATCTTGCGGGCAACCGCAGTCTCTCCGGTAACAGTGAAATCCAGATAGAAGCGTCCGGGCATTAGAACTCCCTCTCCGCTACGCCTTCGATATTGCCGAAGTTGTAACTAGGCATTCCAGCGGTGGAGTCCCCTACCGCGCCAGGCTCCCCTCCCACACAATCAGTTACCGATGTGATTAGGGTTTTCATCTTGCCGTTGTACAGTCTCTCCAAGCGATCAAACGGCGATGTACCCCCGGTACCAATCTGCTCAGAAAACTTACCTATCTCCATAAGCATTGCTGTGTAAACAATAACGGCACTCTTAGCCCGTCTCCTAGTCCTGACAATACAGGGGAACGTACCCTCATCTTGATCCAAGTCCCCTACCACAGACGATACTTCGTTATAAGCCTCCACAATGTATCTCGCGACCTGCTCGCCAGTCGGCTCTGTGTCCTCATTGAAGGTGCCAAGTTCGTCCCCCCATTTAGTGCCTGTAGTGCGAGAGATCATAAACTGCCCGATCTCCCTAACTGTTGGCGCGTAGACGCCAAGATCGGGACCGGGATCGAACGCTCCCCCATCCACATAGATTGTGCCCTCTTCGGAAACCTGTACAACACCTTTAGTTTCCCAACGGAATGACCACAGGCCGTCCTCATCCAATTCCAACTCTGAGGAGTACAGGCCAATGTCCTCACGAACAATGTCACCTGAGGGCGGATACTCACGTCTTATCTCAGTTCCCTCTTCGGGGGGCTGGATAAACAGTTTAAGTTCGGTCGGATCGGTAAGTCTGTCCTCAGAGTCCCGAACCTCGAAGTTAAGTCTACGAATATCACCGCGATCAATACTCACTCTGTACCCCCAACCGGCTCGGTACTGGTTCTAGAAGATCCCACCCGCTCATCGCCGGTAAGTCCTCTGCCGCTCGACTCACTGGCCGACCCTGAACCCACCGGCTCCGAGATGCGGAAAACCTGTCCAACCTCTTCGGTACTAACAACACCGCTACCCATCCTTGCTTTGCGGAGCACCGCCAACGCGATCTCAAGCGACGCCGACTCCCCGACAAGGACAAGTATGGGGGGAGCTTTGTCACTAACCTCTAAGGCGAAGTCCGTTTCCGTTACAAATCCGAGCAGTATTTCCTTAAGCGACTCGAACGCCCCAGCCCCTTCGTTACTCAAAGTCTCACTTAGAGTTACGCTACGCAGCTTACCTACCGATTGTGCGAAGTTGGAATCATTAATCTGCGCCAAAGTCTTAAGGTGAATGCTAGAAACCGATTGCGGTAGGCTCGTCTCGGCAACCTGCCCCAACACCTTTGATTTGAGAGGCGCAACGGACCCTGTTTTGTCGGCTTCCGTAACCTGACCAATCGTAGCTTTGATCGGGGCAGTTACTCTAAAGGAAGTATCCGTTTCAAAAACCTGCGCGACAGAGATTAACTGCTCCCCTTTACCGCTAATGATCTGCGCGGAATCCTGTTCAAATACTTGTTTAAGTTGATATGCCTTAAGAGCCGCGCTGACTAAGGCTCTATCGACAGATACAGTGGAGCTAATTCCTAATGCCTTACTCGACGTTAAGATTTGAGCCGAACTGGTATCTATAGGCAAACCGACTGCATAAGTCTTCATCGGCGTGATCGACTGTGCCATGCTGGCTTGCTCGACCTGCTCGACAGGTACGGCGTGCGTGGCGGCGACGTTCATGGCCACGTCTCTCTCGCCTGTCTGAGTCGGGGCGTACGCTCTGGCCTTGCCGATCAACTCGGCCGAGTTGGGCTCGACCGCCTGCACTACGTCGATCCTACGTGTACGCACAGGGGCCGCTCTTAGGGCGCTGGAGGCGCTGGAAGCCTGCCCCAGGGAGTAGGACCGCTCCGCGCTGATTCTGAGCGCCAGGGACGTTTCCTGCGCGTCGCCCACAGGCCGCAACTCTCCAGCCGCAATGTTGCCGGGGGCATCTGCCTCTGTCACTTGGCCTACGGGGAATGCGCGGGAGGGGCCGATGGTTAGGGCTACCTCTGTCGCGGACGGTTGCGCTACCACCTTAACCTTCAACTTCCCTGCGACTTGAGCAGTACCCGCTTCCGAAGCTATTTTAACTGTGTAGGTCCGTAAGAAAGCAATAGCCAACGCTCTATCAACACCGGCCAGAACCTCGGCTACTGCTTTTGTCTTCACCTTGCCGGTGGCTTGCGCCAGTTGGGTTTCGGTTCTCTGTGTAAGTGACTTTCTCTTAATCTTGCCGGAAGACTGCGAGGCGCTTGTCTCTGTGGATTGTTTTACGTTAACTTGTTGTGCGGAAGAGGCGGGAATAACTGCGAAGTGAACATACGCCTTAGGCGAAGCTGTAGCCAAAGTAGCTGTAGTTGCTCCCGTGTCCCCCTGGGTAGCTTTCTCTCCTGCATAAGAGGCGACGCCGCCTCCGTCACCGACATTAGTACACTCATCTTTAATCTCTCCTATATTGGCGAGATTAGAGTTAGTCCACAAATCAAACTGCGATGTTGTTTTGTCGGCCCCTGTTGTGCAGGCGCCAAGGATGTAACGGTCAGCCCCCAAAGTTCTAATTGAGGGTATAGAAAGACTCGTATCAGAAGTCGTCTCCGACCCGAACGCCGTCGCCTCATGGGGTGTACCTGAAGCTAAGGCTCCGCGTATTGCGACGGCGTTAAACACCTGATAAGCACCGGAGTCTCCCGTCTGTGGAGACGTATCCCCGGTTCTCATCCGGCGCCAGAACATATACAGTTTAGTTCCGCCTGTTACACCTTGCGGGCTACCCGCCTCTTGAGTCCATCCTGAATCGGAAGCCGCGATGTTAGGAGGAGAGGCACCCGTTGTGGTTGGGAGTGAATCCGTGGTTAGGCAACCGATCCACACATAAACAATGTCGCCATCCTGCCAACCTACAGGCAGAAGGCTAGATAGCGACCCTGCCCCGCTTCCGCTCTCATCCTGTACCTGTGTTGGGATAGCCACTTAAAGCACCCTTAACTAGCCCTGAAGAATCCCGCCGCCGCGATCACCGCTGTTATGTCCGAGCCGTCAGGCGTCACAGCGAAGTCATGGCAGGTTAGAGGGATAATATCTGAGTCCGTGCCAGCGCCAGTGTTAGCGTCATAACAGACTAGTAAGTCTGAGACGGCGCCAGTGCCATCGTTGGCTACGGCTGACCAAGTAAGATCGGGAATATCAATGTCATACCGATCATTACCGTCATCAGGCGCAGGCAGAGCGGCGAGTTCTGTGTCAGTAAGAACTCTGCGGGAGTAACCCGTATTGGTCGCCTCGTTAGTTGCTCCAGAAACCACCGCCGCCAAATCATCCTTATCGACCAACACTGCATCGGATTCAACACCCGTGGTGGCCAGCAGGACGATAACAAGTGCGGATGTACTAGGATCGTTATTCTCTACCCGATTGTAATACTCCACAATCCGGCCTTTAGCTATATTAAAAACGAAGTCAGCCATTTTTGAGACTCTTCCTTAAGTAAGTGGCCGCGAATCCCCACCGAACCGAATTGCCCGGCGGGGATTCCAGTGGCCTTTTTCTTTAGGGTGCTCGGGTAATAACAGCCCCAAGCCCCTCAACGGCCCCTTTACGAGGATCACCTGTGGCTTGCTCTGCTTCGAGCAACCGGCGTGCAACGTCCGGGTCGCCGCCAGCCGCCTCTAGCATGTCAGACACAGTTGGGTTTTCCGTCTCGATCCATGCAACCAGTTCATCTTCGCCCGCTTCCGCCGGATCGAATGAACCACCCTCCTCACCGCTAGCCGCCAAAGCCTCTTGCAGTGCCTCCTCTTCGTCCTCTTTCCAGAAGGCTCCAAGGGAGTCGCCGCGCCTTGCCTCTTTAGCAGACAATTGGATCTCGTCTCCGCGCTTAGCAACACGGTACAGAGTCTTTTCGTTACCAAATGCGTCAACGAGATCCTTGAGGTAGGAATGTGCCCGAATTTTAACCTTACGTGTCTCCATTTCGGTCTTACCCATTGTCTTTCTCCTTAACCGTTCAGTCCTGAAACCTCTAGGACAGCGAACGGGTTAGTCACATACATGATTGGACGGACGCTTGACTGCAACCACGTCCGCTCCCGTCCTTCGGGATCACGCCAGGTCTCGGATGACAGCGGCTTTTCAATCCGCATCTCCCCGACCTGTCCCTCAGCAACTACTAGGGCTTTACCAGCCGTAATACGGTTGGACACGTACACACTAATGTTTAGTGCGTTCAGAAGCTCGGTGAGCCCCTGTGCCCCGTAAATGATGATGAGTTGCGTGTACTCTTGAGGATTAAGAAGCCACAGGGTGTACTTAACCCCTAGCTCATCCTCAGTGGCCAACTGATCGACCAAGGCAAAGTCCCGTGCAGGGAATTTGTCTGCGTTCGACTGGCCGGAACCACCTACCACAACAGTAGACCAATCCACACCCGTAGCTCTACGGGTACCCGCTGCGATTGCAGCGTCCAATACTTCTACCGAACGCTGATTAATCTTACGGATAATAGTGTTGGTCAGTTGCCGCACCTTATTTGTGAAACCGGCAGCGTCGTTGCGGTCTCTAGCCTCATCAGTAATGAAGACCTTGCCGCCCCACTTCTCGACTTCTGCGAGTTTCGGAATCAAGCGCGGTGCAGTGACGAGAGGGAATTCACCTGACGGGGCTACTCGCTGCACATCCCGGTCAGTATATAGTTCATTCTCGACAGCCTGATCGTAAATAACCGCCCCACCCTGTACACCACCGGCGCTGGAAAACACACGGTCGGCGATGAATTTCTGGAGGGACAGATCCATAATCATACGGGTAACACGGGTTGGCTGTTTAAGCATCGTGTCAACCGTAATGGTATTGCCGGAAACCGTAGGCGGTCCCAACGGGTGAGAGGGGTTACCCCCGTCCGCTCCCATAATGGGCGGCAGTCCAGCACGGATGTTCCTTGCCACGGCAAGCCGAGACGATCTATTCGCCTCTGCCAAATCGTGAGCAAGTTCTAGGAAATCAGACTTATCCATGCTCTTGCTCCTTTCTACAACGGTGTGCTTAGTCATAAAGCTTCACCATCGTGTCATCTCTGTCGGCAGCGGTTGCTAGAGCGCGGCCGATTTTGGCGCCGTCGGAATATTTAACAACACCACCGGCAGCGCCAACCTGTACCTCTTCCCCGGCGGTAATTCCGGCTTCCGCCGTAATTGGAACCACCATAGGGGAGCAGAGCACAGTAACCTTTTCATCTCTGGCAGCGTCGTGCGAAAACACGCCGATACCTTTAGCTCTCGCAGCGGCAGTGGCAACTACAATGTTGCCACCCTCAGCCGTAGCCGAAAGTCCCGGCCCCGACTGAGAATCCGCAGAGATATCTGCAACTCGCTTCCCGACTACCGCCGCGCTGGCATGACCAGTAATGCGGGTGCCGGGCTCGTAATACGGAATGCACTCGTTAGCTGCACCCATGATTAACTAACCTCCTGTGTAATCGGACTGGAGGTTCTGCGGGCCTCTGCGACCTGCTCGCGCTCCTTAGCGGAGAGCCAGCTTTGATCGTAACCCTCAGCAGAGGCAGTGTCCTCACTAGGTGAAGAACCGCGCTCCTTAAGCGGGACAACATCCGCCAACGATTCAATCGTTGCCTTAGTCCCTTCGGGATCGGCTTTGTACAGCTTCCTCCAATGCTCCTTACGGGCGGGTGGAATCTTTCCATCCTCGACCGCTTTAGTGAGGAGATTTTCGCGCTCAGTACTGAGTTGCACCTTACGTGCATCTGCTCCCATCTGAGCCGCACCCTGGAGGGACTTAAACTGCTCGGCATCTACCTTCACCGTACCGTCGTCATCCACTCTCAGTTCGGGAGGATTATCTTCCTCCTCTTCCTCACCATCGCCCTCTATTTCGGGCTCAACTCTTACTTCTTCATCTTCGACTCTTACCTCTTCGTCTTCAACTCTACCCTCTTCGGCTAGAGCCAACATAGCATTAATCTGCTCCTCGGAAGCATCGTCGGGGAGAAGATCTTCACCCACATCCAATACTTTCCGTAGAGTAGGAATATTGACACCCATTCTAGGTGCCTCCTTCCTCCGCTCGTACTCTTCCAAGCGGAACGGTTTGTGATTAACTGCGAGCACTTGGCCCGCTCCTTTGATCTGCGGAGCAATAAGCCTCGCAGCCTCTACCTCGATCTCCTCCCCAGAGGAGTCCGGTACATATTTAACTTTCACCGGCTCCGCTGTCCCGAAATCTACCGACTCAATACCGTCGCCATCTTTCAGGTTAATGGGGAGTTTGTACAACTGTCCTGTATCGGGATCTTGGATAATCATTTCCAAGGGATCAATTAGAAGTTCACGATCCCAAAACCAGTAACGATCACCCTGAGCCCAATCGTCATAGAAGGCCCGGCGAATATCCTCGACGTTCACCTGAGCGACAACCGGCATGGGATTACCTCCTCTTTCATTTGACTGTGACATTTCTACCACAGTCACATTCGGCCCCTCTCTGGAGAACAATTCCTGTAGGTCGGCAAGCGACGTACAGCCAGGACCGACTACGCCGAGTAGTGATACTGCTTCCAGTGTGAAGGCGTAGTCCTTACCGTTTGCATCGTTCTTCCAGTGCCCGCCCTCAATCGAGCGGGCCGGGTAAGCTGTTTCAAGAATCGCCGCCAACCAGGCGGGTACTCCGTAGAAGTCTCCGATGAGTGTCTGCCCGTCCTCTGTAACCCTCAAATTCTGGATCGTCCCCAACGCAGGCTTACTCTCATCGCGGTCCCCGTTCAATTCCTCCCACAGGGATTGCAAGTCATCGTTAATCGGGTTATCACTGTGTCCGATCTTTACCCTTGGCGGCAGGATGTGCGGGTCGCTCTGGGATAGCACCGCCTCCTCTAGCATCGAAGAGGTACACGTAAACGGCCCCGTGCTGGCAGGGTAATTAATCCCCGTCTCCAGTACGGGAATATCTCTAACCGTCACAAACTCTGCTAAGTCAATCGTTGCCATTGCCATTTCCATTTCTCGGAAGATCAGGCGGATTAGGGTTAATGTAATTCGAATCGACTTGCGGCAACCTGTACCGCCGCCGAATGTAATTCTCCAACTCTGGGTCCACTTGGACGCCACCGGAATCAATCAGACTTACTAGATCGGAAGTCGGAAGATCCTCTTCTGAGACGCGGGCATAACAAAGCTTTGGTACCTGCTCCTCTTTCTCTCCGTAATTCCAATCAATGTCGTCCTCAATTACGTGCTCGTTGAAAACGTCAGCGAACCAGTCCGCTACTGCTTCCTGTGCATAAGCGAAGAAATCAATGAAGCTAGCTCCTAATGCTCGGCTCCCCGTTTCGGTAGAGCCCAGATTAATGAACATCATTAGGAAGCTGCGTGCCATCTCCTCATTATGGAAGTTCATTGAATCCACAGTGGAAGGCACGATCCCCTTAATGCCTGTTAGCTCCAGACTGGCGCCGTGTGGGATAGCTCCACCCGACTCCTCACCGGCCCGGAATTTCTGCGCCATCTGATCCAGGGCTCGGATCACTTCTGGAGTTGCATCCTCGGGTGCTTCGATCACAGGGGTACCGGCGCCAGCGCGCTCATGCTTAACCGCGTCCACGCGCATAAGAACATCCTTGAGCACGTAGTTACGGAAGCAGGCGCGGAGCATTGAGCGGCCAACCCAATTACCGGCTTCCTGATCCCACACGTAAGCGACCAACTGGCTAACCGGAATCGTCGGCGCCATCGGCCCAACGGCCTGCTTAATACCTTCCAACCCGCCATCATCGGCAACTTCAATCTCCATGATTGACTTAGGACGACGCGGGGCAAGTTTCTTAATATGCCACAAACCATCCTCGCCGATAACACCTACCTGCTCGAAGTAGTAGTGTCCGAAGGTGAGTGAGCGGAAGGCGTCTTTCTGATGATTTTTGAAACTGAATCGGTTACGAAGTCGTGGGCGTGTAATGTTCTCCTCGTCTAGCAACGGTATCCCGTAATCTCTGCTGATCTTTTCGTATACCTCTGGGCGGGAACCGTTCTTATCCAGGTACCACCGGAAGCGCATAAGCGGGAGAATGCAACCGAGCAGTAGTCCCTTAACCTGTGAGTCGTTAAGCATCCTGTCATACACATCTACCGACAAGGGCCACTGTACTTCTGGCGAAACTTCGTCGTAATCAATGAAGGTGTGCAGCCGACTCCATGCGGGGATTACCCCCGCAATGGAGCCAGACGTGCCTTTCTCCGTAACTGGAGGCGGGCCAACCTTCTGAATCTCAGGTGACACTAGAATCCGCCCTCAGTCACCGGCTCATTACGGACCCGGTAGACCGCGTACACGTTAACTAGCGCCGCCACGATACCTAGTACGGTTTCAGTAGTGTTCGCATCCACTGTGACGAAGAACCCAACCAGCCCCAAAGTTGATGCGGCTAGGGCCGATACCGACTTCTGTACATCGTCGGGAGTGTGGTTCTTAGCCAGGAATACTCCGAGCACGTTAAACGCGCCAACGGTAACTGCAACCGCTGCCTCGTTAAAGCCCGGATCGAACACTACGAAAAACCCAAGGAGGGTTAGTCCTGAAACCAACAGGGCCAGAACTGCCTTCTGAGTTTCTGCGAGTGTATTACCGAACATGAATTTACTCCTCCTTAATTCCATTGCGTAACAAACCGGGCCATGACCCCCGGATCGTTATGCTCGCTATTTCCTAGGGAATAATGCTGACACCATTCGAGCGGGGTACGAATCAGAACCCCATCAGGAAATCTTGCTCCGATATTTATTACCCAACTCTGCGGGGTAGTCCAATAACTAGACAACCCCTCAATGCCTTTCCTACTTATCGTGTCTGCTCCCGATGGGTAATTGTGATTAAGAATTGCGAGGCGCCAAGCTCTCTCATGGGTTTTGGCTCCTATCCTGTCAAGGAATGTTTTATGCCTCTCACCTAACTGGATAACCAACAGTCCCATTTGGTAGTAACCGTCGAAGGCCCGCTTAATAACAGTCACGTCTTTATAACCGGACTCGTAGACGCGGCGTTGCAGGTACCCACAATCCACACCACCGGCTACCGCCCAATTAACTGCCCCAATCAAGTTGCCGGACTCTCCCTCTACCATACCTTTAAGGATTCCGCTAGGGATAACCGGCAGGCGTTCCTCGGCCAACTCCTCCAGTACGTAAGCCATTTGCCTAGAACTGGCCGGGCCGAATACACCATCCTTAAACAAACCTGACGTTAGTTGGAAGTTAGTAACAGCAAACTTAGTTTTAGGCCCGTACACACCGTCCTCTACCAGCTTGTTGCCGAATTGGTTAAGCGACCTCTGGATTGCCCACGGGACGATGCCCGTGTCCCCTTTCTTAAAGGAGTATTTAGTTGCGGTTGGGATTAAGAAGTTCATCAGTGACCGTTGTTAGAATAGTGCGGCGCGTCGGCGGGAAGATCGTTTCGCAGTCGATCCTCGCCAAGCTCATCCATCGCGTTTTCCAAACCGTCAGGGTCGGTAATGTCAGCCGCCCCTTCGGGGAAGTTAATTCCCGTGTGGTTAGTGTTACGCCCCGCACAGGTACCGGAACATGATGGCTGGCCACACATGTTGAAGCACAGTTGCTCACTGTACTCGGCCGAGCGCCACCCGGAGATAACGTAACCGTTCCACAGTCCAGTAGCTCGCGCTCGCAGTAGGATCTCCGCGATCCACCCTGCGACTTGATGCCCGTCCATCCAAGTTAACCCACTCGGATTAGCGGCAGGTTCGGGGTGCGCCTTAAGCCACTTAACTTTCTGACGCAGACGGCGATCTAGAAGTGTTTGGAGGAATACGTGCCGGTCGCGTAGCCAACTCTGCCGCTTCTGCCAGCGGCGCAAGTACTTTGTGGCTCGCTCGTGCTGCTTAGGGAAGGCGCTCTCAGGGAACTTCCGGCGCTGCTGCCTATGGTGTTTAATCCTTCGCTCGGCAACTGCCATCCCCGACGCCACGCGGGAGAGTTTATTCCGAGCCTTACGAATCTTGCGCTTGATCTGTTTAAGTGTCATTAGTCTGTCTCCTTACTGTGCAACCAGCATATAAGTGAATCGAGTACCGTCTGCTTCGCATCGAGCGAAACCGAGGTCAGTCGGGTCCTTAGCTCGCATCTTAATTGTGTGCGCCGCCGCAGTAAGTCTGAGTTTGTAACTCATCGATACGGTTTGCCTACCACCGTAAATGCCCCCGGTGGAAGTAAAGATAGTTATGGGAATCTTCTCGCTTGTCAGGTCCGCTGCGTCCAAGTTAAGTAACCCGGCAATTCCCATAACCCCTGAGGAATCATTAATAACTGTCCAATGTGCGGTTATCAAAATGTATGATGCCACTGCCGGTGTTATTGCCAAACTAGCTCCTGGAACATCCGCGTAGAAACCTTTCATTGCATTAAGGTCCCCGGTCGCTTCTACAACCCCGCAATCCAATACTATTTTGCGGGAGGTAACCGCTCTATCTTTAATCTCTGCGTTGTCAACGGCATCGGCTGCGACCTCAGAGTTACCCACCGCATTAGCTGCAATTTCTGCGGTACCAACCGCATCGGCTTTAATCTCGTCACTGTCAACCGCATTGGTACCAATCTCGGTATTACCTACGGCGCCAGTGGCGATCTCGGTAGCGGTAACACTGTCCGGTGCAAGCTCGCTACTACCAACCGAGTCTGCAATAAGCTCAGCCGCCCCCACAGAGTTATCGGCCATTTTCGCTTGAGTGACTGCGTTATCCGCAAGCTCTGGATTAGTAACAGCCTCAGGTCCAATGTGTCTGTTAATAACCTTATCGTCACCGATAGTAATAGTACCGTCAGCGATGATCGTCGCGTCGCCTCTCATTGCGGCATACGCGGCGGCGCCGGTACCACTAACGATGATTAGCTGGCCAGACGTACCTGCTCTGAAGTATCTCGGGTCCAACACTTTAACATCAGCCTCTACCGCTTCGGCCAGGGCTTGCAACTGTGCGGGGCCGTCCGCCGGGTCCGTACCCTCGGGATAGGGGAATCCAAATTCTGCCGTGGTTCTAGTCACAGCTTCCTCTCCCTCAGTCCGGCGGTCATTGACTTAGCCTTTTTCTCCATGCGGTTTTTATCGGGCACCATCTCGGCGGGCCATACTGTGCGCGGCCTAACACTCATCATTATCGTGTCTGCTCGGTCAGGGCTTGGTAAACCACGTTCCCTCATCTCTCTCTTTTTCTCCACCTTAATTCGCCCACTGGAATCAATGTCATATTTGATCGAGCCGAGTTGGGCTAAGGCATCTTCATCGTTAGGATCAAGGTCGATACGTCCTGCTGCCATCTCTTCGCGCAAGTGCCAGTACACTTCTGCGCGTCGGTTAATAAAGTGCTTGTCATCGCGTGCTCTCGCACCGCCTCGCCACTCGATTACGGGCAGGTTCTGCTCCGCGAGGCGATCATACACACCGACTCCCAGGCCATCGGAATCGACAACGATAGGCACCTTCCCCTTGAAGGGCTCGACCAGTGCGGCAAACATGCCTGCCGTTTTCATCAGATCCTGCTTGTGTGCGGATCTCTCCAGACGAATGACACCGCCACGGTTTCGATAGGCCACAGTCTCATCGTCACCGTGCCGCGCAATGTCTCCACCGAACTGGCCGGAATCGAGCCCCGGAAGCTCTACAGCACAGGCTAACTTAAGCATTGCCGGAGAGATAAGTGTGTCATCGCTAACCTCGGGGAACTCAGCTAACACCTTAGAGATATACAGCGGACTAGCTATACCCCAACGGCGTTTACGTTCCTCTACCCAGAGCCTTGAAAGTAATAGGTCCGATACATCCTCATGTACCTGTTCGTCCGTAAAGTTGGGTGTGTCGAATGCAGATATTTGGATTACGTTCCACCCGCTGCCCGGTCGGCACACTCTCTCGAAATGCGAGGCGGGATCGTCGGGGTTCCCAATAGCCAGCACGCGGGCTGCCTCGTTGGTTGCCAAAGTGTCCACTGCGTCGAAAAGCCATTTAGGCACGCCTCCCGCTTCGTCAATAACAATTAGGACGTACTTAGCATGGATGCCCTGGAACGCTGCCATCGCCTCCTCAATCGAATTGAGATCCTGTGGCTTGCGTCCGTACCCTACGATCTCGTTACCTAGCTTCCACTGTGGAACCTGACCGTAAGTAATGCGTCCCTTTAGTTCGCCCTTGCGGTGAGCACGACCGACCTCTCGCCAAAGGATAGCTTCGACTTGAGTTTGGCTGGGTGCCGTACTCACCACAAAGGCGTCACCGTCAGGGTGACTGTCAATCCACCATGACATTAAGCGGGACGCTGTATAACTCTTGCCGCTATCGTGACAGGACTGTACAGCGGTGTAACGGTTAGCAACTACTGAGTCCTTAACCTCTTCCTGTTTAGACCATAATTTCTCGCCTAGCTTTTCTTCAAGCCAGAGGGAGGGGTTGTACATATAAGGATCAGGTGCGGGGAACAGCTTTGCCACCACTTTATCTGCGGTACCGGGAGGAAGTTTAGTCTGCGTCATGCCGCTCGCCATGTTCCGTTCTCAAGGTAACCGTGATACCTGTCTCTATCCTCGAAACTAATCGAAGGCTGAATAGTTAACGTACCATCGTCTTCTTCCATAAACACATGGGGAGGGGAGGTAACGTGTCGTATGCTGGCGACGTGGCCTTCATCGTTACCGTTAGGAAGAACGAAGAACACTGCGGGGCGTTCGCCAGTGAAGCCCATTACAGGGCCGCAGTAATCGCCAGCGTGCTCTAGCTCGATACCGCCGCCAGAGTATGGGTAACGCTTACCCTTCACTTCTGCTCTGCCTCCTTAACTTCCTCAAGCATCTCTACAGTGTCCCCCACTGCGTACCTAATCCAATGGTCGAAATTGCTCTTGTCGCAATTGGGATCTCTACACATTATCGTGTGGGCTTCGGTCATCCAGCACAGGGGGCATCCCTCTTGTGCGATAACAGCTATTCCGAAGTTGTTTACCGCGTTCTGGAGAATAAGGTTGTGTGCAACCATCATGGGCTCGAAGTTGGCTAGTGTTAGTTTTCCGCGCTCGTTGGAGTCCTTCAGCCGATTGAGTGCCTTTTCACCATCGTCTGTCATGTAGGACTCTAAGCCGCCTCTCACTAGTTCATCGTGCAGGGCAACCCAATGCTCTTTACACATTTGCATCTCTAACACCCCCATTATATTTAGCATCCACTTCCTTAAGCCTCTTCCATGCATCCATATCGTTAGGCTTAAAGTAAGGTATACCCATATCGTCTTTTATAACCATCATGCCCTTAACCTCGCCACCGGCGGAAGAGTAAGCAGTAAATCCTGCGAGGTTCCCCCGTGCAGAGGGTGCGATCACGATGGTCATTTAGTCACACTCCAACACACTTAAGGCTTTGATTGTACGTAGTTGCCCGGCAAGGCTTTCCTTAATTGCTTTAGCAGTAATACCTGGGATGCCAGCCGGATTACTACGTAGTAACTCCTCTGACGTTGCCACTCGGGTTTTAAGATCCGCACGCAATGTACATAAAGAGGTATGGGTAGTCTCGGACTCGTTAGATGTGTTAACTGACTCTCGTAGGGTGAACCCCCCCACTAGAAGCAGACCGATATAAATAACTACCGTTGCGATAACCAAATTGTGCAGCGTACGCTTAATCGGATTGATTATGGATTCTGGATCAGGCACTCGGTTCCTCCTCTAGTTCGGCCACACGTCTCCTCGATACTTTTAACTGTCTAGTGAGTACACGAATCTCATCGCGCAACTCGACTACGGTTGTGGTCAAGTCGTGTACTTCCTGTATTAGCTTCCGGTTCTCCTCTGCCAATGAGTCGTTATTAATCTCCAGTGTCCTTACCCGCGCCTCCAACTCCTTAGCGTCAGCATTCAACGTCTCTATGCGTCTCTGTGACCAGTCACGAATAGAACGTGACTCGGCCCACAACTCCCTAGCATCCGAAGTCTCAATCTTGCCGGAGAATTTCCGAACCGCGATTAGGTAAGTAACCAACGGAGTTGCAGCCGCTGCGACGAATGCAACTATCAGCGCGACATTCATTCGTCTGCCTCCACCCCGTTAGCTGCCAGTGCCCATTCAGTGTTGTTAGGGTCGGGCGCCAGAGCGCGAGAGAACCCAAAAGGTTTAGTACGTGTCGGGCCTCTACCTCTCTCGATTATGCTCATGCTCGACTGATAGGGGGTGTCGTACTCAGCCAACCCCCACCGCCATGAGTCACCGTGTAGGCTCATCATTTACCTAACGGTCGCAAATCGTTAGCTGACAGGACGGACTCTTCCTCATCGTGGTACTCCTCGCTTTTCTCGATAATGTCAACGTTCGGGTATCTATGCCTTAACACTTCAAGTATGTTGTCGTATCTGGCAATGCACTCTTCCTGGTGTGCAATGTCCCCTGTGTACTGAGTAACATCAGAACGATCACCATTCTTAATCAGATAGAGTCGCCAGCGGTTATGTGTCTCCCGGTGGAATTCAGCGTCTCGTATAGCTTGAGCCCTGTCCATTACTCTTCTTCCTCCAGTCCCATCTGCTCGGCTAACCGGCGGAAGTCCATGCGCCCATCGCCGATCAGCGCGACCTCCTCTGTCTCGACAAAGTACACAGCGGTAGGTGTATACCCATTCATCTTGAACATAAGGATTATGAGTTTGTCGTCAATGGTCACAGTATCCCCCGCACTAACACCGCAATTAACCCCATGCACGCAAGCAACGTGACAGGGTGCATAACCAGGTCTATCAGTTGGTTAGTGCTCACAGTGTCACCATCGCAGAGTTAAACTCTTCCTCGCTGTGCGCTCTGCGCCACATGAATCTAGCCGCACCGTGGCGGTGGCCGCACGCAGGGCATCTGTGGATAACAACGGCGCGGGGTCCGGGCTGATTAGCTCTAGTACGCTGCCAGGCTACACGCACAAGAGCACCCTTACAGCCGTAGAAGCCCACCATCATGCCGACCGGGCGCTTACCCGGTCCTCTCTGCTCGCTAATGACTGTGTGCTTTGCTTTGTCCATAGGTGTTAACTCTATCTCCGCACTACCGTCTTCAGGATTAATACTCTTCACTATGCCTATCCTCGCCTCTTCCCCCGGCACATTAAGTCTCACACTCTCCCCTGCCCTAATCGGGAGTAACGATTTGTCCGGGGGCTTACGGTGTCGTCGGCTCATCCGCAGCACCCCTCCTTAAACTGACAGTGCGGGCAATACCAACTGGATTGTGTCCACACCATGCCGCCCTTACCGCAGCGGGGGCAGTACACAAGGGTAGAGCCGAAGTTGGGCATCATACGCTTAAGTCTCTGGTTAATAGCTCTCATGCTTGTAGTCCTTAAAGATCTTAGTACCGTCTCTGTAGTCGCGAACTATCCAACCACCACTAACCAACTGACGGCGCATCTCATCTGCTTGTCCATAATCACCGTCACGTCGAGCAGCATCCCGTCTATCACGTAATAACTCAGCCTTAGCCATACCTAGTGTCATCTACCTATTCTAACTTAGTAGGACTAACGCAAGAGCGAACAGGACAATTACGGTTAGTACAGCAATAGTAATCACAGTATGCCTAGCTCTCTCAGGTTAGCGTTCGGTTCCCACCATGAGGCGTCACATGTGTAACAGTGCATCATCGTATGCCCCATCCTCTGCGCCGTAGCCTCAGTGTTAACACTGGTAAGCATGTTGATCGGTTCGGCGTTCAAGTGTCTGCACTTGGCCTTACGCGGTGCTCTGTGCCACTTAACTCCTAACAGTGTCATCGCGGCCACCTGTCACGGAACCTGTAACAACGCGGACAGAGACCCGTGCCCATCCAACGGAAGCCATGCACCGTACACTCCCTGAATCCTAACAGTGTTAGTAGACGCCTCATGCCTTAACCCACTTTCCTTCGCGTATGAACCCGTGGTCACCACACGTCTTACACAAGAGCGACGGGCTTAGTGTTAACGGTTCCCACTGCTCGACTGTCCACACCGGACTACGGTTAGTCGCTCTCGCTACCTCACCATCGAACGTGATACCGCCACCACACTCTCTACCATCCGGTGTCAGGTGGCTCACGATTGCACCGAACTTATCTACGTCAGGTAAGTGCGCGTACTGAGGATTAAGCTCGCGATCCGGTCCCCAACACGTAAACCTTAGCGTGTGGTCGCTACCTAAGTCTAGTGTGTTACTCATCTCTTCACCCTTAGCTTGTACTCCTTAGCCATCCGTGCTTCCTTACGTAACACTCTGATGAAGTCCCATAGGTCGAGCCACGCCCGTACCCTAGTCCTCATACCCCCACCTACAAAGGTTAGCGTGGGCAGCCCTTGCCCGCATAGCGTTAATGTCATCGTTATACGCCGACTCTTCGCCATCCAGTATGCGATTACCTCTATCGACCATAGCTTGTGCCACCGCTTCGGGC